>ERZ1034363.106-NODE-106-length-57881-cov-11.210660_pt1 | contig 57881 bp, 55 predicted proteins | sample MGYA00520616_ERZ1034363 | MGnify/ENA primary metagenome ERZ1034363 (study PRJEB33736, sample SAMEA104284506) | Azolla filiculoides | biome: Urban; feature: Water surface; material: Ditch water | place: Netherlands | collected 2015-10-28 | depth 0-0.1 m ...
ATGTTTTGTTATATTTGTAATGGCTTGGTGTTGGTTCAACGCCACTGAGAGCAAGTCGTAGAACGTTAAAATAACCTTGTAGAAACTTTGCGAATGAGACTAATTCCTTTTGACAAAATTAATATCATCAGTTTTTTACCTAAAGAAACTATTATTGAAAAATTGTCTAATGAAACTGAAAATCGCATTTATTTTAGAACAAAAACTACTGATAAAAAATTGGAAGGAATTGTAAAATATGACAGTTTTGAAATAAATCGAATTTTAAATTATAGAAATTCATTCTATCCAATTGTTTTAGGACAAATTGAGCAAGGTGATAAAAATACAATAGTCATCAAATTAACTCTCCGTATGACAATGTTTACAAATGTTTTCATGATTTTATGGTTTTTAATTACTGGTGTTATTTTATTTATTGTTTTAAATGACCAAATAGAAAGTCCAAAAATTAATTATGAATCAATCTTCTGGAGTTCAGTCCCTATTATATTTGGATATTTATTTATGATAAGTGGATTTAATTATGAATCAAAAAAAGTAAAAGAAATATTAACAGAATTATTTTAAAAACATCCCATAACAACAGTTTACCTCAATGCTTACCTCTTGATATTTCGTTGAAAATCCACTGCTGAATGGAATGTTTTGTTATATTTGTAATGGCTTGGTGTTGGTGCAATGCCACAAAATACAAGCTAACATTAAATAATCCAAAATAATATTATGAAAAATCTGTTTTATTTTTTAACAATCAATCTGTTATTAATTAATTCTTGCTTCTCACAATATAAGCATCCATTAATTGAAGATGTAGAGATAAAATTGAAAAGTTATGGCGTAGAACCAAATATGTTTGGAGGAGCTAAATTCGAATGCTCAAAAAATATTAATGATCCGGATGAAACAAAATTTTTAGTCTATTTCTCAGCAATATTTGAAGACTTTTCAAGTAAAAAAACAATTGATTTTAATAATATCTCTATAGTTGATGTAGAAAATAAAGTACGTTACAGACCTACTGGAGTATCACTTTATCGTTTTTATTATGGAGATAAAGAATGGTATGCCAGTCATGAAGAATTAGTTGAAAACGAAGAAGATTCTTTTACAAAATATTCTCAAGAGGGAATTGAAAATTATGACTTTTACTCATATCCAAGAAATAAAATTGGTGTTAAAAAAGAAAAAAAATATAGATATAGACTTGTACCTGAAAGTTTTAAAAGTAAAAAAGGCTTAAATTTTACTTTTCATTTCCCTGTTTTTAAAACCAGAAAGGACTCTGGTCATTTCAAAATATATTGGAAAGACAAAGTTATTGGAGAATTTAAAATAAAAAATGGGGAACCAATAAAACAGTAAAAAAGATTAACAAAGTATTTGATAAAAATAACTTTTGTTAACTGCTTTTTCAAGAAATGTTTTTAACACAAGTAATCAACAATTAAAGTTTATGGAAATAAATAACGAAAGTCAATTTGATCAATTTGAAAAAAAAATTATTAGAAGGAAATTATTACCTATTTGGATGAAAATTTTTTGTTGGATTTTTATGTTTATGGGGGTAATGGCAATTCTAAGCCTACTTTATGGAGCATTTGGAAATCAGGCAGATTTGTCTTTTTATGGTTTACAAACAACAAGACCAATCTCTGTAATTGGGATTTGTATTGTTGCAATAATGGTATTTAAGGCATTTACCGCCTACTCTTTGTGGTTTGAAAAGGATAATGCAATCATTTTGAGTAAAATTGATTCTCTAGCAGGAATATTTATTTGTATCATCTCAATGTTTTTGATGCCATTTATAATAGAAGATTCTATATTTTCAATTAGATTAGAAATATTGTTTCTCATACCCTATTATATGAAAATTAGTAAAATTGAATATGAATGGGACAATCTTGAAAGTCTATAACACTAAAGCTAAAAACAATATGCTCCAATGTAAGCTTCTTGCTATTTAGTTGGGAAAGCATTACTCTGAATTGAGTTTTATTATATTTGTAAAAGCTTGGTGTTGATGCAATGCTGCATAACTTTATCAGCCAGCTTAAAATTTTAAAAAGATGCCTATCTTAAAACAATTACAAGAGTTTATTAAAGGAAAAGACTTAACTCCTCTTTGGGAACAATTTGCTAAAGAGAAAAATGGTATTGTAAAATCAACTAGCGGAGATTTGTATATCGAATATATATTCTCAAATTTCATTTTTAAAATTGCAAATTATACTCATTATATAAATTCTGGTGGTAAGTCTTATGAAAAGAAATATATGATTGGGATTGTAGAATTCTTCCATCCTACTCAACTTGAAATTTGTTTGACAAAGGAAGATCTATTTACAAGAGTATGTAAACTTTTTAAAAATCAAGAGATTACTATTGGTTATAAAGACTTTGACAATAAGTTTTATGTAAAGAGTAATAAAGAACAAAAAGCAATTAGTCTATTAAAAGATAAAAATATTATTGAAAAAATTATCACATTAAATCCAACTCGAATTGAAATTACTAACAAAGATGGATTATTTGGTGAAACTCCTAGTAATGGAAAATATATGCTTTACTATGCAAAACAAGAGCGCCTTGAAAACTTAAATCAATTTTATCAGATAGATTTGCTTTTAAAAACTTTTATTAAAAACTTAAAAGAAAAATACGAAATTAAATAAAAATAAAGCCAGTTGATAACCAATGTTTGCCATAATTACTGTCTTATTGCGCTTGTTTTTTGTTTTCATATAATATAATCTAGTAATTTCAATTTATCGCTCTAAATAAGTTTTGTGTTGCATAAATAAAAAGATTAAAAATTTTAAAATATCACTTAAGAATCAATTAAATAAAATCATTAGTATAATGAATCTAACTGGCAACTGGCAAGGATTTTATGAATATGGTAGCGGTTATAACCTACCCTACTTTGGGCAACGTGTACAAATTAAAGCTTCTATAATAGATTCAAATGGTTCTTTTACAGGAGAAATTAAAGAAGATGGTTCTGTTTTTTCTGTAAAATTAGAGGCAATTATTAAAGGTTTTATTGAAGATGGTTTTATTTCTTTTGTAAAAAAATATCCAAAAAAACCCGTCATCGTAGAACATTCAACTACTATTAATTATGAAGAAGGCTTTTTAGAAATTGAACATGAAGGCATTGTTGATGAACAAAATAATTCAATCTACGGAAATTGGTATATTATTGAAACAATAACAGATGAATTTGGTACTTTTGAAAATACAATTCAAGGAATTTGGTTATTAACCAAAACATAAATTTATTACAAACATGAAAACAGAAAAAGTTTTATCTATTTTATTCATCATTTCGCTAATTTTTAAGTTATTAAGCTGGCCTGGCTCTAGTGCATTAATGGTATTATCATTGACATTATTAGCGCTATGTTATTTCCCATTTGGTTTTTATTTTTTTAGCGACAAAAACTTTAAAAACCAAAATATTGGTGTTTCGATAATTTTTGGTTGGTTTCTATCAATCGCAATAATAGGTATTGAATTTAAACTAATGCATTGGCCTGGTGCTAATGCTATGTTAATCATTGGAAGTTTAACGGCAGGAATATTAACAATAATAGCGTATAAATTGTATAAAAATGCGTCTGAAGAATTAAAAAATTACTATAGAAAACTATTGCTAAGAGCTTCTATTCTTGGAATTTTATCTCTAATCAGTTTATTAATTTCTTAACAAACAATAATAAAATTCACTTTTAAAGATAAAGAAATTCAGGAGCTTTATTTTAAAAGAACATCCAAATGATAAGCCGATACAAAAAGAAATTAAAGCCTATCATCAAAATGAATTTGGAAATGAAAAATAATTTTAAAATAAAAAACCACTTTATTGTCTATAAAGTGGTTTTTTATTTTAATCTTGGTTTCTATTAATCATCGTCACCTTCTTCTGCTCCATTAGAGTCAACGGTTGTTGTTGCAGTAGCATTGGCTCTTATTTCAGTGTGGCGAACTTCTCCTCCAGTTGTACCTGTTTGCTTTCCAAAAAATACGCCAATAATAGCCACTACCAAAGCAATATACGATACCGCAGCAGCTTTAGTATGGTTCTTAAAATTGAGATACAATCCTAGTAAGGAAACTACGCCTAAAGCATATAATACTAAAGCTAATTTTTCGGCCATTTCTTCATGCTCATGAATGATTTGATCCGTAACTGAAGGTAATTTTTCTGCAATTTCTTCTGCTCCTTCACCCGTTGCCATACTAACCGCTCCAAATATTGCAGCTACTACAAACAGAATGTATGCTACGTTTTTAACAACCGTTTGCTTCATAAAGATGCCTGCAAGCAAAATTCCTAATCCAAAAATGGTTCCAATGATTGGAAAGTGGTTTACCACCATGTGTAAATGCGCATCGTTCATAATTTTATTATATTTAAGTTAATACTAATTTATCCTGCTATGGAAACACCTATTAATGCTCCTATTCCATAAGTCACTGCCGCGGCTACTAGTCCAAAAATTACTTGTCTACATCCTGAAAAAAGAATCGATTTTCCGGTAAACAAAGTGATAGCCGAACCAATAGTAAAAAGCCCAACAACACTACTACCAATACTCAAATAGATGGCTGTTACACCTTCTAAAAATATAAATGGATACAATGGAATAATAGCGCCTAAGGCAAATAATACGAAAGAAGTTATTGCCGCTTCCCAGGCCGTACCTTCTAATTCTTCCTTGTTGATATTTAACTCTTCTGTAATCAAAGTTTCTATTGCTGATTCTGGTGTTTCAAAAGCTTTGTCGGCTAATTTTTGCGCTTCATTAACAGACATTCCTTTGGCTTGATACAACAATGCTAATTCTTTTTTTTCTTCTTCTGGAGAAGCTTCTAATTCTTCGGTTTCTAATGCTATTTGATTTTCGTAAAGTTCTTTTGAACTTTGTACGGAAAGCCATTCGCCTAATGCCATTGAAATAGCACCTGCTAATAATCCAGCCGAACCTGTTAGTAAAATTGTACTGTTTGAAACGGCGGCTCCAGCCACACCCATGACCAAACTCATATTAGAAACTAATCCATCGTTTGCTCCTAATACCGCAGCTCGCAAAGCATTCCCTCCTACTGATTTATGACGGCTTTCAAATTTTGATAAGAAACCACCCGAAATATTCAAGGCTTGGTTTTGATTAACAGCTTCAATTATTTTTAAATGATTGTGCTCAAAGCCTGAAATTTTTTCGCCGTTTTCTAATTTATTTTTTATTGTATTTACGGCAAACTGCTTTTCAATATTAGATAAATTACTAATAATCGAATTATAACCAAACACTTTTCCTAATTTGAGTTGCAACTTAGCTCTTGCTGATGGCAAAGGCATTTGTGTAGTTGGCTCTAATTCTTGCACTTTTAAAAGCATGTGATGTGCATGATTTTTTTCAATGTTTGCCAAACTCTCTAAAACTCTTTTTAAGTTGATGTCTGTTTGAATAGCTGCAATACTGTCGTATAAAAAAGCTGTATCGACTTCTGTTTGCAATTGCGTTTTTAGTTTATTCAAATCCATGTGATTCTATTTTTAGTTAGCCACATCAAATACTCCTTTAGTCAATATCTTGGTTGTTTGATTAACTGTTGCAGCTGGCAATATTTCTACAAAATTTTCAGATTTCTCTCCTAAAGATACGGGAACTTTTTTGAAAATATAGTCTTTTGTATCATTATTTAAAACCAAGACAAAAGTTTTATTATCCTCAGTAACAATAGCTTCTGTTGGAACTCCAAACCCTTTTTTAGAATTGATAACAATTCCAGCTTCAACAAACATACCTGACAATAATTTGGTCTTATTTTGCGGGCTTAATGCACCAAATACAGCGATAGTTCGGTCTTTACTCTCAATAGATTTACCCACTTTTTGCACTTGTGACACAAACAATTCTTTACTTGCTTCAGGAATTGAAAAATTTATTTTTTGTCCTTCTTTTACACTCAAAATATCTTTTTCAAAAATGCTTAAATTCAAATGCAAATAATTGGTATCTACAATTTCTAAAATTACATCTGATGGCGACATAAACATCCCTACATTAGCATTCATTACTGTTACATCTCCAGAAATAGGTGCCGTTAATGTAATTTGAGAAGTAAATTTTCCACGCTCAACATTTGCCGGATTGATATTAAGTAATAGCAATTTTTCGCGCAAACCTTGGTACATTCCTCTTGTACTTTTATAATCACTTTCTGCTTTCAGATAGTTTTTTTGTGAAGCTATTTTTTCTTGGTATAACGTTTTTTGACGTTCAAATTCCGATTTCAAATAGGTTAATTGTTCGGCCAGTTCTAAATAGTCTTTTTGCAAGTCTAAATATTCTGTATTTTCTAAAGTAATCAAAGCTTGTCCTTTTGCAACTTTATCACCTACCAATAGCTTAGTGGCTTTGACATAACCACCTAAAAAAGTAGTTACTTTAGCTCTATATTGTGGCGGTACATCTACTTTTCCTGATGCTTTTATAGTTACATCAAAACTTTGCTCAACTGGATTTCCAATTGTCATTTTTGAAGCTTCAAATTGTTCTTTTGTTACCGTTATTGTGTTTTCATCAGCAATAGCAACTTCCTCTTTTTTGGTTTCTTTACAAGAGAAAAATGAAATGATAAGTGCGGCTAAAATTATATTTTTTTTAAGCATAATATTAATAATTAAGGTATTGTAAATCAAGTTGTGTTTTGTTGTATTGTAGCAAAGCATCTAAATATTCCATTTGAATAGTTGTTGCATTTTCTAAACTTTGTATGTATTGAAAAAAGTCAATCTCACCATGTTTATAGCTCATATCAGCTACTTTTATTATTTCAGCAGCTAACTTTTTGCCATGTTCTGTATAATAAGTAATAGCTTGTTGGTGCTGATCTAAAGTGTTTTTAGACTGTAAAATATACGCCTCAATTCTTTGCTCTTCATTTTGTTTCTCCTGTTCCCAAGATTGCAAGGCTAGCTTCGCAACTTTAGATTTGGCCACATTTCCTGAAAAAAACAAGGGTACAGCTACTCCAACTTGAAATCCATATAATGATTCTGAAATGCCATTGTTTTTACCTTGAAAATATTCCAAATTTAAATTAGGCAACCAATTTTGATTTTGAAGCTTTATATTGTTTTCATAAGATTTTATAACACTCTCAAAATATGTTAAATACAATTCTTTATTTGTAGTAATAGTTAAATTATTTATTGGCTCCATAATCACCGATTTAACCCTTACTTTATCTTCCGATTGCACCAATGCTTGTAACAATTCATACTGTCCTTTTTTCTCCTTATCCAGTTGATTTAATTTGGTTTGTATTTGTCTATATTTGGCTTGTGCAGTAATTTTTTCTAAATAGTTCGTTTCTCCCAATTCAAAGCGTCTATCACTTGCTTTAGAGAAGTTTTGATATAAACTATCTAAATACTTATAAGTTGTTTCTTGCTGTTGCAAATAAACAATGTGGTGATATGTCTTAGAAATCTCCAACGAAAGTTTATTTTTTTGCAATTCAAAACGCGCTTGTTCTTGCTCATAAGCAGCTTGATTAACTTTTCGTTGCACACCATAAACCGTAGGAAACAAAAACGATTGTTGCACACCAAACACTTTCAAAGGCTGATTATTTAATGCCAAATTATTTTGGTCATAACTATAATACACGTTCGTTTTTTCAAAATCATAAGCTGTTTTAATATTTGCTTTCATTTTATTTACTTGCAATTGTCCAGCTTTTAACGATTTATTATTCTGTATCGCATTTGCTAATATAGCATCTAATTCAACATTTCTATCTTGAGCAAAACCAAAACTGGTGCCGATGAAAAATAAAATAATATAAGTACCACTCACGTGTTTTTTGAATTTTGGTTTTTTAAATTCTTTGCTATCAAGCACTTTGAATAAAATAGGCAATACAATCATAGTTAAAAGAGTTGCGGTAAACAAACCACCAATTACTACGGTAGCTAATGGTCGTTGCACCTCTGCTCCCGCTGATGAAGAAATTGCCATAGGTAAAAATCCCAGTGCAGCTGCGGCTGCGGTTAATAAAACAGGACGAAGTCTGTCTGTTGTTCCTTTTAAAATAAGTTCGTTCATATCTTTCATGCCTTGGTGTTTTAGTTCTTTAAAATGTTCAATGAGGACAATTCCATTTAAAACGGCAATACCAAAAAGAGCAATAAACCCAACGCCTGCCGAAATACTAAAAGGTAAATCTCTCATCCAAAGGAATAAAATTCCACCCACGGCAGACAACGGAATGGCTGAATACACCATAATAGCTTCTTTAATTGAACCAAAAGCAAAATGTAACATAATAAATATTAAAAATAATGCAATGGGTACCGCAATTAACAAACGAGCTTTGGCACTTTCTAAATTTTCAAATTGACCGCCATAAGTAACTCTATAACCACTTGGCAATTTAACTTTTGCTTCAATATTAGTTCTTACATCATCAACAACACTTTGTAAATCTCGATTTCTTACATTGATTCCTACCACAATTCTTCGATTGGTATTGTCTCTTGATATTTTTGCGGGGCCAACTGTATATTCAATAGTTGCCAATTCTCTTAAAGGTATTTGTTCACCTGAAGGTGTTGCTACATATAAATTTCGCAAATCTTCAATATCTTGTCGGTTATTTTTATTTAAGCGAATAACCATGTCAAAACGTTTCTCACCTTCAAATACATTACCAACAGTTTTTCCTGCGAAACCTAATGCAATCACTTCATTCAAATCTGAAATATTCAAACCATAACGTGCAATTTTACTGCGGTCATATTGTACAAACATTTGAGGCAATCCTTCCGTTTTTTCTATGATGATATCTGAAGCGCCTTCCACATTTTTAATTGCTTTTTCTATTTCAGAAGCTTTTCTTGCTAATACATCTAAATCTTCACCAAAAATTTTTACAGCAACATCAGAGCGTGAACCCGAAATTAATTCATTGAATCGCATTTCGATAGGTTGTGTAAATTCAATTTCCATGTTTGGAATTTTCTGCTCGATAGCCGTTTTAATTTTATCGGCTAATTCATCTTTGCTTGCTGCCGACACCCACTCCGATTTGGGTTTTAATTTCACAATGATATCGCTTTCTTCCATACTCATTGGGTCTGTAGGCACTTCTGCCGCTCCAATTCTACTAACTACTTGTGATACTTCTGGGAAATTATCTAAAATAATTTTTTCAATTTTTGTAGTCGTTTCAATGGTTTTGCTTAATGATGTTCCAGTTTTTAATACGGGTTGAATAACAAAATCGCCTTCATCTAATGTTGGGATAAATTCACCACCCATAGTTGAAAAAATTGTCCCCGCTATCACTAATAAACCTAACGCTCCATAAAGTACTTTCTTTGTATTATTTAAAGCCCATTGAATTACAGGTAAATACAAAGCATTTAACTTGTTTATCAATCGGTTAGAAAGTGAGTTAGGATTTTCTGCTTTTGGTTTTAAAAACATTGAAGAAACTACTGGAACATAAGTAAAACAAAACAACATAGCTCCTAAAAGTGCAAAACTAAATGTCATTGCCATTGGTTTAAACATTTTTCCTTCCACTCCTGATAATGATAGAATAGGAATAAATACAATTAAAATAATCAACTGACCAAAGATGGCCGAATTCATCATTTTAGAAGCGCTTTTATACGTAATTTGATCTATTTCTATTTGTTGTTGTTCTTTTGATAACCCTACAAGATGCCTTGATTTGTGTGCAATTTGAAAAGCTATAAACTCAACAATAATTACAGCTCCGTCAATTATAATTCCAAAGTCAATGGCGCCTAAACTCATTAAGTTTGCGTCAATATCAAAAATATTCATAAACGATATAGCAAACAATAGACATAGCGGAATTACTGAAGCTACAACTAATCCAGAGCGCCAATTTCCTAACAATAAGACTACAACAAAAATTACAATTAAGCATCCTAAAATTAAGTTTTCGGCAACGGTGAATGTTGTTTTACCAACTAATTCGCTTCGTTCCAAGAACCCATTAATATACACGCCCTTTGGTAATGTTTTTTGAATTTCTACTACTCTATGTTTAACATCATCAATTACTTGTTTAGAGTTTCCCCCTTTAAGCATCATTACTTGTCCCAATACTTTTTCACCTTCTCCATTTCCAGTAATTGCTCCAAAACGATTTGCATGACCAAAGCGAACCTCTGCCACATTTTTCACATAAACAGGTAAGCCTGATTCATTTTTAACCACAATGTTTTCAATATCTTGAATAGAGCTTACTTTTCCTTCTCCACGAATGAAATAACTTTGGTTTACTTTCTCGATATAAGCGCCACCTGCAATGCTATTATTTTTTTCTAATGCCGTAAAAACATCAGAAGCGCTAATGTTCATTGCTTTCAAACTAGCTGAATTGATAGCAATTTCATATTGTTTCAGGAAACCACCCCAAGTATTGATTTCTACGACACCTTTAATTCCTGAAAGCTGTCTTTTTACTACCCAATCTTGAATCGTACGTAAATCAGTAACCGAATATTGGTTTTTGTATTCTGGTTTAACCTCCAAAGTATATTGGTAAATTTCACCTAAACCTGTTGTAATTGGTCCCATTTCTGGAGTTCCAAATCCTTCTGGAATTTTCTCTGAAGCGGCTTTGATTTTTTCAGCGATTAATTGTCTTGGCAAATAAGTCCCAATTTCATCTTCAAACACAATAGTTACAACCGATAATCCAAATTTTGAAATCGAACGAATTTCTTTTACACTAGGTAAATTAGCCATTTCAATTTCAACTGGATAAGTTATAAATTGTTCAATATCTTGAGTTGAAAGATTACGAGAAGTAGTAATAACTTGTACCTGATTATTCGTAATATCAGGAACTGCTCCGATTGAAATTTGGAAAACCGAAAACAATCCAAAGCCTAAAACACCTAAAGTAAACAATAATACGATGAGTTTATTTTTTAAACTAAAAGCAATAATTTTTTCTAACATTTTTTTGTAAATTTTAATATATAAAACAACATTTATCTTTTTAAGATAAACACAATTGAATCCATATAAAATGAATCCATTTATTTAAAAAAAATTAGAACAACTTAGGCGGTAACCAAATTGAAGTAATCAATTTGGATTTAAAAGATTTATTATAAAAAAATTTCTTTTTAATAGAAATTAAAGGCTTTAAAACTTGAATTTGATTTGTGGTAATAATGGAAAACGTAAATAATAAATTTGTAGAATTATCTACTGTTTTAAAAGGTAAATCTTGATGATCGTGGTTTTTTTCAGCGCTTGCAGAATAATGTGAAATAATATAATCAATAAAAGAAATTGAATCGGATGCCAATTCATTATTGTGTGCGTTGTAATGCTCTATCAAATTTGGAATTTTCAATAATTGTCCTATCGCTGTGTTTGCACACATGAATACAGATATTAGAAAAATGACAATTATTTTTTTCATTGTAAAAAGAATAAACTTCTTTAAAAGAATTACAACACAAAAATAATAAATAGTATACAGAAATAGCTTAAGAACTACTTAAGTTTAGCTAAAGGAAAACTTAAATTAAATACTGTTCCAACCTGTAATTCACTTGAAACCGAAACTTCAATTTTAAGCAAATCACAAAGCCTTTTTACGATTGAAAGCCCCAATCCTGTGCCTTTAATTTTAGCTTGATTTGTACTATCAGAACGATAGAAAGAGTTAAATACTTTGTCTAAATCCATTTTTGAAATACCAATGCCATTATCAGCAACAGAAAGCAATATTGCATTGGAATTTTGAGATAATCCAATGGTAATTTCTCCATTATTTTCTGTATATTTTATGGCATTTGAGATTAAATTACTCACAATAATTGAAATTAAATAATTATCCGATTGTAAATGATAATCGGTAGTAAAATTGGTTTTAATTGTCAATTTTTTTGCTTCTATTTTTTCTGAAAAACGGGCTAGATTATCCAATACTAATGCATTCAAATAAATAGATTCATTTTTGATATTTTGTTTTTGGTTTTCAAATCGTGCCAAAAGCAATAATTGATCCACCATATGATTCAAACGATCTACTTCGGTAATGCAGAAGTTGATTTTTTCTTCATATTCTTGTTGGTTTCTAGGCTTTCTAATTAAGACTTCCATAGTGCCTTTTATAACCGCCAAAGGTGTTCTTAATTCGTGAGAAGCATCTGAAGTAAATTGTTTTTCACGTTCAATCGCATTCTCAACTCGATCTAAAAGATTATTAATGTTTTGAGATAAAACATATAATTCATCTTTATTTGCCGGTAAAGGAATACGGGTTTGTAGGTTGTCCTTTGTAATTTGACTAGAAGTTTCTATAATTGTACTAACAGGCTTGATACTTTTCCCTGCAAAAAAACGAGCAATTAAATAGAGAATAATTAAGATTAATGGAAACGAAATTAAAAGGATATTTTTTAAAATTTGGACAATTTCAAAATCCTCTAACGACATTGCTATTACAAGATAACCAACTACTTTGTTTTTGTTTATAATAGCCGTTTGAATTTGTCTAACAGGAATTCCATTTAGTGTTGAATTGATAAATAAATTATTATGAAAATCATCTAAAAGTCTCAAATTAGAGGTATTTAGATTTGGAGATCTATCAATAAGTTGTTTATTATTATCATAAAACTCTACAAAAACAGGGTTTACACTAATAGAGTTGTGTTCGCGAGCTCTCCACTGATCTACTTGAATTAAATAAGTATCATTTGAATCTGTAGTAACATCATCTAAATGCTTGTATAATTCTTCTTGAATTTCTTCATTTATATGCTGATTTACACTATATTTAACTATGTGATAAATAAATAAAAATACTATTGCAATAAGAATTGAACCACTTACAATGTAATTAAAAGCAATTCTATTTCTAAATGAAAATGAAAAAAAATTAGTCATTTGCAATATATCCTACTCCTCTAATAGTTTTAATTAATTCTTGATCTTTAGTTAGATTTAGTTTTTTACGAATAGCATTCATAAAAACATCAATTACACCCGTATCATATTCAAAATGAATATCCCAAACGTCTTCAATTATTTTATTTCTAGTACAAACGCTTCCTTTATTTTTGATTAAATAAGCTAATAATTCAAATTCGCGTTGGGTTAAAGGAACTTCAATATTATCCACAAAAACTTGGAATTTATTTTTGTCTAAAGTAATATTTCCAAGCGATAATATTTTTGCTTCATCCTTTGTTCTAAAATGAATTTTTATGCGCTCTAATAATTCCTCAAAAGAAAATGGTTTTTTGATATAATCATTAGCACCTGCTTTCAAACCTTCAATTGTTTCTTGTACAGTATCTTTTGCCGTTAAAAAAATAATTGGAATTGATTTTTGAATTCTAACAGCTTTACAAACTTCTAATCCATTCATTTTAGGCATCATCCAATCGAGAAGTATTAAATCTACAGGTAAAGACAAGGCTTTTTCAAGTCCATCTTTACCATCAGTAGCTGTTGAAATTGTAAAACCTTCCTCTTCTAAACCTTGTTTTAGAAAATCTACAATTCCTTTTTCATCTTCAACAATTAGAATGTGCATAATTCATTTGCTATTGTTCAACAAATTTTACTCCTACAGTAACAATATTGGCATTTAAACCATCATTTCTATCGTAATGATTGAATCTAAAATCTATATTTTTAAGTCCGAATTTCCAAATTTTTGCATTGGTAAAAATATCTGTATAATTTAAACCAAATCCATATTGATTGGCATTAAAAGTAGATAAATCATAGTCAGATGTATAATATTTTTCAGTTGACAAATGCGTCTCGTAAGGCGCAAAATATTTTGAATTTCCTTGAGTATAATATCTATACGTTGGAAAAACAGTAAACTTATCTGATAATTTTATTGGCAATTCAATACTAGCAGTGTGAGAAGTAATTCCCCAATCATCCCAATAATATCTATAATATGTTCTTACAGCCAATCTTTCATTCAAATAATAGTTTAAACGTGCCCCAACAGGAATCTTAAAACGAGTATTTGGTAAACGCTCTATATCATCAGCTAACTGATATACACCTTTGTTTTGTGTAGATTCATAATCTGGAATATATTGTGCTTGTCCAATGTAATAATTTGCTTTATCAGCAAAGTAAATTCGATGATAAGGAGTTGATAACATTCCTTCTTGTTGCAAAATATCAAAGAATAACGAGAATTGCATCTTTTTGGTAGCTACCTGTGAAAATCCGAATGAAGCCGAATAGGAATTTCTATTAGTAGATTTCCAGGTTGTAAAGTCTGATGGCAAGTAACTTGTGGTAGCATTTCCATTTTGATCTAAAATAGTTACACCACTAAAAAAACCATTACTTTGGAAAGTCGTACCATACTTGGCATACTCATGTAATTCTGTTGAATAAATTGGTCTCCACTGATCTAAATATACATTAACTTTTAAAGAAATTTCTGAGTTTTTATCATTAAATAATTTAGTCATACCTCCACCAAAACCAATAGAAGTATAATCATATTCATTTGAAAAAGCAACATCAGCATTCCAAATAAAATTACGATTATCACTACTGTGACTATAATTTACCATTACTGCACCCAATACATCTTGAGCTGACGCACCAGATGAAGCTTGCCACGGAGTTCCGTATGGTCCTGTAGCAGGAGCTCTGTCATCATCATCGTCATCGTCATCATCTCCACCAGAAGCTCCTGTAGCATTAAATGGATTGATATTACTTGACGAAGCTGAAGTATATGCAGAAAGTCCAGCATCAACAGTTAACACATCGTCATCATTCAATGGCATGGCGATTGTTATATTTGAAGCTAAATCGGTTAATTTTTCAGAACCCATACCACCAGAAACTGAGGAATGAATTCCATCTTGTTTATAATAACTAGCTAAAAAATCTACTTCTATTCCTTCTAAAACACGTTTTTTATATACAACATCCGTCGAATCTTTTTCTTGCGAAAAAGCAAGGCTGCTAATTAGTCCTAAGGCTATTAATAATTTACTTTTCATAATTTACTTTTAATTACAACCACAACCACCACCAGTTTTTCCTCCATTTGCTCCAGAAGCTGCTTCTCTATATACTTGAAAAGTAGTTTCATAGCGTTCAGAACTTCTAGCCGATAATTTCATGTCAGGGTCATTAATATATTGCTTGTCATACTCTTTTACTGAATTGCATGAAATAGTTGAAAATACAACTATTATAGCTAAAATCATCTTTCTCATAATTATTGATATTTTTTGATGTCTATATTTTTTGAAACATGAATAGCGCCTTTATCATCTACGATAATACAGCCTATTCCTTTTAATTGATTAACCAAATCTAATCCAACTTCTACACCTAATACAAAAATTCCTGTAGCTAATGCGTCAGCTAATTCCGTTTGCTTAGCAAAAACAGATACACTAACAATGCCACTTGCGGGATAACCTGTTCTTGGGTCTATAATGTGTGTATAACGTATTCCATTAAAAGTTACAAACTTTTCATAACTTCCTGAAGTTTCTACCGCGCTATCATTTAATGGAAACGTTGCAAAAATTTTATTTTTATTCATCGGGTTAACAATACCTACGGTCCATGCATCTCCATTGGGTTGTGTTCCCCAAGTGTTAATGTCTCCTGATACATTTACTAATCCCGAAGTACAACCTTTTTCTTGTAATACTATTTTTATTTTATCAGCAATGTATCCTTGACCTATACCTCCTAGCCCAAGTTTCATGCCTTGGTTTTTTAAAAAAATAGTCGTATCTTTTGGATTTAAAATAATATTTTGATAACCAACTTTTTCAACTGATTTTTTTATGGCTTCTGGTGTTGGCATTTCTTTCATACTACCATCAAATTTCCAAATTTTATCCATAGAAGCATAACTGATATCGAAAGCGCCTGATGTTAATTTAGAAATTTTTGTAGCCCTTTCCACTAATTCATATACTTCTAAATCTACTTTTACCGGAGCAATTCCAGCATTTTGATTTACTCTTGATATTTGTGTTGTAGGAATCCAATCTGAAATTAAGTTTTCAATTCTTTTAACTTCCGAAACTGCTAAATCAATATATGAATTAGCCTGAATAGAATCTGTAGCAACCACAGTTATTTCAAATGGACTTCCCAACAAGCTTTTTTTCTTTTTGAAAACTTGTTGACCAAATGCAATACTATTAATTAGTACAAATAAAAGAACAGTTAGTATTCTCATTTTTTCTCAAAGGCGTGAATCATTTTAATATACTCTTCTGGCGAAACGTTTTTAAAGCCCATTTTTCCTAAAACTTTTCCGTTCTTATCCAAGATAACAACCAAAGGAAAACTTCCTTCAATATTGTATTTTTCTGCTAATTTTCTATTGTGCTCTGTTTGTTCTTTTGATAATTCATTGGCTTTTTTTCTAGGAAAATTAGCCTTAACTAAAACCCACTCTTCTGCAGCTTCCTTTTTAAATGCTTCAGATTGCCAAATGTTTTTGTCTAATTTTATACATGGCGCACACCAATCTGAACCAGAAAAAACTATGATAATATTTTTATCTTGCTCTGTAGCTATTTTTTTTGCTTCTTCAAAATCAGTTTGCCAATCTTGAGCTAGACCAATATTTGAAACCAATACCAAAAGTCCGAATAAAATCTTTTTCATTTCTTTATTTTTATTTAATTAAGGATTACTATGTTGTTATAACAGTTTAGTAACCAAAAACCCTACCAAAAGTATTTTATTTTAATCACTAACAAAAAAACTATTTTTATTGAAATAAATTGCACTCTCCATAAGAGATTAAGCAAATTTTAAGTTTATTTTAATTTAGCATTCAAATATAAATAATCTGCTGCTTGATACCATGCAATGGTTTCATTTAATTTTGATTTATTCATAGGAACAACTTTTAAATGATTCGAAACAGAATTCCATGTATAATTTGAATTATTTTTTTGATTGGATAATATCATAACATTATTGTTAGTTTTACAAGCTAATTTCAAGTAAGTACCAATCAGAGCTCTCTCTTTGTAATTGTTAGACAAAACATTTGTTCCAAAAAAGTTTGATGTATAACTCCAATGCAATTGTCCAAATAATGTTGGAAAAACATCTATTTGACTACATAATTTTGTAACTTCTTGAGGCTTAATTAGATTTTGGCCGTAAATAATTGCTGGTATTTGATAATTTTTTACATCAATTTCATCTTTACCAGCACTGCTAGCACAATGATCTGCAACAAAAACAAAAATGGTATTTTTAAACCAAGGTTTATTTTTTGCTTTAGCAAACATTTGTTGTAAAGCATAATCAGAATATTTTACTGCACCATTTCTACCTGTTCCCGATGGAATATCAATTTTATTTTCTGGATAGGTATAAGGTCTATGATTTGAAGTTGTCATAACAAAGTTTAAAAACGGCTTCTTTTTTTGATGATATTCATCCGCTACCTTTATCATTTTGTTATAAATATCTTCATCACAAATACCCCAAGCATTTTCAAATGTAACTTCTTTATCATCAATATTGTGGCGAGTAGTTTTAATAGCATCACTCAGAATACTACCTCTACCTCTATCATAAATATCAAAACCATTACCTCCATAAAATGCATTCATGTTGTCAAAATAACCATCTCCACCATAAAAGAAATTACATTTGTAATTTTTACTTTTAAAAACATTTGATATGGTATATAAATTTGAATTATTTGGTCTCTTTACGATACTTTGACCTGGCGTTGGAGGAATTGATAAAGTTACTGCTTCCATTCCTCTTACAGTTCTATTTCCTGTAGCATATAAGTTTTTGAAAAATAAACTCTGATTTGAAATACTGTCTAAAAAAGGAGTAATTTTTTCTTCATTACCAAACTCTGACATAAAGCTAGCACTCATACTTTCAATCAAAATAAAGACAACATTAGGTTTATTTTCAGAACTTAAACTATCTTTTATTTTTCGCTTGATTGAAAAATCATTTGTTAGAAATTTTGCATTTTCTTCTTGCAAATTATCTCTTACTATCTGAAAAACCTCTTCATCTGAGATTGAAGAATAAAATGTTTTAAAATCCAATTTATTATTTCTCAACTCTGCAAAGAAAGAATAAATTCCTGCTTTTGAAATTTCATTATTATATCTGTTTTTTGACCATTCTGCATTAGAATTAGTTACAAAAACAATATAAAAAGACATCAAAACTATTGCAATAAGAAGCGTGATAAATCTATTTTTAAACGAAACTTTAGTACTAAATGTTAGATTGAAAAATTGTTTTTTCCAGAAATAATAAAAAATAAATCCTGTAATTAATAACATAGATGGAATTAATATGTACAATGGATAAGACTCATGTATATTTTGAACTACTTCAAATGTGTAAATTAAGTAATCAACTGCTACAAAATTAAATCTACATTTGAACTCTTCCCAAAAAGTAATTTCAGCAAAAAATGTAAATACAAAAATGAGTAAGGTTAATGAAAAACCAAAATATATAGCTATTTTATCTAATGTACTCCCAATCCATTTTTGTGGAATTATAAGAATATATAAGCTGGAAATAACAAATAGAAAAGATAAAACACCTACATCAAAAAGAAATCCTGTTCCTAAAATTTTTAATAAACTAAAAACTGATAAATCTAAATCATTCAATTGCCACAATAGAAATACAATTCTAAGCAATAAAGAAAATAACAAAAACCAACCAGAAAAGCCTAATAATAAAGCATATCTTTTAGAAAAAAATGAATTAATTTGCATAAAATGAAATTTTGAACAAATTTCATTTTTCAGTTAAAAATTATGCTTAAGGACAACTTAATTGATTCTTAAGATTTACTTAAGTTACAACAAGCCATTGTATTTACGCACAAACCACTCTACTCCAAGTGATACAATCAAAAATACTAACAACCATGTCCAATCAATAAGTGGAGATTTTTTAATGGTTTCTTTTTGAATTGGAATATAATTTTCATTTTCAATTAACGATTTAACTAATTTCTCTATTTGATTTGTGTAATAAATCTTTCCATTAGTATTTGACGCTAACTGTTCTAATCTAGCTTTATCAGGGTTAACAAATTGTTTTTCAATATCAAAATCTAGCACTTCAAATACGCCTGAAAAACTTGTATTTGATTGTTTTTCAATAACTTTAAACGAATAATTTCCAGATTCTAATCCGTCTAAATTTACTTTATAATTGGTAGCTGATTTCAATAAATCGTATTTTTTTGAAGCTTTTGTCTTTAAGTTTACAACTTGGATAGTCAATTGAGCTTTATCGTCAAATTCATAATTTTTATTGAAATATTCTGCCGTTATTTCAATATTTTCGCCCGAATTATAAAAACTCTCATACGTTACGTTTAAGTTCTTTTTTGAGGCATTGGTTATTAAAAACTGTATAATTTTATCAGTAAATAAATCAAAATCATCAAAAGATTTCTTGTTTAAATTGTTTTCCAATCTCCATTTCCAAGTATTTTCGCCTAATAAATAAGCATTTCTTTTACTTCCATTTTCCGCAAAAGTTAACAGTGGATTTTGTAATTGCACGTTTCTAATTCGGGCAGTAAGCATAGTATTTAGATTGCTTTTTGCTGCAATAGTTCCAAATTTATGCTCTAGAGGCGGGAAGTTTTCAAAACCAATATTAGATTGTGCAAATAGATTAAAAGTTGATTCAAATGTTGCTAAATAATCTTCTTTTTGAGCTGACATTTTGAATAATAAATCATTCTGAACTTGATTCAAAAAATTAAAATCAGTAGAAAGACCAGTAACAACAAAAGTATTTATTTGTGCTACTTTATTTTGTTCAAAAATAGACTTAAAAGAAGCCGTTGGTTGGTACAAAATTAAAATATTATAATTCTGTAATGATTTGATTTCATTTGGTTTAAAAATAGTTACTTTACGTTGTTGATTAACCTCAATACTGCGTTTTAAAGCACTTAAATCTGGATGATTGATATCTGAAATTAGAGCAATTTCACTACGTTGATCGATAATCTCTACAGCAAAATTTTTACTATTATTAAACGTGTTTTTTTCTTTTACATTAGAAGAAATTACAGCTTTATATTTTGTAATTCCAACCTTATCAGCATTTAGTAAAACAGAAATAGATTGTGCTTTTTTATCTTTTGAAAAAGTAACCGTTTGTTTATGAATGGTTTGATTTCCTTTTTGAATAGCAAAAGTTGTTGAAATTGATTGATTTCCATTGTATTGTAAAAACACTTCGACAGGAAACTTGTTTTTTAAAAATGCGTATTTATTTACGTTTATTTGGTTAATTTTCAGGTCAAAAACAGTTGTTGTATCACCTAAAACAATTGGAAAAACATTTGTATTCTCTTGAAAACTAAACACATAATCATTTCCCATAGTTTGATTTCCGTCTGTAAATAAAACAACTGGATAATTTGTATTTCTATACAATTGTTTTAAATTTTTAGCAACACCATCAATATGTGATTGATTTCCTTTAAAATCTAATTCTTCTAATGGTTCAAATTCGTTATCAAAAGAAAACAATTGTACATCATATTTTGCTATAATTTTTTTATTATCAGCTATTTTTTGATACAATTCGCTTGCTTCTTTAGTTGCTTTTAATTCAGAAATTGATTTAGAATTATCTATAACAATCGGTAATGGTGTCTTTTTTATTTCGTTGATTTTTCTACTGATAATAGGATTAATTAACAATAAAAAGATAGAAAACAAACTTATAAAGCGCAAAAAAGCCAAAAACCAGTACAGTTTTGACTGATTTTTGACTTTATATAAGTATTGATAAAACGACAATCCAGCAGCAATAATTACTGATAAGATAAGAAGTAAAATTGTGCTTGTTGTCATTTTTTTTAAGTGATTAGTGAATAGCAATTAGTGAATAGTCTACTAATTACTATTCACTAATCACTAATTACTTTTATGTTAACATTCCACCATCGACATTAATTACTTGTCCGGTTACATAAGCACTCATTTCAGAGCCTAGAAATACACAAACATTTGCTACATCTTCTGGAGAACCACCTCTTTTTAAAGGAATTGCATCTCTCCATCCTTTTACAACATCTTCGTTTAACTTAGCAGTCATTTCTGTTTCAATAAAACCTGGAGCAATTGCATTACAACGAATATTTCTTGAACCTAATTCCAATGCTATCGATTTTGTAAACCCAATCATACCTGCTTTTGAAGCGGCATAATTTGCTTGACCCGCATTTCCTTTTACTCCTACAACACTACTCATGTTAACGATAGACCCTTTACGGTTTTTCAACATGATTTTTTGAACCGCTTTCGTCATGTTGAAAACTGATTTCAAGTTGATTTCAATAACTTTATCAAAATCCTCTTCAGACATTCGCATTAACAAATTGTCTTTTGTGATTCCTGCATTATTGATTAATATATCTACTGTACCAAATTCAGCAATTACATCATCAACTAATTTTTGAGCATCATTAAAATCTGCTGCATTTGATTGATATCCTTTTGCTTTAATACCTAAAGCTTTTAATTCATTTTCTAAAGCCATTGCTGATTCTGCAGATGAACTATATGTAAAGGCAACACTTGCACCTTGCTGTGCAAAAACTTTTGCAATTCCACTACCAATTCCGCGACTAGCACCAGTAATAATAGCTACTTTTCCTTCTAATAATTTCATATTAAATATACTTGTTAGTTTGTTTTCAAATAAAGTTCAAATATAGGAATAATTTAAAGTATAAAAAATAAGATGGTTTTAATTAAACCTTTTTTAATAATTGATGTCATACAAAAACTAACTTAAAAAACTAACTTAAAAAACTAACTATATGAAAAACCAACTTGTAACTTTATGTTTGGCTATTTTTATATTAACTTCATGTAGCAATAGCTCAGATGAAAACTATGAAGACATTGCTGATTACCCATTTATTGAAGCCGAATTTGGCTCATCAATAGATTTAGAAAATTTAGCAAATTATGCCAATCAAACTATTCCTCCTTATATAATTAAAGATAATTCATTAGGAAATAGCATTACAGATAAAGGTGCAACTCTTGGTCGTGTCTTATTTTATGACAAAAATTTATCTTCTAACAACACTATATCTTGTTCAAGTTGTCACATACAAGAAAATGCTTTTAGCGATACAAACATTGCTAGCACAGGAGTTAATGGAACTACAGGAAGACATTCAATGCGTTTAATAAACACCCGTTTTGCCACTGAAACAAGATTTTTTTGGGACGAACGCGCTTTAAATTTAGAGACACAGACTACGATGCCTATTAAAGATCATGGAGAAATGGGATTTAGTGGTGAAAATGGCGATTTGTCATTTAATGATTTAATCACAAAATTAAGCTCTATTGGCTACTATAAAGAACTTTTCAAATTTGTTTATGGAAGTGAAGAAATCACTGAAGTAAAGATTCAAAGTGCATTGGCTCAATTTATAAGAAGCATCCAATCCTTTGATTCAAAATATGATGCAGGTAGAGCTTTGGCAGCAAATGATGGCCAACCATTTACTAATTTTACACCTCAAGAAAATCAGGGTAAAAACTTATTCTTATCACCGCCAATATTTGATGCAAATGGTGTTAGAACTTCAGGTGGTTTAGGTTGTGCCGGTTGCCATAGAGCACCAGAATTTGATATTGACCCAAATACATTAAACAATGGAATTATTGGGAAAATTTCGGGAACTGGAATAGATATAACTAATACTCGTGCTCCTTCCCTACGTGATTTGGTTAAATTAGATGGAACTCCTAATGGGCCAATGATGCATACCGGAGTAATAACTACATTACAAACTGCTATAGGTCATTATGGAACTATAAATTTAGCACCTGGCAACACGAATCTTGATCCAAGATTAACTCCAGGAGGCGTTGGACAACAACTCAATCTTACAGCTACAGAAGTTAATGCAGTGATTGCTTTTTTAAGAACACTTTCTGGAAGTGATGTATATACAAATTCTAAGTGGTCAAATCCTTTTAATTAAAGAAGATTAAAAATAAAAAATCCCGCAAAATGCGGGATTTTTTTATATCTGTATTTTAAAGGAATTAACCTAAAACTTCTTTTACTTTTTTACCAATTTCTGCTGGAGAATCAACTACATGAATTCCGTTTTCTCTCATGATTCGTTTTTTAGCTTCTGCAGTATCATCCGCTCCACCAACAATTGCACCAGCATGCCCCATTGTTCTACCTTTTGGAGCAGTTTCACCTGCGATAAAACCAACAACTGGTTTACGATTTCCGTCAGCTTTTACCCAACGAGCAGCATCAGCTTCTAATTGACCTCCAATTTCACCGATCATAATAATGATTTCAGTTTCTGGATCATTCATTAACAATTCAACAGCTTGTTTAGTTGTAGTTCCGATAATTGGGTCTCCACCAATTCCAATAGCAGTAGTAACACCTAATCCTTGTTTTACAACTTGGTCAGCAGCTTCATAAGTTAATGTACCTGATTTAGACACAATTCCAACTGTTCCTTTTTTGAAAACAAAACCTGGCATAATACCAACTTTAGCTTCACCTGGCGTAATTACACCTGGGCAGTTTGGACCAACTAATCTACAATTTTTACCTTTGATATAATCATTTGCCTTAATCATATCAGCAACTGGAATTCCTTCTGTAATAGCAATAATAACTTTGATACCTGCATCGGCTGCTTCCATAATTGCATCAGCTGCAAATGCTGGCGGTACAAAAATAATTGATGTATCAGCTCCAGCTTGTTCAACTGCATCTTTTACAGTATTAAAAACTGGTCTTTCTAAATGCATTGTTCCCCCTTTACCTGGAGTTACTCCACCAACTACATTAGTTCCGTACTCAATCATTTGAGAAGCGTGGAAAGTACCTTCGCTACCTGTAAAACCTTGTACAATTATTTTTGAATCTTTATTAACTAAAACGCTCATGATATATGAATTAAATTGTGTTTAAAAATTGTGATGCAAAAATAAGTTTTTTACTAAATACTGTTGCATTTTTTAGTGTGTTTTTTTAGTTAGGTTTGCTAATTAGATATCCATCGATGATTTTACCATCTTGAAAAGACCAAATGGCAACTACTTTTGCAATTAACATAATTTCTTTTGGGTTTTCAATCGTAGCAACTTTGTGATTATATTTTACTACAATTTGATTGCTATCTTCTATAAGATGTGAGATTTCAAAATAAGAAATTTCATAATTAGCATTAATAACTTCACTTAGATTTAAAATAAAATTTTTATCTAAAATAGAATTTCCTGAAGAGCTATCCCATTCTAGTTTAAAATCATTATGGATTAAAGTGTCTAAAAACTTTTTATCTCTAATTCCATCTTCTTTATACAAAAATTCAATTTTTTCTCTATTTGTCATTTTGCTTTAATTTTTCGATAATTTCAGGAATGCGTTTCACATTAGCCAATTGCTTTAATTTCTCACGAGATTCCTCAATTGGGGTTCCAAAATATGTTTTTCCTCCTTCAATTGATTTAGTTACACCCGTCTGTCCCATTACTACAGCTTTTGAACCAATGGTAATACCGCTTGTTGTTCCTACTTGTCCCCAAAGAGTTACTTCGTCTTCAATGACAACACAACCAGCAATACCAGTTTGTGATGCGATTAAACATTTTTTACCAATTACAGTATCGTGACCCACATGAACTTGATTATCAATTTTTGTTCCTGCTCCAATAGTTGTATCACCAGTAACCCCTTTGTCTATTGTACACAAAGCACCAATTCCAACATTATCTTCGATAACTACTCGTCCACCAGAAATTAATTGGTCGAAACCTTCAGGGCGTTTTTTGTAATAAAAAGCATCAGCTCCTAAAATTGTTCCTGCATGAATCATTACGTTGTCACCAATTATAGTGTTGTCATATATCGTAACATTTGCATGAATCAAACAATTTTTACCAATTTGAACATTGTGTCCAATAAAACAGTTTGGCTGAATTACAGTACCCTGTCCTATCGTTGCAGTATCAGAAACAGCAATATTTGAAGCTATAAAAGGTCTAAAATGCTTTGTTAATTTATTAAAATCTCTAAACGGATCATCAGAAATTAATAGCGCTTTACCTTCTGGACACTCAACTTCTTTGTTAATTAAAACAATAGTTGCTGCTGATTGCAATGCTTTATCATAATATTTAGGATGGTCAACAAAAACAATATCTCCAGATTCTACAACATGAATTTCATTCATACCTAGTACTGGAAAATTTTCATCACCCACAAAATTACAATTGATAATTTGTGCTATTTCTTTAAGAGGATATGTTTTTGAAAATTTCATTTATAAATGATTAGTGAATAATAAATAGTGAATTTAAAAAAATAAAAAGTAATTAGTTGATTGGTTATTTACTAATTACTTTTCATTTATTATTAAAAACTATTCTTTTACTCTTTCCATATAATTTCCAGTTGCTGTATCAATTTTGATCTTATCACCTTCATTGATAAACAACGGAACGTTTACTGTTGCTCCTGTTTCAACAGTTGCAGGTTTTGTAGCATTTGTAGCTGTATTTCCTTTAACTCCTGGCTCAGCATAAGTAACTTCTAAAACAATCGAAGCTGGCATATCAACTGACAATGGTGCTTCTGTTTCAGCATTAATTTGAATCATTACGTTAGTTCCTTCTTTTAATAAATCTGGAGCGTCTAATACTTTTTTATCTAAAGTAATTTGTTCGAATGATTCATTATTCATGAAGTGAAATTGATCTCCTTCAGCATATAAATACTGGAATGTATGTGTTTCAACACGCACTTCATCAATTTTGTGTCCTGCAGAAAATGTGTTATCTAATACTTTTCCGTTTGTTAACGATTTTAATTTTGTTCTTACGAAAGCTGGTCCTTTACCTGGTTTTACGTGAAGAAATTCGATGATTTTGTAAATATCGTTATTGTATTTGATGCATAATCCGTTTCTAATATCTGATGTACTTGCCATTTTATTTTTATTTTTATTGTGTATTGATTATTTATTAAATTGAACTTCCAGTATATCCTTTCATGATTCCACGAGAAGAATTTCTGATAAATTGAATGATATCATCACGTTCTGGAGTTGCTTCCATTTCTGCTTCAATGATACTTAAGGCTTGAGTTGTGTTGTAATTTTTTTGATAAAGAATTCTATAAATATCTTGAATTTCTCTAATTTTCTCTGTTGTAAATCCTCTTCTTCTCAATCCTACAGAGTTAATTCCAACGTATGAAAGAGGTTCTTTTGCAGCTTTTGAAAATGGAGGAACATCTTTACGAACTAAACTTCCTCCAGAAATCATTGCATGTTCACCAATTGAAATAAACTGATGTACGGCAGCTAAACCTCCAATAATTGCATAATCTCCAACAGTAACGTGTCCTGCTAAAGCAACACCATTAACAATAATTGCATTGTCTCCAATATGACAATCATGTGCTATGTGAGCTGTAGCCATAATTAGACAATTTTTACCTATTTTGGTCTGTCCAGAAGCTATCGTTCCTCTGTTAATGGTTACACATTCTCTAATTGTAGTATTATCACCAATCACTGCTAATGATTCTTCTCCTCCAAATTTCAAATCTTGAGGTACAGCAGAAATTACAGCACCAGGGAAAATATTACAATTTTTTCCAATGCGCGCACCTTCCATAATGGTAACATTAGAACCAATCCAAGTTCCTTCACCAATTTCAACATTATTATGAATGGTTGTAAATGGATCAATTACAACGTTTCTTGCTATTTTGGCACCTGGATGCACATAAGCTAATGGTTGATTCATATGTCTTTATTTAACTTTAACAATTTGTGCCATTAATTCGGCTTCTGAAACTAACTTTCCGTTTGCATACGCATATGCTTGCATGTGACAAATTCCTCTTCTAATTGGAGAAATTAAATCGCATTTAAAGAATAAGGTATCGCCTGGTAAGACTTTATTTTTAAACTTAACATTATCTATTTTCATAAAATAAGTTAAGTAATTTTCTGGATCTGGAACAGTACTTAAAATTAAAATTCCTCCTGTTTGCGCCATTGCTTCAACTTGCAAAACTCCAGGCATTACTGGTGCACCTGGAAAATGCCCAACGAAGAAATCTTCGTTCATTGTTACATTTTTTAAACCAACTACATGAGTATCGGAAAGTTCTAAAATTTTATCTACTAATAAGAATGGTGGTCGATGTGGCAATAAATTCATTATACCATGAATATCTAAAACAGGCTCTTTATTAATATCATAAGAAGGTACGTTATTACGTTCTTCTATTTTGATTAATTTAGAAAGTTTTTTAGCAAATTGTGTATTTACAAAATGACCTGGTTTATTAGCTATAATTTTTCCTTGGATTTTTGTTCCAATCAATGATAAATCACCAATTATATCTAATAACTTATGGCGAGCAGCCTCGTTTGGATAATGCAATGTAAGATTATCTAAAATTCCATTTTCTTTTACAGAGATACTTTCTTTGTTGAAAGCCTTCTTTAGATTTTCCATTGTTTCAGTAGAAATTTCTTTATCTACATACACAATTGCGTTATTTAAATCACCGCCTTTTATCAATCCATTATTTAATAAACTTTCTAATTCATGTAAAAAACTAAATGTTCTACAATCAGCAATTTCGTTTTTAAATTCTGTAATGTTTTTCATAGTTGCATTTTGTGTACCCAAAACTTTAGTACCAAAATCTACCATTGCAGTTACACAATAATGATCGCTAGGAATAACCGTTATCTCGCTTCCAGTTGCTTCATCTGTATAAGTAATAACTTCTTTAACTACATATACTTTTCGTTCCGCATCTTGCTCAACAACACCCGCTTTTTCAATAGCTTCAACAAAATATTTTGAAGAGCCATCCATAATTGGTAGTTCAGATGCGTTTAATTCTATGATAACGTTATCTAAATCACATCCAACTAATGCTGCCAAAACATGTTCAGGTGTTTGAATCATAACACCTAATTTTTCTAAATTAGTTCCTCTTTGCGTATTAACTACATAATTAGCATCAGCTTCAATAATTGGTTGCCCTTCTAAATCGACTCTAACAAATGTAAAACCGTTGTTGATAGGCGCAGGTTTGAAAGTCATTGTAACTTCTTGCCCCGTGTGTAATCCTACTCCAGTTAATGATATTTCACTGGCAATGGTTGTTTGTTTAACCATGATTTATTCTATTTTTATTTATTGTTGTTGTTTTTTGATTTCTTCTAATTCTGAAACAATTTTAGGTAAATTTCTAAAATGTACGAATGATTTTGCAAAATCACCATAATTGAATGCAGGACTTCCTTGTACTACCTCTCCATCAGCTAAACTTTTTCCAATACCCGATTGCGCTTGAATTTTCACCCCATTACCTATTGTAATATGTCCTACAATTCCAACTTGACCACCAATCATACAGTTTTTACCAATCTTGGTTGATCCTGCAATACCTGTTTGTGCTGCAATTACAGTATTTTCACCAATCTCAACATTGTGTGCAACTTGTATATGATTGTCTAATTTTACTCCTTTTTTAATAATTGTTGAACCCAAAGTAGCTCTATCAATAGTTGAACAAGAGCCAATTTCAACATCATCTTCAATTATAACATTTCCAATTTGCGGTACTTTTTTATAAGTTCCATCTTCTTGTGGTGCAAATCCAAAGCCGTCAGAACCAACAATAGTTCCAGAATGGATTGTACAATTAGAACCTATTTCAGTTTCTGAATAAATTCTAACACCTGCAAAGAAAATACAATTGTCTCCTATTGTAACATTGTCTCCAATAAAACTATTTGGATAAATTTTCACATTATTTCCAATAGTTACATTTTTTCCCACATAACAAAAACTACCTAAATATAAATCAGTACCATATGTAACACCTTCAGAAATAACCGATGGTTGCTCAACTCCTGATTTCATCAATTTTACTTGATTGTAATATTCTAATAATTTTGAAAATGACTTATAAGCATCTTCAACCTTGATAAGTGTAGTTGTAATTTCTTGCTCTGGTTCAAAAGTGTTACTCACAATTGTAACCGTTGCTTTTGTAGAATAAATGAAATTAATATATTTTGGGTTGGCTAAAAACGTTAGAGAACCTTCAGTACCTTCTTCTATTTTAGATAATTTATAAACTTCTGCATTAGGATTACCTACTACTTCACCTTCTAAAATACCTGCTATTTGCGCTGCTGTAAATTTCATTTAAATAATAATGTTTATTCCGTAATTAAAACGAAATGGTAAATATAAAACGACTCAAAACTATCAAATATACAAATTTGAGTGTTTTATATGGGCAAAAATATAAAATTAAATTAAAATGTTAAGATTCTAATACGACTTTTGGAAAACAAATGTAATATTTAGTCACTTCTTTGGATAATGCTTTCAAGTACATTTGGTCTGAAGCTTCTACGACATCTTCAATTGTTTTGTCTTTTTTTAAGACATAAATTGGTTCGCTAGATTTACTATATGCTTGATTTTTTAGCTTTCCTTTAAATACAAAATAATCTGCTTCTTTTTCAGAAATTGACACTTTGCTTATGAATTTATTTTTTAAACCTAACATATTCTCTTTGTTTGGTTTATCTTCAGTTATTTGAATCTTTAGTAAATCACGATTTAGAATCATTCGACATAAATTTTTCAGCACATAATCATCATTAAATTGCCACGATTTTATTGCTCCCATCACGTCATAATCATCTAAATATGAAAACTTATCCAGTACATTTTTATCAAAATCTTCCAACGAAATTTTATGCTGCATAAAAAACTGTAAAGATTCACTACAAGGCAACACTAATCCTTTTTGTGTCAATTCTTTAGCTCGTTTTAGAATTTTTGTCAAAATTAATTCAGCCACAACACTCGTTTTATGCAAATAAGCTTGCCAATACATCAATCTTCTTGCCACCAAAAATTTTTCTACCGAATAAATTCCTTTTTCTTCAATTACTAAAACATCGTCTTGCACATTCATCATCTGAATCAATCGATCACTATTGATGTTTCCTTCAGCTACACCACTATAAAAACTATCACGTTTTAAATAATCCATTCGATCCATATCTAACTGACTAGAAATTAGTTGCAGCATAAATTTACGATGATATTCACCTTTAAAAACTTGAATTGCTAAAGCTAATTTTCCGTCAAATTCTTTGTTTAGTTGCTCCATAAAAAGTAACGACAATTCTTCATGATGCACTTCTTCCACAATGCTATGTTCCATGGCATGACTATACGGACCATGCCCGATATCATGTAATAAAATAGCAATATATAAAGCATTCTCTTCCTCTGAAGATATGGAAACTTCTTTAAATTTAAGGGTTTGTACGGCTTTTTGCATAATATGCATACAACCTAAAGCATGGTGAAAACGAGTATGATGCGCTCCAGGATAAACCAAATACGACATTCCCATTTGCGAAATACGACGTAATCGTTGAAAATAGGGATGTTGAATTAAATCGTAAATTAGAGTATTGGGAATGGTAATAAATCCATAAATAGGATCATTAAATATTTTGAGTTTGTTAGTCTGGCTCACAGGATTGATTTTTTTGGATAACAAATGTAAGTATTTTTTCCAAACCGAATTATTTAAAACTATTCCAAAAATTTATACTAATTTTAATACAATCGTCGTTTAATAAATAGTAAATTGCACACAAATTCAGGAAAAATGAGCCAAATAAAAATACTTTGGGTGGATGATGAAATTGATTTATTAAAACCACATATACTTTTTTTAGAAAAGAAAAATTACCATGTTACCACTTGTAATAATGGACAAGACGCTATTGATTTATTTGATAACGAGAACTTTGATATTGTTTTTTTAGATGAAAACATGCCTGGATTAAGTGGTTTAGAAACCTTGGCTGAAATCAAAGAAAAAAAATCTTCTATTCCTGTAATAATGATTACCAAAAGTGAAGAAGAATATATCATGGAAGAAGCCATAGGATCTAAAATTGCCGATTATTTGATAAAACCTGTGAATCCAAATCAGATTTTATTGAGTTTAAAGAAAAATTTAGACCATTCGCGCTTAGTTTCTGAAAAAACAACTTTAGATTACCAAAAAGAATTCCGAAAAATTGCGATGGATATGGCAATGGTTCGCACCTATGAAGACTGGGTAGAATTGTACAAAAAACTATTATTTTGGGAACTTAAACTCGAAAATATTGAAGACCAAAGTATGGTTGAGATTTTAGAAAGCCAAAAAGTAGAAGCCAACGTACAATTTGGAAAATTCATTGAACGAAATTACGAAGATTGGTTCACGCCAAAAGCAGACAAACCCGTACTTTCTCATGAAATTTTTGGTGAATTAGTTGCGCCTGAAATTCGAAAAAAAGACAAACCTATTTTATTTATTGTAATTGACAACTTGCGTTATGATCAATGGAAAGCGTTTGAAAGCATTGTTAATAATCATTACAAGTTAGAAAAAGAAGTGAGCTACTACTCTATTCTACCAACCGCAACACAATATGCTCGAAATGCAATTTTTTCTGGATTAACACCATTGGAAATGGAAAAGAAATTTCCACAATATTGGAAAAATGATGTAGATGAAGGTGGAAAAAATTTACACGAAGCTGATTTTTTAACCGAACAATTAAAACGTTTAGGATTAAACATTAAACAAGAATATTATAAAGTTACCAATTTTGCTTCAGGAAAAAAATTAGCAGACAACTTCAAATCATTAAAAAACAATGATTTAACCACTATAGTTTACAACTTTGTAGATATGCTTTCCCATGCAAAAACCGAAATGGATGTGGTAAAAGAATTAGCCTCAAATGACAAAGCATATCGTTCTTTAACTGTGAGCTGGTTCAAGAATTCTCCTTTGTTAGATATGATTCAACAAGCCCAACAACAAGGCTTTAGATTAATTCTAACCACAGACCACGGAACCATAAATTGCAAAAACCCATCAAAAGTAATTGGTGATAAAAATACGAGCTTAAACCTTCGATATAAAACTGGAAGAAGTTTAACCTATGAAGACAAAGATGTTTTTGCAGTGAAAGATCCTAAAAAAATTGGGCTTCCAGCACTAAACATGAGCAGTTCATTTATATTCGCTAAAAACGATTTATTTTTAGCTTATGTAAACAACTTCAATCATTATGTGAGTTATTACCGAAATACATATCAACATGGCGGAATTTCATTAGAAGAAATGGTAATTCCTTTTTTAGTATTAGAACCGCGTTAGGAGTATTAAGTTATAAGTGTTCAGTAAAGTTATAAATAAGTATGACGATAATTTTTTCATTAGACGAAATCACAAGCGTAGCTAAACAAATATTAGCCACACCTTCCTTAAAAAAAGTAATTACATTTCACGCGCAAATGGGCGCTGGAAAAACAACTTTGATTAAAGAATTAGTCAAAGAATTAGGTGTTCAAGACAATTCGAGCAGTCCTACATTTTCATTAGTTAACGAATATCGTACTTTTGATGGTGAAATTGTATATCATTTCGATTTATATCGTTTAAATTCTGAAGAAGAAGGTTATGATATGGGATTAGACGAATATTTTTATTCTGACAATTGGTGTTTTATTGAATGGCCAGAAAAAACACCAAATTTAATTCCTATAGACCACGCCAGTATTTCAATAAAGGTTATGGCAGATGGAAAAAGAGAATTGGTATTGAAAAATTAAACATTTTCAAAATCTTTTTTCTAATTTCTATTTTCTTAAGTTTAAAATTATTACTAAATTGGCGCATCAAAAAATCAATCGCTATGTCTATTTATAGTCCTTTTTCAAAATCTCAATTACTTCCGCAAGAAGAGAAGCTAGAAGTTGCTAGACATAAAAGCGAATTATTTATTGGAATTCCAAAAGAAACATCTTATCAAGAGCGTCGTATTTGTTTAACACCTGATGCGGTTTCTTCTTTAGTTTCTCACGGACATCGAGTAATGATAGAAGCAGGTTCTGGAGAAAGCTCAAGTTATACCGATAAAGAATATAGTGATGCGGGTGCAGAAATTACCCAAGACACAAAAAAAGTACTGGGTTGCCCAATGATTTTAAAAGTTGAGCCACCTACTCTAGCAGAAATTGAAATAATGAATCCACAAACTATTGTCATTTCTGCAATTCAATTAAAAACACAGAAAAAAGAATATTTTGAAGCCTTAGCCTCAAAAAGAATTACAGCATTAGCCTTTGAATTCATAAAAGACGAAGATGGTTCTTATCCAGCTGTAAAATCACTATCTGAAATAGCAGGAACAGCTTCTGTTTTAATCGCTTCTGAATTAATGATTGGCGAAAACATTGGAAAAGGATTATTATTTGGAAATATTACGGGAGTTCCACCTACAAAAGTGGTTATCATTGGTGCCGGAACAGTTGCCGAATATGCTGCAAGAACCGCTCTAGGATTAGGCGCAAGCGTTAAAGTATTTGATAATTCAATTACCAAATTACGCCGATTACAAAACACATTAAATCAACGAATATTTACTTCAACTATACAGGATAAATCGCTTTTAAAAGCCTTACGTCGATGCGATGTAGCCATTGGTGCTATGAAAGGAAAAAATCGCGCACCAATTGTCGTTACTGAAACCATGGTCGAACACATGAAAAAAGGTGCTGTAATTGTTGATGTTAGTATTGATACCGGCGGTTGTTTTGAAACTTCTGAAGTAACTACACACGAAAAACCAACATTTATCAAAAGCGGTGTGATTCATTATTGTGTACCGAATATACCTTCACGTTATTCCAAAACAGCTTCTATGTCGATAAGCAATATTATTTCTCCTTTCTTGTTGCACATTGCTGAGGATGGTGGTATTGAAAGTGCTATTCGTTGCAATAGAGGTTTAAAAAATGGTATCTATAGCTATCATGGTTTATTAACCAACAAAGCTATTGCCGATTGGTTCAATTTAGAACACAGAGATATTAACTTGATTGTTTTTTAAAATACTTCAAATCACAAACTAATCTTCGTGTTTATGTGTATAATTTATACTAAATTTGCGCAAATTAAAATCTTATGAAGTTTCAGTTTCGTTTAGCCTATTATTTATTTGGATTGCTTTTAGGAGGCGTTTTTGTAATGTGGTTTTTAAAAGCCAAAGCTAGCAGTCGTGGAGTTGAATTTTGTTATTTACCCAATTGTCGTGTTTTAAAAGACTTGCGTAGTAAATCATTAGAAATTGATTCACTTGCGAAACAATCGTTAAACGAAAAATGGGTTACGATGGAAGATATCAAGAATAGTTTAACCTATGGAGATGTAGATTTTGAAAAAAGTAACGAACCTTATCGCAAAGGCAAAATATATCTAATTGAAGGTAAAACTTCTAAAAATGAAGACATTACCATTACCATGGTTAATTACACCAACAAAGTACTCTTAGAAAAGATAGAAAAAAAGTAATTTTTTTCTTAAAACGCTTGCAAAAACAAATAATCCTTGTATATTTGCACTCGCAATACAGTAATAGTAAAGCAACTTATTGGGGCGATTAGCTCAGCTGGTTCAGAGCACCTCGTTTACACCGAGGGGGTCGGGGGTTCGAACCCCTCATCGCCCACAAAAATTAAAGCACTTCTTATGGAAGTGCTTTTTTTGTTTTTATACTTTGTGGTTATTTAAAAATGAAAAAGTAGAAAATCAAATTTCAAGTTTTTATTATACAAATTATGCTAAACTTAAATTTGAACTTAAAATTCAACATAAAGGAAAATTGAAAAATATAGTTTTAAACAAATCTATTATAAACTTGGAGGAAAATTGTAACTACCACCAACAGCTATTTTGCGCTAATTCGAAAAAAGCGCAAAAATTCACGTTTATCTTTAATTAGAAATAAACTTCCACTTACTAAATCCGCACTTAAAACAAATAAAAAATCCCGCTATGGCGGGATTTTCTTTTTATAACTTTCTGCGTTCTTTTTCTTTTTTAATAAGTGTAAGCTCTCTGCTGGTTTGTCCTGCTACAGAGGTGTTTTCTTCAGCCCTTCTTATCAAGTATGGCATCACATCTCTTACAGGGCCAAAGGGTAAATATTTTGCAACATTATACTTGTTTTCGGCCAAATTAAAACTAATGTTATCGCTCATTCCTAATAATTGCCCAAAAAAGATGCGTTTGTCATCTTTTGTAATACCTTTTTCTTCTAATAATCGCATTAATTTATACGAACTTTCTTCATTGTGTGTTCCTGCAAAAATGGCCATTTTATCAATATTCTCAACCATATATAACACTGCTGCATCATAATTAATATCTGTAGCTTCTTTAGAAATACAAATTGGCGATTTTAAGCCTCTTTCGGCAGCTCTTTCATTTTCTTTTTCCATGTAAGCGCCACGAACCAATTTCATTCCTATGTAAAAACCTTCTGTTTTTGCTTGCTCATGCAATTGTTTCAAATAATCCAATCGATCCCAACGGTACATCTGTAACGTATTGAAAACAATAGCTTTTTGTTTATTATATTTGCGCATCATATCTGTTACAATAGCATCTGCAGCGTCTTGCATCCAGCTTTCTTCAGCGTCAATTAGCAATAAAACATCTTTTTCATATGCAGTTTTACAAGCTAAGTCAAAACGAGCAATTACTCTACTCCATTCTTCTTGCTCAGCAACAGTTAAAACAGCCTTCTCTCCTACTTTTTCATATAAATCTAAACGCCCAAAACCTGTTGGTTTAAAAACTGCAAAAGGAATAGCTTCACGCTCTCTAGCAAACTCAATGGTTTTTAAAGTCATTTCTAGAGCGGCATCAAATTGCGTTTCTTCTTCTTTTCCTTCAACAGAATAATCCAAAACTGATGAAACTCCTTTGGTGTACATTTTATCTACTACTTTTAAACAATCTACTTCATTCACACCTCCACAAAAATGGTCAAAAACAGTAGAACGAATCAATCCTTCTACTGGCAAATGTGCTTTTAAGGCAAAATTTGTTACTGCTGTACCTATTTTTACAAGTGGTTGACTTGCAATTAATTTAAAAAGAAAATAAGCTCTTTCAAGCTCTGTGTCACTTTTTAAAGAAAAAGCAACTTGTGTATTGTCAAATATTTTATTCATGATATTTTTGATAAAAAGCGACACAAATATACATCAGTTTTTACGAATTTTAAATAAAATTTACCTTATTTTGCAATAAAATTCAAGCTTTCACATGCAAACAATCACAGCCAATAATTATAGCGTTTATTTTGATTCTATAGGATATGAAACTTTAGCTTCCCTGCTAATTCCTTCTCATTATTCTAAAATATTTATTCTTGTTGATGAGAATACTTCGCAATATTGTTTGCCACATTTTCTCAATAATTTAGCCACCGAAATTGAAATTGAAATCATCGAATTAGAAGTTGGCGAAATTCATAAAAACATTGCTACTTGCACTGAAGTTTGGGGTGCATTATCTGAACTAGGAGGCGATAGAAAAAGTATTGTCTTAAATCTTGGTGGCGGTGTAATCTCAGACTTAGGAGGATTTGTAGCATGTACGTTCAAACGAGGTATTGATTTTGTAAACATCCCTACAACACTACTTTCAATGGTAGATGCTTCTATTGGCGGAAAAAATGGTATAGATTTAGGAAATTTAAAAAATCAAATTGGAATTATCCGCGAACCGAAAGCTGTACTAATTGATACCCAATTTTTAAATACTTTACCTCAAAACGAAATGCGTTCAGGCTTAGCAGAAATGCTGAAACATGGTTTAATTTTCGATAAGAAATATTGGGATAAATTTAAAAATCTAAAAGATTTGAATACAGAGGATTTAAACGTATTAATTCATCAATCTATTCAAATAAAAAACAATATAGTTTGTGAAGATTTAACTGAAAATGGCATTCGAAAATCATTAAATTTTGGACACACTCTTGGTCATGCTATCGAAAGTTATTTCTTAGAAAACGAAGCTAAAAAAAATCTTCTTCATGGTGAAGCTGTAGCTATTGGAATGATATTAGAAAGCTATATTTCTAAAGAAAAAAGCTTGTTAAGTAATGCAGAATATCACGAAATTAAATACATCATCAATGATATTTTTGACCGCATAGATTTTTCGAAATTAGAAATAGAAAAAATCATAGATTTATTAATTTACGACAAGAAAAATGAGTTTGGAAAAGTGCAATTTGCATTACTTGATGGTATAGGCAAAATAAAAATTAACCAAGAAGTAGATAATGCATTGATATACAAAGCTTTTGAAGATTACAACGCCTAGTCATTTTTTTAGGCAATCTTTTCAGTTTTAGCTATTTTATTTTTTAACTTTGCCCGAATGAAAGAAAATAAAAATCAAACAAATCGCAATAGAAAACTGAATAATAGAAATGCAGACATCTCTATTATTGAGCGATTTATTTTTTCTATTTTCTCATTTCATATTATTGATTTGTTCCAATTATCGAAGATGTTTAGCGAAAAACTCCCTATTCGATATGCTAATATTAGAGTTTGAAAATTGTGATTGATAATCATTAACACACTTTTAATTATTTAAATCCAAAATTTTAAAATGAACACTAAATATTACGACTTAATCAATCAAACTTTTTATTTCCCTCAAGAAGAATTTACTTTAAACAAAGATAATCTTCAATTTCATGGAATTGACTTGATGAAATTGGTTGAAGAATATGGCACACCCCTTAAATTTACTTATTTGCCTAAGATTTCTCAAAACATCAACAAAGCAAAAATGTGGTTTAGAAATGCCATGGAAAAACATGATTATGATGCCAAATATTTTTATTGCTATTGCACTAAAAGTTCTCATTTTGAATTCATTTTAAATGAAGCATTAAAAAACAACATTCATATTGAAACTTCATCTGCTTTTGATATTGATATTGTTGAAAATTTAATGGAGCAAGGCAAAATCAATAAAAACACTTTTATCGTTTGTAACGGATTTAAACGCGATCAATATGTAACTAATATTGCTCGTTTAATCAATAACGGACACAAAAACACCATTCCAGTTATTGATAATTTTGAAGAATTAGATTTGTTACAAGAACAAATTGATGGTAAATTTAAAATTGGAATTAGAATTGCTGCTGAGGAAGAACCAAAATTTGAGTTCTATACTTCTCGTTTAGGAATTGGATATAAAGATATTGTTCCTTTTTACAGAAAACAAATTGCAGAAAACAAGAAAGTAGAATTAAAAATGCTACACTTCTTTATCAATGCAGGTATTCGCGACACAGCTTATTATTGGAATGAGTTATTAAAATGTATGAAAGTGTACATCGCTTTGAAAAAAGAATGTCCTTCTTTAGATAGTTTAAATATTGGTGGAGGCTTCCCTATCAAAAATTCATTAGCTTTTGATTATGATTACCAATATATGGTGGATGAAATTCTTAATCAAATTAAAATTGCTTGTGATGATGCTGAAGTAGCTGTACCACATATATTTACTGAGTTTGGTTCGTTTACTGTTGGAGAATCTGGCGGTGCTTTATACCAAGTTTTATACCAAAAGAAACAGAATGATAGAGAAAATTGGAACATGATTGATTCTTCATTTATTACCACTCTACCAGATACATGGGCAATCAACAAGCGTTTTGTTATGATGGCAGTTAATCGTTGGAATGATACTTACGAAAGAGTACTTTTAGGAGGATTAACTTGTGATGGAGACGATTATTACAATTCTGAACAACACATGAACGCTGTTTATTTACCAAAATACAACAAAGAAAAACCTTTATATATTGGTTTCTTTAACACTGGAGCGTATCAAGAAACTATTGGTGGTTTTGGCGGGTTACATCACTGTATTTTACCACAACCAAAACACATTTTAATAGATAAAGACAAAAACGGAATAATTGCGACAGAAGTATTTTCTGAACAACAAAGAGCCGAAGAAGTACTAGAAATTTTAGGATATAATAAAAAGAAAGAATAATAAAATAAGAAATAATGAGCAAAGGACCAATTAGCCAGTTTATTGAAAAACATTATCTTCATTTTAACTCAGCCGCTTTAGTAGACGCAGCAAAAGGTTATGAAGAGCATTTATTAGACAACGGAAAAATGATGATTACGTTAGCAGGTGCTATGAGTACAGCTGAATTAGGTAAATCATTAGCCGAAATGATTCGTCAAGATAAAGTACATATTATTTCTTGTACTGGAGCTAACTTAGAAGAAGATATCATGAACTTGGTAGCTCATAATTCATACAAAAGAGTTCCAAATTATAGAGACTTATCTCCACAAGAAGAATGGGATTTATTAGAAAATCATTACAATCGCGTAACTGATACTTGTATTCCAGAAGAAGAAGCTTTTAGAAGATTACAATCGCATTTATATGATATTTGGAATAATGCAGATTCTAAAGGAGAACGCTATTTTCCACATGAATTCATGTATCAAATGATTAATTCAGGTGTATTAAAACAATACTACGAAATTGATCCTGCTGATTCATGGATGGTAGCCGCAGCTGAAAAGAATTTACCAATTGTTGTTCCAGGATGGGAAGATAGTACAATGGGTAATATTTTCTCTTCTTACTGCATCAAAGGTGAGTTTAAAGCAACTACAATGAAAAGTGGTATCGAATACATGATGTGGTTGGCAGATTGGTATCCAAAAAATTGTGCGGGTAAAGGAATTGGTTTCTTCCAAATTGGTGGAGGAATTGCTGGAGACTTCCCTATTTGTGTTGTTCCGATGTTATACCAAGATATGGAAATGCACGATGTGCCGTTTTGGAGCTATTTTTGCCAGATTTCTGATTCAACTACAAGTTATGGTTCATACTCAGGAGCTGTTCCAAACGAAAAAATCACTTGGGGTAAACTAGATATTCATACACCTAAATTTATCGTAGAGTCTGACGCTACGATAGTTGCGCCATTAATGTTTGCTTACATTTTAGGTTGGTAAAATTTTTGAAAAAAATATTTCAATTTACTTGAAAATATAAGTTAAGGATATTACATTTGACGAAATTACAAGATTAAAAACTACCCAATGAAAAGAGTTATTGTTGATTACGCTAAATTAACAAATGAAATCTTAACCTTACTAGTTGAGAAATTTCCTGACGGCTATGATGATTCAGACATCATTCGCTTTAAAAACGCTAAAAATGAAACAGTTGAAGCTGTAGAAGTACGTACTTCAGACACTATATTTTTAGTAAAAGTGAGCACAAAATTATCAGACAGAATTGAAAATTATGACGAAGACGATATTATCGAAGAAGAAGTTGTAGTTGACAAAATTGCTGGTCTGAAAGAATTAGACATCGAAGACGATGAAGAGGAAGAAGAAGACGAAGAAATGTCAAACGATTCTGATGATCCAGAAGATTTGGATGACGAAGATTAAAAATAAAAAGGGAATTCATTTGAATTCCCTTTTCTTTTATAAATATCGTTCTAATATTACATTCTTATGATGCAATTCATGTCCAAGAATAATGTAGCCAATTGCTCTTACTGAAACACTACAATCTGAAGCCATACCTAATCTTAATAACGCTTCCTCATTAAAACTTTCAAATAATGCAATCGTAGCTTCTCTGACCAATTTATACTCCTGTAAAAGACTTTCAAATTCGCGTTGATTAGCATTAGCAAATATCACATAATCATCTTCTTCAAAGCCTGGTAAAGCAGTTGAATCGTTTCTCGCAATGCGAAGTGCTCTGTAAGCAAAAACTCTTTCTGCATCAATTAAATGCAACAATATATCTTTGATTGTCCATTTACCTTCAGCATAACTATACTCTTGCTTAAAAGTTGGAATTGATTTAAAAAAATGAATCAATTCTTCTTTTTGAACATTCAATCCTTTGACAATATCTTGCTAAGCTACTAATTTAATATAATTTGCATAATATGGTGCAAATTCATTTGATTGTAAATTTTTCATATTTTAAAGATATAAAAAAAGCCTCTTCTCAGAGGCTTACTATATTAAAGTTCTTTAAAAATTGTATGCATCAATCTTTTTTTATCGTTGATGCTCTCTTCTAAAGAAATCATAGTTTCTGTTCTGTAAACACCTTCAATATCATCAATCATGAAGATAACTTCTTTAGCGTGTTTAGTATCTTTTGCTCTTATTTTACAGAAAATATTAAATTTCCCAGTAGTTACATGAGCAACTGTTACAAAAGGAATTTGGTTTATTCTTTCTAAAACAAATTTAGTCTGAGAAGTGTTGTGCAAAAATACCCCTACATAAGCAATAAAAGAATATCCTAATTTTTCATAATCTAATGTCAATGACGAACCTTGTATGATTCCAGCATCTTCCATTTTTTTTACTCTAACATGAACTGTTCCAGCAGAAATTAAAAGCTTTTTAGCAATATCTGTAAATGGAACTCTTGTGTTATCAATTAACATGTCTAAAATTTGATGATCTACTTCATCTAAACGAAACTTACTCATAAGTGCTTATAATAAATGTTAAATTATTGATTTTTTATCAATACCTAAGCAAATTTATTAAATTATTTTTACACCGTTGTTAAATTTGATTAAATTATTTAATGTAAATGTTGCTTTTGCTCCTATTTCTGGATTATTTTTCCCTTCAGAAGAAAAAAGCAAAGATTCACAATCATATTCAACATGTCCAGAATAATTCTCTAAATCTGATATTTTAGAAATAATAGCTTCAAAATGAATCTCATCATCAACTAAAATTTCTTGATATTGTGCTGCAAAGTTAATTATTTTTTCAACACTATTATCAATAATTTTGACATTTTTGTAAATAAAATCAAAAAAACATTTATTATTTTGAGGAATTCTCAAATATTTTTGCAATTCGTTATCAACTACAACGTTTTCGTAATTATCAAAAAACGAACTTAAAAGCGCAACAAAAATATATTTTCTACTTTCTTCTCTTTTATAATCATTAGGATAATGCCCAGCTTCAAAAAGAATTGTAGGTGTATTTTGAGTTGTAAAATAATCACCAGTGCAATTCACGTTATAACTGTCATCAAATCTACCTATTTGATTAGGAATATATTGCGATAAAGTATCATTCATTCTATTGATTATCGAAATCGCTTTTAATCGCACTACATTATAATCTCTTTTCTCATTAAAAGCAGGCGCTAAAAAAGATATTGTAGCTGGTAAATTTAGTCCAGTCGTACCAAAAATAGTACGTTGATCATGTAGATTATAACAATAATCTGGTCGGAAGTCTTCATATAAAGCCTTCAATAGCTTCATTTCTGGTTGTGTAGCTGAAAAAGCATCTCTATTTAAATCAACAGCATTAGCATTTTCACGAGTATAAGCAAAAGCTCCGTCTGGATTTAACATTGGAACACACAATAAAGTATATTGACTCTTAATTCGAATAGACTCAACAGTATTTGACGCTAAGAAATTAAAAAAATCAAATAATCCTTTTGTGGTCGTTGGTTCATTACCATGCATTTGAGACCATATTAAAATCTTTGTTTTTCCTGTACCAATTTTAACTTGATATATACTTCTTTGTTGAACTGATTTTCCTATTTCAGAAATTTCAAATACACTTTCAAATGATTTTAATAAAGGTAAAATAGTTTCTAAATGAATGTATTTTCCATTCAAACTAGACTCTAAATATTCAGTTGCTATTTGTAAACTATTCATGTTTATTTATTATGTTACAAATGTAAACAACTTTATATTTACAATTGTAAACATGTAAAAGAAGTATATTTATTACTTTTGTAAACATAGTAATTCAGAATTAAACTTAACAGAAACGAGAACTGTTTACAAAAATAATTAAAAATAAATACATATCATAAATTGTTATATATTAGTATTTTACAATTTATTAACTCAATTAAAAAAACAACTAAAAAAGGCTGTTTTACATTTGTAAACTTGTAGATTGATTTATTTTTGTTTACATTTGTAATCTGTTTCTTTTTTAACCTTATTTACAATGGTAAACATAGATGACTTTATTAAACGTTTAGAAATAATCCTCGATTATTACAATCTATCTGCCTCTGCATTTGCGGATAAGATTAATGTGCAACGCTCTAGTTTGTCTCACCTACTCTCAGGCAGAAATAAACCTAGTCTTGATTTTATCATCAAAGTAATTGAAGTTTTTCCAGAAGTGGATTTGTACTGGATATTAAATGGAAAAGGAACATTTCCAAAATCAGATGATAAAATTACAAATATTGAAACAACCAATAATCCTGTTGTTGAAGAGCCAATCATTCAAAATGAATTAGAAACACCTGATCTATTTTCGGCTGTATCAAATAAAAATTTTGAAAAAAATGTACAGCACACAGATTCTGATTATAAAATAACTCCTCCATCATCAACAAATAATATAGAGCGTATTGTTATTTTTTATCAAGATGGCACTTTTAAAAACTACATTCCATAAAAAAAGCTCTAATTTATAAGAGCTTTTTTTAAATTAAATTACTAACATACTTTATCTTCTTAATAAATATACTGCTGTTACACCAGCTTCTGTTCTAGCTGTTTGTGGTGCAAAATCTCCATTAGTTGTTGGAAAAGAAAATTTTAATACTTGTCCACCACCATTTAAACGTTCTGCAACGTAAATATCATTTGTAACAAAATCGTATGCAACGTCAACTGGATTTCCTAATAATGAATTTGGCCCATAAATTCTAATTTGGTTATTCATAGCAATTGTTCCCATATTAGCAGTAGCATTTAAAACAGAAGAAAAATTATTAATAATTATCAATCCACCATCTGTTGCACTTGAAGCCAAACCTACATCAGAAAGAACCATTACATTATCTTGATTTGAATAGGTTATTCCGTGAGTTCTTACCAAGCCTTCAATAGTAACTCTTTTTGAAGCAGTAATTGTTCCAGTAGCATTTGCAAAGAAATTGTTATATACTACCAAATCACTAGTGTTATCAGCAATTGCATACATAGTATTTCCTTCTAAATGAATTCCCCATAATTTAATATCTACCGTATAAGTATTTAATAACGAAAAACCGTCATTATTTCTTTGGTAGACATAAAATTTACTTGTGTTTGAATTCCCTGCATTTTGGTCTTGAGTAACCACTACTTTATCTCCAGAAACTGCAATTTCTCTTGCATTTGTAAAATCTGAAGTAGAAGAAAATGCAAAATTTAATGAAGTGGCAGATGCAATGATTGAATTTCTAAAACCTGAATATGCTTCAACTCTATTGTTTGTTCTTGAAGCTTGAATAACTTGATCTTTAAATGGATCATAAAAAATCCCATCTGAATCTGTTGAAGCTACTGCAAAGCTTTTTGGGCTTGGTGATGGTGACAATAAATCTGTAAAAGAGATGCTTCCAGAAGTATTACTTGATGTGAATAATTTCAATTCTACTGCTGGTGTTGGAGTAGTATCAATTGGTTCTGGATCTGTTGCAACCATTGAATCATCATCATTACATGAAGCAAATGAAATTGCTAAAAATGCTAAGGGTAAAAATAGTTTTCTCATTGTTGAAAGTTTTAAATTTCTCTCATTTACGAAAAACTATATGAAATGGTTTTCAAAAAATTAAAAAAAAAATTTAAACATTCAAATTACAAAGATATACAAGTTAGCTATTCTTAGGTATATAGCTTAATTCAGGTTTTTTTCCTACTACACCAACATAATAGGTTTCTAAAATTTTAATATCAGCGTCAATGTTTCCTGTTGGATAAAAAGGCGCATGATAAACAACTTGTTTTTTACCATAATCAAATGCAACAGGTATAATTGGTACGTTTGCCTTAAGTGCCATATAATAAAAACCTGTTTTCCATTCGGATACTTTTTTTCTTGTTCCTTCTGGAGCTATTGCTAATCTAAAGACTTCTTTTTCTTGAAATATTTTAGCAATTGTATCAACTTTATTTTCGTTTTTTTGGCGATTCAAAGGTGTTCCTCCTGTCCATGTAAAAAAATAATTAAAAGGGAAAACAAATAGTTCTTTCTTTGCTACATAATTGATTTCCATATCCAATATACCTCGAGAAAAAATTCCAAGAAAAAAATCCCACCAACTAGTATGCGGAACTGCAATTAAAACACATTTTTTAAGTTCAAAAGGAATTGTTCCTACAACTTTCCAGTCTAATAGTGTACAGAAAATAAATTTGTATAAAATTTGTTTCATTGGATATGAATTTAAGGCAAAATTAAAATTATATTTACGATTACAAATAAAATCTTCATGATTAAGCAATTATTAAGTTATTTTTTGCCTATAAAAATTTACGAAACTCAATCAACTGTTAGCTCTAATTTAGAGGTTACCTGGAATAATGGTAAGCTTGTATTAGATTCAAAACATACGAATTATTCATATGGTAGTTTAGAAAAAGTATTAAGAAAAGGATTTCAACAAATTGGTTATACAACTATTTTAGAGATGAAATCTGTTCTATTACTAGGTGTAGCAGGCGGAAGTGCTATTAAAACATTAATTGAAGATATTGGCTATAAAGGTTCGATTACGGGTGTAGAAATCGATGCAGAAGTAATAAAGATTGCAAATACGTATTTTGGCCTTAATCAATATAAAAATGTAACTATTATTATCGATGATGCCCAAAAACATATCGAAGAACATGATGTTAAATATAATTTAATCATCATTGATATATTTGAAGATAGCAATATGCCTGATTTTTTATTCGAAGAAAAATTTATTAATAATATTAAAAAATCACTTGAATTAAATGGTTATATCTTATTTAATTTCATGATATTAAATGATTACGAAAAAAAATTCACTGCTTTTAAATCAAAATTTAATAGCAGTGAATTTAAAGTGATAAATTTAGTAAATGTTGAAGAGTTTAATCAACTCCTCATTATTCAAAAAATTATATAAATATTTTCAATAGGAAATATATTAAAGCTGCAAGAATAGCTGAAACTGGTATGGTTAAAACCCATGCCCACAATAACTTGACAGTTACTCCCCAACGAACAGCTGAAACTCTTTTAGTAACTCCTACTCCAATAATTGAACCTGTAATTGTATGTGTTGTTGATACTGGAATTTTGAAATGTTCAGTAGTGAATAATGTTAAAGCACCCGCAGATTCTGCTACAACACCTTCAAAAGCAGTCACTTTCGTAATTTTAGAACCCATTGTTTTAACAATTTTCCATCCACCGCTCAACGTTCCCAAAGCAATTACTGTATAACAAGTTAATGGAATCCAACCTGGCATTACACCGTCAATTTTAACACCATCTTTTTCTGAAGGCAAAACTACATTTAAGTCTAACCATCCAGCAGATAAATCAATATTTGGATTCGATTTGATATAAACCGCTACAGCTGCAGCAATAATACCCATAACTTTTTGCGAGTCATTTCCTCCGTGTCCTAAACTAAAGGCTGCTGAAGATAATAATTGCATTTTCTTTAAAACAGCCTCTGCTTTAGCAGTAGATAAACTACTAAAAATCAAGTTAAAGACCGCTAAACTATAGAAAATAAATGCCACTAAAAACCATTTAATATTATGTGGTTCTGTAATAACACTCCAAAATTCACTTTCAAATCTAGGTTTTTTTATTTCTTCAAAAGGAATCATAACTGAATATAAAAACCAAGCAACCAATAACATCAATGCAACCGTAAATACTTTAGGCATAATATTTTTCTTAGAAGAATACATCAACCAAAGAGAAATACAGTAAGAAATTATCATCCCTAACAATGGCGCAAATACAATAAATAAAATTACAATTACTACACCTGAAGGCAATAATTCTCCTTCTTTAGCGGCTTTGAACCAGTTTACAATTTTAAAACCTGCATGCTCAGGATCTGTAACACTTGATAAACCATGAGCGATTGCAGCACCAGCAAAACCTCCAATAAGTGTATGAGATGATGACGATGGAATTCCTTTTAACCAAGTGATAATATTCCAAATGATAGCAGCAATAACTCCCGCTAAAATTGTTGTTAAATCAATACTGCTTGTATGAGCTGTTTTAGCAACTGTATCTGCAACACCAAAACCAAATACCCAATAAGCTAAGAAATTAAAGAATGCAGCCCAAAGTACCGCTTGAAATGGCGTTAATACTTTTGTAGCAACAATTGTAGCAATCGAATTTGCGGCATCATGAAAACCATTGATGTAATCAAAAACTAAGGCTAAAAATATGATTATAATTAATAATGTAAAATCCATAATGGGTTTTTTAAAATTAAACTATTATGAATGTTTTACAGAAATTTGTTCCATTACGTTAGAAACACTTTTACATTTATCTGAAGCAGATTCTAAGGCAGACAATACTTCTTTGTATTTGATAATGTTTTTAGCATCGCTTTCGTTTTCAAAAATATCAGCTACAGCTTTATCAAAAACTACATCAGCTTTACTTTCTAATTTATTGATTCTTTTACAAGCATCTTTAATAGCTTTGTGGTTCATATCTTTTAATTCTTTGATACCAACACCAATTAATTGACAAGCTTCTAAATTAATTTCTGTTAATTTTCTAATCGATTTTGTGATTTTCTCTACTTGATATAAACGCATTCTACTTGTAGCTCCTTGCATAAAATCTGCAACATTGTCCATTGATTTAATCAATGCATGAATGTCCTCTCTATCAAATGGAGTAATAAAATTTTTACTCAATTCAATGTTTGTTTTGTGAGTAATTTCTTCAATATTAGCTTCTAATTCGTCAATTTTTTTAAAGTAGTTTTCTCTTTCACCTTTTGGAGCATTCACTGCTTCATGTAAGGTTTCTGCTAATAAAATTAAATTTGCCGAAGCTTGTTCGAAAAGTGGAAAGAACTTTTTATCTTTCGGAACAAAAAACTGAAAAATATTGTTTAATGACATTTTATTTGTGTTTAAATTCAGTGCAAAAGTAATTTCTCAATGTTAAATTATCATTAACTTAACAATAATAAGAAGTTATTAAATTTAAGATTTAAAAATATTATATTTTTTCGATAACGTTTTCTTATTTTTACCATCCAATAAAACAACAAAACCCAAATGGACATTAATTTCAATAAAAACGAAGATTATAACAAGCTTTTACTCTCTGATTTAAACAAAAAATTTGCCCAAGTTAAATTAGGCGGTGGAGAAAAAAGAATTGAAAAATTGCATGCAGAAGGTAAAATGACTGCTCGTGAACGTATTGACTATCTATTAGATGAAAAATCAAAAAGTATCGAAATTGGTGCTTTTGTAGGTGATGGAATGTATAAAGAGCATGGTGGATGTCCATCTGGTGGTGTGGTTGTTAAAATTGGTTTCATTTCAGGAAAACAATGTATTGTGGTTGCAAATGATGCAACTGTAAAAGCAGGTGCTTGGTTTCCAATAACAGGAAAAAAGAACCTTCGTGCGCAAGAGATTGCAATGGAAAATAGATTACCTATTATTTATTTAGTAGATTCTGCTGGTGTATATTTACCAATGCAAGATGAAATTTTTCCTGATAAAGAACATTTTGGTCGTATTTTTAGAAATAATGCACACATGAGTAGCATGGGAATCACACAAATTGCCGCTGTAATGGGAAGTTGTGTTGCAGGTGGTGCTTATTTACCTATTATGAGCGATGAAGCCATGATTGTAGACAAAACTGGAAGTATTTTCTTAGCTGGAAGTTATTTAGTAAAAGCTGCCATTGGAGAAACAATTGATAATGAAACACTCGGAGGAGCAACAACACATTGTGAAATTTCGGGTGTTACAGATTATAAAGCTAAAGATGATAAAGACGCTTTAGATAGAATTAAAAATATTGTAGGCAAAATTGGAGATTTTGACAAAGCTGGATACAATCGTGTAAAAGCTGAAAAGCCTACTCTCGAGCCAAAAGATATTTATGGTATTTTACCCAAATCACGTGCCGATCAATATGACATGTATGAAATAATCAAACGTTTGGTTGATAATTCAGAATTTGATGAATACAAAGGTGATTATGGAAAAACACTAATTACTGCCTACGCTCGAATAGATGGTTGGGCAGTAGGAATTGTAGCAAACCAACGAAAAATTGTAAAAACGGCTAAAGGTGAAATGCAATTTGGTGGTGCCATTTATTCTGATTCTGCAGATAAAGCAACGCGTTTTATTGCTAATTGTAACCAAAAGAAAATTCCTTTGGTTTTTATACAAGATGTTACTGGTTTTATGGTTGGTTCAAAATCTGAACATGGAGGAATTATTAAAGATGGTGCTAAAATGGTAAATGCAATGGCAAATTCAGTAGTCCCAAAATTTACGGTAATTGTTGGTAATTCTTATGGTGCAGGAAATTATGCAATGTGTGGAAAAGCTTACGACCCAAGACTAATATTTGCATGGCCAAGTGCTGAATTAGCTGTAATGGGCGGAACACAAGCGGCAAAAGTATTAGCACAAATTGAAGCGTCTTCATTAAAAGCTAAAGGTGAAGTTATTGATGAAGCTAAAGAGGCAGCGTTATTTGATAAAATAAAAGCACGATACGACGAACAAGTTTCTCCATATTATGCTGCTTCGAGATTATGGACAGATGCGATTATTGACCCATTAGAAACCAGAAATTGGATTTCAATGGGCATTGAAGCCGCAAACCACGCTCCTATTGAAAAAGCTTTTAATTTAGGTGTAATTCAGGTGTAGTCATTATCATACATAAAAAATCCCGACTAAATCGGGATTTTTTTATACTACTCTATATTATTTTTTAAATTCAATTTACTGTTTTTGCGACTAAATCCAAAATAAATAATTAAGCCTATTAGTAACCAAATAGTAAAGTAAATCCAATTCCATACGCTCAATTCAGCCATCATATATAAACAACTAACTAATCCAAGTAATGGAATTAATGAAAGATTTTGTCTCCATGACCAAACAGCAAATGCTACTAATGATATCAAAAATATCCACATCGGTATTTTGTGCTTGAATAACGTAAAACCACTCTCATACTTCAAAGCATTATCAATTGGCAATGAATCAACAATATTTTTATATACTACTTCATCTTCAGAAAACTTACTTAATACTTCTTCCAAATCTGCATTAGCTTCTTTTACTAAAGCCTTCTCTTGCAAATAAGTCAAAACCTCTTTAGTTTGCGATTCTTCCAAAGAAGTTACAATTGTTGCTGCATCATTTATTTGTTTTTCATTCGTAATAAATCCCATTGTAGCCTCCTTATTGACTGTAAAGGCAATTGAAATTCCTATAAAAATTAACAATGGAAACACGTATTTAGAATTCACGTAAGGTGTTTTAAATTTTCCTCGTGGAATATCAGTTCTATTTTGCAAAACCAAAACCCCAGCACAAACCAATACGAAAGCAAACAATGTTCCAATACTACATAAATCAGTAACCATGGTCAAATTCAAAAACAACGCAGGAACGGCAACTACAAAACCTGTAACAATGGTTGCATATGAAGGCGTTTTGTATTTTGGATGCACTTTAGAGAAACGCTTTGGTAATAATCCATCGCGACTCATGCTCATCCATATACGAGGTTGTCCCATTTGAAATACAAGCAATACACTTGCCATTGCTACAACGGCACTAACAGCTATAATACCTGACATCCATTTTAAATCTAGCTTATCAAAAACAAATGCTAATGGATCTCCCACATTTAAATCCGAGTAATTAACCATACCCGTCAACACTAAAGCGATTATTACATATAAAATTGTACATATAATAATTGCCCACATCATACCTCTTGGTAAATCACGTTGCGGGTCTTTACATTCTTCAGCTGTAGTTGAAATAGCATCAAAACCAATGTAAGCAAAAAATACAGCAGAAACTCCTTTTAAAATTCCACCTACTCCATTAGGTGCAAATGGATCCCAATTTGCTGTATCTACATAAAATATTCCAACCGCGATAACTAATAATATAATACAAAGCTTTACTACAACCATTAAATTACTTGCATTACGAGATTCCTTCATTCCTCTGTAAACTAACCAAGTAATGATAACAATGATTAACAATGCAGGTAAATCTGCTACGATATGAAAACTTCCAAGTGTTGGAGCTGTTGTCCAAGCAGTATAAGCAGATTTTAAACCATCCGATAAATTCTCGAAAGATTTTCCGCCATTCATTAATGCCGTTGCTTCTTCAAACCCTTTTGAAGCTGTTAAATAATCCATTTGAATCCATTGGGGCAAATGCAGTCCTCCACTTTCGAGCAAACCAGTAAAATAATCGCTCCATGATATTGCTACCGTAATATTACCAATAGCATATTCCATAATTAAAGCCCAACCAATTATCCAAGCAATGATTTCTCCAAATGCAACATAAGAATATGTATAAGCACTACCTGAAACAGGTACCATTGAAGCAAATTCTGCATAAGCAAACGCCGCAAAACTACATGCAATCGCTGTAAAAATAAATAAGAAAATTACGGCCGGACCTCCATCAGCACTTGCTTTTCCAATTGTACTAAAAATTCCTGCACCTATAATAGCAGCAATACCAAAAGCTGTTAAATCTCTAGCTGTTAAGTGTTTCCCTAAAGAATGATGTCCGTCTGCATCATTTTTTGCCACTTGTTTTAGAATATCATCAACAGTTTTTCTTCTGAATAAATTAGAAAAATTCATATTTAATAGGTTGTTTGTATAAAATTTACGAAAAACAAATATAGGATTTTATTATTTAGAACAAATAAAAAAACATTATTTGAAGATATAACTAAAATCTATTCTTAAATAAGAAATAAACATAAATTGTCTATAGTACCATCAGAACAGTTTTGTAAATTTGTTAAATCAAAATTTTATTTATTGAAAATAAATCAATTTTATAACACAATAATCAAATAAACAACAAACTATTATGGAAAATTCAAAAGACATTAGCAAATGCCCATTTCATCAAAATTTGGCATCAAAAGGAACTTCCAATCAAGATTGGTGGCCAAAATCGCTGAACTTAGACATTCTACATCAACATGATATTAAAACAAATCCCTTAGGTGAAAAATTTAATTATGCTGACGAATTCAAGAAATTAGATTTAGAAGCTTTAAAAAACGACTTAAAAGCATTCATGAATGACAGTCAAGATTGGTGGCCAGCCGATTGGGGTCACTATGGAGGCTTAATGATTCGTATGGCTTGGCATTCTGCAGGTACCTATAGAATTTCAGATGGTCGTGGCGGAGCAGGAACAGGAAACATAAGATTTGCACCTCTAAATAGTTGGCCAGATAATGGAAATTTAGACAAAGCCAGAAGACTATTGTGGCCAATCAAAAAAAAATATGGAAATAAAATTTCTTGGGCAGATTTAATGATTTTAGCTGGAAATATGGCTTATGAATCTATGGGATTGAAAACATACGGATTTGCTGGAGGTCGTGAAGACATTTGGCATCCAGAAAAAGATGTATACTGGGGAGCTGAAAAAGAATGGTTAGCAAAAACAGGAAGCGAAGGCAGTAGATATTCAGGAGAAAGAGATTTAGAAAATCCTCTCGCAGCAGTAATGATGGGATTAATTTATGTAAATCCTGAAGGAGTAGACGGACAACCCGACCCATTAAAAACAGCACATGATGTTCGCATTACATTCAAACGAATGGCAATGAATGATGAAGAAACTGTAGCTTTAACCGCTGGTGGACACACTGTTGGAAAAGCACACGGAAATGGAGATGCATCAAAATTAGGCCCTGAACCAGAAGCAGGAGAAATAGAAAATCAAGGTTTTGGTTGGCTAAATCCAAAAGGCAATGGAAATGGTGCTGATACTGTAACCAGTGGCTTAGAAGGCTCGTGGACTACTAACCCTACTCGATGGGATAATGAATATTTTTATTTGCTATTAAACTATGATTGGGAATTAAAGAAAAGTCCAGCCGGTGCTTGGCAATGGGAACCTATAAATATTAAAGAAGAAGACAAACCATTTGATGCACACAATCCATCAGTACGAAGAAATCCTATTATGACTGATGCTGATATGGCAATGAAAATGGACCCAACTTACAGAGAAATTTCAGAGCGATTTTATAAAGATCCTGCTTATTTTTCTGAAGTATTTGCAAGAGCTTGGTTTAAATTAACGCACCGAGATTTAGGTCCAAAAGAGCGTTATTTAGGAGCAGATGTACCAAAAGAAGATTTAATTTGGCAAGATCCAATTCCTACAGTAGATTACACTTTATCTGATGCTGAAATAGAAGATTTAAAAATAAAAATATTAAACAGCGGATTAACAAGAACTGAACTAATCAACACGGCTTGGGATAGTGCCAGAACATTTAGAGGTTCAGACTTTAGAGGTGGTGCAAATGGTGCAAGAATTCAATTGGAACCGCAAAAAAATTGGGTAGCCAATGAACCAGAAAGATTGCAAAAAGTTTTAAATAAATTAGTTGAAATTCAAACAAGTTTAAGTAAAAAAGTAAGCATCGCTGATTTAATTGTTTTGGGCGGAAGTGCAGCTGTTGAAAAAGCAGCTCAAGAAGGCGGATATAATATAAAAGTTCCATTTCATGCTGGTCGAGGCGATGCGTTGCAAGAAATGACTGATGTAGAATCCTTCGAAGTTTTAGAACCAACAAATGATGCTTTCAGAAACTTTATGAAATCAAATTATGTAGTAAAACCAGAAGAATTAATGTTAGACAACGCACAATTATTAGGATTAACTGCTACTGAAATGACTGTTTTAATTGGAGGAATGCGCGTTCTTGGTACTAACTTTAATGGAACGAAACATGGTGTTTTTACCAATAATGAAGGCATTTTATCCAATGACTTCTTTGTGAACCTTACTGATATGAATTATAGTTGGAAACCGGTTGGTGAAAATTTATACAATATTGTTGATAAAAAATCGGGGGCTACAAAATGGACAGCTACAAGAGTAGATTTAATCTTTGGTTCTAATTCTGTTTTAAGAGCCTATGCAGAAGTGTATGCTCAAGATGATAACAAAGAAAAATTTGTTCAAGATTTTGTAAAAGTTTGGACTAAAGTAATGAATTTAGATCGATTTGATTTGAAATAAAAACAGTAATAAATTATTATTATTCCCTTATAATACCATCATTTTGATGGTATTATTTTTTTATGATTACTTATTCTTAATGTAATTTTTCAAAAATAATATTTTATCCTAAATCATTAATTTTCATAAGATTTTTTATCATAAATTTTATCTATATAAATATTTAAAAATATAATAAATATCATGTTTTATTAAACATTCTATTTGTAATTTCGCACTCAGAAAAACAACAATAATTTAAATAAAAAATCATGGCATTAGTAGGAAAAAAATTCCCAAACATTACAGTAGACGCAATCTCATTTATGGGAGACAACTTAAGAATTAACGTTTTAGAAGAAGCGGTAAACAACAAGAAAAAAGTAGTTTTATTTTGGTACCCAAAAGATTTTACTTTTGTATGTCCAACAGAATTACACGCTTTTCAAGCTGCTTTACAAGAATTTGAAAAAAGAAACACAACGGTTATTGGTGCTTCATGTGATACAAACGAAGTACACTTTGCTTGGTTAAACACTGCTAAAGACAATGGTGGAATCGAAGGTGTAACTTACCCACTTTTAGCAGATACAACCAGAAATTTATCAGCTGCTTTAGATATATTAGATTCAGAATGGGTTTATAATGAAGATTTAAACGATGAAATCTTAGAAGGTTCAAACGTAACTTTTAGAGCAACTTATTTAATTGACGAAGATGGAAAAATCTTCCACGAAAGTGTAAACGATATGCCATTAGGAAGAAATGTAAATGAGTACTTAAGATTAATTGATGCTTATACTCACGTGCAAACTAAAGGTGAAGTTTGTCCAGCAAACTGGGAAGAAGGAAAAGAAGCAATGAATGCTGATAGAAATAGTACTGCTGCTTATTTAGCTTCGCATTAATAATTTTGTTTCAGGTTTCAGGTTATTCAACTTGGAACTTGAAACCTGAAACTTTAAACTAAAAAAAAATGTTTACAGAAATAGAACAAGATAATTTAGCTGAAATTATAGCTTCAAATGAAGTAGTTGTTGTGCAATATGCTGCCTCATGGTGTGGGAATTGTCGTATAATGAAACCAAAATTTAAAATGATGGCTTCACAAAACGAGAGTATTCCTTTTTTAATTGTAGATGCTGAAAAATTTCCTGAATCAAGAAAATTAGCAAAAGTGGATAATTTACCAACATTTGCTACTTTTAAAAATGGAGTATTAGTAAATCAAACGCAAACTAACAAAGCTGAAGTTTTAGCAGAATTAGTAAATGAAGTAGTTTAATTATAAGTTTCAGGTTTCAAGTTTCGAGTTTGTAAATAAAACTAAAAACAACCTGAAACCTTAAACTTGAAACAAAAGATAATTATGAAATTACCCGTTATAAAACAGTTAACTCAATTTATTGAAGATAACGATCAGGATTATTTAGTAGAAACTATTGAAGTATTAGAGAATCTATGTGAAGTTTCGTCATTAAAAGATGAGGAATTAGATGTAATTGGCGAACTAATATCAAATATGTATGGTGCGCTTGAAGTACATCAATTGATAAAAAATGGTGCCGATAAAAAAACTGCTTTGAATGATTTTATGAAGCGAGTATTAGGTTCCATTGATAAATAACATATTGAAAAAGAAATAATTAAGGTTGTCAAATTAGGCAACCTTTTTTTATTAAACATTTTTCATATCTTTGAAATACTAACCAAAAACTATTCAAATTATGAAAATTGCAACTATTATTGTTCGTGTTCTTTTAGGAGCTATGATGCTTTTTGCTTCTATTTCTTATTTTTTCAAACTTGGTCCAGAACAACCTGCTCCTACAGGAGATCTAGCTACACTAATGGCTGGTTTTATGGCTTCAAAATACATTTTTCCAGTAGCAAAAGCTATTGAATTATTAGCAGGATTAATGTTAGTAAGCGGTAAGTTTGTTCGATTAGGAACTATTATTTTATTACCAATAAGCATCAATATTTTTCTAATTCACGTGGTTGTAACAGGAACAGATATTCCAATGGCAGCAGCAATTTTATTTGCCAATGTGTTTTTAATTTACGCTAATTGGGATGGTTTTAAAGAAATTGTAAAGCCATAACTAAAAAATAATTAAATAAAAATTACCAAACTCAGCTAGAGGTCTATTGTTTATAAGATTTTATTTTTACTAATATTTCGATAGATTTTTTTATTATTTTTGAAAAAAGATAAAACTGACATTTGTCAGACATATATACCCAAAATTGGGTAGCTAAGTATGATTTTGTCATACACATAAACAAGTTATCTACAACTTTTCAAACCACCCTCCCATTTGCACTTAAAGTACTGTATTTATTGACTTTATAATTTTTAGAGAAGCAGAAAAAAGCAGAAAAAAGCAACAAAATACTTGATTTGTTGTACCAATTGTTGTACCTTAGTACTCCGTTGCACCAGTTTGAAACACTAGTAAAATCAATACTTTCACTCTTTTGCATCACTTTACAAATATAGTACAACATCTTTAAATTCTAACTCTAATGGCATCAATTAAACTTATCCTCCGAAAAAATCAAGTAGACAGCACTGGACATTGCCCGCTTTACATCCGAATTATTAAAGACAGAAAAACGAAATTTATCACTGCGGGAGTCAAGCTCAAAGAAAACGAGTGGGATGAACTAAAGCAGAAAGTAAAAAAGAACCATCCAAACAGTGCGAGGATGAATGCCTCATTAGCACAAAAAATTGCTGATGCTGAAGCACAAGTAGCAGACCTGGAACGCAAAGTCAAAACAGTTTCCATCAAAAAAATCAAAGAAGCCATTAAAGGAAAAGAAGTTCCAAACTTCTTCGAATATGCTTACAAACGTATGGAGATAATCAAAAGCACAGTATCGTATTCAACCTACAAAGCCTATTATGCAGCCATTGTTAAGTTTGAAAAATGGGTTGGAACACGAGATGTGTATTTCGATGATTTCTCCGTTACGCTATTGAACGACTACAAAAACTACCTAAGCAAAGAACTCAAAAACGGATTAACAACTCAACGCCTTTCTATAATAGTTCTAGGAACCATCTTCAATCAAGCTATAAAAGAAGAAATTATTCCAGAAACCATGTTTCCGTTTAAAAAGCTAACACTTAAAACAGACAACACAAAAAGACTATTCTTAAACAAGGATAAGATTTTAGATCTAACCCAATTAAAGCTCATAGAAGGCAAAAAAGCTAATTTGTGGAGAGATTTATTCCTTTTCTCAATTTATGCAGGAGGACTTCGTTTTAGTGATGTTATTGAGATGCAATACAAACACTACAACAAGAACGAACAACGAATAAGCAAACTCATTAGAAAAACAGGAAGACCACACCAGTTCAAAATTGGAAAAGTAGCCATCGATATTTTAGAGAAATACTGCAAAGAAGGAGCTGATAATGAAGATTACATTTTCCCAGTGATTGAGGATAAAAAAGGCTATGAAAGAAGCGAAAGCTTGCGTTACTTCTACACAGCCAAGTACAACAAACTAGCCAATTGGCATTTAAAGAAATTAGGAGAGAAAATGGAATTGCCTTTCAAACTATCCTTCCACCTTAGCCGCCACACCTTTGCAACCAATGCTTTAAACAACGGAATGAGAATTGAGCACGTTTCAAAACTAATGGACCACCG
>ERZ1034363.107-NODE-107-length-57778-cov-7.868131_pt1 | contig 57778 bp, 75 predicted proteins | sample MGYA00520616_ERZ1034363 | MGnify/ENA primary metagenome ERZ1034363 (study PRJEB33736, sample SAMEA104284506) | Azolla filiculoides | biome: Urban; feature: Water surface; material: Ditch water | place: Netherlands | collected 2015-10-28 | depth 0-0.1 m ...
CCAGCCAGAAGCAGAACGTGCATCTTCGCTCGGCGCTTGAGGAAATACGCAACGGCACTAAGGGAGAACACCCTGCATCAGTTGCAACCAAAGCACTCTCCGCCACCGCTGACCTGAGTGGCTACATCCTGTGCGAGAAGGAGCCGGTTGCCCATGTCGATGAAGATGACGACAACAAGTGGGCGACCTTGGTCGATGACCTCGACATCAAGATTAAAACGCCACTCTACCGCGCAAGGGAGCAGAAATGAGCAAAGAACTGATCGACCGTCTTCGTGATAACCGCGTAACTGGATTCAACCTGACCGTTGCCGCAGTAGAAGCCGCAGACACCATCGAGAGGCTTGAGCGCGAACTGGCTGATAGCAACGCACAGCATGAGCGTGACGTTGCAACGCTCGAACACTGGAACGTCGCAATCACGGAATTGCAACGCGAACTGGAAACCGAGCGGGCGCTGTCGTTTCGCAATCAAGTAGCCGACCTGTACAGCAAAGGGCATCGGCTAGCTTTTGCCCTTGAGTGTGTCCTGCTGGCTACAGATAGCGACCTAGCCGCGGTAAGCAAGTATTGGGACGAAGCGCACGCTGCGTTGGAGGATTGGAGAGCATGAGCCGCAACGACATCACCGGCGACAACATCGCCACCCGCGCGGTGTCGGATGCCTACCGCAAAAATTGGGAAGCAATCTTCCGGAAGGGACCGGCCTACCGTTGCAAGTTCTGCGGCGAGAAGTCCTTCGTTGAGCCGGCGGACCAGCACAAGCCGGCCGATTACTGCACCGACTTCGACCACGGGGTTGAGGAATGAAGTACCGCCCGCGGGCGTATCAGGACATCGCCATCGCGCACCTGTTTGAGAATGACCGCGCTGGCCTGTTCGCGCGACCGGGGATGGGCAAGAGTTCGTCCACCCTGGCCGCTATCGACATGCACATCCGCTGCGGCGACACCTCGCCTTGGCTCATCCTTGCGCCGTTGCGCGTTGCCAAATACACCTGGCCGAAGGAGGTAGAGAAGTGGGGCGACTTCCGGCATCTGGAAATCTCCCCCATCATCGGCGATGTCGAGTCGCGGTTGGCTGCGCTCCGGCGCCAAGTTCCTATCTACACGACCAACTACGAACAGTTGCCTTGGCTTATCGACCTCTTCGGCGACCGCTGGCCGTTCCTGAACATCGTCGCCGACGAATCGACCAAGCTGAAGAACGTGCGGGTGTCCGTCCGGAAGAAGAAAGACGGGTCGCCGTATGTCCAGAAAGAAGGTGGCAGCACCCGCGCCGGCTTGCTGGCGAAGGTTGCATTCCACAAGGTCAAGCGGTTTTGGGAACTCACCGGCACGCCGGCCAGCAACGGACTGAAGGACTTGTGGGGTCAGTTGTTCTTCCTCGACGGCGGTTCGCGCCTCGGCCGTAGCTACGGCGCTTTCGAGGACCGCTGGTTTGAGCGGGTGATGAAGCACCGCAACGACAAGTTCGGCGAACTGCGCCCCCGCTTTGGTGCGGAAGTTGAAATCAACAAGCGAATCGCCGACATTTGCCTGGCGTTGGACCCGAAAGATTGGTTCCCCGATCTTCAAGAGCCTTTCCAATCCACGATCAAAGTTGAGTTGCCGCCGAAGGCGCGCGTCCTCTACAAGAAAATGGAACGGGAAATGTACATCGAGATTGAGAACAACGGCGTCGAGGTGTTCAACGCCGCCGGCGTGACGATGAAGTGCCGCCAGCTTGCCGCCGGTTGCGTCATCACCGACACCGAAACCGGCGCCTGGTCCGAAGTCCATGATGCCAAGATCGAGGCGCTTGAGGACATTTACGAAGAGTCGGGCGGCATGCCGCTGTTGGTCGCCTACCAGTTCAAGGCGGACCTCGCGCGCTTGCTCAAGGCTTTCCCGAAAGGCGTCGACCTCTCCACCGACGAAGGCTTAAAGAAGTTCATGGCGGGCGAAGCGCATTATGGGTTCGGGCATCCGCAGTCCATCGGTCACGGTTTCGACGGCATGCAGGACATCACGAACATCATCGTGTTCTTCTCGTCGGACTTCAATTTGGAATACCGCGAACAGATCATCGAGCGCATCGGACCCGTTCGGCAGTTGCAGAGCGGCCACACGCGCAAGGTGTTCATCTACGACATCGTTGCCGAGGACACGATTGACGAAGTGTTGATGACGGTACTCAGCAAAAAATGCTCTGTTCAGGAGGCGCTGTTTGCTTCACTAAAAGCTAAAAAAATTGTTTGACGATTTACATTCTGCTAAATATAATCTTCATCACCCGCTAAACAAAAGGAGTAAAGAGTGCTTATCAGCTACAACGAATTGTGCAAGATGGTCGAGGACGGCGTTATCGCGCCGGTCGATTTCAAGGACGTCAACGGCACCTCCATCGACGTTCATTTGGGCGACGAAATCCTCGTCGAAAGCCGTCCGGAATCGCCGGAGCAAGGCGTCGTTTCCCTGCGCGACAAAGAGCGCCTGGCAATGCGTACCGTCAATATCAAGGACGGTTACTACGACCTCAAGCCGGGTGAGTTCATCCTTGCCGCCACCCGCGAAAAATTCAATCTTCCGGACACGATCAGCGCCGAGTACAAGCTGAATTCCTCCGGCGCCCGCATCGGTCTGGAAAACGCCCTCGCAACGTGGTGCGACCCGAACTGGAACGGCAGCGTCCTGACGTTGGAACTGACCAACCTCACCAAGCACCACACGATTCGCCTCCACGCCGGCGCCCGTATCGGCCAGATGATCTTCCACAAGTCGGAACCCGTACCGCACGACAAGTCCTACGCCGTCCGCGGCCGTTACAACGGCGACCAGACGGTTCAGGCAACCAAGGACGAAACGCCGAAGAAAGGCAAGAAATGAGCAAGCAGTCGGAAGCTAAAGACCGTCAAGGTTACGTCGCAAAGGTCATTCCGTCGACCTGCTCAAACTGCGCACATTTCCATAGCGAACTTGCCCTGCCGTCGTGGATGGCAGAGCGCAACAGCATTTACGCCAGCAGCACCGGCTATTCGCCTTACACCGTCGAAAGGCACGGCATTGAATCGAACCTGCGCTGCAACATCGGCGGGTTTGCCGTGAAGAAGATGGGCGGTTGCCTCCTTTGGGACGGTTCCAAGTGAGTCACCTCGCCCTGGTCGGCTCAACCTTCGTGCTGGTCTTTTTCCTCGGCTTGCAGAGCCTCAACGTCAACCGCGGGCGGTATCTCGCCGCCTTCGTGACGAGTTTCGGCATCGGCATCAGCAACCTCGTCCTCTACAAGTTGGCGCCCGAGGCCAGCGGGACGGAAATCGCAGCATTCCTTATCGGCGGGCCGTTCGGCATCGTCGCCAGCATGTACGCCCACAACCACTTTTGGAGCAAGAAATGAAGAACACGAAAAAATCGGTAATCGTTTGGGGTTCCCGCATCGTCCGAGAAGAACTCGATCAGATGATGACGTTCTTTGACCTCAACAACATCGTCGACTACCAGGCGCCGCCCGCCGTTCTTCCCGCCTACGGAACCCTGATTGTGTCCCTCGGCTATCCCGCCGGTTTGCTTCTCGATGGTCCGTCTTTGGGTCTGGACTCGCACTACATCGAGGATGTTATGGACGAAATCGAAGCGCGCAAAGCCGGATTCAACAAGGTTGTCCAGAATTCCGCCCCCGGTATCCTGAAGCAAGCGGCCGACATCATGGAAGAACGCGCCAAGCAATACGACTCCCCCGGCGGCGAACGCAGCATGGGCCGTGCCGTTATCGCATTCAACGCAATCACCGGCCGGAACCTGCAAGAGTCCGAAGGCTGGTTGCTGCTGCAAATCCTGAAGGACGTTCGCGACCGCCAGCGGCCGGCTGCGCATGTGGACTCTCTGCACGACGGCGTTGCCTACTCGGCGCTCAAGGCTGAAGCGAGGCTGGCAGGACTATGATTAATCCGAACAGCATCGCACGGGCGCGGTACGCCGCCGCCTTCACCAAACCCTCGACGGCAAAGGAGGCTGCGCCGAATCTCGGTGCCAGCCATACCACCGTCCTGAACCAACTCTATCGGTATGAGCGCCGCGGCCTGGTCGTCCGAGTCGGGACAAAGCAGCAGAAAGTTCGCGGGCAAGACCCGATTCTCTGGCAGTGGAATTTCAACGCAGTTACAAACTGATAAAGGCGCAAAAAAGTGATAAACATTCTCAAGAACCTGTACATCGCCCCCAAGTTGTTGCCGTGGCAAATGGCGCTAATCCGCCGTCGTTTCGTGGCTTTCGTCGCTGTTCCGTTTGAGATTTCGACGGTCTATTTCAACACTTTTGCGGAAGTTTTGACGCCGGAATCGCCCAAACCTATGACGAAGGTAATAAGCATTCAGTAAATAATCGGATGCTTGTTGTCTTAATGTTTAGCAATCTGTATAGTTCTGTCCCTGACGTTTATCAAAACGTGAAGGTTTGAACAAAATCAACAAAAAAGGAAAGTAAATGCTTAACCGGATTCGCCTGTACCTCGCGCAGCGCAAACTCAACCAACTGGCTCAGTACGAAGCCTATCTGCGCGAACTGGCGCGCGACTACGAACGCAAGGCGACGCACATTCGCCGCAAGGAACTGCCCGCCCAGGAACGCATTGTCGCGGCGCTTGAACTCGAAATCTTCACCGACGACATGGGAGGTTTCGCATGAACAAGGCAATCACCACCGTCGAATTGATCGACCACATGGGCAGCGACCTTTCGGTTGTCGACGCCGCCCGCGTGTCGATGGCGAAGCAGTCGGAGTGGGACTTCGCCCCGTCTGGAACCATTCACGCCGGCGAATATTTCCTGTCCGACCGCGACGCCAAACTGATCGACTACCTAGCGAAGCACAACCACTGGACGCCGTTCTCGCACCCGCAGATCAGCTTCCGCATTTCCGCTCCTATCTTCGTCGCCCGCCAATGGTTCAAACACATGGTCGGGATTACCAGAAACGAACAGTCGAGAAGGTATGTAGACGACGAACCCGCGTTCTTCGACATGATCTGGCGCATGCGCGCTGCGTCGGTCAAACAGGGCAGCGCCGGCATCGCCGACCGCGCAACACAAAACCACGCGGACCAGATTTACGACCTCGTTATGCACACGGCGCTCGACGGGTACGAAAACTTGTTGAGTATCGGCATCGCACCGGAGCAAGCGCGGGCCGTCCTGCCGCAAAGCATGATGACCGAGTGGATTGAAACCGCCAGCCTGGCCGCGGTCTGCCGCGCGTGCGAGCTGCGCCTTGACCCGCACGCCCAACAGGAAACCCGCGACATCGCCGAACAGATCGCCGAAATCGTTGCGCCGCTGTTCCCCGTGTCTTGGTCCGCGCTAATGGAGGTCCGCCATGTCTGATCCGGCAGATCGCAGCGACCAAGAGATAGCGGCGTTCCTCGACGCGGCGCTGGCCGTCCGCAAGCCTGTAGGTCCGAAGGCTACCGGCCATTGCCTGTACTGCGAGAGCGCCCTGCCGCCGGGTTTGCGTTGGTGCGCTTCCGCTTGCTCGGAGGATTGGGAGCGGGAACAGAAAGCCTTGGAACGTAACAGGAGCATTCAATGAGTGACATCGACATCGAAGGTCGGATTGACACCGGCCTGTCGGTTTCCCGCGGACGGGAGAAGTTGCGCGTCGCCCTGGTCGACGATCAGGGTCGCGTCGTAGCGGATGGTCCCGAGGTAGCCAAGTGTTTGTTCGACGCCGCTTGCCGCGCCTACGAGGCGTTCTGGTTAGGCAACGGCACCCTTAAAGCCCTCAACCCCTCGTAGGAGGAGTCATGTACCTGCCAAAGTTCATTTACGAACCGCTGCCCTACCTGTACGCGACTATCGGTTGGCCGGCATTCCTCGCTGTTGACCCTGTGTTCGGACGCCTTGCCGGCGGACTGCTGGTTTATGCCAGCTACAAAATCTGGCGTATGCGTCGGGACTTTCGCGAAGCGGGCTGGCGATGAACTGGACAACCATCGAGTCGCCGACAGACTTACTCGGCCTAGTCCTGTTCTTCATCTTCGCCATAGTTGCCCTACTTCTCTTTGCAGAACGGGCAACGAAGAAGTAACCTAACCCGCTCCGGCGGGTTTTTTCTTGACCTTGTTTTGATTGCTATTTAGCACTTGCTTTAGCTTGCTATAGATGCTGTAATATAGCAACACCTAAAACAGCGAGGGAAACCATGAGCCAAGTCTACTCCTACCTCCGTTTCTCGTCCGCCAAACAAGCGGCCGGCAGTAGCGCCGCGCGCCAGGCGGACTACGCCCGCCGGTGGGCAGCGGAACACGGCATGGTTCTCGACGAATCGCTGTCAATGCGTGACGAGGGGTTGTCCGCCTTCCACCAGAAGCACATCAAGTCGGGCGCCCTCGGCGTTTTCCTCGACGCCGTAACCACCGGCCGGATTCCTAGCGGCTCTACGCTGATCGTCGAGGGTCTGGACCGCTTATCGCGCGCCGAACCGATTCTCGCCCAGGCGCAGTTGGCGCAGATCATCAACGCCGGCATCAACGTCGTGACGGCCAGTGACGGGAAACAATACAACCGCGAATCACTCAAAGCGAACCCAATGGATTTGGTCTATTCGCTGTTGGTGATGATTCGCGCCCACGAAGAGTCAGACACCAAGAGCAAGCGGGTCAAGCAAGCTATCCACCGTGCTTGCAAGGCGTGGGAGGCGGGCGAGAAGGTGATCGTGGGCGGCATTTGCCCGTCGTGGGTTCGCCGAACGCACTCCGGCCGTACCTATGGCTACGAACTGATTCCCGAGGTCGCCGCCGGCTTGCGTGAGGCGATTCGGATGTACTGCGAAGGGTACGGACCTCACCGCATACTCGCCGACTTGAAGGAGCGCGGTATCGGCCTCACCGGCGACAACTGCGCCGGCAACGTCGACCACCTCCTGAAGAAGCAACCCGAGTTGTTCCGCGGCAACCGGCCGGTGTCGGTTCTCGGCGAGAACTTCCTGCTGAAAGGGTACTACCCTGCCCTGATTTCCGAAGAAGAGTTCGCCCGCCTGTCGGTGGAAATCAACGCCCGTTCGCAGCGGACCAGGCGCTCCGGCGGGAAGGCGGTTTTCCCTACCCTGTTGTCGGGCGGCAAGATCGGAACCTGCGGACATTGCGGCGGCAATCTGGTTAGTCAGAACTCCGTCCGCAATGAGCGGTCGGTCTACCGCCGGCTGCGCTGCCCTACCTGCGAACTGGCGGCGACGAAAGCCGGCGTCAAGTCGAAGGATTCCAGTTGCACCATCACGCCGCTTGAGAACGCGGTCCTCACCTATTGCTCCGACCAATTCAACCTGGCGGCGCTAACCGCCGGTGGCGGCGCGGACGATAGCCTGAAGAACGAACTGTTAGCCATCCGCGCGCAGCGGTTGGAACTTGAGCGGAAGATCACTAAGATCATTGACGCCTCGTTGGAGGACGACAGCGAACTGCCAGCGGCCTATATGCGCAAGGTCCGCGACATGGAAGAGGAAATCCAACGCCTAAACTACAAGTACGCGAACATCGAGTCCGAACTTGCTGTTGCCGGCGCCAGCACGCCGGCCGACGCCGAGGCATGGACAAAACTGAAACAGGCGGCGCTCGATCTGGACTACGACGCCCGAATCAAGATGCGGCGCCTGTTCGACGATACGTTCGCCGGCATCCGCGTCTACTTCCGCGGCGCGCTGCCCACCTCACCGGCGGGCGCGATTGACGTTCTGCTTGAAGGGAAAAGCGGCGCGCGGCGCCTGTTGTCGGTCGACAAGAAAGCCGGCCGCGTGCTGCGGGCTATTGAATACCGGCCGGAGCAAAGATAGCGGCACGACACCGGAAGTAGGTGCCGCTAACCTCGATCAACTTTTCCGTCGTCGCGCCGAAGGAATCATCGCGCAGTTCCCCGAGAGATTCGGGGCATTGGCTAATTACCAGCGGCGACGGGCTTGTTGGCGAGGGCAGCGTTAAGGTCGAGCATGACACGACCATCATGCCGGCAATCGCGATAAACAGGTACTTCACGAACGGCCCTTTCGACACGCTGTTTGATGGTGACTTGCTGGACGGTCAGCTTGGCAATCTCTTCGGCGGCGCCCTTCTGCGCCCTGGCCTCGACTTCAGCGACCAGCGCCGCGCGTTCAGCCTGGTCCGCCGCTGCCATCTTGCCGCCGTCGTGGCGCCCCCAAGCGTAGCTGCCGCCGAGAGCGACGACAGCGGCCAGGATGACCCAAGGGTTCAGGAACCCAAGCATTGCTTGTACTCCTGCTGTCGGCGGGCGGTCAGGCCGGCAAGCGGCTTGCCCTGAAAGCGGTCCCACCGGAGGATTTCCTTGCAAGCCGCCTCGTAGTCGTAAGCCTTCAGCTTTTTGACCAACGTGGAGTTGCAGAAAGCGCCCTCCCCGATGTTGTAGGTCAAACTGACGTAGGCATCGAACTCATGCTGGAACATCGGCACCGGCGCGCAACGCTTGACCGCGGCCTCGTACTTGCCGGCGTCTTTCAGCAAACGGACGAGGGCGCGTTCCGGAGTAATCCGGTCGCCAAGTTTGACCCCTTCTGTCGCGCCGAAACCGTAAGTCGGAACGTCACCCGGCACCGGCGGTACGGCCACCGGCGCGAAGCCTTCTTTGACCGCCATGCCGACCAGCGCCGACGCCGAAAGCGCCAACGCAGCAATACCTACTCGCGCGGTGTCCTGAATGCTCATAGCCGGAAAAGTACCGAAACCGGCACCTTCCGACTATGCAGTACGATTTGTCAGATTTCGATCAGCGTTACCGTGAGCGAGGGTGCCAGCCCTTCGATCAGTCCGTTGCGGATGAACACTTGCTGCCCCACCGTTGCGTCGCCGCGGACGGACACCAGCGAACCGTCTGGCAGTTCCACGACGGCGCCGTAGGTCGAAACGGAATCGACGACACCAATCAACAGCGGCGGTTCCGGAAGGAGTTGCTTCAGCCGCTTCCAAAGATTTGTCGTGGTCATGCTGCCGCCTCAATGGTCAGTGTTTGTCGGACAGTCGGCCAATTGACCGAAATGTTGTTGGCGCGCACGATGCCGCGCCTGGTCGTCGCACCGTCGTTAAACTGAATCAGCTTGCAAACGTCGATCACGCCCGTCGATTCGAGGACCGGCATCGACAGTTGCATCATTGCCTTCCGGCCGGTGTCGGACAGGATGGAGATGCCCTTCTGCCGCGCGGCGTCGTTGTGCGTAATGAGGGCGTTCGTGTACATCGGCGCGGGCTTGTCACCGGCGGTGCCGGTGATCTTCACCTGGCCGACGACACCGGCCGTTGTGCCGGAAACATACACCACGTTGTAGTCTGGCTTCTCAAACCATTCGATGCCTTCGGTCTGAACGACATCCGCAGGAATGATGATGTCTGGCGTCGCGCCCGCCCAATCCCAAGGCTTGACCGGATAGCGCGGAATCATGCGCAGATCGCGCAACGACCAATCGGCTTGCAGTACCGAACCCGACGCCTCGGCGACGGCGCCGGCAACCTCGGCCGGCGTCCCGAACATCGAGAAAGCGTTGGCCGGCACCAGCCAATCGGTGATGTTCCAAGTCTGCGTGTAGCCGGTATTGGTCAGGGCGGCGTCGATCAACTGCTGCGCGGTCATCGACGAGGCGTTCGTGTGCTGAATCGACGGTGCGTAGGGGTTGTCGAGTTCGCACGCGATACCGCGGCCGGAGATGGACACACTGCGCTGCGCAAACTGCCGGTTGCGGGAAATCTTCTCGACGAAGAAGCGGAACTCATAGCCATTGACCGTACAAGCGATTTCAACCGGCGTCGGGTTCGGGACGACGGAACTGATCGCGCTCTCGGGGATGGTCGCCGAGAAGGACGGGAGCCAGGAATCGCAATCGAACTGAATCGACAAGGCGCTGGCCGGAATTTGCGTGCTGTTGCTGACACGCTGAATGGTGACTTCGTTTATCACGACGTAAACCCTCTGAACGGGAACAATTAAGGACTGACCAGGCGGCGGCGTAACAGGACCGGACGGAACGACGATACCCCACCCCGGATTCATCGGGCGTGAGTATTTGATCCATTTGATGATCGTTTCGTCGTCAGCTTTGCGCGGCGCACCCCACGGGTTCAGCCGGATAGAGGCCAATGCTGACGGGAACAGGATTGGGTTGCCGTTGCCGTCGACAATGGGGTGGCGCGAAGTGGCAAGGTCGATCAGGAAGTTCGCGATGCCCGGCACTGGAGTTGCCATAGGCACCCCGCTAACAACGAAGTTCGCCATGTAGGTCGTCGGGCGAACATACGGGGTGAAGATATAACGCTTGATCCAGTACCCTGCGATGACTCCCTTGATGAACCTGTCTGCCGGTTTTGAGCCACGCCAAAGACCATAGCGGTCTTCGTTCATCATCTCGCCATAGGCACCCCACAAACTATCGCGAGGGTCGTCCCTGCGCGCAGCGGACGCCCATTGGCCGTTTGCCGAACGGTTGCCCATTTCGCCGAACGCACCCCACGGGTTGTCGCGAGAACCGTCGCGTTTTGCTGGCGACACCCAAGGCGAACCACGCTCGACCTTAATATCTTGCGCTGGCACCCAAGGTGCAGCACGTTCCAGATCGCGCCGGGCGACAGCAACGTAGCGAGAGTCGAGAGGTTTGCGCGAGGTGCGCGATGCTACCCATTTACCCTGAGTTGAGTTGAAAACGAGCGTCGAGGTAGTACCTACTGTCGCTGCGTCGTAATTCAGGACGAGCGCCGAACCGGACTGCTGTGCGCCCTGATTGCCGTAGTTAAGAAGGATTGCGTTGCCGGTTTGAGCGGGCATCAGGCAGCGTCCTGCGCGAGTACAGACATGACCCGGTTAGCTACGGGCGGCGACCAATCCGTTGCGTCGTTACCTTGTTCAATTGGCACGATGTAGTGTTCCAGTGCCACGAACCCGGTGTGCAGTCGGAACTTGCCGCCGGTTGTCGTCATCTCGCCAACTAGCGAACCGTCGTCGCGCCGATAGGCCCGCACCAGACGATTGACAAGAATCCCATCCTTGCGGATTTCTCCGACCAGTTCATAACGCTCGACGATGCCAGACCCGGCAACGGAGAACCCGACATCGAACGCACCAGAACCGGCAACCCCGTGCGCGGCGGCACCAGCGGGCGTGAAGTCGACCGCGAAGGCACCAGAACCGGCAACACCATGCGCGGCCAGACCCTCAACGGTGAAGTCGACAGCAAACGCACCGTTGCCGATGGTTTCGACGTTGGTGAAAGTCGCATGACCCTCGACAACGAATTCGACCGTGAATGCGCCATTTGCGGTATAGGAGTCTGGTGCTTGCGCCCATGTCAGGTCAGCAGCATTGCCAGCGGGTACAGAGTACCCTGACTTGAACTTTAGGTTTGCTTCGCTACCAACGGGGATGGTATAGCTTGTGCCGAAGTTGATCGTCAGGCCCGCCGGGCGAACGTATGCCGCACCGGACTGCGTGAAATCGACTGCGTTACCGAGCGGAGGGGTGTAGGGCATAGCGTTAAACCGGAGTTACACGGTCGAAGGCGAGGATGTTTTGGGTGCCACCGGACACTACTGCTGCTCCCAAAAACGCTGAACTTGGTGGCGTGAAATTGGCTGTGTACCGTGCCGCTTTAGTGATAATGAGGTCGTTTATATAGCCGTTTGCATATGTCGGGTCGACAATCGCACCGATATATAGCAAAGTACCGCTTGGGGTTAAAGTTCCGCTAACAGTTGGCGTAACTGCGTCAGCCACACCGTCTACAAACATTCTAAGCGTGGTTCCTTGGCGGCAGAAAGCCACATGACACCATGTACTGAGAGGAACCGATGTACTTGTTCCGCTATAGACAGTTCCGTTAAAAAAGTCCGGCCTAAAGGTTCCACCAACGCTTCGCAGCCCGAAAACATACGGGGTTGCGTTTGCCCCGGAGCGTCCTTCTAATATCGAGAAATAGGAAGCAGCACTTTCCCGCCTTACAAACGCTTCTACCGTAAAATCACCGGGGAACGCGAAATCACCGGACGGGATAGTGATGTAATCCCCCGCCCCGTCAAAGTAAACAGCAGACCCATTAAATTTACTTTGAGTCGTGCTGATCTGCGAATTTCCGGTGGGGGTAAGCGTATGCCCCTTTTCATCTACGAACGCAGTCGAGCCGTTTGTGCCGTTGAAGTGACAGGCGAGAACAACACTATCCCAATACGGATCGCCCTCTGTTGCTGTCCCGTCGTGCATCATTACAAAATGCTCACCAGAATAATCGGTCGCAATGCTGTACGCACCCGTCGTTGGGTTTGATGTGGCTTGCCCAACAAATGCACCCGTGTCCCGACGATAGGCGCGGACAAGACGCTGCGCGAACGCTCCAGTGCTATCTTTGACGATTCCAGATAATGTAGGCATTTTTAATCCTTAAACGGGCAGCACACGGTCGAGGACGACGGCATTTTCTGTTCCTGCGGTCGGTGCCGGGATGAAGTCTGGGAGCGGGAGTTGGAACGGTGCAGAGTACCGAGCGGATTTCGTCAAGCGGAAATCCTTGATGTACCCCGTAAGCATTAGCGCACCATTACCCCACCGACCAATGTTTAGTGCTTCGTTGCGAGTGACAACTGCGTCACTAATGCCGGTGAGTTGCCTGTCTAGTTTGCCATCAAGGTATGCAGTCCAAGTCGTGCCAGATCGCACCCACGCGAAGTGGTGCCAGACGTTCGCAGTAACATCGGTGTATCCCGCTCCGAGGTTGCCGTTCGTATCCCCGGAAATAGGAGTCCACGACGACCCGTTTGAACTGGCGAAACAGTTCATCCTGTTGCCGTTCAAAAAGATGCCGAAGTGAAAATCTGTCTGGAACGCGAACATGGTTTTCTGCCCGCTTACGTTTGGAACCTTGAACCAAAACTCGACCGTGAAATCTCCGCTACCAACTTCGTAATCCGTTGAATACGCGCAAGCGATATAGTCACCCGTGCCGTCGAAATGCGCCGCGCTTCGTCCGTAGAGGAATGCGTCTGAAACGATTTTCACATCACCATTTGCCGTGGTCGTGTGTCCAGCATCGTCAGTGAACGTAGTTGAACCGTTTGTCCCTGCCATCTTGAGTGCCAACTTGACGTTCGCAGCATAGGGGTCGGTAAGAATGCCGTCGTGCGCCAAAACGACGCACTCCCCGGTTGTTTCTACCGGGTGTGTATATACGCCAGTAGAAGCATCAGACAACGACACATTCATTACTTCCAGAGAATCTCGACGCAGGGTACGCACCAACCTTGCGGCATTAGCCCCGGCACTGTCTTTTATCGTGCCGCCAATCGTGCATTGGTTGGTCAGGAAAGCCGATGTATCAGGGGTAAAATTACCAAGATACCTTGCCGCTTTGGTGATTCTCAACCCGTCGATATAACCGTTGTAGTAGAAGTCGTATGGACTACCGTAGGTGTTCCGACCAATAGCCAAAACAAAAGAACCATTGGCGGTCGAAATACCCGCTACCAATGTTCCAGAGGCTACCCCACCAATATAAATCGTGGTCACTAGCCTTTGGCAAACAACGGCAATATGTACCCATTGCCCTGCCGTGACGGTTCCCGTTGAGGTCAAACTTGCGCCACCACCAGCGGGGCGAAATATTAGATTTCCCGTAGAATTAACACGCAAGTCCCAATAGTCCTGCGTCGTGTTGTTATACCCGAGAATGTGACGGTCGCCTGTACCGGCGAGATATAACCAACATTCGATAGTGAAATCCTGCTGGTACAGGTTGAAATCGGGCGAGGCGGCAAAAGTGAGGTAGTCACCCGTGCCGTCCAAATACAAACTGCTTCCACCAATTTTCGATTGCGCGGTGCTGATTTTTGCATCGCCGAATACAGTCGGTGTATGACCCTTCTCGTCAGTGAAGGTCGTGCTGCCGTTCGCACCGTCGAAGTGCATAGCGAGAACGGTTTTATTCCAATAAGGATCGCAAGCCATTATTTAACCTTTAGGCAGAGAACGTCCTAAGAACCTGATCGTTCTCAAGAACTTCGTTATCGTCATCAAACATGACCACCGACACCTCACCGTCGTAGTCGACCGCAATGCGGTATTCGCCAGTGGTTGTGTTGGTTATTCCCTCGCCAACAAGCGCGCCGGTATCGCGCCGATAAGCCCGCACCTTTCTCGCCGCCGGATTGCCGAGCGAGTCAAGGATCGTGCCGCCGACCTCATACGCACCGTGCGGGAACGGTTCATTGAGCGGCGTGAAGTTTTCCGTCCAACGCGCAGCGGAAGTCACCCGCAAGTCATCGACATAGCCATCGAAGTCCTGAAGGTCGTGTGCCCCGAAAAACTGCATCCCACATGCGACACCGATGGTGTAGATCGGCGATTGGTGTTTTAGCTGACCGTTGACGAAAAAGTAACGGGTGCTTCCTGCGCGTTGAAAAGCAAGGTGCGTCCAAACACCGACCGGAACCAATGAGAGCGGGCCGACAATCGTGGAATCGTTACCGAAAACGATACCGTCCGTTCGCAGAGCAACATTGCAATAGTCTTGCGCCCAGTTGGCGCGAATAAACATGTAGTAACCCGCAGGCGGCGGCGACGATGGATTAATCCAGAAGTCGAACGTAAAGTCTGCCATTGCTGGCAGTCCGATGGTTAGGTACGAATTCCCATCAAACTTCGCGCTTGAGTTTCCAAACTTCTTCTTCGTTGTGCTGATCGTGGGGTTGCCGACGAACTCTACAGTTCGACCTTTTACATCGACGAAGTTGTACTGACCGTTCGCACCTTCAAAGTGCAACCCGGCCTCCAACTTGCTCCAGAAAGGGTCTTTCCCTGCCATGTGTTATGCGCCGCCGATGGTTATCGTCAGGGAGTTCATAACAATCGGCCCGCCCTGCACGATGGTCGTCGTGTTGATCTTGACGGCACCCGTTCCGGCCTCGTTCGTCACATCGAGGTACATCAACACGTTGTCTGCAGAGTCTGTCAGAGCCGCGAATGCTGCCGTCCCACCAGCGTCCGCTGCGGAGTCCTGCGTCACTGCCGAGAACGTAATCACGCCCGCTGCCTTCGTCGCCGAGGGGTCGGCGCAGGTAAGGGTGCCAAGCAGGGTCTGCGTGGTGATCGCAGTGTCCGCATTTGCTGGCATCGAACCCGTGTAGAACTTAATCTTGCCCGGCCCGGCACCAGCGTCGATGGCATCAATAATGTTCTGCGCCATCGTCTGACGCAGAGCGGTCGTGAACTTATAAACAGGCATCTATTTTCCTTTATGCAGCGTCAACGTCGCCGCGCATTTGCAGAGAGAAGGAATCACCTTCAAGGGTGGCACCCGGCAGGACGGTGCGGGCAATCCAGATCGGAGCGGATGCCCCGACTGTGTTGAAACGCAGTTGGTTGCCAGCCGACCAGCCCGAACCCCAACCACCAGCCCGAACTACGAAGTACGGCAGACCCGTGAGCGGGTTGGTCGGGGAGCAGTCTTGTGCCGTCGACCCGGTGCCGATGACACCAAGGTTCTCGCCGATGATCTGGTAAGCGGTTGTGCTGGTGAAGTTCAGACGCCAGCGTTCGTTCATGCTGCCGTTGTTCAGGGCTTCAATCGGGAAGTCGAGGTTGTTGTATTGCGCGTTCGACCCCGTACCCGGCGTGTCAGTCCAAGTCGAGAACGAGAGCAGATCGTGGACGTTGGTGACGCGGGAATTCATGTCGCCGAACAGCAGTGCGGAGGACACATAAGAGTCTGCCGGGTACGCACGGGAGAGCGGCGCGGCCAACGTCAGTTGCCCGTTGATCTGGACATCCGACAACAAACTCATGTCCTCAACCCGCGACTTGGCGATAAGCGGTTGCACCAGTGCACCCGGCACGAAGTCGGCGGCAATAGTGACGGTGCCAGCGGTCAGGTCGTAGGAGTATTGGCCCGAGGTCAGTTTCGTGCCGTTCTGGTCGACCAACCAAATCTCAGCGACGTTCGCACGACCAACGCTATAGGTGCTGCCCGCGACGACCGGGTTGACGAGTGCCTGACCGGAGGTGTTGTGAATGACAACCACATCAGCAGGACGGTAGATCGGCACCCGACCGTCAGACGGCAGACGCACCGGGTCGAGGCCAAGGATGTCCGCATTCAGGGGTAAATTGGCGAGAACCACGCAATTAAAAGCTAGGGTCGCCGGTTGGATCAGGGTCGGCTTGAAAATCTGCCCACCAACGACGTTCGCCGAGTTGTACCACCATTCAGCTTCGTTTCCGGCGGCAGTGACCGTCTGACCGAAGGCGAGGCGAACGACGCCGGTTTCCTGATTGACCGTGCCGATAACGTGCGTCCCGGTGATCTCACCGTTGTCGTTACTGGTGGCAGTTACGAGCGTCCCGTCGACCGTGGTTGCTTGAACGTAGAACGAACCGGGGCGAACCGGCGAACCCGGTGTGCGGAACCGATACACCCAACCCGGCGCGACACCATACTGGGTTGCACAAGCGGTAACGGAGATGCCGAGGGCAGCGTTATCCGTCCACCGTGAGAGGGAGATTTCACCCGTGGAATAGTCGACCGAACCAGCAGTCGTACCTGCGCCAGTTGCCGTCGACACATCGTTGTAGAGGATGCCGTTGCGGTCGATGTACGTTTTGCCACCCAGCACGAACATGATCGACCCGGCACACACATGATCGGCAATGGTCGATGTGATGTCGAACTTGAGCGGAGCGGCAGTGAAATTCGCGTTGTAAGTTTTTGCTGCGTTCGCACCACCAGCGGTCGAGGACTTCCAGCCGAAGTTCGCCGGGCCGGAAGCGATACTCATGCTGGTAGACAGATTTTGCCAAGTACCAGCAGTTTCGCTAAAACCAGCGGCAGTAATCGGGACGGGCGTATTGATGACAATCGCGCCGGTCGCATAGTTGATCGTGCCGATGATCGTGTCTTGCGTGACGCGGGCATTTACGCCCGTGATACCTGTCGGGAGCGTCTGCCCTGCTGGCACCATCAGGGTGCCAACCCCGGTGTCTTTGACGACCAAAGCACCTGAGAAACCTGCGATGGCAGTGCCCGAGAACGTCGCGGTGCCAAGGACAGAACCAGCCGCGATGCTGTCGGCAAGGTTCATGTTCGCGCCAGATGTCAGAGACAAGGAGCGGATAACCGGAATCTGCGGATCGGCGGGCGTGATCTGCTCATATGCGCAAGCTACGTTGGAACTCGCATCTGGCAAACGTGTCGTGTATTTCAGTTCGACCACGCCAGAGGTGTAGTTGATCGTGCCGGTGATGCCGTTGCCGGTGATCACACCGTTTGCGTCGTCGGTCGCGGTGTATGCCGTGCCGCCAGCGTAATACGTCAGTGAGAACGAATCTGGGTTGACCGGCAGATCGGGCAGTGTGAACGTCTGCTTGAGCGAACTCGCGGCATCGTTCGTGCGAACCGCATAGTGCGCGGGCGACCCCCACGACACCAACACCGAGGAATCCACATCGGGCAGTGCACCGAGCGTCAAGACGAGCGCACCCGTGCTGTAGGTGACAGTACCTACCCCGTAGGCAGCGTCTGTACCGGCAAGTGCGCCAGTACCGTCGTCACGCAGTCGATACCATTTGCCGAGTGCACGATAGTCAACAATGATCGACCCCGGAGCGGGCAGCGGGTTTAGCGTCAACACATAGACGGTGCCGCGATTGTTGAGGTCGACCGGGACATCCGCAGTGTGTGCGGGTTGCGATACCGAAACGCCGGGTTGGTAGGTTGCGGATATGTTTGTTGCCGCGTAGCCAGCAGTGCGGGAGATCGCGCCAGTTTCATAATCAACCGTTCCGACGAACTGCATCCCGTTGATAACACCCTTCTTGTCATCAGTCACGCCCGCAATCGTTAGGGTTCCCGGCACAATCGGGCGACGAGTGTATTGTGTTACGTTAAGTCCAAATGCGGTGAAGTCTACCGTCGTGGTCGTTGCGCGGGCCGGGACAATCTCGACAGCATCCGAAATGTTTTCGTTGCTGATAGGCGTTTCGCGATTGGTCGTCGGGACGATGTTCGTATATACAGACTCGACACGCACCGTCAGGTCGTTCTGCCCTGCCGCTTCAGCGAGCTTTTTGATGCCGAAGTAACGGGCAGCATCGACAACGGTAGTTGAGCGAACCTTCGTTGGACGGGTTGCGCTAGAAACACGTTGCGCGGTTTCCGGCCCATTAAACTCATAGCGCAGGGCAACACCTACGTCGATGGTGATGGCGCGACGTTGGAACGTACCCTTGTCGTCTTCAAACGTCCGAACCTCATGGTCGATGTCCTGAATACGAACATACTGCTGGCTGGTGACTGTGCTGCCGGTTTCATTCGACAGGCAGAAAACTTCGCCAATTTCCGGCAGCGGTTCCTCGACACGTTGATAGACAAGGATTGTCTGCTGCCCTGCCAGTTGCCGACCGAGCAGAGTCATCCGGCTTTCCGGGCCAGAGGTGACGTAGGACTCGATGCGGTCGCGGGCGGCAGTCCGGTTGTCGAACTCACTGGATGTCGAGAACAGGGTCGTGTGGATTTTCGCGTTGTCCGGTGCGTCCGTGATGACGGCATGGGAACCAGCGTAGGTGTCGACGTTCGCAGTCTGGACGGCACCATAGACCTTGCGAAGGTTGACCCGGCCATAGACCGAGTCGAGACGGGAAACCTTGGGAAAGATATTACCCGCGACACCATCCGGGATCACGCGGGAGGTTCTACGACCACCGCCATCCGTGGTGTCCGCCATTACTTCTGATTCGAGTAGCTTGATGTCGGCTGCGTTAATCGTCATTGTCAGACTTCCATGAATTTCAGTTGGCCCGCAAACCAATCCTGGTTATCGGGCGCGGCGTAATCGACGATGGGTGCAAGATCAACCGCCGGTGCGTCGTGATGTCGGAAAAGTACCGAATAGTTGGTTCCCCTGATATTCAGCGTCATTTGGCAACCAGCAATTGCCGCCCATGTTTTCAGTTGGGCGACGGTCGCGTAGGGAATCCAGGCATGCCCCTCATCACCGGCGAGGGTGATCGGGCGTTGCGCAATCTTGGCGCCAACATCAACCAGCGCCGCGCCGGAGATTGAGGTCGTCACGTTCTGAACGATAGGCGACCAAGAGTGCTGGTCGGTCCAGAGAAGGTCGTCCGGAAGGTCGACCGTCGTGGATTGGTAGGAAAGCGTGATTGACATTAGAACGTCCTTGTGGAGTCGGATTCAAGTTGCTTCAGGATGTTGGTCAGGGCGAAGGCGTCTTGCTGCGAGGCAACGTTGACGTCGCCGGTCTTGCCGCCGATGGTGATCTTCACCGTCGTTGTCTGGCTCTTGGCTTCGTTGCCGGCGCGTTGAATTCGCTTGATGATGTCGTCGCCGCTGCGCAATTGGGTCTGACTCATGTTGCGCGTGATGATGTCGTTGACCGAAGTGCCAAGATCAACCGCCTTGCCTGTCCGCAATTCGGTGCGCGCTGCCGCAATTGCCTTGTCGACCGCGTCGTTGATCGCTGCCTTCTGCAAGCGGGCTGCGTTCTGTTCGTTGCCCAGGTTGCCGGTAGGCATCGTTGCGGCATTGCGCTGGTAGAGTTCGCCGACGTACTTCTGCGCGAGTTTCTGTTCCTCGATGCTGGCACCACGGCGGTAGAAAGTTTCGGTGAAGTCGACCTGGCTGGAACTGACCTTACCGAGAGAAGTGCCGCTGGCGTTGCGCACGCCGTCGCCCGTATTGTTTCCGACGTTCTTCTGCGCTTCGCTAACCTTCTTCAGACTGTTCGCCATTCGGTCGGCGCTATTCGCACCCTCGTCTAGCGCGCCGGCAAAGTTGCGGGCGCCGTCCGCGGCCTGGTTGGCAGCATCCGGATATGCGTAGGTAGCGTCGGTCAGTTGTTGGAGCCGGCTGGCGGTTTCCGTCGCGATGTCGGCTTCGACTTGCTTCACCTTGGCGGACGCCTCAATCGCCTTTATTTCTGCCTCTTTGGCCGGTGTGAGTTGGCCGGAGGCAAGCAGTTCCTCGCGCTTCGCCTTGGCGCCTAGCAAGGCCGCTTCCGCTTCGGCGCGCTTCGCCTTGGCGGTCAGTTCGGCCAGTTGGATTTCCAACTTCTTCGCTTCAAGGAGGTAGTAGGCTGCGCTGGCCTCGTCGCCGTAGGCTTTTGCCACTTCGGCTTGCGTTTTCAGGCGCTCGATCTGAAGGTTCACGCCGGCGCGCTCTACGGAAATCTTGCTTTCCTCTAGCGACAAGCTGGACTTGATCTTTTCCTGCTGGTCTTGGAGGGCATCGACGTAAAGCGCCTTGACCTTGCGCGCTTCGTTCTCGACGATAGCGGCCTGTTCCGTCGTCAGGGAGCCGTCCTTTACCGCGGCGTGCACCCGCTCAAGCGCGGCCGCGTATTCGGTGTTCAGCGTGCGCAGTTCGGCAAGCCGGCCGGAGTTGTCCTTTTCCAGTTCGGCTTTGATCGCCAGCGATTCCGCGAGAAGGCGGTTGGCTTGCGCCTGGCGCTCAATACCCTCGACGGCGGTACGGCGTTCCTGAATCTCGCGGCCGAGGTCTTCCAACTGCTTTTTGTGCGCGTCGCTGGCGTTCGTGTTATCGCGGATAGCTTCAGCGCGCTTCATCGCCTCGGCGTCCATGACGGCCAGGACTGCCTTCTCCTTCTCGACCAGATTCTCAAGCGCCTTGGCGTTGTCCTCGGCCACCCTAGTTGCGGTGTTGCGCTTGTCGATTTCGTTGCCGAGGGCGTTCGCGGCCGTGTTGGCAGATTCGCCGGAGGCGCGCACGCTTTCGGCGACCTTGCGCGCGGCAGTCGCGAAACCTTCCGCTGAGTTACGCGCCTTCTGTGACTTATCCATGAAGGCAATAAAGCCGTCCGTCGATTTCAGGACCGCTTCAGTCTGGTACTTGACCCCATCGCCGTAGACGAAGAATTCCTGCCCCGCTTCCTTCGCGGCCAGGGCGGCGTCTTTCAACGACCCCTGAACCTTCGGCCCGAGGCCGGCGGTTTTCAACATGCGCTGGTTGATGCCGTCGAGTTCTTCTTTCAGGCCGGCGAATGTATTCTTCCAATCTCCGGTCTTGATAGCCGCGATGACTGCGCCGATGGCACGACCAAGAAACACGAACTGCTCGATCATTCCCTGAACGACGGCGACACCGATACGACCCCACTCAAGCATCGTTTCGATCATGCCGTTGGAACCCATCGCGTTCGCGGATTCCTTGAGGGCGTTCGTGAACTGGCGCCACTTACCAATCAGAGTGTCGTTCTGCGAACCGGACTTGTAGACGTTTTCCAGACCACGGGCCAGCGCCGGCAGAACGTCCTCGGCGGTCAGCTTGCCGGAGGAAATCAAGTCGTTCAGGTCGGCGGTCGTGATGCCGAGTTCTTTGGCGGTAGCTTGGAAGGCGCCGGGCAAACGCTCTCCGAGTTGCTGCCGCATTTCTTCCATGCTGACCACACCCTTACTGACCATCTGAGTGACGGCCATAAGGGCGTTTTCGGTGTCAGCAGAAGAGGCGCCAAGGACACCCATCGAGCCGGCGACCGCCTCGAATATACGACGGGTTTCGGCGCCGGCCAGATTGGTTTCCTTGGTCGCCGCGGCCAACTTGATGTATCCGTCGCCTACACCCTTGATGTCAGCACCAACGCGGTTCGCCACGTTGATGATGTATTCCATCTCCTTCGCGGCCTTGTTGCTGTCGCCGGTGAGGATTTGCAGGGTCCGCGACATCGTTTGGAACTCTGCCGTGACCTTCGGAATCTGCGTGGCAGCGCCGGCAATAGCGTTGATCGCCGCGGTGATGCCGTTAAAGACCAGTGTGGCGGGTCCGAACTGCCGGAAGGCGTCGCCGAAAGACCCGCCGAACTTCTTGGCGGTGCCTTCCGTCTTGTTCAGTTCGCGTTCCAGTTCCGCGATGCGTTCCTTGCCGCGGGAGAACGCCGTTTCAAATTCAACGCCGTTGATGCTGGTATCGCTTGCCAGACGTTGTAACGCCTGGTTGATCTTGAGGATTTCGGCCTTGATCGGCTCAACCGCCTTGACGCCGGTGCCGGCGAATGCACGCTCGATCTTCTGCGCCGCGGTGAGCGCGGTGTTGCCGGTTTCTTCGAGGCGGGTGCGCAGCGCGGCGAAGGCGTTCTGGCCGTCCGCTACCGCCTTGGTGACGCGCGCTTGTTCGCTGGCGACGTTGCCGAGGGAAACACCGACCTTTTTAGCCTTTTCAACGGTTTCGTCAAGCCTCTCGCCCAACTTCTCGTAGCCGGCTTGTGCGGCGTCGACGCCCTTCTTCGCTTCGTTAAGCGCGGCTTGCTGTTCCTTGTAGGCGGTCGCCGCCTTGCCGGCTTCGCCAGACAGTACGCGGAATTCAGGCGTCAGTTCCTTGAGCGCAACCTTCGTCGCGTCGTATGCCGCCTTGGCATCGAGGATGGCTTGCGTCTTTTCCTTGAGCGCCACCCTTTCCTGATCGGTAGCGGCGCGGCCGTCACCGATGGCGGCGTTGAGCGCGGAGTATTCCGCCCGCGCTTTTGACAGCGCCAGGCTGGACGCATCTCGCGCAGCAGTCGCCGCCTTGATCTTGGCGAGTTGTGCGTCCTCGGCCGCGCGGGCAGCATCGAGGGCGGTCTTGAGTTCGCGAAGTTTTTCTGCTTCTTCAGACGCAGAGTTCTTTGCGGCGTTGAGCGCCGTCCGCGAGGCGGTGAGCGCATCCGTCAGTTCATTGAACGTATTGATGACGCCGCGCTGCGACGCCAACTGTTCCAGTTCGCCGGCAAGCGCCTCAAACTCCGGCTTTGCCTCGCCACCCTTCTTACCAAGTTTGGCTATTTCATTGGCTAAGTCCTCGATGTCCTGCTGGCCGGAGGTTTCGGCGTTCAGGGTCAGGGTGACGGTACGGTTGGCGGAACTAGCCATTTATCATCTCTCTAAGAAAAAAGGGCGGTTCTCCGGATAGGAAAACCGCCCCTAGTTTGCGAACCTACTTTTTAGGCGGCGCGCAGGTCGACCGTGAAGGGTTCGGTCTTGCCGGTCGGGGTCTTGAGGCGACCCTTCAGCGCGATTTCGGCGAAGTCGGACTGAAGGAAATCAAAGGCCGAATCAGGCGTGAGGATCGCTTCCCAAATATTGACGACCACCGGCAGTTGGTCAGCGAAGTTCACACCGTCGAAGCGGAACTTGGCACGCAGTTGGTTCTGCGTGGCGCCCGAAATCGAGGTGCCGCTGATTGCGTTGTAGGTGAAGTCGACCTTCAGGCTGGCCGCGTCGGCGATGGCGCCGCCGGTCAGGGCGCGGATCATGCCAAGTCGGTAATTGACTTCGTAATCGGTGCCGAGAACGTAAGTGACGGTGGCGCCGGAGTTGGTAACGACGAAGCCGGCGGTCGCGATGTTCTGCTTCGACAGTTCGACCCATTTGCCGAGTTTGGCGGTGACGACCTCATCGGAGATGGTGCCGGAGCCTTGGTTCAGCGCAGCCGAGGTGCCGAACAGTGCCAGAGCCAGCGAATCCTTGTTGACTTCGGCCAGCGTCACCGAGAAGTCGGCCGGTTTCGGCAAGGGGACGGATTCGATAACCTGGCCGTAGGTGTCACGGCCGCGCGAACTCATTTCCTTGAGGTCGCTGTTGGGTTTGATTTCGAGTTTGGTAGCTTCAAACGGGCCGTCGAAGTTCTCGAAGGCGCCGAGGGTGGCGTTGTAGCGGGCAATGTAAAGATCGCCGGCGCCAAGGAAACCGCGTGCGGACATTTTTCAGTTCTCCAATGAGATAAACAAGGTATTACGCGACGCTAACTTAACCGTTTACGAATCGCTAAACTATTCAGCGCGATTTAACATCACGGGTTTGTCAAGTCCTCGACGTACTCGATTGAAACCTCCACCGTTGCCGACACGACGTTCAAGCCCTCTTCCCGCGGCGCGATGGTGCGACCGACGTAGTTCACCACCAGAACTTCCTTGACACCCTCGACGTTGAACTTGCCTGTGAAGATGGCTTTCTTGATGTCGGCGATGATGAGGTGGCCGACATCGTTCGGGTTGTCGGGGTCGCAAGTCGCGTGACCTTCAATAGCGTAGGCTTGCTTCAGCTTGATCGGGCCGCTGCGGGTTTGCGAAATGGTCGTGTCGTCCCGCTCGATGAGGACGACGCACGGCAGTTGCGACGGGTCCAGGCGGCGCCGGCCGCGCAACACGCGGCTACCGATGTTGGTGCTGTAACCGTTGGCGGTCGTGATGTTGTCGAGCCTGTTGCTCAACGCGAGGGCGAGATTGCTGGCTACGCTCATGTTAGTGCCTTTGTAAATATCGTTGTGAAAGTTCCGGACAATTCCGAGTCGAGAAGGGCGCCTATGCGGTCCTCTTCAACGCGCCAGACGCCCTTGGTGACTTGGTAAACAGACGGGCCATAAAGCGCCTTCGTGGCGTCGCTTCCGTTGGTGTGTGAAAAGGCGCCCCACCGGCCGGCGAAGCTACGGCCGCTCAAGATAGGCATTGTGAAGGTGTGCTTCAGGAGTGCCGCGGTCTTGCCGTTCTTCACGCCCACCCGAATACCCGCGGCTTTGTTCCCTGCGGCAATACCGCGCAGTTGGTCGCCGGTGCGGGGCGTCCAGGGCAACGACGGTGCGCCGGCTTTCGGACGGATGCGCGCATCGAGCGAACCAAACCTTGCCGCATAGGTGGCCGCGGTCCAGACGTTCGATACGGTGTGCTGGCTGGCGCCATAGTTGAAAAGCGAAATCGGTTCGTCGGGAACCATGATTTCCGCTTGCAACCTAGATGGGGTGGCGTCCTTTGAAATCTGCACCTTGCCGTCGACATAGTCTTTACGCAGGTTGACTTGCGAGATGACTTGCCGTACCGAGTCTTTGCGCACCATGCCGGCGACGCGATTCAGCGAAGCGGCGGCGGTCGTGCTGATAGTTTGGGCGGCGCCTTTGATGCCTGCTGCCAGCCGTTCAACCTCAGAGAGATTGAATGTTAGCTTCACTTTACGCCCCTCGAAGGACGCAGCGGGCCAGGTATCCGTTGTCGGCGGCGATGCCGTCGATCAGGTAGTTGTCGGTCCCTACGGTGAGGGAATCGCCCGGTTTCGGGGCGTGTTCAGACAGGATGTTGGCGATGTCCACCACTTGCGCATATTCGCTTTGGTAGAACTTCGGGTCGCCAATTTCCGTAGCAACAACAACACCCCGCTCGATGTTAGCCAAGCAGGGTGTGTTGCCACGCAAAACCGCCTGTTCACCCAGGCGGGCAAACAGGCGATTGTGCATCCGCGAGAAAGCGGATAGTGCCATTAGGCAGCGACGGTCAGTTTCTTGATGACCTTCGGGCGGGTGCAGATCATCAGCGGGTTAGCTTGCGCTTCCATCTTGATGCCGCGGCCAGCCTCCATCAACCACTGCTTCGCGTAGATCGACTGGCCCATCGTGCCAACGGTTTCGACGTAATCCGCCGGTGCGTTGCGGGCGATGAACAGGTCAACCACGCCTTCCGGAACGGCGTAGGCTTCGTCGTCGCCAACCTTGACGGCGCTGGTGCCACGGTAACGCTCGAAGGTCACGCCGCAGAAGGAGAACTCCATGCGCGGGTCGCCGCGGAGGGCAGCGGCCTGAATGGTGTTCAAGTAGCTTTCCTTGACCGACTTGTGTTCGATCAGCTTCGACCAGAAGTTCTTGCCGCAGAGGACGCGAACGCCGGAGAACGACAGACCGCCGAGGGAGTCTTCGATGGATTCCAGCAGGGCCAGAACCTTCAGGCGCATGACGGCGGCAGCGTTGTCCAGATCGAAACCAACGGTGTCTTGCGTGACGCCGAAGGTCGTGAACAGCGAGGTCTGGTTGCCGGCGGCATCCATGTAGCTGCCCTTCAGGGCCAGCATACGGTAGGATTCCTTGGTGTACTCGATGTTCTGACGCATCTTGGCGAGGCGCTGACCAACGATACCGGCGACGGTTTCGACTTCCGACTCGCTGCCGAAGGCGCGGACGCCCAGGACTTCATCGGCAAGAATTGCATCTTCCGGCTTGATGTGCGGGATGGTGAAGGCGTGAACCTTGCGGGTGCCGTGCTTGGACGGGGTGGCGGGGGCGCCACGCTGCGAAACCGGAATGATGTCCAGAACGTCGTCGTACTGTTCGATCATCACCGACTTGGTGTTGACGCCTTGTTCGGCACCGAACAGGCCGAGTTCGCCCAGGCGACCCGGTGCGAACGGGGCGTTCTGGATTGCGGCGGTCATGGCGGACAGCGTAAAAGCGTCGCCGTTGAAAATGTCGAGAGTTGCCATTTCGTTTCTTTCTCCTGGTTAGCGGACGATGACGCCGAGGGCTTTGAGGTCGGCGACACCGTTGGCGTCGGAACCCGTCAGATGGATGCCAGCGACTTCTGCATCACGGACGATTGCGACTGCCTTTTGGTCGGACGCCGAATCGGGAACGGCGGCGTAGAGGACGCCGGCGGCGACTTCGCTGCCATCGGCGGCGCCGTTGCTGTAGGCGACGTATTTGCCGCTGGCGGTGATCTTGCCAAGGACAGTACCCGCGGCCAGTGCGGAGGCAGCGGCAGCGATGGTTACTTCTTCGCGGCTGAGAGTGCCGTTTGCTTCAGAGAGTAGAAATTCGCCCGTCTTCCGGGCCTGAGTGAGTGCCATGCTAGTTGCTCCTTATGCTCGGCGGGTGGGAAAAACTTTTGCCCAAACGGATTCGGCGGTTTCCGCCTTCTGCCCGTTTGTGGCCTTTTGAGTGTTGCTGGTGCGCAGCTTGTCGGCGTCGTCCGCGAGGGCGGCGCAGATAGCGGAACGGGCGTCGTCGATGGTGGCGAACGAACGAATCAGTTCGTCGGCCATAGCGTCTTTGCCGGCGACGGCGCAGAGGTCTTTGACGACGGCGGCGTGTGCAATGAGCGCCTTGGCATCTTCGGCGACCTTGACGGCCGGGTTGAGCGCAAAGATCGGGCCGTACGCTTCAAAGCCGGCATCCTTCGCCATTTGGGCGACGGTCGAGGCCAGCAGGGTTTGATCGTTGACTTCGCCATCGCCGGCGGCGGCGCCTTCGCCGTCTTCCTCGTCGTCACCCTCGCCTTCTTCAGCGACGGGGGCGATAGCGGCCTTGACGTTCTCCGGCAGTCGATCAACGTAGTAGCTGGCGGCAACCTTCAGCGCCGGCTCCATTTCGGTAGCGAAGCCCTTGGCGACTGCCTCTTCGGCGGTGAGCCAGGTTTCGTCAGCCAGCAGTTGCTTGATGTCATCTTCCGACATGCCGGTGCGGGCCACATACGTCTTGACCAGCGAGGAACCGATGGTGTCGAGCGTGTCGGCGAAGTCGCGCAGTTCTTCGGCATTGCCGGCGGCGACCGCCCAGGGGTTGTGCACCATGAGGAAAGTGTTTTCCGGCATCGTGATCTTGTCGCCGGCCATCGCAATCAAGCTGGCAGCAGAAGCGGCAACACCGAGGATGCGGACGTTGATTTCGCCGCCGTGCGAACGCAGGGCGTTGTAGATCGCGAGGGCGTCAAAAACGGAACCACCAGGCGAATTGATCGACAGCGAAACCGACTTGCCGGAATGCGCCTTCAGTTCGGAAATGAAGTCGCGGGCGTTAACGCCCCACATGCCGATTTCGTCGAAGATGCTAATCTCGACGGCATCCGGACTTTCGGCTTTCGCCTTGAAGTTGAACCACGTTTTCATGTTTGCTCCGATTAAACTTTCCGCATTTGTAAACGTCTGGACGCGCGAAATCTATTCAGCGGCATTTAACATTGGCTCATCGCCGCGTTCACGGCGTTCAATGGCGTGCGTTTGCCGGCGTTGGTAGTACCAATTCACAACCGCAGTAGTGACAGCACACGCGATGCCGATGAACAAGGCAATGTCGTTGAGGGAGTGACCGAACAGGGCCACACTACCCGAGGTAATGTAGGCACCAGCGGTCGTCGCGGCAGCGGCTCTAGGATCGGTCATGTTGTTCATATCTGCGTTGTGGTTGCTCAAAGGGTTATTACAAAACGGTCAGACAGCGGCTTGACTAGGTTCCCGTTTGAGAGGTCAAACTTGATACCCTTCGCTGCCTTGGAAGTGCCGACGTAATCGAAGCCTGTCGGACCATAAAAAATGCCATCGGCGACATCGGCGGGGTCGGGCCAGTAGCGGCCGACACGGATTAGGACTGAAGCCGCGGTGTGGATTGCGATGCTGTTTGCGGCGCCTATGCGATGCGTCTGGCGTATGGCGCCGGCGGTGCCGGTGTTCGCCTGTCGCGCGTCCGCTATTTCCGGCAGCGAGTAGGCATTCGCAATGGTGGCGGCGTCGCCGGTGTTGGGTTGTGCGCTGTTCGCGGCGCCGACTTTGTGCGTCTGTTTGACCGCGCCGGCGGTCGTGGTATTGGCTTGCGTGCTGGCCGCTGCGGCGACCTTGCGCGTTTGCTGAATCGCGCCGGCGGTCGAGGTGTTGGCTTGCGTGCTGGACGAAGCCGCTACATTGCGTGTCTGCTGGACGGCGCCCGCGGTCGAGGTGTTGGCTTGCGTGCTGGACGACGCCGACAGTTTTCTGGTCTGTTGAACCGCTGTCGTCGCCGAGGTGTTCGCCTGAACGGAGTTGGCAACGCCGACCTTGCGGGTCTGCTGAATCGCGCCGGCGGTGGAGGTGTTGGCTTGCGTGCTGTTTGCTGCCGCAATCTTGCGGGTCTGCTGAATCGCGCCGGCGGTGGAGGTGTTCGCCTGAACGCTAGAAACAGGAACGACAGACAACGACGATATTTGCAGTATCGCGGCCGTACTGCCGGTGTTCGCCTGGTTGCTGCTCGACGCCCCGACCTTGCGGGTCTGCTGAATCGCGCCGGCGGTGGGGGCGTTGGCTTGCGTACTGGACGAAGCCGCTACATTGCGTGTCTGCTGGACGGCGCCCGCGGTCGAGGTATTGGCTTGCGCCGAGTTCGACACCCCGACCTTGCGGGTCTGCTGAATCGCGCCCGCGGTCGAGGTATTGGCTTGTGTGCTGCTGGCGACTGTTACAGGTTGCCCGGCGGGTGCGGCAACATCAAAATACTCATCAGAAAGAACAAGCCCTGCTGCCACGGAGTCCCAAGCATCGGAACCTCCGGACAGGCCAAAGGGTTTGTCAGTCTGAGGGTCTTTCGTGGACATCTAACTACCCGTGAGCAATCTTTCCGCCGCCGCGAACCGTGCCGGTGGAGGTTGTCGATGCAAGCTGAATCGGGAACAGGCACGACGAGTTGAAAATTTCCGGCAGACCAAGCGCGGCCCAATCGAAGATTTCCATCTTGTTTGCGATTGGCACCGGCAACGTCATGCGCGGGCGTGTGGCGGTAACACCAAAGCTGCCGGCGGTGCCGGTTGTTGCCGACAGCGTAACCGTGTTCACGTCGCGGATGTACTTGCCCGAGTCTGCCGCGGGGACGTACCCGTTTAGCGGAACCATGAACGACGCGCGGCGGGTCGCCGCAAGCGATATGCCTGTAAGGTTTGCGCTGGTGCCATCGTTGTAAGTGACGTTCACCGTGGCGGTGACTGCCGTACCGCCGGTGTCGGTGTACCACTCCAACCACCATTGAACGTCGGAGAAGTTTGCATCACCCTTGCGCGCATCGAGGTTGCTACTGGCAAGGTTGGCGCTGACGTCAAGGTCGACCGTTTGGGCGGTAGCAACCGTTCCGGACAACCCGCCCCTGTGCATTAGCCGGTCGTGAATCTCAACCGTAACGGCCGAGTTTGAGCATGCGACGTTCGCCCACCCGCCGTAACTTTTCGATGGCGCTGTCTGCTGGTTGAATCCCATAGCACCGACAAGAGTGTGGTCGCACACCGCAGCGGCAGCAGGAATGGCGCCTTGCCCCGGCTGACCCGTAGCGCGGAACAAACTGTGATACTGCCCTGCGGCAGCGTTGGCAATCGAGGCTTTGTCGAGGACGAAGCGACTCGAATTGTTTCCGAGTGCGTCAATCAACGAATCACGGGTTGAAATGGTCATGCTGCGACCTCCAAGTATTCAGGGGCGAAAGCCGACTCGACGCCCGCAAGCAGCACGACCAACTGACCGTCTTCGGCGGCGACGACCGATTCAACCGTGTAGCTATCGGGTAGGTCGTTGTCAAACGGTGCTGCTACGCGAACAACGGTTCCGGGTGTATGGCTGGTCATGCTGCTCTCGCGTTAAGCAGTCGGCTGGCCGCTGGTGTAGGTCGGATTGCTGTTCAACTGAATCGGGTTGCCGCTGGTAATCGGCTGGTCCGTCGATTCTTCGGTGACGTACAAGACCTTCGAGTTGACGGTGTCGACAAAGGCAAGGTGCATGTTCGTGCCGTCAGCAACCGCTTTCAGGGCGTTGCCGGCGGACTTACCTGTGAGGGTTGCCGTCAGGACGCGGGCAGCACCATCGGCTCCGGCGATAGCGAAATCCCCCGTGACGAGTGCCGCTTCGGCGACTTTGTTGGCGCCGTTGACGGTTGCATAGGTCGAAGAGAAGGCGTCGATCAAAATCACTTTGTTGCAGTTCGCCTTGAGGTAGGCTAGTCCGTTGTCGAGAAAATCGGCATGGGCGTAACGCGGCATGGGTTGCTCCTTAAATGTAAGTCAGGGTCGTTCGGTCTGCCCAAACGTGAGAAAAAGTTGAAACACCACCCGCCCATTTTTCGACGACATCGCCATCGGGCAGGAATTCGATACGGCGGACGCGCCAGACGGCTGCGCTTTCGGCAGCACCAGGCGCGGCCTCGCCGCGGTAGAGAACAGAGTCGCCGACGAAATCGGTTCGCCGGCTAAATTCGCTTGCCATGTCAATTGCTCCGGCGATTGTGGAAATAAACGCACCCCACGGCAGGTTCACCCAAGACGCGCCTTGCTGGACGGCGATACCGACAGGCTCTACGTTCTCGGCGCCAGGCAGCATCGAGGACAAGTCAGCACCACCGCCGCCGCCACCGCCACCGACAACGACGGTCTTGCCGCCCTCGCCTTTCGGGCCGCGCAGATCAACGTACTTGCCCCACTTGCCGTCAGGTTTGCGGAAGCGAAGTTTGGAGCCGTCCCATTGATGGTCGGGGGCGGGTCCGGTATCTCCCTTCTCGCCTTTTTCACCTTGCGGACCGGCTTCGCCTTGCGGGCCGGTGGCGCCTTGCGCGCCGTCGATGCCATCGCGGCCGGCGGCGCCCTGCGGACCAACCTCGCCACGTTCACCCCGCGGGCCGATGGCACCTTGCGGGCCAACTTCGCCGCGTTCGCCTTGCGGGCCGATGGCACCTTGCGGGCCAACCTCGCCACGTTCGCCTTGCGGGCCGGCGGCGCCTTGCGGCCCCTCCAGCTTGCGCGTTTGGGCGACCTCGGCACGCGCAGCTTTTACATGGCGGGCGACAAGGGCGAGGACGGCAGCATCGACAGCGTTAGCCATTGTCGTCTAGCATGGACAGGACTTTTTCATACAGAGCGTTCTGTTGCTGCTTCTGCTGTTTCTCGTCCTGTTCCTTGTCGTCATCCGGTTTCGAGTCAGGCGCGGGCAGAACCGTCAAGCCGAAGTTATCTTCGCGTTTCTTGTCGTCTGCCCGCTCCTGATCTACCGCATCGGGGTCGTCGCCGCGCTCCGCAATAACGGAAGAACGGCTGCGGAACCCGGCTTCAACTTCTGCCGCCCTGGCCTGTACGTCTTGGACCGGGTGGATATATGCCCAACCCTGCGGCGCCCACTTGACCTTCTTTGCCTCTTCACCCTCGGCACGCGACAGCGCGCCGGAGAGGACGGCCATGTCCGCCCACGCTTCGCGGATGGGTTGGCACATTTGCGGGATGAACAGCAACCATTGGCGCTGTTCGCATAGCCGGCGGAACTCGTTGATTACGATCCGCAGCGTTCTGTCGCTCACGTTGGCGATGTCGCCGGTGGCAAGTTCGTAAGGCGTGCCAGCGCCGGCCGCAACGCCGAGGTGCTGCGTCCGCATGAATTCCGCGTATGAGGCGCCGGCGCCAGGCGGATTCGAGAACTTTACGTCCTCACCCGGCAGGAGTTCTTGCGAGATACCCGGTTCCATGCCGGCCAGCGGTTCGTCGAGCGTGCCGGCCATTGGGAGTCCGGTCATCGGGTCTGCATTGCCAGACGGCAGCGGCTTCGTCACGAAAAGCGTGAAGAGGTTGGCGAGGCGCTGGCGCTCAAGCAGGGCGTCGTCGAAGTCGCCGACGTTGCGCAGTTTGGCGATGACCGCGGCCATTTCCGGCACACCGCGGAGTTGTCCGGGGCGGGTCGGTTCGTAAACGTGCAGCACGCTATCCGCCGGCACACGAACAACGTCCTGCGGGTTGATGCTGAGTGGAATCGTGTCGCCAGGGTGCGAACGGTACATCCAGTAGGCAGTACGTCGGCCGATACGGTCGCGTTCGATGCCTTGGTTGATCGTGTGGCCGACAGGTAGGCCGGGCCAAGTATCGGCATCGAGAAGCGGAACCATGTCGCCTTCAAGCACCTGAACCTGCATCGGAACCGGCAAGCCGTCCTCGATACGCCGCGGGCGGATGCGGACAAACGCCTCGCCGCCGGTGAACCACGTTCCGGCGACCAAAGACTGCAACCCGTAGAAGTCGAGGACTTGATCGGCGTCGGCGACCTTGACCCATTCATTCCAGAGGTCGGTCAGCTTTTGCTTGAGCGCGAGGTTCTTCGTAGTCGGCCGCGGCGTGATGCCGGTGCCGATGAGGTTGCTTTTCCAGATGCGCAGATTGGAGGTGCCGGCCCACTCATTGCGTGCGACATCGCGGCTGCGGTCGCGAATCTTTTGCAGCCCCGTAACGGCGACGTTCGGGCCGCTCGAAGGCGTATTCCAGCCAGACATTCGCCGGCCGGTGCCGGCGGCGTCATACCTAGCCTTTGCGGTCTTTTCAAGACTGCGGTTGCGGTGCTTTTTCGCCATTAGTACCCCCGGCCGGCGTGGTATAGCTTCGTCTGGCGCGATTTCGGGGTAGCCTGAACGTCAAGCTGGCGCTGAAGGTCGTTGCGCGCGGCAATCAACTCGGAAATGGAGCGAAAAGTTACCTGCTGCGCGCCCAAGGCGACCTGCTTCTCGCCGGAAGCAATGGCGGTGTTTAGTGCATCAATATCGGCTTGAGTGACGGGCATGGTTTCCTCGCATTTATCGCGGAGGGTATTGCCATGCCCGTCTTAAATCTATTCAGCGCGATTTAACAAGCACCCATTTTTTGTCGTTTCCGACCTTGCGGCTTTCAAACCCTAGCGTGCGCAAAATGCCCGTGATGCGGCGCATAACGTGACGCGCCATGTCGCGGTCCATGATGTTGAGCGCGCCGCGGGCGACATCGAGGTAATGGAACGGACCCTCGGCGGGGATAGGACCATCCATGCCGTCGTTCGTGAACAACCATTCCTTGATGCGCGGAGTCCACGGGTCTTCCATCTCGAATTGCGAGAGATGGGCGCGGGCAAGGAACTCGGCATCTTCCCAAAGAACACCATGTTTCCGGTACAGCACGGCGCCTTCCGCCCACAACTGTTCGCGCACTTCAGCGATACCGGAAGCGTCGCACTTGTCGCCGGTGACGCCGGCCATGAACGGCAACCAGCGGCGGTTGCCAGTGTCGTCGTGCGGCAAGGCGTGCTGTTCGTTCGTGGTGGCGAAAAACAGGCAGCGGCGCTTATACGAACTTTGGTATTCCTGATATTTCTTGACCCATTTTTCCTCCGTCCGCGAGATGAACGCCTTGAGGTGTTCGATACCGCGGGCGCTGGCGCCTTTCATTTCGCCAATTTCCATAATCATCTTGCCGCGGAGGTCGCGCGCCTGGTCGTCGTCGCGCTTCGACAGGTCAAGTTCGCCGTGAAACTGCGGGTCCGGTGCCATTGCCGCGACGGCACTGGTCTTGCGCAAGCCTTGGTCGCCCACGGCCATAGGCACCATATCGGCCTTGACGCCTGGTGTTATCGTGCGGCCGGCAAGTGCGGTCCAGATATAGTTGGAAATCGCGCGGGTGTAGGGCGTGTCCTCGGCCTTGAAATAGTCGGCCAGGAAGGTTTCGACGCGCGGTACGCCGTCCCATTTCAACTTGTTGAGCCAGAGTTGGGCGGTATCGAAGCGGCGCTTCATGCAAACCATCTTGACGGCCGCACGCATCAGTTCCAGAGGGACCGAGGCGAAGTTGTGATCGCTTTCCGTTTCCAGCAGCATCGACAACTCATAAACATGACCATCCGTGAAGGCTTGCCACTCGTCCTCTTTGAAGGCAACCATAAGGGTTTCCTGAAAGTCATCAAACGCCAGATCGGCACCGCACAACTCTTTGTGCGAAAGTCCTACAAACAAAGTCTTTTTTGTCACTTGTACTAGTCCTGTCTTTTTGTCGCGGTACTGGTCGAGGACGTTGGCAACGTCCCTGCGGTATGCGCTGCGGTCCTTGGCCGGCAGCGTGTCGCCGGTCTTTTCACACACGACGGGCGTGGGCGCCGGCAGAGGCGGCAGTTCATCGAAACCGTGCGCGGTATAGCCAATCTTGTCCTTGAAGTCCTGATCGGTACGGTGGGCGCAACTGGCGTGAAGGCACTTGAAATGTCCGCGCTGAAACCCGCCGACGCCGGCTGGATAGTAGGAGGTCGAAGTCGTGCCGCTGTCGGAACTGTGGCCGTCCTCGAAAGGACAAACGATGTCCACGCGACCGTCACCGGAAATGTCGTGCACTGTCCAGTGATCGACCAGAAACGGAACCAACGGGTCGTCGATGTCCTCGGCCTGTCGCTTCTTCTCCGGCGTCATGCCTTTGCGGACGGTGACGCTATCCTCCACCGCGAAGTCCTCGGCCAACTTCGACCAGAGCGATTCAAACTCGGCAATGTCCAGCACCGGAATTGAGTTCGGTAGCCCATCGTCCCACACATACCGCGTGCCGTTCGGATGAGTGCCAATCGCAATAAACTGCTGCCCTTGGGCCAAAAATTCGATGACGCCCTTCGCCGTCTTGAATCGCCGTTTGGTCAGGTCGCCTTCGACGATTACGGTCATCAGGAACTTTTCAGCCTTCCCACGCCGGCGGCATGGCGGTTTGAAACCTAGATGGTCGATGATCGCCTTCTCGACCTCAAGCGCCTCAAGGAAGTCGTCAATGTCGACGTCAATCGCGCGGACATTCCGCGTCTGAATGCAGATACCGTAGTCGGGTTCTTTCGCCCAGGCGGTGATTTCCTTGCTGGTCGTCCGATGGTCTGTCCACTTCGGAAAACCAACCATCTCGCGGCGGGCATTGAACCGACTAGGGAGTTTCCCCGGCTCTTTGATGCTGCTGTGTTCGGACTTCTTGACGTTCGGATTGCTGACCACCGGCAGGAGGTCTTCGGTCAATCCAAGTATCAGGTCAAGGTGCGTCCATTGTTCAGGAGTCGCACCGTATGTCATGCGGCCTCCACCCTCGAAGCGCATGCGTGAACGCAGGTTGCGCAAAGGGTACAAAGGCTGGTGCGCGACACGACAGGGGTGCGGTTGTCGTTCAGCAGGGCAATGTATGCTGTCGCCAGTTCGACGGCAGCGGCTTTCTCTGCGGAATACGGGCGGTGTTTGCCAAGGTGCGAAAACAGGTAGCCTTCTGAGGTGCCTACCAACTTGACGAGTTCTGCGACTTCTTCTGCTGTTGCTGCATTCTTAAAATCTTTTAGGGTTGCCACTTCCGAATCTCCACGACGTTGAACAGTTCGAGGATTTTACGGTTTGCGAAAGCATTTAGCAAGGCGCTAAACGAACAATAATCCGTTTGACAGAAAATTTAGCGCAATGTAAAGTAACGGCAAGTTACACCTCCGTAATCGCACCCCGAAGCGGACACAACAAGGTTTTATTGGTTTTTCCTGCCCGTTGTCCGTAGTCGAATTTGGGGAAGCGCCTTGCGCCTCGCCGGTGGAAAGCCAGCACGTTGCTTTTGTTCTCTCCCTCGCGTCCTCCACGACGCCTTCTGCCCCGCCAAGTGCGGGGCTTTTTTTTTATCTAATGTAGGAGGACCGCGAGGACCGCCGGCGTAGCAGGGCGATAGGCTCCGGCGCCTCAGAGTGGAGTCGCTGGCGCTCCGACTTGGTGACAATCAAGGCGTTCGACTCCAGCGGGAGCGCCCACGCCGGCGGGTTGGCCCAAAACTCCGGTCTGTCCGCCCCCAAGCGCACGCATAGCGCGCGGATGTAGTAGCAAAGGTCGAATGCCTCGTTCCGGCGCTTGACCTTGACCCATTTGCCGTTGGGTCCGCGTACTTCGGCGTTCAGTTCGTCGAAGAACGGCCGTGTGAGCCAGCCTGAAATGTGGAAATACTGCGGGCCAGGCACGGCGCGCTTCAGGGAGGCGGCAACGGCGTCCTTGAACAGATTCGGGTTCAGCAGGTAGAGCGGAACGTCGCCGTCCTCGCCCTTGCGCTTGGCGCCAACCCATGATTCCTTGATGAGCGGCGCCGCCGGTGCGGAGGCCCCCTTGACCAGCATGATCTTGCCATGCAGTTCGCGTTTTCGCATGCGGCGATACCACTCGTAAGCCTTGTCGGTTGTGCCGTCCTCGCCGCCGGTGTCGACCGCAACCGCCTTGACGCAGAGTTCCCTGCCCTCGATAGTCGTCCGGTAGGTCGCGTTCAGCACCAAGTCGGTAATCATGTCCCAATCTTCGGGGTAGCTGGCGGGGTCGATTGGCGCAGGTTCGCCGTCGATGCCCTCGCGCTTCGACTTGGTGATGGCAAAGCGGTCAATCGGCCATTGTTCCATGTGCGGGCCGATGGCATGCACCTGAACGATGAAGCGCGCGTCCTGCCCGCCCTGTACGTCGACCGCTGCCGCCAGAAAGCGCGCCTCGTCGGGTACGATGAACCGCTTCAGTTCCTCTTCGCGCCGGCTTTCAGGGCCGCTTGTCGCGCGGCCGGAGTGGGCAATCAACCGCGAGATGTACGGCATGCCCTGGTCGGTGTTGACGGTCGTTTGCAGGGCCAGTTCCGAGCCTGTCAGGGCGTAGTCGCGCAAGCCCTGAAGGTAGCGCATGACCAGCGAATGCCACGACTGATACGCCGCGGCGACACCCCCTAGCCAGTACCCGGCGTAGGTAGATTGCATCGCCTCGCCTTCGATCACGCCGTCAGCCGTCACCGTCTGGCCGTCCGATAGCCAGACGCCCTTCCGGTTCATGCCGTGCTTGTGCGTTTTCTCGATCAGGGAGCCGCAATGCGGACAGATCAGCTTGTTGTAGCGCAACGTCAGTTCGTTTAGGTCGGCTTCGCGCACCAACTCCAGCAGTTCTTGTTCAGGCGGCAGTCCGAACAAATCCAGCCCCGGCTTTGCCTCGAAAAACTCGTTGCACTCCGGACACGGCCAATACCAGCGCCGGCGGTCGGACTGATTGTAGATGCCGAGGATGCCGGAGCAAGGTGGTGCCTCATGTGGGGATGCAGCGACCCAATTCGGGTCCGTATAGGTCCGCCCAGGCGAGGACTCGACCATGCACATGCCGCGCGAGAGGAAAGTCTGCGTCCGCTTGAGCGCCAGATTGAAGGCGGCGCCCTCCCCGTCGATGTCGTCGGGCATCCGGTCGTAATCGGTCAGGGCGGTGTAGCGATAGTCCGTACCCGACAAGTTGGTGGCTGTGGGCCAGCCAATTTTCAACCACATGCCATGTTTGAATAGCTTGTCGAAGGTGTTGTCGTCGTCGCCAGACTTCGACATCATCTCGTTGAGCGCCGGTGAGTGCCGGATAGCGCGGTCGATACGGGTCTTGCTGTACTCGCGCGCCTTGTCCTTCGTCATCTGGACAATCAGCATGTCGCCGGGGTCGCAGACGACGTTGCGCGCCACCCAGGCGTCGAGCAATCCCATCGTCTTGCCGGTACGGGCCGGCCCGACAAAGCACACCGCCTCATGCACCTTGGAGGCAAGCATGTTCATGGGTTCCACCATGTAGGGGGTTTCGTCTGGCGACCACGGGCCGACATACCCGCCGGGTTGCTTGAGGAACAGCGATTCCTGCGCACCTTCCGCTACCGTGACACGCTTTGGCGGTCTGAACGCGGCGTAAGCGGAAACGATGTCGGCTACAGCGGCGCTTTCACTCCTTGGTTGCCGCTTCATGCGCTTTAACGTAGAGGTCTTCGAGTTCGTTCGACAATTCGCCGAGGGTTTCGTCGATTGCGATAGCAACGAACTCCGTTATGTCGGGTTGCAGACCCAATTTCCGCTCAATATTGTCCGGAATAGAGCGCAAGGCCTGTGCAACCGCCTGAAAAGCTGTTGCAACAGCGGATTTAACCGCATCGCGCGGCAAAAACTGACCCAATTTGATCTTATATTCGAGTTCAGCCTTGGCTGCGAGGGCGATTTCCTTGCGCGCCTTGCCGGTTGCGTAGAATTCCGAGGGGTTGTCGAGCAACCGCAGCGTCAGGGCGCCGGTGTCGTCGTCGTAACCATCAATCGGCGGTGGCGGGCCGTCCTCAAGCAGTTGCTCGACGGTGCGAATTTCCGGTAGCGGCGCGTCAGACTTCGGTTTCTTGCCCGAGCCTTTCGGTCGGCCGGCGCCTGGCCGGCGCCCTCCCCGCCCGTCGCCGGTGGCAGCACGCCGCGTCAGTTCGTCCAACTCGGCAAGCGCCATTACGCCGCTTTCTTACCGTGGATCATGGCAAGCGACACGGTATGCCGCTCGACCTCGCCGAAGTCCTTGTGCAGAACGATGCACTTCGAGTCCTGGCCGGCACGATACCCGTGCCAAGTGGCATAGGCATCCTTCGCCGCCAGCGTGCGGAACGACTCAACCTTGCAGCCGGGGTGTTCCTTCAGCGTGTCGTGGTGGATGTGGCCGGTGTACCAGTAGCGGAATTCGGTTTCACCCCAATCGGCCGCGCGGTCGGTCGCCATCACCAGCGGCAGCTTGTCAGCCTTGCAACTATGGCCGTGATGCGCGCCGACGAGGCATTTGCCGTGGCGGACGTAGTGGAACGGTGCCGGCGAACTATCGACCTTAACGCGCGGCTCCAACTCGTAAATGTGTTCCAACGCGATAGCGAGGAACATGGCGCCGGTGTCGTCGTGGTTGCCGATGGTGTTGATGACGGTTACGGTTTCGTGATGCTCAAGCGCCGAGTGAATCATCCGGCGGATGACCTTCATACCGATGCGGACCATCTTCGCGTAACGGCCGTCGAGGTCGAGGTGATGCCCCGAGCGTTCGGTGACGCCGGCCAGGTTGTCCGCGTGGAAGAAGTCGCCGAGGTTCAGGATGACGGCGCGCTTGCACCGCGGGGCGCTACGCACCAGGCGGTCGAACACCCCAATGAACGCCTTCTCGGCAATCGCCAAGTCCCAATCCGCGCCGCTCTCTTCGTGCCACGACCGCATGCCGATGTGCGGGTCGCCGAGGGGGTAGAACGCGATCAGGTCGTCGGTCGCGCTACCTTTGAACTTCTCCGGCGGGAGCTTCGGTAAATCGGCAATCAGACCTTCAATCGCGTTCCGGTAGGAAGCGAGGCGCTGTTCCGCCGAGGTGTCTGTTTTGACCCATTGCAGCACCGAAGTATTCGTCGCCATGTCGATCAACGTCGACGTACCCTTGACGATCTGGCCGTCAGGGATGGACGGGTGCAAGTCCTGGTCAGGGCCCAGCAGTGCCAGCGAAGCACGGGACTGCGCCCTACGGATAGCGGCCTCGATGGTGCCGACAGAAACATTCATCGACTTCGCAGCCTTCCGGTAACTGCCCTCGGAGATGACTGCGGAGATTAGTTCTTTCTGTCGGTCGGTAGCGTGGGGCAGTAGGTGTTCCATCAGTCCTCGGCGGGTTCCTCGAATGGGTCATCGACAGCACCCGGCGAGAGGATCATCGGCAGCAAACCGATGTCCTCAAGTTCGCGACGGATGTTGTACGCCTGATTGCGCGTGAAACCCAACACCTCTCCGATCTTCGAGGAAGGCAACCCCTTCTTCGCCAGGTCATAGACCTGCCGCTTCCGGCGGATGAGGCTGAGATTGGCGTCCTTCGGGATGAACACCCGCTGTCCGCCGAATCCTTGCACCAGACGGCTGAACGCCGCATATCCTATGACCTTGGCGATCTTATGGCTAGGTGATGCTTCCACCGGAACCCAGATGATCTTTCCGCCAAACCAGCCGGCCAGGGTCGTAGTCGCGTTGTAGCCGATGTCGGCTCCAATGTCTTCGAGGATGGTGTTGGTCATTTGCATGCGCGGATTGTAAACGACGTTTAGCAATTGCTGCAAGTATTTTCTCATTGCTAAATTTCCGATGTGGCGTTATGCTCACCGACCGGGCGCGGTCTGGTTGAGTTGTTTTTCTATGAGCCGAAAATTCCATCAACCCCGCGCCCGTTTCTCCCCGGTTTCGGGTCGAGCCAAATTCCACTTCCAAATGAGAATGATTCGCCAGTAGGTTTTGTATTCCAGTTTGGCGTCCAAATTCTTTAGCGAACTCTAAGAACCGATGTCGAAAAAAGATCGGTACTGATTTTTCCCTTTAAAATCAAGGGCGCGAACCGATGAACCGATAGAACCGATGTTTTCCTAACTTCTATGTGTACACGTTTACCCCTCTCTTCTCTCTGTCTACTTCTATTTCTCCGTTCTTTTATATAAATCATCGGTTCTATCGGTTCATCGGTTCGGAGCATTGATTTTAAAGGGAAAAAAGCGTACCGATATGAAAATGTCATCGGTTCGCATCGGTTCTTAGAGTTCGCTAAAGGTCCGCTGCCGCTCACGAATCGGCGTGGAAAACCTACTCGCAAACGATTCTCATTTGGATTTCTGCTTGGCAACGCTATTCGCGATTTCTCTAATATTAGAAAACCTGCGAATAGGCGTGGGAAAGCTATTCGCGATTTTGCTAATATAGGTTTGCCATTCCGATTCGTTGCTTAAAAATTAGGCAATAACTTTTAGCTGGCGCTAAACTGCCGTTTGGTTTATGCTCACCCGGCGGTCAAGGTCCGCCTATTTTTTAGGCAGAAAGCAGCAAGTCGGAATTCAAACCGTAAAATTCCGGAGCTAATTTTTTATCGCGAGTCCGCGCCCCCGTGCGTACCCTGAAATTCGCCAGGGTCCCCAGGCGCTAACGGCTATCATCCAGGCGTCGACCAATAGCGAACGGCTATCATAGGCGCGTGTCCAGGGCGTGCTAGTATCTGGCGGTCGACGGCGTATGACGCAGCAGGACAGCAGCAGGACAGCAGGACAGCAGGACAGCAGCAGCAGCAGGACAGCAGCAGCAGCAGCAGCAGCAGGACAGCAGCAGCAGCAGGACAGCAGCAGCAGGACAGCAGGACAGCAGCACAGCAGGCCAGCAGCAGCAGGCCAGCAGCACGCGCCGCAATGGGCGCCAATAGAAAAGGGCGCCACAATGGGCGCCCTAATAGAAGAAGGCGCCGCAATGGGCGCCTTTGTTGTTTGGCGGTCTACTCTTTGTCGACCGTCTGTCTGGCGGTCTTATAGTCCTTTGATTCTTGCCAATAGTTCACACCAGTTTCGGCTAATTTGTCCGCGGACAAAATAAACGCATGCGCCGCGGCCGGTCTTTCAACATCACCGGCGAGAAAATCGCAAATATCCCAAAAAATAAATTCTGACGTTTTCACTTGTCGACCTCTTTCTTCATAGTGTCCAATAGTTCCACAATGCCGGCCGCTTTCCTGACTCCGGCCGATAAATTTCCGGCGCCTAGTCTACGCAATGTGTCGACGGTCCTATCGTCGACCGTAACTTCACGGCGCAGCATGTAACCGGCCGATTCTGGCGCGCCTTTGGCTTTCCGGTGATATGGTCTTTTATTCGTCATTGGTCGACCTCTCCATAGGCGGATTCAATAGGTTGACCGCAATGGTCGCAATACAGGTCAACATCTTCCCAATTGACGTCGACCGCGGCCGCGGTCCACCCGTCATTATCACGGCCGCGGGTGGACGCCAGAATCAAGTTGTATTCTGATTTTGCGCAAGTCTTACAAAGTGCGGCGCCGTCTGTAGTTATCAGGAAAAGAGGATACCCGCCCGGCCATGTGTAAGGTTGACGGATAAAGTCTTTTAAACTTTCTTCAATAGAATTCGGCCGCGTTTTCATTTGTTCACCTCTTCAATAATGAAATAAAACTTATCGCCATTGGCACAATAGTGGACCTCTGCTATTTCTAATCCTACGTTTTCTCCTTGCGACAGTTTGGAATACATAACGGAATGATTCCCGTAAACGTATTCCGTTTGATAGGTCCGGAAGTTAGAAACATAATCCGCCCATTCGTCGACGTTTACGCTTTTCATTTGTTCACCTCATTTTTAGTAGACTTCGTTTACGTCAGTGTCGACACCGTGTTTCAAATTATTAAGCCGGCAGAATTCGTCGACGTATTTAGCGGCCGATAAATTGCCAGACGGAAAAACACGCGCGTCGACCTCTTCTTCTTCTTCATTCTCTGCCAAGTAGTCGTCGACGGCCGCTTCTAACGCCGGCCAGTCTACGCAATTTTCAAAGGCGGAATATACAGACTCATTTAGTCGGCAATAAATCGTCAGGTCAAAATCGTCGACGTCGTCTACTAGCGTATGAAGTAGCATGGACAATTCGTTAGAATCCCATTCGTTGACCGGCTTAGAATCCCATTCACGGACAAAATCGGAATAATACGAAATAAAACCGGACCGGCTTTTAAGGCGGTCGACAATTGTTTCGCCTAATTTCCGGCGGTCGACTACGCGGACCAATTCGTCGACCTTCTCTTCTGGAATAGTGCAGAATATGCGGTCAGTCGTAAAATTGTATTCACGCGGACAAACCAACTCGGAAAATTCCAAATTAAGGTCGACTCCATATTCGTCAAAAATAAAGCCATTGAAAGCGTCGACGTAATCTTTGGCAATGGCGTTATGGCATTGTCCAAAATCGGCGAATTTATAAATCAATTCGGAGTATTCACCGGCCGGAATTCCGCGTTCACTTTCTTCTTGATATTCGGCCGCGGTTTCGATTTCGTGGTCAATCTCGGAATCGAGCAGTGAATTATAAAAACCCATAAAAGGTATATTTATCTCTTTGCGCATTTTGTTCACCTCTTAAAAAATATCGCCGTTTTCATAAAACTCATATTCGCCGTTGACTAGCATTTCGTCGACCGCTTCGTTTGAATTCTGATATTCATCTTCTTTTTCCAATTGGCGCAAAATCCAGTATGAAAAGTCTTTCAACAATTCCGCCAATTCGTCGACTGTAGAATCGTCGACCTCTTTTTCGTCATAACGGATTACGTCGACCTTTTGATCCGTATTCCGGCCGCACGCCATAGTGGCGCGCAATTGGTAAAAATTCCGCCTTTGGATAATCGCAAGACCGGCCGCAATACGGTTGACCTCTTCGTCTTGCGGCGCGTATTTCCTGACGGCGTCGACGGCGCCTTTGGCGTATTTATAAGACGCGTTGACCGCACAATCTCGCCGATACAGATCAAAATAAATGCGCGGCGTTTTTCCGGAATGGCCGAATGTGTTAGTCCACGTCCTGCTGTCGACCTCAACCCCCATTAAGGCGCCAATTGTTACGGCGTCGTCGACCACACAATCAAACCTCTCCGACTCCGTTAACCAATTCGTCCGCACATATTCACGCGCGCGTTCTTTGGCGGAATCGTCCAATTCATCGAATTTAAAAATGGTCTTTTCTATAACTCTCATTTGTTCACCTCTTAAAAATTGACGTTTTCAATACGGGAATAACGGCCGATATATTCGTCGACCTCTTCTTCTTCAATGTACGAAATGAACATGCAAACGGCGGCGCCTTGCAAGTTATAGCGGGTAGTTTCACCCGTCGACCATTCCGCGCGCCATCCGGCGCCATAGTGGCGAGAAATAACATTGACGGCGCCCAAGTCAGAAGAGGCGCGCACAATGTACCGGCGAACCCATGAATAGTTAGCCTCTCCGGAAAATGTGTCCGTAATTTCCGCAAAATAATAATTTTTGCGGTCGACCTTTTCTTCAATCGCAGCAAAGGCGCCGGTCGACGTGTGGATTTTCTCGGCATATTCTTTGGCGGAATCCAAAGACTTAAAAACACGGCCGGCACATATAAAGTTTTTCATTTTGGCGCCTCTCACATTGAAACAATGATTAGTTTACCGCTACCGCCGGCCGCCTTTGCTATTGCCATCAAGGCGGTTTTAATGGCGGAATCGCCACAACCGCCAAAATAAACGCGGTTTTTATAATCTCTGGCGCTTTCTTTCCTTTTCTCGCGGATATTACGCGGCGTATGCCATCCGTAATTCCGGTCTTCTTGTTCCTCTTTGGTTCTTTCGTCAAATGGGCGCCAATTTGGATTAGGTTTTTCGTCCCAAAAATAACCGTTTTCGTCAGAATACGGTGAACCATACAATTCAATACCGGCGGACGATATAGCACTAGCAATTGCGGCGCTTTCCTTGTGATAACCATAACCACTAGCGGCGCCGCGGCCGGTTGTGTAAATTTCACGGCCGGCAGAATCGGCGCCGTGTACCCATATTGATGCGTAGACCGTCGACGAATTACGCGAACGTCCCATATAAACACGCGCGTCGACTATTTCGCGTGTTTGTCCTTTGATCTTTGCCAGAACGATATATTTAGAAATTGTTTCTTTCTCGCCGGCCATGTTGCGCGCGTTTTCCACTTGTTTCGTGATAATGGCTTTCATTTGTTCACCTCTTTGTTTGCGTTTTCAATGTGATTATCTTCTGGCGCGTAAAGTCTTTTTTCGTATTCGTAAACGTCCGCCAAAGTAGTCCACACAATTGGTCCGCCTTCTGACAAGTCATCAAGGTTTTTATACAAGCCAATAATGATATTTTCCGGATTGTCCAAATTGTCCGGAATGTTTAATTCTTCAGTTATGACAATACAAGCGCCGTCATAACCGGCCGGCGTCAACGTTTTAAGCCAGCAGTCACAATTACCGCCGGTCCCATAAATTTCAAAGCCATAAGCGGCCGGCGATTCCGAAAAACGGCCGCATGAAGAGGCGAACGGATTAACAATGTTCACGCCCTCATGTTCAAAGCAAATAACGCCGTCGACCGTGTGGTCTTTTTTAATTTGTTCGCTCATTTGTTCACCTCTTATTTGTGGAAAGTATTGCGGATAACGGCGCGCGCCTGTTCAATCGCGATTCCGTTTTTGCTGGCGTAACGATTGAAAGCATAAAAACCAATTTGACGCGCGAATTTTTCGAGTTTTTCAGATGCACACATTTGTTCACCTCTTAGAAAGAAAGAAAGACAAGACAAGACACAACAAAGCCAGACGCCACAAACGCCGTGAACGCGCCCTCTGCTATCCGTTCGCCTAGTTCAAACTTGCTCATTTGTTCACCTCTGTTATCAATTTGCTAAAACGTAAGGCCAAGGAAAAACGCCGTTAACCCTTGTGGCGTCTGGCTTTCCGGCGTTTTCTTGTTCGCCGTTGACAGTCATTATCCGGATATTTAGCACGCCGTCAACATCTTTTTAGCACGCCGCTAAATCCTTGCGTCTACTGGCTTTCCGGCCGGATAGCTGGCGCCAGCTACAGACGGCCGGCGCCTTGAATTTATCCGCCTATTAGTAGACCGGCGCCTTCTCCAATATAGGCGCCGTCGACGTCGACCTTGTTCGCCAGGGCGCATTTTTAGTTCACGGACCTGACGAACGGACCTGACGAACGGACCTGACGAACGGACCTGACGACCAGGGCGCATAAAATGACGCTAAATCGTTGTTTTATATGGCTTTTCGGCCTGGCCAGGCGCCCAATTCAAACGGGCGTTTGCCTAAATTTTGGGCGATTTTGGCCGCAATCGCCACTTTTACCCGGCCTGGCCTGGTTCCTGGTCTGAAAAAATCGGGATTTTTTGAAAAATCCGTTTTCCAGCGAAAACCTCTTCCAGTTTCAAATTTGTCAGCAATTTTGCCTTTCGGCCGAAAGCCGGCCGGCGACCGCCGGCGGACGATTGCTCGACAACACCCTGCCCTGCTTCGATCAGCGGCCAACTGTCAAGGAATCCTTACCAGTTCAACGCCACCAAGTCGTTACAAAACCGGCTGACAGCACCTCGCTAAAACATACGGGCAATTTCACATTGCGAAACAAAGCATAAATATTTACAACTGTCAGGGCTACGTCATCTAAACGAGGTATCATGCGCGCCCTTTGATACCCGTATAATGTGTTGCATTTTGTTACACCTATGACTTTAGTTATAGGATAATAATCGTGTTGGATGTACCCGTAATCTTCTGCAAAGTACTGAAGCGTGTGCTAATCTGTAGTCGGCTAATATGACGTTGTGCCACTCGTTCGGCATGCTGCGCCGCCATCCGGCCGCAGTTGCATGCGACAAGACCGCACACTTCGTATTGATCTGCTTTGATTTATTCAAAAGATTTTGGACTGAACTTTAGGCGATGCTAAAAATATATACCTTGGAGGTGTTGGCAAACCGCTTTTCAATACCTTTTAGGTATGAAGGCGAAGGCTCTGCTCAACATCGGTCGCAGTTCCACGGGCGCGCATATGAAAAAACCGCGGGTGCTTTCGCGCGCCGCGGTCAATTTGAAATTACCCCCTCCCGGTCAAAAATTACCCCTCCCGGTATGAATTCGGAAGCCGGTTCAGGATTACCCTCCCCCGGTGTCGTCGAGGATGTCGAAGCCGGAAGCTGCCGACTTCATGCCCAGGCAGCGTTGTGCGAAGTCGCACTCGCGGCACTCCGAGGACAGGTCAGTGCGTACCAGCGGAGGGAGCGCGCGGTTGCGCTTGGCTACCGCACCGGCCGCTTTCTCGATGCGCCGTGCCAGACCGGCACGCACCGCGGCGGCGCCACCCGTGCGATACCCGCCGGCGATTTGATTGAGGTTGCCGATAGAAGTGCCGGCCAGTTCAGCCAGCAACGCCTTCTCTTCGTGACTTGCGGCATCCATCCAGATTTTAAGTTGGTTCATAGTCTTGTGCGAAGTGTGAAAAATTTCCTTGCATTTAGTTTATCAAGTGCTAATCTTTGTAGCAAGTGCTAAACATTAACGGACACCACCGGAACCAGGCACCCCCGGTCAGATAAAAATGAACGGAGATACAAAATGACAAACACCATCTATGAGATTCGCCGAGAGAACCTTCGGCGCTACATCGCAGAGTCGTCGGCTACCTCCATCGCCATCGCCAAACAACTTGGCATGGCAACCGGCAGCTACCTGTCGCAGATCGTCGGCAACCAGCCCACTCGCAAACTGCATGAGGACAAGGCGCGCGAATTCGAGAAGAAGTTGAACCTGCCGGCCGGCTGGCTGGACATCGAGCGTGACGCCTACAGCAATGAGATGGGCGGCGTCGGCCGCGTGCGTACCAGCAACGCCGCGCCGGAACCGGCGCCGAAGGCTGGCGTGCTTGACCATGACCGTGTGGTGTCGATTGCCGCGGCGGTGTCCGAGTTCGCTACCGAGTTCGGCACCAAGATCAGCAACGAGAAGTTGAGTTCGATCATTCGCCTGGCGCTGGAATTCAACGACCAGGACTGCGACGCCCTGCGCACCCACATCCGCAGTCTGGTAAAACTCGCAGCGTAAAATATTTTACGTTAGGCTGAAAGCCCCGCGCCGCAAGGCTTTCGGGGCTTTTTTGTTTCTTGTGAAGTTACATTCCGCTAAATTGTTGTTGACGTATTGTTTAGCTATCTGTAAATTCCGTCCCTGTCGCAAGACAAACCTTTTCTAACTACGGAGTAACAAATGAGCCTCGAACTCGCTTTGCAAGAAAACACCAGCGCCATCCACAAGCTGATCGCCCTCTTCACCGCCGGAAATCTCCCCCTCCCGGTCAACGTCAATCCGGTTATGGTTGTCACCGAGGAAAAGGCAAAAAAGCCGAAGGCAGAGAAGCAGGAAACCCCCGCGTCGACTGCATCTACGGAACCTGCCGCTACCACCACTACTGCGGAACCTGCCGCTGCGCCGGAGCCGAAGGCATCGCCCTCCGAGCCTACCGCCGCTGAAGTGACGGCGGAAGATGCCGTCCAACTGCTGCGCGCTGTCATGGCCGGCAAGGGTCGTGACGCGGCAATCGGTCTGCTGGATTCGTTCGGCGTGAAGAAGTTGAGCGAACTGCCGGCCGACAAGCTGGCCGCTTTCGGCGCCGAAGCTAACCGCGTTCTGGCTGGCTGAGATGAACGCCCCTCAACCTAGCCGTCACGCCATGCTAGGGCCGTCGTCCGCCTACAAGTGGACGGCATGCCCCGGCAGCATCGCCCTTGAGCAAGTGGGCGGTTACAAGGACAGCGCCGGCAGTGCCGCCCGCGTCGGTACGTTCCAACACCATGTCGCCGCTATCTGCCTCGACCAAGACCTCCCGGCCAAGGACTTCATCGGCTACAAGGAAACGGTCGAAGGCGAGGACTTCGAGTTCGACACCGACATGGCGGTGACGGTACAGACCTATCTCGACACCGTGCGTAACTACGTCGGTCACGATGGGATTCTGTTCATCGAACAGGAACTCGACATTTCGTGGATCACCGGCGAGGCTAACGCCATCGGTACTGCCGACGCCATCGTTGCCCGCGACGGCGAACTGACGGTCATCGACCTCAAGACAGGCCGGAACAACGTCGATGCCAAGGAAAACGACCAACTGCTAATGTACGCCGCGGCTGCGCTGAAGGCTTACAACGAGGGCAAGCTGACCGCCCCCGTAAAATCGGAAAGCAAATTTGGCCCCTACTATTGGCTCGACGGTGCCAGCGGCACATACGGTTCTCTTCCGACACTCGCCGACGTAGAAGTTCTGCAACGTCACGAACCGTTGGTCAACCTCATTACCAAGGAAGAGTACGACGCCCTGGTAGCCGACGCCGCTCTGGCTGACCTCCTGTAAGGATGAACATGGAAATCACAAACATCCGGTTGGTCATTAGCCAGCCAAACGTCCGCAAGGCGCCGTCCGAGTGGGACTGCAAGCCGGAAGAACTGGAATGGTTCAGGGAACGCTTCACGCGCAAGGCCGAGGACTGCATGCAAGTGCTGGAAAAGGTTCGCGCCGAAGGCATTACCGCGGACACGCAGCAGTATCTCAACCCAGGCGAGAAGCAATGTTCGTACTGCAAGGCCAAGGCGGACTGCCCCGGCTACGCCAAGATGGTAGGCGAAACCGTGTTCGGTTCGTTCGACGCCCTGCAAGCGCCGGAAGTCGAGAACGTCCGCGCCGGTCTGCCCATCACACCGCATCTGATTGCCGCCTACGCGATGAAGCTGGAACTCATCCGCGGTTGGTGTAAGGCAATCGAGGAAAAGGCACTCGCGATGGCACGCGCCGGTGAAATCGGTCGTGAGCATGGCGTCAAGTTGGTTGCCGGCCGCGCGGGCAACCGTGCGTGGGATAACCCCGCTGTCGTTGAGGCGCTGTTGCTTGAGAAGAAGTTCAAGCAAGACGACATCTACGATAAGAAGATTATCTCCCCGACCGAGGCGGAAAAGCGGCTTAAGGAACTCAAGCCGCGCGTCTGGAAGGACATCGAGGCGCACATCACCCGCAAGGATGGCGAACCGAAACTCGTCCCCCTCTCGGCGCCTGGTCAGGAAATCTCCACGGCACCGAACGCGGATGGCTTCGACGATGTTTCCCGAACGCCGCCCCCACCCGTAAAGGAGGACAGCGTCGACGACCTGATCTGATTTTGCACACCCCTAGATTTACATTTTTGCCAAGTTTTCCATTCAAGTTTTACAACTTTGACAATTGAAAGGAATTTCCACATGGAAATCATTCTGAAGAACGTCCGCCTCGCCTTCCCGAACCTGTTCGACGCCGAGGAGTTCATGGGCAGCACGACCTACAACTGCAAGCTGTTCATCGAAGAAGGCTCCGAACAGCACAAGTTGGTCATGGACGCCATCAAGAAGGAAATCGCCCTGCGCTGGCCGAAGAGGGCGGACTTCATGTACCAAGAACTGCGCATGGACAAGAAAGCCTTTTGCTACATCGACGGCAAGCGGGTCGATTACAGCGGCGCCGAAGGCAATTGGGTGCTGACCGCCAAGCGCAACGTCAAGGACGGTCGCCCCCTGGTCATCGACCGCGACAAGTCGCCCATCCAAAAGACGGACGGCAAGGTTTATTCCGGTTGCTACGTCAATGCCAAGGTTGAGATTTACACGACCGATGGCGACAGCAAGGGCGTGCGCTGCGGACTTTCCGCCATCCAGTTCGTCAAGGACGGCGACTCGTTCGGCGGTGCCAAGGCAGCGACCGACACTGGCTTCGACGACCTCGGCGTTGATGAAGCGGCCGAAGCGGACATTTTCTAAATCCAACTGGCGCCGCCCTCTCCGGAGGGCGGTTCTCGGAGAAACAAATGGCACTAAAACTCATTCCGCAAGCAGTCGCCTACAAGATGGTGCTGCCGGAAAGCGCGGACGCCCTGGCCGCACACCTGAAGCCTTTCGAGTTCAAGGAAATCAAGGCGCACGAAGCCCGCTCGATTGGCTTTACCGAAGTCCAAGGCGAACTGGTGTTCCCGTTCCCTGGCGGTTACGCCTTCGCCCTGCGCATCGACGCCAAGGTTGTACCGGGTTCGCTGGTCAAGGCAGAAGTCGCCCGCGCCGCGGATTTCTTTGAAGAATGTGAAGGCTACCGACCCGGCCGGAAGGTCATGCGCGAGTTCAAGGAACGGGTAATCGGCGAACTGACCGCCAAGGCGCTTACCAGCACCAAGACCGTCTACGCCCTCTATCACCTGGCCTCGCAGACCCTCATCGTCCCGAACACCTCTGAGCGTGTCCGCGGCGACCTCACCGGCCTCCTGCTGCGCGCCGTCGAGAGCATCAAGGTCACAACCATCTACCTGTCGAGCGCCAAGGCAAGCCTTACCAACCGCCTTGAACTCACGCTCAACGGTTTCGACGACCAGTTCGGCGAATTCCAGTCGGGAAACAAGGTTGTGCTGGTTGGACCGAATGGCAAGTCCGCATTCGACCTCGCCGGTGATCTGGACAACGCCTCGGCCGGCGTCCGCGAGGCAATCGCCGGCGGCGCCTTGGTCAAGGAAATTGCACTCTCCAAGGGCGACACCCTGCACTTCCGACTCACGCAGGACTTCGCGCTCAAGGGCATCACCTTCGGCGAATCGGAACCCGAAGAAGGTTACGACGACCAACGGACTGCTTTCGAGATGGAAGCGGCAAAGCAGACCACCGAGGTTGTCGCGCTGGTCGACGACCTTTGCGCCCTGTTCGGCTACACGCCGAAGTTTGAAGGAGAAGAGGCATGAGTACCGCCAAGGAACTCAAGGCGCGCTTGGCGGGGTCGCTGGCAGAACTGTTCATCGCGGTTCCGCTCATCGTCCTGCTCAAAGGCTTCGTGTTGTCGGTGCTGTGGGGTTGGTTCGCCGTGACCACCTTCGGCTTGCCGGAACTCTCCATTCCGACCGCTATCGGCGTGGCGATGCTGGCCGTGTTCCTGGTTCAACACCCGTGGCGCAAGCCGGAGGAAAGCACCCCCTCCGAGCGTATCGGGCGGGCCGTTGGCTACAACCTGTTCGCCCTCCTGTTCGGCTGGATTGTTCAACTCTTCATTTAACGCGCCGCGTTAAACCAGGCGCCCTCTACGGAGGGCGTTTTTCAGACTCCCGACGACCGACCAATCTCTTTGAGAAAGGAGCGGGCGGGCTGCGGGAACAGCAGTCGGGAGTCTGAAAAACGCAACCACAAAACGGAGAAACAATGTTTCAACTTCACCACGGCGATTGCCTCGACATCCTACCGAAGATACCCGCCGCTTCAGTCGATCTGATTCTGGTCGACCTGCCGTATGGCACCACCGGCATCGTGTGGGACACCCCGCTCCCGCTCACAAACCTGTGGAACGAGTACGAACGGGTGTTGAAAAAGACGGGATGCGTCGTGCTGTTCGGTAGCCAGCCTTTCACCTCGACCCTGATCTTGTCCAATCTGCGCTGGTTCAAGTACGAACTCATTTGGGACAAGAACAAATGCGGCTCCCCCGGTCTTGCCAAGATCAGGCCGATGAAAACGCATGAAAACATCGTCGTTTTCGCCCCCGGCAAGACCACCTACAACCCGCAAATGGTTGCCGGCGAACCGTACTCCCGCAGGGCGCCGAAGAAAGTCCGCTGCAACAACCACGGGTACGGGTTCAGCAACGAGAAGGGCATCGAGAACGAAGGCACCCGCTACCCGAAGTCGGTCCTGAACATTAGCCGCGACTTCTCTGCGCAGCAGCAGGTTCATCCGACGCAGAAGCCGGTGCCGTTGCTCGAATGGTTGATCGCTACCTACTCCAACCCAAACCAAGTCGTCCTCGACAACACGATGGGTTCCGGCTCCACCGGCGTAGCGGCAATGAACCTCGGCCGGCGCTTCATCGGCATCGAGCAAGACCCCGAATATTTCAACATCGCCGAAGGGCGAATCAATTACGCCGCAACGGCGGACCTTATCTAACGGAGCAAGCATGGCAAACCGCGTTTTCATCGACATCAAAGAAGATACCAACGGCCACATGACCGGCACGATCAAGTTCTCGAAGGACTCCACCTTCGTCTTTGAGGTGCTGGCGGAAGTGATTGACGAATTCAGCAAGTCCTGTGAGATACCGCCGGAAGAGATTGCCGCCGATCTGCTGGCCGCGGTGTTCAAGCAGCAGGAGATTGTCGTTCAATGACGACCCTGTTCCTCGATACCGAGACTTTCAGCGCGACTGACATCCGCGCCGGGACCGACAATTACACGCGCAACGCCGAGATAATGATCTGGACATGGGCCGTCGAGGACGGTCCTGTTCGCGCCTACGATGCAACCACCGGCGCTCCTATGCCGGCCGAGTTGGAGGACGCCCTTCTCGACGAGCGGGTGCGTCTGATCGCGCACAATGCCCGCTTCGATATGTCGGTTCTGAAGCACAACGGTTTCCCGACACCGATTGAACGCTGGTATTGCACGATGGCGCAAGCCCTGGCCCACGGTCTGCCGGGTAGCCTCGACAAGTTGTGCGACATTTTCAACCTGTCCGCCGACGTTGCCAAGATCAAGGACGGCAAGAGCCTCATCCACTTGTTCTGCAAGCCGCGGCCGAAGAACGTCAAGCTGCGCCGCGCCACCCGAGAAACCCATCCGGACGAGTGGGCGCGCTTTATCGAGTACGCGGTCAACGACATTTCGGCCATGCGTGCACTCCACAAGATCATGCCAAAGTGGAACTACGGTTACGACACCGACGTTGCGCGCCATGAACTCGCACTCTGGCATCTCGACCAGCAGATCAATGAACATGGTGTACTAATCGACGTACATTTAGTAGACAGCGCCCTTGAAACTGCTGATCGCGTCAAAAAGAGCCTGGCCGACGACGCCTTCGAGATGACCGCCGGCGCCATCGGCGCGACGACGCAACGTGATGCCCTGCTCAAACTGCTGCGCGACGTTCACGGACTCGACATCGACGATCTGCGCGGCAGCACCGTCGAAAAGCTGTTGAAGTCCGACGTTGAACTCCCGCCGATTGTGGTCGACCTGTTGGGCAACCGCCTGGCCGCGTCCTCAACGTCGGTGTCCAAGTACAAGGCGTTCGCCAAGATCACGGGACCGGACGGCCGGCTGCGCAACACCATCCAGTTCTGCGGCGCCTCGCGCACCGGCCGTGACGCCGGCCGCGGGGTCCAGCTTCAGAATTTGCCCCGCCCGACCATGAAGCAGAAGGCAATCGACGCCGGCATCCGGAACATCAAGGACGGCATCGCCGATCTGATCTACGAAAACCCAATGGAACTGCTCTCGTCGGCGGTTCGAGGCGCCATCGTCGCGCCGGCGGACAAGAAGTTGTCGGTCGCCGACTTGTCGAACATTGAAGGGCGCGTCCTCGCCTGGCTGGCCGGGGAGGATTGGAAACTGCAAGCCTTCAAGGATTTCGACACTTGCCTCGGCAAAGACGGCGAATGGCACACCGGCGACGCTATCCGCGATGCCATCCTGGCCGGCAACCCGATTCCCCTTGAACTCGACAAGAAGGGTGAACCGACGCGCAAGGGTCACGATTTGTATGCCCTCGCATATTCCCGCGCGTTTGGCATATCGCCGGAAGCGGTCATGGAAAACAAGCGCAGCGGCGACGGGTCATTTAGGCAGGGAGGGAAAATCCTAGAATTGGCCTGTGGATACCAGGGCAGCGTCGGCGCCTTCGCCACCTTCGCCCTCGCCTTTGGCATCGACCTCGACGACATGGCGCGCAAGGCGTTCAGCAACATCCCGCCGGCGGTCATGGAGAAGGCTGGCCGCGCATGGGATTGGGCGAACCGCGAGGACCGCACCTACGGCATGTCCGAACTCGCCTATAAAGTCTGCTGGTCGTTCGTCCGCCTGTGGCGCGATTCCAACCCGAACATCGAATCGCTTTGGAGCGACCTCGAAGCCGCATTCCGCAAGGCAATCCTTACGCCAGGCGCGGTGTTCGACGCCGGCCGGCTCAAGGTCGTCAAGCAGGGCAATTGGGTCCGCATGCGCCTACCATCCGGCCGGTCCCTCTGCTACCCGTCGCCGAAGCTGGAAGGCGAGAACGACAAGATCACCATCCTCGGCGTCAATCAGTTCACCCGCCAATGGTGCCGCCAGACGACCTACGGCGGCAAGTTGGTCGAAAACGCTACGCAGGGCGCCGCCCGCTGCACGCTGAAGGCGCCGACGCCTATGATCGCCCGCGCCGGCTACCAGATTCTTGTTCCGGTGCACGACGAACTGATTACCGAGGCGCCGCTGTCGGACGACTACAACGCGGACCATCTGGCCGCGCTCATGGCAAGCAATCCGGCATGGGCAAAAGGCTTGCCGCTGGCAGCGGCCGGGTTCGATTCTATGCGCTACAAAAAAGACTAAGTACAACTTGAGGCAAAAACTATGCACAACATATACGTCCTACACGACGGAAAAAACACAAAGGTAGGAATCTCTGCGGATGTCGATAAGCGCCTGTTGACATACGACACGCACAACGCAAGGTACAGTGTTTATGCAACGCTCCAAGCACCAAAAGATGTGGCAAAGTTGGTTGAGAAGTCCGTTAAAAAACGGTACGCAGACCGCCGTTCTGGTCGGTCCCTAGAATGGTTTTCCGTCCCTCCGGCTGCTGTTCTTGCTTGCGTCCGCACGGAGTTGGCAAAATGCCATGCACCGCTTCCAGCACAAAACCGGCTACACCAGCACACCCCGCTAACCTACAGGGCTGAGAAAGCTAAATACGAAGCGCAAAAAGAACTTCCGGAGAAGGGAGATATACAGGGGGCTGTGGACGCTAGGTATTCCGCGTCTAAGGTTATGCTATCAGAATTTGCCAGGGTGTTCGCACTCGGATTAGCAAGACACGAACTACCGGAAGGGACGATCATTGCCGACGACGGGACGCCCTGCTACCAGAATAGTAGTGCGGGGTTAGCTCTTAACTGCCACCGATACGGCGTAGAGGACGGGATAGGTCTACGGACTGGCGGGCGGTACTACAACATCGTCCACACGGAGAACGGTACGCCGGTAGCTTTTTGCAGTGCAATAGCTTTCGAGGACTGGTCTTACAAGTTTTCAGGAAATATGCAAAAGATACGAGAAACATTGTCCTGCGCGGGGTTCCAATGCTGTTTGCACAATAGTTGGGCAGCGTTTAGGGATTCTTATCTGGTAATTTCACAAAAGCGCGACCAAGCAGATCGACTAAAATTTTGGGACCGATCTTTCAAAAAGTTTACGATAGAAAACTCGGCCCGCCTATCCGCGGAGGGGATAGACGCTAAAGTTATAGCTGACATTACCCGCGATGGAAGTTTCCCGTTAGAGATAAAAACCCACCGTGATCTATCGGAATATTTTGACTGGATAGGTGGGGCGGATAGGGAGTTTTCAAAGGGCGCACATGCTTTGCTATCGGTGTGGGCAACAGAACAAGCGCGCGGCGACGATTTATTCTGAACAATCTTCGCCCCACGTTTTAGCGAACTGTAAATATTTGTTGACGTAATGTTTAGCAGGAAATAAACTTCGCAGATCACTTTAGCGAAGAGGAAACAATGCACTTTCTCAAGTCACCCGGCACGCAACAAGTCCTGCTCCCCGCCTTGCGCGGGGCGCTTGTTGTGCTGGTCTTTGTCGCGGCTTACGGCGTCATCAACAAGCGGGTGGAGGCCGGTCAGATGACGGCCGACAACCGCATTGCCGCAAAGCTGGCGAAGCAGGACGCCTACATCAAAGCGCTTGAAGCAACCCTCGCCAAGTGCCTGTCGCCTGGCGACAAGCCCATTCAGATTGGCGACGAGTTGTGGTTCTGCGGTGCGTCAAACACCGGAATCAAGATGCAATGACCGCCTTCTACAACGAGATTGACCCATACGCTTCGCAATGGTTGAAGAACCTGATCGCCGCGGGGCATATCGCCCCCGGCGTTGTTGATACCCGTTCCATTTCCGAAATCGAGCCTTATGACTTACGAGAGTTTACCCAATGTCACTTCTTCGCCGGTATCGGCGTCTGGAGTCACGCCCTACGCCTTTCCGGTTGGGCCGACGAGCGACCAGTATGGACGGGGTCATGTCCTTGCCAACCTTTCTCCGTCGCTGGCCGATCTGGTGGGTTTACTGACGAGCGGCACCTATGGCCGCACTGGCACCATCTCATCCGCGAGTGCCGCCCTGAAGTCGTCTTTGGCGAACAGGTTGCAAGCAAGGACGGACTCGCTTGGCTCGACCTTGTTCAAGCTGACCTGGAAGGAGAGGGTTACGCCGCAACAGCGGTCGATATTTGCGCTGCGGGCGTCGGCGCCCCTCACATCCGACAGCGAATTTACTTCGTGGGTCACACCGAACACGCGGGATTGGAAGGACACGCCGGGGCAGAAAACGCACGCCACCGACCCGGACGGTTCAACACGGACGCGGATAGATCAGATGCCGCGGCAAGCGTATCTGGTGCTGGACGACCGACTAACGGCTTCTGGCGAGAGGCGGATTGGTTGCTCTGCAAGGACGGAAAGCGGAGGCCAGTTGAACCCGGCACTTTCCCGTTGGGTGATGGGACTCCCGACCGCGTGGGACGACTGCGCGCCTACGGTAACGCCATCGTCCCGCAAGTCGCCGCCGAAGTCATCAAAGCCTTCCTAGAAGTTCGTCCATGACTTTAGCAAACCGTAAAGGTAGCCCGTGGCAGTTGGTCGTTTTTAGCGCCGACTGCGACGAGGACGGCAATTGCCCTTTCTGCGGGATTGACTACGCAGAGTGCGGTTGCCCTGGTCCGACGCAGGAAGAGGACTACGAATATTTGGAAATTGAGGGCGTCCTTTTCGCCCGCAGATTGGAGGACTCAGATGCTTGAAATCACGATTGAAGAAGCCCTTACCAACGGCGTCAAATTTCACGGCGGGGAAACCCGCAAGGTGGAATGGGTGGGACGGCGCCACGCACCAGACCGCCGGGTGATGCACCCGAAACGCTGCGCATGGGTGGAGGTCAAGCGCCCTGGCGAAAAGCCCCGCCCCGGTCAGCAACGGGAACACGACCGCATGCGGGCGCTTGGCGAGGATGTTGTCGTCGTATCGACGATTGAAGAAGTGAAAGCCTTTTTGGAGAGTTTGAGATGAGCAAAGAACTGATCGACCGACTGCGCGAATGGAATCGACAGTACAGCGGGAAGATGCCAGATGACATCGTTAAAGCCGCAGACACCATCGAGCAGCTTGAGCGCGAACTTGCCGCCAGCCAGAAGCAGAACGTGCATCTTCGCTCGGCGCTTGAGGAAATACGCAACGGCACTAAGGGAGAACACCCTGCA
>ERZ1034363.108-NODE-108-length-56956-cov-11.709155_pt1 | contig 56956 bp, 64 predicted proteins | sample MGYA00520616_ERZ1034363 | MGnify/ENA primary metagenome ERZ1034363 (study PRJEB33736, sample SAMEA104284506) | Azolla filiculoides | biome: Urban; feature: Water surface; material: Ditch water | place: Netherlands | collected 2015-10-28 | depth 0-0.1 m ...
GTTTGGACTTGAGCATGGTTCGCTGCATAAATATCAACCTGAAGTCAGGAAAGGAAGCGCATTGTGAATCCTGAATTAGGCGCTGTCAATAACCCTGTAATAAAAAGTTTTATCCTGAAAAACACAACAAAAACAATGGGTTCTATATCTCTATATTGTCCAGCAGTCGCGGAGTGCCCAGTTTGGAGGCTGCAACTACGACCAAATCAGTATCAGAGGCACTAGCGGGGCCTAGATCTTGCTGGCGCCTTATGCTGATGTAATCAGTTTTCCAGCCATGAGAATCCAGGTTTTCAGAGGCCATCCGGCATAGTGCGTCATAGTCATGATTGCCTGATAGAACGGCCTGACGTATGTTTTTTAGGGTCTGTTGCAGACGGGGTGCCTCGGCACGTTCTTCAGGGCTGAGGTAACCATTGCGTGAAGATAACGCCAGACCATCATCGGCGCGAACGGTTTCTCCGCCCACAATTTTAATGGGCAACATGAATTGACTCACCATATTGCGCAGCACCATCAGCTGCTGGTAATCCTTTTTCCCGAAGAGGGCGACATCCGGCTGCACGATCTGGAACAGCTTCATGACCACGGTAGCAACACCGCGGAAATGGCCGGGTCGACATTCGCCTTCCAGTAGAAACTGAATTTCTGGCGGTTCGACTACATAGGTCTGTGGTTGCGGGTAGAGGTCTATTTCAGTTGGGGCAAACAGGAACTCAACGCCAGCGTCTCTCAGCTGGGAGCAATCGGCGTCAAAGGTACGTGGATATTTATCGAAGTCTTCGTTAGGACCAAACTGCAGACGATTTACGAAGATGCTGGCGACCACGCAATCGGCATGTTCGCGTGCCTGGCGCATCAAACTGATATGACCCGCATGCAGATTGCCCATCGTTGGGGCGAAGGCAATCGTTCGGCCTTCCTGGCGCACTTTAGCCAGCGCCGAACGAAGTTCGGCGATATTTGAATAAATTTCCATGGTTATTCCGGGTAAACCTGTTCAGGCCCAGGGAACGTACCTGCGCGAACTTCTTCCACATAGGCTGCAATAGCAGCAGCCACTGAATCTTTGCCCGCCATGAAATTCTTAACAAAGCGTGGCTTCTTACCGGGCGCAATATCCAGCATGTCATGCAGCACAAGCACCTGACCCGAACAGCCGGTGCTGGCACCAATACCAATCGTCGGAATGCGCAGGTGGCTCGTGATGTAATCGGCGACTTTGGCCGGCATCGCCTCTAACACCAGCAGGCTGGCGCCGGCTTCTTCCAGGCTCATGGCATCGGTCAACAGACGTTCACGATCGCCATCTGCTCGACCTTGAACGCGGTAGCCACCGAGTTGAAAGACTGATTGCGGTGTCAGGCCGATATGGCCACAAACCGGAATGCCACGGGCGGTGAGAAATGCCGTGGTGGGCGCCATCTCACGGCCGCCTTCAATTTTAACCATTTGCGCGCCCGCAGCCATCAGCTGGGCGGCATTGCGGAAAGCCAGTTCCGGGCTTTCCTGATACGTGCCAAATGGCATGTCAGCAATAATCAGTGGACGATCGCAACCGCGGGCGACACAGGCAACGTGATAAGCCATATCGGCTTGGGTCACGGGCAGGGTTGAGTCATGGCCTTGTAGCACCATCCCTAGGGAGTCACCCACCAGGAGGGCGTCAACACCACTGGCTTCCGATACGCGGGCAAAGGTTGCGTCATAACAGGTAAGCATGACAATCTTTTCGCCGCGTTCGCGCTGGCGAGCAAGATCTAGTGGATGGAGACGGCGGACAGCGTTTTGGGCAGACATGCGTGTAATCGGCTCAACGTAAGTGGGTTAATTCGCTTAGGATACACAGCTATCCGCGTGCGGCAAACTGTTTAATTGATCCGTTCAATTGCCTGATCGGCGACCTGTGGCAGATACTGATTGAGCTGGCCTAGGCCAGGTGCACGACAGGCCGGAAGCACATCAAGCAACGGTCGCAGCACAAACGCGCGTTCGTGCAGCCTTGGGTGTGGCAATACCAGTAGTGGGGTATCCATTGTGATCTCGTCGTAGAGCAAGAGATCTAGGTCCAGCGTGCGTGGTGAATTGCGTGCAACGTCGTGGCTGCGATCACGTCCGAAGTGACGTTCTGTTTCAAGTAACCAAAGCATCAGGGCTTCTGGCGATAGGTCTGTCCTGAAGGTAGCAACCCCGTTGATGTAATCCGGTTGTGCTTCATCGGCACCAATGGGTGCTGTACGGTAAAGTGGAGACACCTGCCAGTCAGCCGTACCCGCATTGCTTTGTAATGCTTGCACTGCTTGCTGCAGTGTCTGACCCGCATCACCCAGATTGGCACCTAAGCCGATAACGGCCAGGTGCGATAACAGCGCCGGCATTATTCGCTCGGTGTGTCAGACGGTGAGTCGTTGCCACCATCGGCAGTCTGGCTGCGGCGACGATTGGGACTACGGCGCCGACGCTTCTTGACAGGCGTGTTGTCCTTGGGGGCGCCGGCAATGAGTGATTCCTGAATGGCATCATCGGATTCGTGGAATTTAGTCCACCAGTCGCCCAGTTCGATATCAATCTCACCGGTTTGAGCCCGTAGCAACATGAAGTCATACCCTGCACGGAAGCGGGGATGGCCAAGCAGGGCATAAGGACGCTTGCCGCTGCGCTGTTCGAAGCGCGGTTGCAATGACCAGATTTCTTTGATGTCGCCGACAAGACGCTTGGTGATCGCTAGCTTTTCAGCCTGGCGATCGAGGGCGTCATCCATGGCGGCAAACAGCGCAGGAATTGCAATTTCACCCTTGGCTTTACGTTTATTCCAGTAAGCCAGCACTTCGTGCCAGAGCAGGGCAGCAAACAGGAAGCCCGGAGATATCGACTTACCATCGCGGATGCGCTCATCCGTATTGGTGAGCGCCTGTTCCACAAAGCGTTCGCCTAGTGGTTGCTCAAGAATCACGTCGAGCAATGGCAAGACGCCATGATGCAGGCCTTCGTCACGCAGACGGCGTAGGCAAGCTAGTGCATCACCGCAGGTGAGCAACTTGAGCATTTCATCAAACAAGCGGGCGGGTGGCACGTTGTCGAGTAAATCCGCCATTTCACGTATGGGGCGGCGGGTAGCCGGGGCAATGTCCAGGCCCAGCTTGGCACCCAGGCGGACGGCGCGCAGCATACGTACCGGATCTTCACGGTAGCGCACCTGAGGGTCGCCAATCATGCGTAAGGTTCTTTGCTTCAGATCAGCGTAGCCATGGTGGTAGTCGTGAATCGTTTCATCGTACGGATCGTAATAGAGTGCATTCACCGTAAAGTCGCGGCGTGCAGCGTCATCCGATTGTGAGCCGAAGGTGTTGTCGCGTAGTACACGGCCATGCTCGTCAGTCGCAGACGCATCTTCGTGGAGGGCACGGAAGGTAGTGACTTCGATGAGCTCCTGACCCACCATCACATGCACAATCTGGAAACGTCGTCCGATGATGCGGGAACGGCGGCAGCAACGTCGCACCTGTTCAGGTGTGGCATTGGTGGCGATATCAAAATCTTTAGGGTCACGATTCAGCAAGAGGTCGCGCACGGCACCACCGACCACATACGCGCGGTAACCCGCACGTTCCAGATCCTCACAAACCCGCTCGGCGCCCCGGCTCAGCATGTCCCGGGTAATGCCGTGTGTCTTAACCGGAATGATCGCGGGGTCTCGTTGAACCGCAGGGGCGGTTTGACGATTAAAAATCTTTTTGACGAAACGGCGGATCATTAAGCGAGACCAATCTTCTTGAAGAGCGCGGCAGGTGTTGTACTGTCACGTAAGGTAATGGTGGGCCAGCCCTGAGCGGTTGCATGGGCTTTAAGTGTGTCATCCGCATCTACGGCAACTGGATGGGTGGACCATTCCAGCAGGGGCAAATCGTTATGGGAGTCACTGTAGAACCAGCGGTGCTCGAAACTCCCTTGCCATAGGCCGATTGACTCTAGCCAGGCATCCACCCGTGTAATCTTTCCTTTCTGGAAAGAAGGCGTGCCCACCGGTTTGCCGGTGAATTCGCCCTGCACAATACCGGGAATCGTTGCGATCAGATGCGGGATGCGGAATTCACGGGCGATATCACCCGTGACAAAAGAGTTGGTGGCGGTAACAACCGCGCACAGGTGGCCGAGCGCCAAATGTTGCGCCACTAGCGCACGGGCATTGTCCAGCATGATCGGCTGTATGTGCTTACGCATAAACTCGCCATGCCAGATATCAAGCTGAGTACGTTGATGCCGTGCCAGAGGCGCCAGTTGGAAATCCAGAAAGGCATGGATATCCAGGGTGCCGGCTTTGTAGTCAGCATAAAACTGGGCGTTTTTGGCTGCCTGAATCTCTGGGTCAACCACGCCTTTGCTGATCAGAAACTGCGCCCATTCAAAATCGGAGTCGCCGTTCAGCAGGGTGTTATCCAGATCAAATAAGGCAAGGTGACGTTGTTGATTCATCAGTCTTAATCCGTGGTGACGGCCGGTGTTACAAACGACTCAGCCAAAGCTGCACGCAACAGGGGCAGGGTAATACGGCGCTTCTGTTCGAGAGAGAGTTCATCAAGGCGCTGAATTAAACCGGCCAGGCTAGAGAGATCGCGTGGCGCGCGCTGATAAAGATAATCCAGCACTTCAGGCGTTAGTTCCCAGCCACGATGTGCCGCGCGTTGTGCAAGGAGTTGCCGCTGTGCGGCCTCATCCAGCGGTTCCAGGCGGTAAATATGCCCCGCACCTAATCGTGTGCGGACGTCTTCACGCAGCACTGTCTGAGCGTCGGGCGGTAGATCCATGGTGACCAGAAGTCGCTCGCCCGCATGGGCCAGGCGCACCAGATGCCGGAACAGATCCTGCTGGCCATTGGCGTTCAGCTTTTGGACATCTTCCAGCGCCCAACCCTTAGCGGGCGGGGATAAGAGCATTTCAGCCAGAGGTAAGGGGCTAAAGCCGGCACTGACCATGCACTGACTCAGAAACGATTTGCCGCAGCCGGTAGGGCCCCAGATCACAAACAGATTGCCCGGGTACGCCTGAACCGGCTGATTCAGCCAGTTTTCAAGGGCGGCCAGCAATTCGACGTTATCGCCTGGCAAAAAATGGCTCAGGGCTGGTGTCTGGTCGGGCAAGAGATCGAGTATCAGTTGTTGCATGGTTACCTGCATCGTCAGGCAGGTTGTATCCTCATCGGTTACAATTCGCGGTGTAAATGCACGCGCGCAAGTAAGAAGGCGCCATTTTACACGGCATTCAGCCCCAAACATCGCTCTCTCGTAGCCATCTCGCATTAAGGATCGCCCATGTTTTGCCCGCTCAAGCCTATTCGCCAATTGTTTGCTGCCCATGACGCCAAAGCGGGTGGTGGTCTGTCTTACCGCGATGCGGGCGTTGATATGGAAGCCGGTGACGAACTGGTAGAACGCATCAAGCCCATGGCCAAGCGCACCATGCGCGAAGGCGTTATGGCAGGCATTGGTGGCTTTGGTGCCATGTTCGAGATTTCCAAGAAGTACAAAGAGCCCGTGCTGGTGTCCGGTACGGATGGCGTGGGTACCAAGCTGCGCCTGGCCTTTGCCTGGAACCGTCATGACACCATCGGCCAGGATCTGGTCGCCATGAGCGTTAATGACATTCTGGTGCAGGGCGCAGAGCCCCTCTTTTTCCTCGATTACTTTGCCTGTGGCAAGCTGGATGTAGATACAGCAGCTGCCGTAGTGGGTGGTATTGCCAAAGGCTGTGAATTAGCCGGCGCCGCACTGATTGGTGGCGAAACTGCCGAAATGCCGGACATGTACCCAGCCGGTGAATACGATCTGGCCGGTTTTGCTGTGGGTGCAGTTGAAAAGTCTCAGATCATTGACGGCAAGAGCATCAAGGCCGGTGACGTGGTTCTGGGTCTGGCTTCGAGCGGTGCCCATTCCAATGGTTATTCTTTGATCCGCAAGATCATCGAACGTAGTGGCGCCAAGCCGACGGATTTGCTCGATGACGTATCGCTGGGCGATCTGGTCATGGCGCCAACCCGTATTTATGTGAAGTCTGTTTTGGCCGCATTCCAGGCTTTGCCGGGTGCGCTTAAGGGTCTGGCGCACATTACCGGGGGCGGCATTACCGAGAACGTGCCACGCATTCTGCAAGCCGGCCTGACGGCCGAAATTCAGCGTAATAGCTGGGAGCGCCCAGCGCTGTTTAACTGGCTGCAAGAAGCCGGTGGTGTTGCTGATGATGAAATGCACCGCGTGTTCAACTGCGGTATCGGCATGGTCATCGTCGTTGCTCCGGAAAACGCCGATGCCGTTGCTAAGGTTTTAGCCGAGCATGGTGAGCAGGTCAGCCGTATTGGCGTTATCCGCGCCAGCCAGCCGGGTGAAGCGCCAACGATTGTGGTCTAAATTCTGAAAGCTGCTTACAGCTATAGTTCGAAGTGAGCCCGAAGTCCGAAAACGCTTACGGGCCCTCGATCTGAGTTGTAAGCAGGGTTCTGGATGTATTGATAATCGGCTGACAGGTAAGCGCCCTTGAAAAGGTTAAAGCTGTAGTAGGTTTCCAGGATGCGTTCACCCTGATAAGCAATTTTCCCGTCGCCGATAAACATGGTGTAGCCACCCTGGTTCAGGTAATTGATTTGCGACGAAGCAATACCGTTTAAGGCAAAGGCCAGGCCATAGGTGTCATTGGCACGACCCCAGGAAGCGCCTTTAACAGAAGCACCGCCAGATAAAGAGCGGCTAATATCGGTAAAGGCTTCGGTTTCGGATTGACCGTTGTTCCAGCTCCAGCGTGCAAAAAGCCCGATATCGTCTAATACGGCTTGCTCTGCGTTAATCACATAGCCCCACTTTTTCTGATAGCCGAACCGCGAAGTCAGAATGCTGGGCGCTAATCCAGTTTGCTGTGCCTGTTGTATTGCATCGTTGTAAGTCGCTAGAACGCCACGGTTTTGATAACCCAGTAGACGAATCGCGCCCTCCTGACCTAAGAGCTTGTGCTCACGCTCGATTTCGATTTGATCACCGTACTGCTGTGTTAACTGGTAATCAAGTTCTAGGCCATTCGGGTTCTTCGGCATAGCAAGACGCGCCAGGCGGACCGCCCAGCCTTCATCAAAATATTCAGCCAGCAACCCGTAGCTATAGCCGCGAGAGTTTGCTGCATAGTCGTAAGCGCCGGCAGCCATGATGGACCAGTTTAAAAACTGGGTGCGTGCATCATGGCTATAGCTGTTGCCATCGAAATAATCGAGTGCAGAAAAGCCACCATAGGTTAAACGCAAGCGACGTTTATCAACATTGCCTGCTAATTGATTGGGGCCGCCTTCAATGTGCTCTACACCACCCCCGAAGCCGAAAGTTTGCTGGATAAAGTAGCGCGCATTGTAAAAAATCATGGGCACATTGGCGCCACGTTGCATTTCACCGTTAGTGAAGCCGCCAAGGCCAAGAAGGTTGGAAAATGGTACGCCCTGGCTGCCTTCCGGGTTGTAAAAAGCTGCGGCACCTTCCCACAAGCGAACACCTAGGAATGGCGTTATGGTGACCGTGTAGCTTTTACCTTGATCGCCTGTGCTCAATAAGCTGTTGTCACCAGCGTAGGGTGAGTTGAACTTATTCTTGTACTGAAGGACGTAAGTGGCTTGCCCATGCAGGCTATACCATTCCGTATCGTCAGGTATGGGTGTTTCACTATCTACGGTAGGATCACCTTCAACGGGCTCGGCATATACGGTTGTAGCAGAAAAGAGATAGCCGATTACCCACAGGGCAACCGCCAGCACTTTAAGAAATTTCTGCTTGAAAAACAACATGAGCCAACAACAACCATAACGAGAAGGTGAACAGAGCCTACAACGCCATTGTTGCGCAGCTATTAAACCCGGTATTTTCCCAGAAAATACAGAGAATTAGCAGGTTATTGTTGTCAATTTACCAGGGCGTCTACGCGGCTGTGCACCTGCGTTAATAAGTCTGTGCTGAGGCAGTCAAATTTCTCACATTCAATCGTGTTGCTGAGCCAGGTGATCTGGCGCTTGGCTAGCTGACGTGTGGCGTAGATGCCGCGTTCTTCCAGTTCTTTGGCGGCTAATGTGTTTTCCAAAACATCCCAGGCTTGCCGGTAACCGACACAGCGCATGGAAGGTAGATCGGCATTCAGTTGGTATTTAGCGCGTAGCGCCTCAACTTCATTCACAAAGCCTTGTTGCAGCATGAGCTTGAAACGTCGTGCGATGCGTTCGTGAAGCCAGCTGCGCTCACTCGGTAGTAGTGCCAGCGAGAGGAAGCGATAGGGCGGCTTTTCTTGTTGCTGTTGTTCTGCATAGAGTGCCGAGGCAGGCTTACCGCTCAGCAGGCAGATTTCCAGTGCACGCTGGATGCGCTGCGAGTCATTAGGGGCAAGACGTGCTGCCGTTTCCGGATCTAACTTGGCCAGTTCTTGATGAATGGCTGGCCAGCCATACTGTTTGGCGCGTGCATCAATATCTGCGCGCAGTTCCGGATTGGCTTGGGGCAGATCAGAGAGGCCTTCGAGCAGCGCTTTGATATAGAGCATGGTGCCGCCGACGAGGAGCGGAATGCGCCCTTGGGCAGTGCTCTTTGCCATGGCATCCAGTGCCTCGGTACGAAACCGCGCTGCTGAATAGCTTTCTTCGGGGGTAATGACATCAACCAATGCGTGTGGATAGCCTTGCAGTGTTGCGGCATCGGGTTTCGCCGTGCCGATATTCATATCTTTGAAGACCAACGCTGAGTCAACGCTGATTAGGTCGATGGGATATTGATCTGCCAGATGCAGCGCCAGATCCGTTTTGCCACTGGCCGTCGGGCCGAGCAGCAATATGGCAGGAGGCAGCGATAGAGGTTTATCGACCATGCAGGAAGAGGGCGTCGATGGCGGGCATGTCCACCAGAATCCAGGTGGGGCGGCCATGATTGCACTGGTCGGCCCGTTCGGTGTCTTCCATCTGCCGTAGTAGGGCATTCATCTCCAGCAGACTCAGGCTGTGCTGGCCGCGAATGGCAGCATGACAGGCACAGGTGCCCATCAGGCGTTCCTGACGTGCCAGTAGAGTTGCCTGAGCAGGCGAGTCCTGTAGGGTTTGGAGCAGTTCTTTAATGAGGGTTTCTGCATCGACACGCCCCAGACCTGCGGGTACCTGACGAACCACCAGCGTGTTAGGGCCAGCTTCAGAGATCTCAAGCCCTAAGGCATCAAATTCGTTGTGATGCTCATGGTAAGTGGCGACTGCCAGGTCATCCAGCGTAACCGCAACGGGAATGAGGAGTGGCTGACGTGGCGGTTGACTGAGTCCGCAGACATTTTTGAGTTTCTCGTAGAGCACACGTTCATGGGCGGCGTGCTGATCGATGAGGATCATGCCTTGCGCGTTTTGCGCAACAATATAGCGATCATGCAGTTGGCCGATGGCATAGCCTAGAGGTGGAATCTCAGAGGATGGTGCGTTTTGTTCGAGATGAGGCGCAGGCGTATAGGCCTGCATGGCGGCCGCATGTTGTGCGGGTGAACTTTGGGTGCTCACGTAGTGACTACGCACTTCTGCCAGCCCCAGGCCCTGTTGATGCGTGTGCGTAGGGAAAGCGTTGCTTACTACGCGATCCAGCGTAATCGGTGGTGCAGACTCAGTGCTGGTGGCGAGTACCTGTTTGAGCGCGTGATAAATAAACTGATGCACGGCGCGACTGTCACGGAAACGCACTTCGGTTTTAGCAGGATGAACATTTACGTCTACCAGCGCAGGATCAATCGTCAGGAATAGGCAGCAGCCCGGTTGACGACTACCGTGTAGCTGATCTCGATAAGCCTCTCGTATGGCATGCTGGATGACTTTATCCCGCACGTAGCGGCCATTGACAAAGGTGTGCTGAGCTTCACGATCCGACAGAATGGCGGTGGGAATCATCGCCCAGCCGCGAAGTTGCAACAGATCGTTGCCCAGATCCACTGTGCGACAGGCTTTAAGAAAAGCGTCACCTAGTACTTGCCGGAGCCTGCCTTCGGCATCATCAGCTGGCCAATGGTGGCTTTCTTTGCCATCACGGCTGATTGTGAAGCTGATTTCCGGGTGAGCCAGCGCCTGACGGCGAATTGCTTCCAGACAATGAGCGTGTTCAGTGGGCGGACTTTTAAGAAATTTGCGGCGGGCGGGTGTATTGAAATACAGGTCACGCATTTCTACGACCGTACCGGCGGGCAGGGCATCTGGTGTTAACTCGCCATCAGCGCTGATGCGCCAGGCATGTTCGGCTGTGCGGGTACAGCTGACCAACGAAAGGCGCGAAACGCTGGCAATTGCTGCCAAAGCTTCACCCCGAAAGCCCATGGTGGCAACCCGTTCTAGATCGTCCAGGGTCGTAATCTTGGAAGTGGCATGACGGGTGAGGGCCAGGCCCAGCTGGCTCTGATCGATGCCGCAACCATTGTCGCTAATGCGGATCAGGCGCATGCCGCCTTCTTCCAGATCGATGCGGATGCGAGTGCTGCCAGCATCAATGGCGTTTTCCAGGAGCTCTTTGAGCACCGATGAGGGGCGTTCCACAACCTCGCCTGCCGCTATCTGGCTAATCAGATGGTCGGGAAGCGCGCGAATGACGGGTTGTTGGTTATTAAAGCTCATCAACGGGATTATAGTGGGATCGGATAAAATAGCGGACTTAGTCCACGACCCACTGAAATGGCCCTGCTATGGAATGGCTTGCCTCGTTTACCGACCTTGTTCTGCACCTGGATAAACACCTGGTGTTTTTTGTCCAGCAATATGGCGACTGGGTCTATGCGCTGCTGTTTGCAATTATCTTTACCGAAACAGGGATCGTTATTGCGCCTTTCCTGCCGGGTGACTCGTTGCTGTTTGTTGCCGGTGCGCTTTGTGTCACAGAGGGCATGAGCCTACCGCTGTTGATGGTGCTGCTGGTAGCCGCTGCTATCCTGGGCGATGCGCTCAATTACTCCATTGGCCACTGGTTTGGGGATGCGCTGATTAAGCGCACACGATTGATTAGTGCAGAGAAGCTGCAGTACACAGAACAGTTTTTTGAAAAGCACGGGCCCAAGACGATTGTTATTGCCCGTTTTCTGCCGATTGTACGTACCATGGCGCCGTTTGTAGCGGGCTTTGGCGGCATGAGGGCGAAGCACTTTTTTCTGTACAACGTCACCGGTGGTTTGCTCTGGGTGGTTTCGCTTACCCTAGCCGGTTATCTCTTCGGCAACATTCCGTTTATCAAGAATAATCTGACCGCCGTGATTCTGGTCATTATTTTTGTGTCGATTTTGCCGGGCATTATTGCTGTGCTGCGTGCGCGTGCGGCTGCCAAGCGTTCATGACCCTGAATCGCAAAACACGTTGTGTCGTTCTGATTTCGGGCCGCGGCACGAATCTTTCGGCAATTATTAAGGCAGCGGCGCAGGCAGACTATCCGGCGGAAATTGTTGCCGTGATCAGTAATAAGCCTGATGCAACGGGTTTGCAGTTGGCGCAAGAGGCCGGGATTCATACCGAGGTTGTGCCTTCCAAGGGTGTAACCGATCGGGAAGCCTATGATCAGTCACTACTGGCAAGTATTGACCGCCATGCACCTGATCTGGTGATTCTGGCCGGCTTTATGCGTATTTTGACCCCGGGTTTTGTGGCGCATTACGCCGATCGCATGATCAATATCCATCCATCATTGCTGCCAGCATTCACTGGCATGCATACCCATCAGCGCGCACTGGATGCCGGGGTACATGTCCACGGTTGTACGGTACACTTCGTCACCGCTGAGCTAGACCATGGCCCGATGATTGCGCAAGCTGCCGTGCCTGTTTATGCCGATGATGATGCGTCCAAACTTGCTGCGCGTGTTCTGAAAGAAGAGCATCGTATTTACCCGGCGGCTGTACGCTGGTTCGCCGAAGGTCGGCTCACCGTCGTGGGGCAGCGTGTGCTGCTCTCGAATGAAGATTCGACCCCTAATGCACTGATCGCGCCCAGCCTGGGCTGAAAGAATCTATGAGTAAGAAAAAAGTGGCGCCTTCCCGTAAGCCTGCCCCAACAAAACAAGCTTCTGGTGAACCAAAATCACCAGCCGAACTGGCGTTGCCGCGTCCCTTTATCGCTCAGGCCATTAGCCTGATGGCGGAAGTCCTCAAATTCGAACGCCCCGCTGACAGCGTGCTTTCCTACCATTTCAAGAATCACCGTGAGATGGGCCATGCAGACCGTGGCCGTATCGCCGAGTTGGTTTATGCCATCCTGCGACATTTGCGTAGCTTGCGTGACGTGGTTGCACGTTCCGAACCGCCTAGCCCCAGCGAAGCCCGTTACCTGGTGCTTGCCGCTCTGGTACGTTTGCAGGGGAAAAACCTGCGCGAGATCGAGCACCTGATCAAAGGCGAAGACACCGAATGGTTCGGCCGTTTGAAGGCAGCCGGACAAGAGAAGGGTACGTCGGCGATACGGCACGAGTTTCCGGATTGGCTAGAAACGGCTTTAGCGGCCATGCCTGCTGACGAACTGGATACGTTGTCGCGCTCGCTGCTGGTGCCGGCACCGCTCGATCTACGTATTAACCCTTTGCATGCACGTCGCCCTGAAATTCTGGCGCAGCTGGAAAAACATGGCATTGCTGCTAAAGAGACGCCGTTTTCACCTTGGGGCATGCGCCTGGAAGGTAAGCCGGCCATTCAGCGTCATCCTGCCTTTGTGAAGGGTGATATGGAAGTGCAGGACGAAGGTAGCCAGTTACTGGCAGCACTCGTGGCGCCAAAGCGTGGCGAGATGGTTCTGGATTTCTGCGCGGGCGCAGGTGGCAAAACATTGCTCTTGGGCGCGTTGATGAAAAACACCGGGCGTCTGTATGCGGCAGATATTTCGGAAAAGCGTCTGGCCAAACTGGGACCGCGGGTTGCACGCGCAGGGTTGTCGAATGTGCAGACCATCCGTCTGGCACATGAACGGGATGACCGCATTCAACGCCTGGCTGGTAAGTTCGACCGGGTATTGGTTGATGCGCCTTGCTCGGGTACTGGCACTTTGCGTCGTAACCCCGATCTTAAATGGCGTCAGGGCGAAGCGCAGATTGTTGAGCTAACGGAGCTACAGGGCAATATTCTTGAAGCCGCTGCACCATTGGTTCGTCCGGGTGGCGTACTGGTTTATGCAACCTGCAGTCTGTTGCCGCAGGAAAATACCCTGATTCAGCAGGCCTTCAGCGAAGCCCATCCGGAATTCGAAGTCGTTGATCCCGTCGCACAGTTAGCCGCTGTGGGTATTGAGCTACCTGCTGATGCGTTGGTTGTAGGCCCGACAGCCTTGCCGGGCCTACAGTTGCTGCCGCATCGTCATGGGACAGATGGTTTCTTTGCAGCGATCTGGCGCAAGAAAATCTAAAGTCACAACGCTTTAATTCTGTTTCTGTCAGATGCAATACGAGGCGTAACGCGCACAGCAGCCGAGACATATCGAATGGATAGGCGAGGTTGCGAGCACGTTACAACGAAGTAGAGCGCTGACAGCAGCAGAATTGCTTATTGACCGCCGAATTCTTCGTAGGCACGCATGGTCTCTCCTGCGTACATCAGCGATGGGCCACCGCCCATCATGACGGCTACGCCCAGCATTTCTGCCAGTTCTTCCTTGGTGGTGCCGAGCTTGATCAGTGCCTGCGTGTGAAAACCGATGCAGCCGTCACAGCGAGCGGCAACCCCAATGGCCAGCGCGATGAGTTCCTTGGTTTTGGCATCAAGAGCACCATCTTTCATGGCGGCCTGGTGCAGGGCGCTAAAGCCAGCTTGGACTTCGGGTACCTGGGCGCGGAACTGGGCGAGGCCTTTACTCAGATCCTGGGTAACCGCTTTGAATGATTTTCCTGACATACGCTGCTCCTTGTTGAGAGGCCTGTTTGGCGAGTTGTAAATATATAATTTCATATAATATACGTTCGTGGTATAAATGTCACGTATGTTCATTAGGAGAAGCAAAATGACTCAAAACGTTGGTGGTCTAGATCGAATTCTTCGTGTGGTAGTTGGCCTGGTGCTGATCGGTTTGGCAGCAACAGAAACCATTCCAGCCTGGGGCTATATCGGTATTGTTCCTTTGCTGACGGGTTTGTTCCGTTATTGCCCGGCTTACAGCATCTTCGGTTGCAAAACCGGTGGTGGCAGCTGTGGTACCGGTTGCGGTACAGGTTGCAAGACCGACTGCAAGTAATCTGCTTTAGCGGGGCGCAGTTAGCTTCCGGCTAATTGCAGCAGGGCCCATTCGATGTGTGTTTTTACGAGCGCACTCGAGTGGGTTTTTTTATGCCTCAACGCATTGATCACGGCGTCACTCGGTGTGGCGTTGCCCAAGGCAATGCTGATGTTCCGTTGCCATTGCTCAAAACCGATGCGGCGAATGGCACTGCCGGCCATTTTGTTCAGAAACTCGTTTTCATCCCAGGCGTAGAGCTCCAGCAAGGTGGCGCTATCAAGCTTGTGTCGTGGGTCAAACTCGGCATCACCTTCGCTCGTGAATCGGTTCCAGGGACAGACAAGCTGGCAATCATCGCAGCCATAGATGCGGTTGCCGATCGCCTTGCGAAACTCCTCCGGTATCTCACCTTTGTGTTCGATGGTCAGGTAACTGATGCAGCGACGCGCATCGACCTTGTAGGCTTTTGTAATGGCCCCTGTGGGGCAAGCATCCATGCAGCGCGTGCAGTCTCCGCAATGCGACTCGATAGGCTGGTCAGGTGTGAGTGGCAGATCACAAATGAGTTCACCGAGGAAATACCAGGAGCCCGTTCTGTCTAGGGAGAGCGTGTGTTTGCCTTTCCATCCCAGCCCGGCCTGGGATGCCAAAGCGACTTCCATAACGGGTGCTGAGTCGCTAAAAGCCCGGTAATTAAATTCACCAAACTGCGTGCTCAGGGTGTCTGCCAGTTTCTGCAAGCGATTGCGAATCACCTTGTGATAATCGCGTCCGAGTGCATAACGTGAAACATAGGCGGCATCGGGGTTTGCTAGTTGTGCATGCGCGTCCGAGGCTTTTGCCGGCCAGTAGGGTAGGCGAACACTAATGATGCTCAGTGCGCCGGGGAATAATTTGTCTGGATCGTGGCGCAGGTCGGCATGGCGTGCCATGTAGCCCATGGTGCCATGGCAACCCTGTGCTAACCAATCGTTGAACTCAGCACGTGCTGCTTCAGGCACACTGGCCGGGCCAATGCGTACACCGCTAAAACCAAGATCGGTAGCAATTTGCTCGATCTGTTTGCGGCGCTCCAGCTGATTAGGCAAAGCGTGCCCGCCACGTGGCCCAGAGTGCATCCGCTTCTGCGGTCCCCTCGGCAGGTGACCAAGCGGCGATTTCTTCAGTGCTCAGCGGGACAAATGGACCTGCCTTAGCTTCGAAGAAAACGCTGTTGGGCTCCAGGGCAAGAATCGTGTGGATAGTGCCGTGGGGAATGTCGATGCCGAAGACAGGGCCACCCGGTATGAGCTCAATGGCTTCTTCTATCTGGCCGTCTTCGCTGAAGCTGAGATAGCCAAAACGTCCTTGTAGAACGACGATCGTTTCATCCTTGGCGGCGTCCAGATGCCGGTGTGGCCGCACATAAGAGCCCGGCTGCATGGCGTTGATCAAGCGATGGGCAGGAAACTCATCGGTAGGATGAAAGTTCGCGTTGCGTCTCTGGCGTGGAGATTCCTTAGCCAGCTGAACGGTTTGGTTGAGCAGAGACTGATCAATGAGCGTGGTTTTGGGCATAAATAGGGTGGGGTGAACGAAAACTGACTAAATTATCCGTCATGTTTGTAACAGATCAATGGCATATTCGGCGCAGATGCGGCAACATTCGGGCTTTGCACGATCAAATTTCAGCAGCTTATGCAGCAAGTATCCCAATTTCTTTCAGATGAAGCGGCTACCCTGGCGTTTGGGGAGGCGATTGGCCGCGTCATTGCAGGGGTTCCGCCTGCGGATGTGTGTTTGCACGCTAACCTGATCGGTGATTTGGGCGCTGGGAAAACAACCCTGGTACGTGGGGTGCTGCGTGGACTCGGTTATGCCGGGCGCGTGAAAAGTCCGACTTATCCGTTGCTGGAAACTTATAAGGCCGGTGATCTCACCCTGGCACACTTTGATCTATATCGGCTAGAAACCCCGGAAGCTTTTGTTGAAGCCGGTTTTGAAGAATATTTCGTCGGCCCTGGTATTCGATTCGTTGAATGGCCAGATCGAGGCGGTTCTTTTTTGCCAAGCCCGGATTGGTGCATTACCTTGAACGAACACCCTGACGGCGGGCGCAATGTGCACATTGAGGCACAAACCGCTACAGGGGCGAATCTATTGGGGCAGTTGTCCTCGTGAAGTCTAAAACATTGTCTTCAGTGAATCGGCGCAAGTTCCTGCGTTCTGCCGGCTCGCTATGGCTGCTTTCGGTAACGCCGGTAGGCGCACTGGCCGCTGCTACTGCTTCGTCCATTGTTGCGGTGCGTGTCTGGCCTGCCGAGGACTACACCCGGGTGACTATTGAACATAAAGGGATGGTGAAATTCACGCAGAGCGTGGTTCATAACCCTGAGCGCCTGGTAGTTGATATCGAGGGCATCGAGCTAAATAGCGTGCTCAAGAGCCTGGGGGATAAGGTAGGGCCGAATGATCCCTATATCCGCCAGTTGCGCGCGGCCAATTACAAGCCGGGCGTGGTCCGGTTGGTGATGGATCTGAAGGGCGAGGTAGCGCCACAAGTATTTAACTTGCCGCCGGTGGGGGATTACCAGAGCCGATTGGTGATGGATATTTATCCGACAGTACCAACGGACCCACTGATGCAGTTAGTGTCAGCTAAGCAACCGGCCACCACGCCGCCCAAGGACGTGGCCAAAGCTGAGATTTCGAAGCCTGAAGTCGCTAAACCGGCACCAGAGAAACCAATGGTTGCCGAGAAGCCGGTGGTGTCTGAACCCGAGCCGGCGCCTAAGTTTGCCGAAAAAAGCCCGGAGCCTGCTTCGAAGCCTGGTAAAAAATCCGGACGGATGGTCACCATCATGCTCGATCCGGGGCATGGCGGTGAAGACCCCGGAGCCATTGGTGCCCGGGGCTCGATGGAAAAGAATGTGACGTTGTCGATTGCCCGTCGTTTAAGGGAGCGCATCGAGAGCGACCCCAATATGCGCGCTGCGCTAACCCGTGATGGGGATTTCTTTGTGCCGTTGGGTACGCGCGTTCAGAAAGCGCGTAAAGCCAAAGCGGATCTCTTTGTTTCGATCCATGCCGATGCCTGGATTAAGCCTGAGGCACGGGGTTCTTCGGTGTTCGTGCTTTCGGAGAAGGGGGCATCCAGCGCGGCAGCCCGTTATCTGGCCCAGAAGGAAAACGAGGCAGATAAAGTCGGTGGCGTTAATTTCACCGTATCTGACCCGCATCTGGCGCGAACACTCATGGATCTGACGCAAACAGCGACCCAGAACGACAGCATGAGGTTGGGTAAATCAGTGCTGGGCAACCTCGGCAGCGTTAACGCCCTGCATAAGTCTTCAGTGGAGCAGGCTGGGTTTGCTGTGCTCAAAGCGCCCGATATTCCTTCGGTACTGATCGAAACAGCCTTTATCTCCAATCCTGAAGAAGAAAAGCGTCTGAACGACGAGGAGTATCAGGATAAGTTGGCCGAGGCGATCATGCGAGGCATTCGTCAGTATCTGGCACGAAATCCGGTACAAACGGGGTCGCGCAGCGGCTAAACCGCCCCGCTAAGCCTTATAATGCAGGGTTTTCTTATTAAACCCTGCGCCTTGATCCTATGCGCGTACTTCGCGGACTGAATTCACCGGCCCGGGCTCCCGCTGCTGTGACCATCGGTAATTTCGATGGCATGCATCGTGGGCATCAGGCATTGTTGCGTCAGCTTAAGGCTGAGGCAGGGTCGCGCGGTTTGCAACCATCGGTGCTGACGTTTGCGCCACATCCGCGGGAGTTCTTTGCGCGTAAGTTGGCTGGCCGCAATGCGCCCGTAGTGCCGGCAAGACTGCATACCCTCCGTGAAAAGCTCGAAGCACTGGCTGCCGCTGGCGTTGCGGAAACCCGTATTTGTGCCTTTAATGAGGCCTTCGCTGCGCTGAGCCCGGAAGATTTCGTTAAGCAGGTGCTGGTGGATGCCATGCAGGCGAAGCATGTATTGATCGGAGATGACTTCCGCTTTGGTGCCCGTCGTGCCGGTGATTTTGATTTGCTTAAATCCCTGGGCGAGAAGTATGGCTTCACCGTGTCAGCCCTGGATTCTCAATGTTTGGCTGATGAGCGGATCTCGAGTTCGCAGGTGCGCGCTGCGCTGTCGGTCGGCGATTTGCAGCAAGCCGAGGGATTGCTGGGCTACCCGTATGCCATGGAAGGGCGGGTAATTCAGGGTCGACAGCTTGGACGCACAATCGGTGTGCCAACGGCCAATGTGCAGATCCGCCATAACCCATTGCCGCTGCGGGGCGTCTTTGTCGTAGAAGTTGCGTTGGATGAAACCAAGCTGGCGGTTCCCCAGCAGACGCGCAGTTATCCCGGTGTAGCCAATCTAGGTTACCGGCCGACTTTGGGTGGGGATACGCGACCATTACTTGAAGTACACCTTTTCGATTTCACAGGCGACCTGTACGGCGCCCACCTTGATGTACGTTTTCTCGCTAAGTTGCGCGATGAAATGACCTTTGACAATTTCGAAGCGCTGACCAGCCAGATCCGTGATGATCTGGCCAAGGCGCGATCTTTTTTTGAATCTCAGCCTGTTTAGTAAGCTCATGACCGAACAATCCAAAAACGCTCCCCAAAACGACCAGGCCAAAGAAGCGCGTGCAACGCTCAATCTGGCAGATACCGCTTTTCCAATGCGCGGTGATTTGCCCAAGCGCGAACCGGGCTGGATTGCTGATTGGCAAAAGAATGGGCTGTACCAGAAGATTCAGGCGCACACCAAAGGCCGGCCGCGTTTTGTGCTGCATGATGGCCCACCGTATGCCAATGGGGATATCCACATTGGCCATGCCGTGAACAAGATTCTTAAAGACATCATCGTACGTTCTAAGGTGTTGGCCGGCTTTGATGCGCAGTATGTGCCGGGCTGGGACTGCCATGGCTTACCCATTGAACACCAGATCGAAAAACTGCACGGCCGTAGTTTGCCAGCAGATGAGGTGCGGAAGCTGTGTCGTGTGTACGCGGCCGAACAAGTAGCGCGTCAGAAAAAAGACTTTATCCGGCTGGGCGTACTGGGTGATTGGGATAACCCTTACCTCACCATGAACTTCAGTGCCGAAGCCAATGAAATCCGTGCCTTGGGCAAGATGCTGGTAGATGGCTATCTCTATATGGGTTTGAAGCCAGTGAACTGGTGTCTGGACTGTCGTTCAGCGCTGGCTGAAGCCGAAGTGGAATACGAAGACAAGAATTCGCCTGCAATTGATGTCGCTTTTGAAGTGCATTCAAGCCATGCCGCTCAAGTTGCCAAGGCTTTTGGTCTAGATCATCTGGAAGGCCCTGCGTTTGCCGTCATCTGGACGACAACCCCGTGGACCCTGCCGGCCAACGAAGCAGTGAGCGTACATCCCACGGTTGAATACGTGCTGGTCGCAACTGAAAAGGGCAACCTGATTCTGGGTGCAGATCTCTATGAAGACGCGCTCAAGCGGTACGCGCTAGAAGGCCAGGTGATCGGTCGCGGTACAGGTGCGGCACTAGAACACGTACTGGTACGACATCCTTTCTACGATAAGGATGTGCCCATCATCTGTGGCGAACACGTGACGACTGATGCCGGTACCGGCATGGTGCATACGGCGCCGGCTCACGGTGTTGATGACTTTAATATTGGCAAAAAGTACGGGCTACCCGTTGAGAACCCTGTGGGCGATGATGGTCGTTTCCTGCAAAAAACTTTGCCCCTGCCAGAAACAGCTTTGGCAGGCTTGAGTGTTTGGGAAGCCAATCCGAAAGTTCTAGAAACCTTACGTAATAAAGAGCGCCTTCTGGCTGAGATTAAGCTGAATCACAGCTACCCGCATTGCTGGCGTCATAAGACCCCGATTATTTTCCGGGCAACGACACAATGGTTTGTAGGTATGGACACGCCACCGAAGCCGGGTGCTTCAACGCTGCGGCACCTGGCTGAAATGGCTGTGGCTGACACTAACTTTTATCCGGCTTGGGGCCGTGCCCGTCTGGAAGCGATGATTCGTAATCGCCCGGATTGGTGTGTCTCGCGGCAGCGTAACTGGGGTGTGCCGATTCCATTCTTCCTGAATAAGGAAACCAACGAGCTGCATCCGCGTACGCCCGAGTTGATTGAAGAAGTGGCACGTCGTGTAGAAGAACAGGGCATCGAAGCCTGGTTCCAGCTAGACCCGGTCGAATTGCTTGGTGAGGAAGCCAAGGATTACCGCAAGCTGTCCGATACGCTGGATGTCTGGTTTGATTCGGGTACGACGCACTGGCACGTAATGCGTGGTTCCCATGCGAATGAGCATGACTTCCCGGCTGATCTGTATCTGGAGGGCTCGGATCAACACCGCGGCTGGTTCCAATCTTCGTTGCTTACAGGTTGTGCATTAGATGGCAAAGCGCCTTATAAGGGCTTGCTCACCCATGGCTTTGTGGTTGATGGCAAAGGCCGCAAGATGTCCAAATCTGTGGGCAATGTGATTTACCCACAGGAAGTTGCCGACAAAATGGGCGCCGAAATTCTGCGTCTGTGGACTGCCAACACTGATTATTCCGGTGAGTTGACGATTTCCGATGAAATCCTCAAGCGCGTTGTCGAAGGCTATCGTCGTATTCGTAACACGATGCGTTTCCTGTTGGCGAATACCGATGACTTTAATCCGGCCAGCGATAGCGTGGCGGTCGAAGACATGCTGGAGATTGACCGTTACGCCATTGAAATGGTGCGGGCGCTTCAAACTACTATCCAGGCCGATTACGATCGTTACGACTTCCATCACATCGTGCAGTCGCTGCAAACCTTCTGTTCTGAAGATCTGGGTGCGTTCTATCTGGATGTGCTGAAAGACCGACTCTACACGACAGCACCTAATTCGCGTGCACGTCGTTCGGCACAAACGGCACTGTGGATGATCACGCAGACCATGCTGCGTCTTATGGCGCCGATTCTCTCGTTCACGACGGAAGAAATCTGGACCTTGCTGGCGAAGAAACAGGCAGGGCTTCCAGAGTCCATCATGCTCTCCGATGCAACGGTGCTTCCGGCAGTCGCCGGCGCTGATGCGCTCAGTGCCAAATGGGACCGCATTCGTGCCGTACGTGCTGAAGTGGCTAAGGCGATGGAAGCTGTGCGTACCGAAGGCGGTATCGGTTCTTCGCTACAGGCACAAGTTGCCATTGTGGCACCAGCCGAAGATGCAGCTGCACTGTCGAGCATTGGCGATGACTTGAAGTTTGTACTCATTAGTTCACAAGCTACGGTGACAGAAGGCGCTGCACTGCAAATTGCAGTGACGGCCAGTTCGCATGCTAAATGTGAACGCTGTTGGCACCAGCGCGAAAGTGTCGGTCAGAATGCCGAGAACACGGGTTGGTGCGATCGTTGCGTAAGCAATGTGCATGGTACCGGTGAGGTCCGTCACTATGCGTAATCTGCAGAACAGCGCACTACGTTTTGGTGTGCTGCTGGCGCTGGTGGTAATCGTGCTGGATCAGCTAAGCAAGCTGTGGATATTCAACCATTTTGTTCCTGGCGAATCTGTAACGGTGACCCCATTCTTTAACCTGGTGCTGGTCTTTAACCCGGGCGCAGCTTTCAGCTTTCTGGCAGATCATGCCGGGTGGCAGCGCTGGTTCTTCAGCGTGATTGCGTTAAGCATTAGTGGCTGGATCCTCTGGCAGTTGCGATCTGCCAGACCCGGAACCTGGTTCACTGTTTCGCTTGCGCTCATTATGGGCGGGGCATTGGGTAACCTAATTGATCGACTTTGGTTGGGTATGGTGATCGACTTTATGGATGTGCATGCGGGCGGCTGGCACTGGCCTGCTTTTAACATTGCAGATAGTGCTGTTTGTGTGGGCGCTGTTTTATATGTGCTGTGCCAAAACAAGTCTGATCAGAACTAATTGAGCATTAGGGAGTCGACCGTGCAAGAAACCAAACCACAGATTCAGGCAGATAGCTTTCTCACATTGCATTACCGTTTGAGCACTCAGGACGGTGAAGATGTGGTGAGCACATTCGACATTGGGCCGGCAACCATCCAGATGGGTAACGGCGAGTTAAACGAAAACCTGGAAGCTTGTCTGGTAGGGCTGGTGCCTGGCGAACATGCTGTATTTGAAGTGCCTGCTGAAGCAGGTTTTGGTCAACACAACCCAGGTCTTGTTCAACGCATTGCACGTAGTGCGTTGCCAGTTGATCAGGATCTGCTAGAAAACACGTTGATCGAGTTTACGTCTCCGGAAGGTGCTGAGTTCGCCGGCTTTGTCCGCGAGATTGATGCCACGCATGCGCTTATGGATTTTAACCATCCGCTTGCAGGTAAAAGCCTGCGCTTTGAAGTGCAGATCATTGGATTGCTATGAGCGGTACATCAAAGTCTATGCCGATTGTTCTGGCCAACCCGCGTGGGTTTTGTGCCGGAGTTGAGCGCGCGATTGCCATTGTCGAGCGGGCGCTCGAACAATTCGGTGCGCCGATTTATGTACGTCACGAAGTCGTCCATAACAAGTTTGTTGTAGAAGGACTGCGTGCGCGAGGGGCAATTTTTATTGAAGCCCTGGCAGATGTGCCCGAGGGGGCTACGTTGATCTTCAGTGCGCATGGTGTGCCAAAGGCAGTTCGTGAAGAAGCCGCGGCGCGTGGATTGCGGATCTTTGATGCAACGTGTCCCCTGGTGACCAAGGTACACGTTGAGGTTTCGCGTATGCGCGCTGAGCAACGCGAGATTATTATGATCGGGCATAAAGGCCATCCGGAAGTGGAAGGCACGATGGGCCAATCTCCCAATGGGATGCATCTGGTTGAAACCGTTGCCGATGTTGCATCGCTTGTGGTGCGTGACCCAAACTGTCTGGCCTATGTGACTCAGACGACGCTCTCAGTTGATGATGCAGCGGTGATTGTCTCGGCGCTGCGCGCACGGTTTCCAGAAATCGTCGGCCCAAAGAAAGATGACATTTGCTACGCTACCCAGAACCGTCAGGATGCCGTACGTGTCCTCGCAGAGAATTGCGATCTGGTTCTCGTAGTCGGTTCAGTCACCAGTTCTAATTCCAACCGCTTGCGCGAAGTCGCTGAGTTGTTAGGCCGTAAAGCCTATTTGATTGATCGGGCGGAGGATATCGATCCTGTCTGGTTGGTAGGTTCGCCAAGTATCGGCGTAACTGCAGGCGCTTCCGCACCGGAAGTGCTGGTCGAAGAAGTGATTGCCCGATTACATGCGCTGGGGGCGGGGCAGGTCGAAAACCTGGATGGCGTCATTGAAGATGTGAAGTTTCCCCTGCCAAGCGGTTTACGTTGATTCGGTAGGTATGACGCATGCCTGAAACATCCCCTAAAGCATCCTGTTACCACTGCGGGTTGCCGATTCCGGATGGATTCAGGCTGGACGTCACTGTCAATGAACAGCCTCGCGCTATGTGTTGTGAAGGTTGTCGTGCTGTTGCCGAGGCGATTGTCGCCAATGGCCTGGAAGCGTACTACCTGAATCGTGATGCCATGCCAGAGTCTCCTCGTGAGGCGCGTCCGGAAATTCTGGATTCGCTGGCGCTTTATGATCAGGCTGAATTTCAGAAGACTTTTGTCCGCGCGTTGGACGAGCATGAGCAGGAGGCTTCGCTGGTTCTGGAAGGGATCACCTGCGCCGCCTGTGTCTGGTTGAATGAACAGCATGTGTCACAAGTGCCAGGTGTATTGGCGGTAGAAGTGAATTACACCACCCGGCGCGCACGTGTGCGTTGGGACAACCGTCGGGTTGCTTTATCGCAGATCCTGAAAGCTATTGCTGATATAGGGTATCGGGCGCACCCTTTTGATCCGGCACGCCAGGAGGCGGTAGCTCAGAAGGAGCGCCGAGCAATGCTCTGGCGTCTGGCCGTCTCCGGTTTAGGCATGATGCAGGTGATGATGTACGCCTACCCAACCTATGTGGCGAGCGATGGCGATCTAACCCCAGATATCGAATTACTGTTGCGCTGGTCTAGCCTCTTGCTGACGTTGCCAGTCATCTTGTATGCCTGTGGTCCATTTTTCCGCAATGCCTGGCGTGACATCAAGCTGCGTCGCGTGGGTATGGATACGCCGGTGGCCTTGGGTATCGGCGCGGCTTTTGTAGCGAGTGTGTGGGCTACGGTCATTAATCACGGTCATGTGTATTACGACTCCATCAACATGTTTGTGTTTTTTCTGTTGGGTGGACGTTATCTTGAATTGTTGGCACGTCAGAAAGCCTTGCGTGCCACGGAAGAATTGGGTCGACTGGCGCCTGCGTTTGCAGATCGTTTGCTGGTGGGTGAGCCGAATGACGCGACCGAACGTATTCTGGTAAGTGCACTTTGTGCCGGCGATCGTGTGCTCGTTAAGCCGGGCACGCAAGTGCCGGCTGATGGTCGCGTGCTCAGTGGACAGACCAGTATTGATGAATCTTTGCTGACGGGTGAAAGTCTACCCGTAGCTAAATCGGTAGGGTCGCTCGTTACTGGCGGCTCTATGAATATCGAGAGCCCCATTACTGTTTGTGTGGAGCAGGTAGGGGAGCAAACGCGCCTGTCTGCCATTCTTAAACTGATGGAGCGGGGCGCTCTTGAAAAACCGGTTGCGGTAACAACAGCAGATCGAGTTGCCTCATGGTTTTTGTGGGGGCTATTGTTGCTGGCTGCCATTACCGCGGCTGTCTGGTGGTGGTTAGATCCGACACGAGCGTTGCCGGTAACGGTGGCTGTACTCGTCGTCAGTTGTCCCTGTGCACTTTCACTGGCAACACCGGTCGCGCTAACCATTGCTACTGGACGTTTGGCGCGAGAGGGACTGCTGGTGACGCGCGGCCATGCGGTTGAAACGCTGGCGCAAGTGACTGATGTTGTGCTGGATAAAACCGGGACACTCACTACGGGTGTGATGAAGCTGGAGCGTGTTCAAGTCTTAGCGTTAGAGGATGAGCGTTCTTGCCTGCAACTGGCTGCGAGCCTAGAGCAAACTTCTTCACACCCTTTGGCTATGGCACTGGTGCGAGCTGCACAGGATCTGCCACGACTTGCTGTTACTGATGAAAGCCACGAGACGGGTGGTGGCATCGAAGCGACCGTGGACGGTAGGCTTATGCGTATTGGCCATGCTGCGTATGTGGCAAAGCTTGTTGGTGATACCCCCGTTCCAATTAATCTGGTTGGGTCATCGGGGGCTACAACGCTTTATCTCGGTGAATCGGGTGGCTGGATAGCGCTTTTTGATATCTCTGATTCTTTACGTCCGGATGCGCTAGCAGCCATTAACGATCTCAAGGCATTGGGGTGTAAGGTTTCCCTGCTATCTGGGGATGACCCGGATGTTGTTAAATCCATCGCCAGCCAATTAGGCATTGATGATGCGGCTGGACGAGAGTCGCCCCAGACGAAACTGTCACGCGTGGCGGCGTTGCAGGCTGCTGGACGTGTCGTGTGCATGGTGGGGGATGGCATTAATGATGCGCCGGTACTGGCGCATGCCCAGGTATCCGTGGCCATGGGGGAGGGAACCGAGCTTGCTCGCACTCAAGCAGACTGTGTGTTGTTGGGACAGCAACTGCAGGTTCTTCCCGCAGCCATACGACTATCACGATCGGCACGTAAGACGATTCGCGAGAATCTCTGGTGGGCGATTGCGTATAACGCCATCGCGCTGCCTGTGGCCATGTGCGGTTTTCTAACCCCTTGGCTGGCTGGTATTGGTATGTCTTTCAGTTCGCTCTGGGTTGTTTTAAACTCATTGCGACTTCAGCGGGTAAGAATTCGCGATTAAGCACTGATTGGGGGAGAATAGAACGCTATGGAATCCCTTTATCTGCTTATTCCCGTATCGGTCGTTTTGGTTTTTGTGATTGCCGGACTGTTCTGGTGGTCTGTGCGGTCTGGCCAGTTTGACGATCTTGAAGGGCCGGCCCACCGAATTATCATGGATCGCGACTCTCGTCAGGTGTCTGAAAGCAAAGACAAAACACCTCAGAATCAGTCAATGCCTGATTAATGAGCGCGTTGCGCTGCAGCAAAATTTGATTTACATCAAAGAAGTGTGAAAAAAGTGCTTGGCGGGCTTAATTTGGGCTGCTCAACTCTTGTATTAGACATTTAATCCAAAGGATACTGCGAACTGCAGGGTTGTTCGGGCAGTTTTGCCCAGACCTTGCTTCTCTGTTGGGGTTGGGGTGCATTGTTTAGGCAGTGCACCTTTTTTTTGCCCAAAAGGTACTGGATCTGGGAATCCTCAAGAATTTGATCTGGATCAATAAACTGTTATTAAGTTAGAATTAAGCCTTTGTTAAGGTACGCTTTGCGTGCAAAATGACGGTGTTTGTTCAATTAAAGAGGTGCGTCCAATGTCTGTAATGTCGGATACGCAATCTGTATACAACTACAAGATTGTTCGGCAATTTGCCGTTATGGCGGTGATCTGGGGGATCGTCGGCATGCTGGTGGGTGTTATTGTCGCTGCCCAGCTCGTCTGGCCTGAGCTCAATCTCGCTCCCTACCTGACCTTTGGTCGTCTGCGTCCGCTTCACACCAACGCGGTAATTTTTGCGTTCGGCGGTTCTGCGCTGTTCGCGACCTCTTACTACGTTGTTCAACGCACCTGCTACACACGTATCTTCTGCGACAAGTTGGCTGCATTCACTTTCTGGGGTTGGAATCTAGTTATCGTTCTGGCAGCAGTAACACTGCCGCTGGGCATGACGTCCGGTAAAGAGTACGCCGAGCTGGAATGGCCAATCGATATCCTGATCGCTGTGGTGTGGGTTGCCTACGCAGTCGTGTTCTTCGGTACGATTGCCAAGCGTAAAGTTGGCCATATCTACGTTGCCAACTGGTTTTACGGTGCCTTCATTATTGCTGTGGCATTGCTGCACATTGTAAATAGTGCAGAAATTCCTGTGAGCTTCCTGGGTATGAAGTCGTATTCGGCTTACTACGGTGCACAAGATGCGATGGTGCAGTGGTGGTATGGTCACAATGCTGTGGGCTTCTTCCTGACTGCCGGCTTCCTGGGCATGATGTACTACTTCGTGCCTAAGCAGGCTGGTCGCCCTGTTTACTCGTATCGTCTCTCAGTTGTGCACTTCTGGGCACTGATTTTTACGTACATGTGGGCAGGTCCTCACCATCTGCACTACACCGCACTGCCAGACTGGACCCAATCGGTCGGTATGGTTTTCTCGCTGATTCTGCTCGCACCATCGTGGGGCGGCATGATCAACGGCATCATGACTCTGTCGGGTGCTTGGCATAAGCTACGTGATGATCCAATCCTCAAGTTCCTGATCACTTCACTGTCTTTCTACGGCATGTCGACCTTCGAAGGTCCGATGATGGCCATCAAGACTGTTAATGCCCTGTCGCACTACACTGACTGGACTGTTGGTCACGTGCACTCAGGTGCTCTGGGCTGGGTTGCCATGGTATCGATTGGTTCGATCTACTTCCTGATTCCTAAGCTGGTTGGCAAAGAAGAGATGTGGAGCACCAAGCTGGTAACAACACACTTCTGGATCGCTACGATCGGTGTCGTTCTGTACATCGCATCGATGTGGATTTCGGGTGTGATGCAGGGTCTGATGTGGCGTGCTGTTAACGCCGACGGTACCCTGACTTACAGCTTTATCGAAAGCGTCAAAGCCAGTTATCCGTTCTGGGCAATTCGTGTGCTGGGTGGTGTGATGTTCCTGGGTGGCATGCTGCTGATGTTGTTTAACATTGTTAAGACTATGCAGGGCGCCCGTATGGTGAATGATGCTGCTGTTCCGGCACCAGCCCACCACTAAGCTCAACTGAATCGGAGAAACTACGATGAAACTTACGCAAGAACTCGTTGAGCGCAAAGTAGGGTTGCTAATTGTTCTAACCTTCCTGACTGTTCTGGTTGGTGGGGCAATTGAGATCATTCCTTTGTTCTGGCAAAAGTCGACAACGACACCTATCGAAGGCCTCAAGCCTTATGATGCAGTTCGTTTGGTCGGTCGTGACATCTATGTGCGAGAAGGCTGCTACAACTGCCACTCACAGATGATTCGTCCGTTCCGTGCTGAAACTGAGCGTTACGGTCACTACTCTGTTGCGGGTGAGTCGGTTTATGATCACCCATTCCAGTGGGGTTCGAAACGTACTGGTCCGGATCTGGCACGTGTAGGCAACCGTTACTCGGACGTCTGGCACGTTACCCACTTGAACAATCCACGTGACGTGGTGCCTGAGTCGAATATGCCGGCGTATCCGCACCTCCTGGCTACAAAGGCTTCGGCTACCGTGGGCGCTGATGTGGATGCCAAGATGGTTGCTCTGCGCCGTGTGGGCGTTCCTTACACTGACGAAGATATCGCCGGTGCCAAGGAAGCCATCGGTGACAAGACCGAAATGGATGTGCTGGTTGCTTACCTGCAAGGTCTGGGTACGTTGTTGCCAAATACGGCAGCTGCAACCCCGGCTCCTGCTGCGGCTCAGTAAAAAATGGATCAGAACGATCTTCGTGTTGTGGTCACGGTGGTGTCTTTCATCGCTTTCTTGGCCATTTTGATCTGGGCATTCAGTCGGAAAGCCAAGCCTGATTTTGACGTGGCTTCACGCATTCCGTTTGAAACGCTGGAGCAGGCCAAGCAGGATGAGGCCCGCGAAGCATCTCTGAAATAATCCAACCCGTTACGAACTTACGGAAGAATCATCATGCTAACTAGTGTTGCTTCAATTATCGTCACCATCGTGGTGCTAGGCAGCATCCTCGCGTGCGCCTTTATTCTCTGGAACCAGAGCCGTTCAAAATTTCCAACAGGAAAAGTTGAAACGACTGGTCATGAGTGGGATGGTCTTGAGGAATACAACAATCCACTGCCTAAATGGTGGATGTATCTCTTCTGGATTACTGTGGTTTTCGCTTTAGCTTACGTATTTCTGTATCCAGCACTTGGTAACAATAAGGGCGTTTTAGACTGGTCATCGACCGGTCAATGGCAGAAAGAAGTCAACAAGGCCGATGAGCAGTATGGTCCGTTGTTTGCCAAGTATGCTCAGACACCTGTTCAAGACCTGGCACAGGATCCGCAAGCCATTGAAGTGGGTAAGCGCCTGTTCCTGACCTATTGCTATCAGTGCCATGGTTCTGATGCGCGTGGTGCCAAGGGCTTCCCGAATCTGACCGATGGTGACTGGCTGTATGGCGGTTCGCCCGAAACGATTCTGCTAACTATTACCAATGGCCGCAACGGCATGATGCCGCCGCATGCACACCTGGGTGAAGAGTCAATCAAGGATCTGGCCAACTACGTGCGTTCGTTGTCGGGTCTGGCTAATGATTCGCTACGTGCTGCCAAGGGTAAAGAGCTGTTTGCATCGTCGGGTTGTGCCGGTTGTCACGGTCCTGACGGTAAGGGCAACCAAGCGATTGGTGCACCAAACCTGACTGATAATGTCTGGCTGTACGGTGGCTCTGAAAAGACGATTGTTGAAACGATCACTAACGGTCGTCAGAACATGATGCCTGCATTCGCTGATCGTTTGAACGAAGGCAAGTTGAAGCTGCTTTCTGCTTACGTTTATAGCCTTTCGCTAAAGCAGGCCACTAAGTAACAAAGTCACTTGTAAAAGCGCCTCACACGGGAAACCTGTGAGGCGCTTTTTTTTATTAGATTTGTCAACCACCTGAACATTATGTATCAGAGTATAATGTTCAAAGCACTTAATGTCTCAGGGTCATCACATGGCAAATGAAGAAATGACAGAAAATAAAGCGAACAAAGTGAAAGAAGATACCAACGAGTTTTCGCTTTACGAAAAGCATCGTAAGATCTACGCACGGGCAACGAGCGGCAAGTTTAATTCACTCCGTTGGGTTTTCGTTTTTCTGACACAAGCCATTTTTTACCTTGGCCCATGGTTACAGTGGAGCGGTCGCCAGGCGTTATTGTTTAATCTTGACGAACGTAAATTTTATTTTTTTGACCTGGTGCTTTGGCCGCAAGATGTTATTTATTTGTCGGTTATCCTGCTTTTATCAGCCTTCGCATTATTCTTGTTTACAGCGGTAGCTGGTCGCTTGTTCTGTGGCTATGCCTGTCCACAAACGGTCTATACCGAGATCTTCATGTGGATCGAGAATAAGATCGAAGGCGATCGCAATGCCCGGATCAAGCTCGATCAGGCGCCGATGTCGGCCAAAAAGCTAAAGATTAAGGCCACCAAGTTTTTCCTGTGGGGCATTTTATCTTTTTGGACCGGCGTGACATTCGTTGGCTACTTTATGCCAATGCATGAACTGATCGGGGACCTGGTAAACCTGACGATCAGCGGTTGGTCTGCCTTCTGGGTGTTCTTCTATAGCGCCTTCTGTTTCCTGCAAGCTGGATTCATGCGGGAGCAGGTTTGCAAATACATGTGCCCCTATGCGCGTTTTCAGAGCGTCATGTTTGATCCTGATACGCTCATCGTGACTTATGAAGAAGCTCGTGGTGAACCCCGGGGGCCTCGGCGTAAGACGGATGACTTGCAAGAAAAAGGTTTGGGAGATTGTGTTGACTGTAAAGTCTGTGTGCAGGTTTGCCCAACAGGTATCGATATCCGCAAGGGTCTGCAGTATGAGTGCATCGGTTGTGGTCTCTGTATTGATGCCTGTAATGACATTATGGCCAAAATGGATTACCAGCCTGGCCTAATTCGTTATGACACAGAAAACTCGGTCGATAAGCATTACACTTCTAAAGAGATGCTGCGCCATATCTTGCGGCCGCGGATCATGCTCTACACAGGTATTTTGCTGGTGATTACGGCGATTTTTGCGTATTCCCTGAGTACTCGTATACCTTTGCGTGTAGATGTGTTGCGTGACCGCGGTGTCATGACACGAGAAGTGGGCGAGGGCCTCACAGAAAATGTTTATATTCTTCACATAATGAACATGCAGGATAGTGTTCGTACCTTTACCGTCAAACCAGAAGGTCTTGATGGCATTCAATTGGATGGGCAGGATGCATTTAAGGTTGAAGCATTAGGTAATCTGACACAGCCTATCAATGTTCGTGTGCCTGTTGATATTGGTACTCCTGGTGCTAATCAGATTCGTTTTATTATTGTCGATAGTGAGAACCCCGCTATCCGTCTGGATGAGAAGTCCACTTTTATTCAGCCTAAGTAAGTGCTCAAACTATGACCGGTCTTACGACACCTTGGTATAAACATCGGTGGCCCTGGATTTTGATGGCAGGGCCTGCCATTGTTATTGTGGCTGGCTTTGCGACAGCCTGGCTTGCGATAATAAGCAATGATGGCCTAGTTGATGATAACTATTACAAGGTCGGCCTTTCGGTTAATCAAGAACTAAAGCAACGCCAACTTGCTGCGGAACTCAATCTAAAGGCGAGTTTGACTCTGGTTGATAATGGAAAAGATGTAGAGTTGGTGCTTTCTGGTTTGCATAAAGAAGCTTTGCCGGACACTCTCCAGCTGCGCCTTGTGCATCCGACTCGTAAGGGTGAAGATCAAACGATCAATTTAATACGACAAGGTTCTGTATTCAAAGGTCCCGTAATTGGAAACCCGGGTACTGGACGTTGGCGTATCGTCATTGAAGATCACTTGGCCGGTTGGCGTATGGATGGCGTTTGGGATATTAAGAGCCAATCAGGTGTTACTATTTTCGCAAGACCTCAATAAAACTATCATTTCATATAAGGAGCTCACTATGGCTTGGAAAGATCTCTTAACGACGGACTACGGTCTGGGTAGCTTGGCTGTGATCGTTTTTGTGATTGGTATGTCGATCTTTTTTGGTCGCATGTTCAACAAGAAGATGAACGAAAAGCCGACTGACGAATAGATCATAATCGTCAGATAACAAAAAACCCGGACAAATGTGAAAACTGAGCCGGGTTTTTTGTTGTTGGCATTAGGACTTTATGCCGCCCCATCTGGTTACAAATGCCGGCCCTTGGTGACCAGGGCCTTCATTGAGTTTTATTTGACACTCGCTGGCAAATGTTTCTTTCATTAGACGTTTAAAGTCTGAGCGTATGTTTTCAAGTGAGTACAGCATTTCCAAAGATTTTGGACCACCGCTCTGATATTGCAATTGATTAGGATGAAATGCTTCGAGAATGATTTGCCCGTTGGGTTTAAGCGCTTTGGCAAGCTTCTGGTGAACTTGGCTTCTTAGTTCCGGTGGTAAGTGCAAATAGGTGAGTACGACAACATCGGCAATTTCTTCATCGGTCGACCATTCTGATAAATCAGCCAGATGTGTTTGAATGGAAACACCTTTTGTCGTGGCTAAATCAAGCGCCTTTTGAATGCCAACTATTGAACTATCAATGGTGGTGACTTGGTAGCCTTGCTCTGCAAGCCAAACACCATTTCGACCTTCACCGTCACCAGGGAGAAGAATTTTGGCACCCTGTGGAAAAGAGATTGATTGTTCAACAAGAAACTCGTTGGGAGCAGTTCCGTATTTGTACCCATCAACTGAGTAGTTTTCGTCCCAGAAGTTCAAGGTTATTTCCTATTATTCAAATGAGATGTCCCGTGGCTTTGAAATTGGATGACCTTCAGAAATCCATGTATCGAAACCACCAGCCAGCGACATAACATTCTCAAATCCCATGCATTGCATAGCTACAACTGAAAGCGCTGCACGCCCGCTAGTTTTACAGTAAACAATGATGGGTCGCTTTAAGTCTTGCAAAGAAGCGTCGTTAGAAATCTTGAATTCGAGCATGCCACGGGGAATGTTCACAGCCCCAGCGATATGCCCTTGATGATATTCCTCAGGTTCGCGAACATCAATGATGAGCGATATGGGCGATGTGAGCTTCTCGTGAAGTTCAATGCACGAACACTCCTGAACGACCTTTTTCGCTTCGAGTACAAGCTCATGAGCACTTTTAAACATAGCTTATAAGCCTTTTTTCTCAAAAAACTTGAACATCACTAAGGTGATTAGGGTAAATCCAATGGCAACTATCCATGGCGAAACTCCTAAGACCTGTGGCAGGCTGATTTTTCCGAAGTCAGCCCAGGAGAGGATAGTGGCTTTGAAGAAGGGGTACAGTTGTGCATAAACGGCCGCCCCAATAAGCATACCGATGATTCCGAATATTGCGTGCCAACGTCCTTCACCTACGGCGCCGACTGCGGTCCCCGGGCAGAAACCCATCACTGCCCAACCAATACCGAAGAGAATTCCGCCGACAACAATCGCGCCGACATTCATTGGCTTATGGCTTTGAGTAATGATGCCTTGGTCTGCAAGGATGAGTATTCCGAACATGCCTACAACAATAGCTGAAAGCATGAATTTAAAGATAGTCATGTCCTTGAATAACATGGCGCCGACTTGCTTGCCGAATCGAAGTACACGGCCCTTTTGCAAAAGGAATCCAAATGCAATGCCTGTCAGCAAACCTAAAGTTTGGTCGATTCCCATGATTAACCCTTTCGATAAATTAGATTAGCAACGAGAGCACCCGTGCCAAAGAAGAAGGCTAGGGCAACATAGGAACTAACCGACATTTGCATCATGCCGCTTAAGCCATGACCGCTCGGGCAACCGTCGGCCATTCGTGCGCCAATCATCATGACCGTTCCACCCAGAATTGCGGCAATCGCACGTTTCTTGGTAGATCCTCCAAAACGTGCTTCCCACTCGGGGGGAACTGCTTCGAGCTTAAAGCTACCATCCATCTTTGAAGCTATGAATGCGCCGATAAAAATGCCAACAATCATCATAAATTGCCAGTCAATGACAATTTTTTCTTTCACGTAATACGCGTTCTCGGCGACATAGCTCGAGTCAACTTCGCCAATCAGAAACCCAGCGGCTCTAACGAAAGTGGTTGAAGCGCCTAAGTACATTGATTTGCCGAGAAGTGTCGTTGTCAAATAGACCGACAAGATCGCTAAAACACCTACAAGTGCTCCTGCGAGATAGGGACTCCATCCTTTTGATTCCACTTTTTCCATTTCATATCTCCTCTTAACGATATTGAAGTGTATAGTATATAAAAATGTAGAACGAAGCAAGGTGCATATATGAAAAGATCATTCCGCTTTCCACAAAAGCTCATATGGCTATCACTCGCCTTACTTTTTCTAGTCCTGCTTAGCTACTTTTCGCGAGTGGAATCTCAGTGCATAGGGTGTTGTAAGGTTTATTATTGATGGTGTTAGCTGTTTAATGAGCTTATCTAAGTAGTTTGAATGTATTTGTTGTTAACAACCTAGGAGGTATGTATGTCTTTAACACGCCGTAATTTCTTGAAATCAGGTCTTGTTGCTGGTGCTGCCATTACTTTCTTCGGCAAAGCTAGTGCTGGTACGCCTGTCTCTGAAGGTGATCCACAAGCAAAATCATTGGGTTATGTTGCCAATGCCGCTAAGGCTGATAAGGCAAAGTTCCCTAAGTTTGCTGCTGGTCAGGCTTGTAGCAACTGTTCTTTATATCAGGGCAAAGCTGGGTCAACCTCGGGTCCGTGTCCGATTTTTGCTGGTAAAGATGTTGCTGCTGCCGGTTGGTGCTCGGCGTATGTCAAAAAGGCTTGATTGCATAGTTGCTTAATGACACGAGCCAATAAAAAAGCAGCCTCGGCTGCTTTTTTATTGGTACTACCCTGCAAGCTAACTGCTTAACGATAGACCAGCACAGGGATTTTGGAGTGGGTTAGTACCTTTTGCGTTTCACTACCCAGTAGCAGGCTGGTGATGCCACGACGTCCGTGAGATGCCATGAAAATCAGGTCGCACTGTTTCTGTTCTGCTGTCTCGATGATGACTTCATAAGGTACATCACTCGTTTCCGTATGAACGGTAAATGAAATACCCGCCGATGTGCATATGTCAGAAGCAGCCTTTAGGTTGCGATCAGCAATGGTTTTGGTGAGTTTGCCGAATTCTTCAGGCGTGGTGGGGTCGATAAGCGCGCCATCGCCGTAGTAGCTCACCGGATATTCGGGTTTAACGAATAGAAGGGTGATGGATGCCTTGATTTCACTGGCAAATTCTGCGGCTCTACGCGTTGCCATGAGCGACAGTTCTGAACCGTCGATCGGCAAAAGTAGGTGTTTGAACATGGCGATCCCTCCTGAGGCGATACTAATGTGTGGCTCTACCGGTAGCGATTTCTGCAAGCGCTTCCGGTTTTGTGATTTGTAAATGACGTGTCTGAACATCGACCAGGCCATCCTCCTGAAAGCGGGAGAACAACCGGGACACCGTTTCAAGAGATAGCCCCAGATAACTACCGATTTCTTCACGTGTCATGCGCAGCACGAAGGTGTTAGGTGAGTAGCCTAGATGCGAAAAACGTTTACCTAGATCCAGTAGAAATGCAGCTAAGCGAGATTCTGATCGTAAATTGGCCAGAATCTGGAAGGTTGTCTGATCCTGCACGATGCGCTGGCTCATTAACTTGTTGAGATGCGCGTGCAGGTTGGGCAGGTTCGAAGCAAGCTCCTCCACGCTGCCATAAGGCATCATGCACACTTCACTGGCTTCCAGGGCTACTGCTCTACAAGCATGGTGGCCGCTACCTATGCCATCAATCCCCAGGATTTCACCGGTCATGAGAAAGCCAGTGACCTGATCCCGTTGCTCTTGGGAGGGCAATAAAGTTTTGAAGAAACCGCTGCGCACGGCGTAAATAGCCGTGAACGGCTCGCCTACTTCATAGAGCGACTCACCGCGTTTCAGGCGTCGGCGTGTCGGAAACCATTGGTCGAGCGAATCCATCTCTTCGGTTTTCAGGCCAGGAGGGTGGCAAACCGGATTCATGTCGCAGTGTTGGCATTGTGCTTTGACTTCTGTGAAGTCGACAGATCCGCGGCGGCCTTCTGCCTCGGAATTTGTCTGGCACAACTGCGGTTCTGGCTTTGAAGTCATATAATTCTGCTATGAACAATTCGACACTTGCTCTGGTAGATCGGGATTTGTGCCGCCGATTTGATATCAGCGGACCCCGTTACACATCCTATCCTACTGCTGACCGGTTTGCTGCAAATCCTGGGGCGCAATTATTGGTAGACGCCTTGCAAGAACGGCCTGCATCAGATCAGCCGCTTTCATTATATGTCCATCTGCCATTCTGTAGCACGGTCTGTTACTACTGCGGCTGCAACAAAGTAATTACCAAAGATCATCAGAAATCTTCCCGTTATCTAGACTATCTGGAACGGGAGATTGATATGCAACTGCAATCATTGAGTGGATCACGTTCGGTGGCCCAGTTGCATTGGGGTGGTGGCACCCCCACGTTTCTGTCCGACGATGAAATGCGTCGACTCATGCAGATACTGCGATCACGCTTTGATTTTTTACCAGAAGGCGAATACTCGATTGAGATTGATCCGCGCTCGGTAGATCCTCAGCGAGCACATCTGCTGGCCGACATGGGTTTTAACCGGATGAGTCTGGGGATTCAGGATTTTGATCCGCTGGTACAAAAAGCGGTTAACCGCATTCAGACCTTCGAGCAAACAAGAGATGTGTTATTGGCTGCGCGTGACGCCGGGTTTAAATCTATTTCTGTCGATCTGATTTATGGGTTGCCCAAACAGACGCTAGAGGGATTTCGGACTACCCTGGAAAAGACCCTCAGCCTATCGCCTGACCGCATTGCCCTTTATAGCTATGCGCATCTGCCACAGATCTTCATGCCCCAGCGTCGAATTAATGATGATGAGCTACCCAAGGCTGAAGATAAGCTATCGCTTATGGCAATGGCCATCGAAACTCTGGTTGAAGCCGGTTATGTTTTCATCGGTATGGATCATTTTGCGCGCCCGGATGATGAACTGTCGCTTGCCCAGCAAGCCGGTAAGCTGCACCGTAATTTCCAGGGATATTCGACGCATGCGGAACTGGATTTGCTAGCTTTTGGTGTTTCTGCCATTGCCAAGGTAGGGCCTGTTTATGCTCAGAATGCCAAGACTCTGGATGAGTACTATGGTGATCTAGATGCCGGGCACCTGCCAGTGAGACGCGGGTACCAGATGAACGACGATGATGCGCTACGTCGTGCGGTGATTCAGGAACTCATGTGTCATTTCGAGCTGGATTTCGCTCCGGTTAATCAAGAATGGTCTATTGATTTCGAAGACTACTTCCAAAGTGCATTGGAAGAGTTGCAACCATTGGTTGCGGCAGGCTTACTGACGATTGATGGTCAGGGGATTCGGGTACAACCCAAAGGCCGTTTATTGGTGCGCATTATTGCCATGGCCTTTGATCACTATCTGCAGCAGGATCGCCAGAATGTCTCTGGCGGCAGGTCGCGTTATTCACGCGTGATCTAGTGAGCGATTGATGTTTCCCTCCGAAACGATGCAGCTTCCCTTCGTCGCAGCAATTTTAATCGGCTGGCTGGGTGGGGTGCATTGTCTAGGCATGTGCGGTGGCATTGTTAGTGCACTCACTTTGTCTGTGCCAGAGGCGCGACGGCCCGCATTGTTGCTGGCCTATAACGTGGGTCGTTGCCTGACATATATGCTCTTGGGGGCGTTGGCCGGGTTTCTGGGTTTCGCCGGTGTATCTGTGCTCGGACTGGGTCCGAAAGTTTTCTTTGCGTTGGCTAACCTGTTGCTTGTCGGCATGGGTCTTTATCTCATGGGGTGGCCTTTATTTGTTCGTCCTCTTGAGCTGGGTGGGCAGCATTTATGGCGATACATCGAACCATTGGCACGCCGTTTTTTTCCCGTTACAACACCGTTCCGCGCGTTGATTGTCGGGTTAGCTTGGGGGTTTCTACCCTGTGGCCTTGTTTACAGTGCGCTCGCAACGGCGGTCGCAACATCTAATCCACTGACAGGCCTGTTATGGATGGCCGGTTTTGCCTTAGGCACATTACCCAATCTGCTGTTGGCTGGCTGGCTAGGGGCTGGTGTGCTTAATAAGCTTCGCCAGTCTGCGCTACGCTGGTTAGCTGGCGGGCTCGTTGCAGCCTGGGGTCTCTACGGCATCGCTCAGTTATTGGAACTGTCATGAGTGCTCCGGTTGAACATGTATTCAAACTGAGCGGATTACGCTGTGCCAATTGTGCAAATACGGTAAAGAAGGCTATAGAGCAATTGCCTGGTGTAGAAGCCGAGGTTAATTTTGCAACCGAAGAGGCCATTGTCCGCAGTCCGTCATCGGTTCAGAGCAGTGAACTTGTTCGGGTCGTTGAAGCAGCAGGTTACGGGGCGACGGAAGTTGCGGATCTTACCGAGACTATGACTACACCGCCGGATCGCATGGAGCAGGTGCGTTTCTGGACAGCAATTGCCTGTGCCTTACCGCTGGCTATTGCCATGCCACTGGCCTGGTTGTTCGGCCACGATATGCACGTTCCGGTCTTCTGGCAATTTCTACTGGCAACGCCAGTTCAGCTCTGGGTAGCCTGGCCTTTCTATCGGGGTGCCTGGTTTGCCCTTCGCCTGGGCACTTCCAATATGGATGTGCTGGTAAGCCTGGGCACGTTGGCCGCCTATGTGTACTCTTTAGCCGTCATGTTTAGTGGTGCGCACGCTGATGTTTACTTTGAGGCGTCAGTAGTCGTTATTGCGCTCATCATGACTGGTAAACACCTAGAGTTACGCGCACGCAGAGCCAGTGCATCAGCGATTGAACGCTTGCTGCATCTCACGCCTAAAACTGCCTGGCTTGAAAAGTCCGCAGGTCAATTTGAATCCGTTCCCTTGAGTAACATCCGACCCGGTGATCGTGTACGTGTTCTGAGCGGGGAAGCCATTCCGGTGGATGGCCTAGTGACTGCAGGTGACTCGGCGGTATCCGAAGCGATGCTTACCGGAGAGCCGGTACCCGTCGAAAAACGGATTGATGACAAGGTTTATGCTGGAACACTTAACGGCGATGGTGTATTGATTTGCCGGGTTACCGGCGTTGGACGCAGTACGGTGTTGGCGGGTATTGCCCGGCTGGTTGCACAGGCTCAGGGTTCGCGCGCTCCGGTTCAGGCGCTGGTTGATAAAGTGTCTGCCTGGTTTGTGCCACTCGTTGTTGTATTGGCATTGCTGACGCTGTTTATCACAGGGGCTTGGCTGGGTGACTGGCATGCCGGTATTGTCCGTGCAGTAGCAGTACTCGTTATTTCCTGTCCGTGTGCCTTGGGTCTGGCAACGCCGACCGCCATTATGGTTGGTATTGGTGAAGGCGCTCGGCAGGGTATCTTGGTCCGTGATGCCGACGCACTGCAACGGGCTGCTTCAGTTGGTACGGTTATTTTTGATAAAACGGGCACGTTAACCGAGGGCAAGTTGCGTCTAACCGATGTGATTCTGGCGCCGGAAAGCCCTATGAGTCGGGAAGAAATATTAGCCATTGCTGCGGCATTGGAGCAGGGCTCTGCGCATCCGGTGGCGCACGCCGTTCGTAGTGCGGCCACAGCCGAGGCTGGCAGCCATACGATGGTAGTGACTGATTTCCGTAATGAATCCGGGCAGGGGGTTTTTGGTACGATTGCCGGGGCAGGCTATGGTGTTGTGCGTTGGTCCGCTGCCTTGGCTAACGTTGACCGCGGTTTCTGGCAGCAACAGGCGGACCAATTAGCGCAGGGCGCTAAAACGCTTTCGGTGGTTATGCATGCCGATCAGCCGCTGGCATTGCTGGCTTTTGCTGATACAGCACGGTTAGATGCCGTTGAAACCATTGGCCTTCTGCATCAGCTGGGTATTAAAACTGTCATGCTTACAGGGGACCAGGCCGCATCAGCGCGTGTGATGGGAGATAAGCTTGGTGTCGATGCCATCCGTGCAGAAGTTTTGCCTGCAGGTAAAGCTTCTGAAGTAAAGCACCTGCTAGCGGCAGAGTCGGGTGGGGTGATGATGGTTGGGGATGGCATTAACGATGCGCCTGCGTTGGCATCTGCTTCCGTTGGCGTTGCCATGGGCGGTGGCATGGACATTGCCATGGAAAGTGCAGGCATTGTCCTGATGAACAATCGTCTCACCGGCGTTGTCGATGCGATCCAGCTTTCTCGCCGGACACTGGCAAAAATTCGGCAAAATCTGTTTTTTGCCTTTATCTACAATGTGTTGGCCATTCCACTGGCGGCTGCTGGCCTATTAAGTCCGGTTATTGCGGGTGCTGCGATGGCCTGTTCCTCGATTTCTGTCGTAGGAAATTCATTGTTATTGCGCCGTAAGCGTTAAAAACGCGCAGCAGACGCTATAATTTTCCGGTTAGGCGCGATTTGCAAAGCGTACATACAACCACACCATAAAGGGAGAAGACATGAACATCGATAACATTTCCATCGGCAAGGATGTCCCGAACGATTTCAACGTCGTGATCGAGATCTCGGCTAATGCACCAGGTATCAAGTACGAACTGGACAAAGACTCGGGCGCAGTATTCGTGGATCGTTTCATCGCCACACCGATGCACTACCCATGTAACTATGGCTTCATTCCATCAACCCTGTCGGAAGATGGCGACCCGGTTGATGTGCTGGTCATTTCACCGTACCCGCTGCCTCCAGGCGTCGTAATCCGCTGCCGCACAGTCGGTATGCTGGCTATGGAAGATGAAGCTGGTGAAGATGCCAAATTGGTTGCCGTGCCTGTTTCGAAGCTGACTGGCTTGTATGACAAGGTACAAAGCACCGATGACCTGCCAGAGCTGCTGATCAAGCAAATCACCCACTTCTTTGAACACTACAAAGATCTGGAAGCTGGTAAGTGGGTTAAGGTTAAGGGCTGGAAAGATGCTGCTGCTGCCAAAGCCGAAATCACTTCGGGTGTTGCACGCGCTAAGGCTGGTAAGTAAGACCTAGCCTTTAGGCATACAATAGCCCTGGCCTTGGTCAGGGCTATTTTTTTGATAAAAAATTCAGGAGTAGCGTGTGCGGGTTGCAGTAGCTCAGATGAATGTGGTGCTTGGTGATTTAGCTGGCAATGCCCATCGTATTGCCGATGCGGCAAAGCGTGCCGCTGCCCAAGGCGCTGATCTTTTGCTGACCCCTGAACTCAGCCTGTGTGGTTATCCGCCGGAAGACCTACTGCTGCGCCCCGATTTTTACCGTTCGGTAGATCTTGCGCTGGTTGCGCTGACGCGGGATACGGTCGATCTGGATATCGCCATCGTAGTGGGGCATCCGGAACAAGCCGGCGTTCTTTATTACAACGCTGCCAGCGTTTTGTATCAGGGCAAACGCCTTTGTACCTATCGCAAACAACATTTGCCGCAGTATGAAGTATTCGATGAGTTGCGTTACTTCACACCGGGTCTTGAAACTATTGTATTTGACCATGCGGGCACCCGCTTTGGCCTGGCGATTTGTGAAGACATCTGGTTTGCCGAACCGGCTCAAGCAGCCAAGGCTGCCGGCGCTGATGTGCTGCTCGTGCTCAACGCCTCGCCTTATCATCTGGATAAAACAGTTGATCGTCAGAGCGTCCTGGCGCAGCGAGTTGCCGAAACGGGTTTGTCCATTGTTTACTGCAATCTGGTGGGCGGGCAGGATGAACTGGTGTTCGATGGCGCCTCGTGCCTGATTGCCGGGAATGGCCAAACTGTCCTGCAATTACCGCAGTTTGCGGAAGACATGGCCACTGCTGATTTAAATGAAACGGGTCGTTGGCTAACACACGCTTCATTAACACCGCTTACCGAATTGAATGCCCAGATCTACAACGCCATGGTGCTAGGTGTTCGTGATTACTTTGCCAAGAATGGTTTTGCCGGCGCCTACCTAGGCTTGTCGGGTGGGATTGATTCAGCCTTGACGCTCTGCGTAGCCGTCGATGCATTAGGTGCCGACCGTGTACGGCCAATTGTCATGCCGTCTCCCTACACCGCACAGATGAGTATTGATGACTCCTGGGCGTTATGTGCAAACCTGGGGGTTAAAGGTGAGCTGGTGGATATCCAGCCCGCGATGCAGACTTATGAAAACTTGTTGGCCCCCTATTTTGTAGGAAAGGCCCCAGATACCACGGAAGAAAACCTGCAGGCCCGTATTCGCGGGAATCTGCTCATGGCGCTCTCCAATAAGAGCGGCTGGCTGGTGCTCACCACGGGCAATAAATCTGAAATGGCGGTGGGTTACTGCACGCTGTATGGTGATATGGCCGGTGGCTTTGCCGTACTCAAGGATTTGCTTAAAACCAAGGTCTATGACGTCTCACGTTGGGTTAACCGGGAGCGTGAAATCATCCCCTGGCGCATTATCGAGCGACCGCCATCAGCCGAGTTACGCCCTGATCAGACCGACCAGGATTCATTGCCGCCTTACGAAGTGCTTGACGCCATTGTTACGGCTTACATGGAGCAGGATAAGAGCCCGCGTGAGATTATTGCCCAGGGATATCGGGAAGAAGATGTCCGCCGGGTGGTACGGTTGTTGCGCATCTCTGAGTACAAGCGTCGCCAGTCACCAGTAGGCATTCGTCTGACTCGTCGGGGTTTCGGTAAGGATTGGCGTTATCCGATCACCAACCGATATGCCGATGAGTGGTAAGCTATCACCTATTGAATTTGTATTTGTCCGCATGGAGTTGTCATGAAGCAGATCGTTGCCATTATTAAGCCTTTCAAACTTGATGAAGTTCGTGAAGGCCTGTCGGAAATCGGTGTTACTGGCCTGACCGTTACAGAAGTGCGTGGTTTTGGTCGTCAGAAGGGTCATACGGAGCTTTATCGTGGCGCCGAGTATGTGGTTGATTTTCTGCCTAAGGTGCGCCTGGAAGTGGTCGTTCAGGATGATCGCGTTGAAGTCGTGCTGGAGTCGATCATCAAATCTGCCCGTACAGGAAAGATTGGTGACGGCAAGATTTTTGTGCTGCCCGTTGATCAGGTCGTGCGTATCCGCACTGGCGAGGTCGACGACGCTGCTATTTAAGTGTTGCGCTGCTGAATTACCTTCAGCACAGTACAAAAGCCCTGCGGTGTTTCATCAGCGGGGCTTTTTCATGATGACGATCTGATTGAGAGTTTCTTTTGGCACTTGTTGCATTCAATAAACCCTATGGGGTGGTATCGCAGTTCACGCCCGAAGGCCGCTGGCAAGGGTTGTCTGACTATTTAAAGCTGCCGGAGTTTCGCGTAGCCGGGCGGCTTGATGCGGATAGCGAAGGCTTGTTGCTGCTGACTGACAATGGTGCTTTGCAGGCACGTATTGCAGAACCAAAGCATAAACTGCCTAAATGTTATTGGGCTCAGGTTGAAGGAATTCCTGATGAAGCGGCTCTCGCACATCTACGCGCTGGACCCGTTCTGAATGATGGACCCACGCGGGCCTGCGAGGTTGAGCTTCTCCCGGAGGATGTGGAAGCGCGTTGCTTGTGGCCACGAAATCCACCGATCCGATTCCGTAAAGCAATACCGACAACCTGGTTGGCAGTGACGCTGACAGAAGGACGCAATCGTCAGGTAAAACGTATGTGTGCCGCAGTTGGGTTACCCGTACTCAGGCTTGTTCGTGTTTCGGTGGGTGGTATCCGCTTGCTGGAATTAAATGATGGGCAGCCGCTGCCTTTAGGGCAATCGGCTCAGGTTTCAGTTGATCAACTGAATGGGAGTTTCTGATGAATCGCATAGTGCGTGCTGCGCTAGGTGCGTGCGGGATGGCCTTGCTCATTTCAACGGCACAGGCCGCGGCTTTACCGATGGTTCGTTTAACGGTAGGCACAGGGACTCTAGATGTTGAAGTTGCCAGCAACAAGGCGCAGCGTTCACTCGGATTGATGAATCGTACCGCTATGCCTGAGTCTCGCGGCATGCTGTTTGTTTATCCGGCACCCGCTTATTTCTGCATGTGGATGAAAAACACGAAGATCCCACTCTCTGTTGCTTTTATTGATGCACAGGGTCGCGTGATCAATATCGAAGATATGGCGCCGCAGACAGAAACTAACCACTGTACCCAACGCAATGCTACGTATGCATTGGAAGCCAATCACGGGTGGTTTGCCAGTCATGGCGTTAGCGCGGGTAGTCAGATTATCGGCCTTGAAAAGGCGCCCCAGGGCGAATACTGATCCATGGCAATGCGCGAATACCGTAAAAAATCCAGGCGACTGGAAGGGTATGCGCGTGGGAGCCATTGGCACCCCTTAGGTAAGGCGCTCAAACCACCGGCCACCCTGCGCCCCTGGCTGCTGGAATCAGGCTCCCTAACGCAGCGTTTGCAGCGCCATTTCGGAAAAATCGATGTGCGTGTGTTGCAGCAAGCGCTTGGGCAACCCTATAACGATGAGGGGGAAGGCCGGTTTCCCCTGGCCGTAGTGCGTGCGGTGGTTCTGTCGGCATCTGACCAAAAACCTCTGGTAGTCGCGCATTCGGTATTGCCGGCTGTACCCAGAGGGCCGCTCTCGGTGATGTTTAAACAACTGGGTAAACAGGCGCTAGGTACACTATTGTTTACGCGTAGGGGGTTCGTGAGACGTCAGCGTGAATGGGCATTCCTTGATACGCGCCATCCTTTATATCGTATGACTAAGTTGCAGCAAGAGCGGGGTGCCCCGAACAGACTCTGGGCAAGGCGGGCAGTCTTCAGTTTGTCTCGTTATCCGGGGCAAACGGTTCAGGTCACTGAGGTTTTTTGTATCCCCTAAGCTTGGGTAGCCGGGTATAACGTGCTAGTGTTCACAGCTAGTGGCGCGTGGAAAGTCCGGATGAACGCACGTCTTTGTAGTTTTTTTAGGCGTGTGTATGTCGAATCGTGTAATGCCCCTCGTTGCAACCTGTATTTTTAAAAGTCTGGCTGTTTTGCCGCTGTTTGTTTTGCAAACAGTGGGCACAGGGCTTGGCTGGATTGCCTGGCTGGTGCCAGGCCCCTTCAAGCGCCTCTCTAACGAGAATTTTCTCAATGCGTTTCCTGACGCATCACCAAAGATGCTTCGAGGCGCGATGCTGTCCGTGGGACAGATGTTCCTGGAAATGCCCTACTGGTGGGTGCGTCGCGATGATCGCGCACTGAATCGTACGGTTGCGCATGCTGAGTGGCATCTCTTTGAGCAGGCCCTAGAGAAGGGCAAGGGCGTTATTCTGCTGTCTCCGCATATGGGCTGTTTTGAACTGCTGGGCCCCGTTTATAGTTCTCGTCATAATTCCACGGTGCTCTTCCGGCCACCCCGGATGGCTTGGCTTCGTGACTGGATCGTTAATATGCGTACGCGCCAGAAGCTCAAAATGGCACCGGCTAATCAGACCGGCGTACGCTCTCTAGTGCGCACTTTGCTCAAAGGGCAAACGGTAGGCATTTTGCCGGATCAGGTACCGGTGCTGGGAGAGGGCGTTTGGGCACCATTTTTTGGGCGGCCAGCCTACACCATGACATTGGTTCAGCGTTTGCAAAGCCTGACCGGTGCGAAGATTTTTGTCTTGGGCGTAGAACGATTAGGGATTGCCAAGGGTTACCGGATGCATATTAATCCAATGGATGAGCCCCTATCGGAAGATCCGGTAGAGGCAGCTACACAAATTAATAGCGCTATGGAAGCGATGATCCGCCTGGCGCCCGAACAGTATCTCTGGGGTTATAACCGTTATAAACAGCCCGTTGCTTAAAATAAAAAACCCGGCGTAGGCCGGGTTTTTTATGAGACTTGTTGAATCACTCAGGCGAAGTTGGCTTCCGCAAATTTCCAGTTAGCCAGCTTGTCGAGGAAAGTTTCAACGAACTTCGGACGCAGATTGCGGTAATCGATGTAATAGGCGTGCTCCCAGACATCAATCGTCAGTAGCGCTTTGTCGCCAGTCGTCAGCGGGGTGCCAGCGGCGCCCATGTTGACGATATCGACACTGCCGTCAGCCTTTTTAACCAGCCAGGTCCAGCCTGAACCGAAGTTACCAACGGCCGAGGTTTGGAAGGCTTTCTTGAACTCATCGAATGAGCCCCACTTCTTGTTGATGGCATCAGCCAGCGCGCCAGTCGGTGCGCCGCCGCCATTTGGAGACAGGCAGTTCCAGAAGAACGTGTGGTTCCAGACCTGAGCGGCGTTGTTGTAAACACCACCAGCTGGTGCTTTCTTGACGATATCTTCCAGGCTGAGCTTTTCGTACTCGGTGCCCGGAATCAGGTTATTCAGGTTGGTCACATAGGCCTGGTGATGTTTGGCATAGTGATAGTCAAAGGTCTCGGCCGACATGTGCGGGGCGAGTGCATCTTTGGCAAATGGCAAAGCAGGTAATTCAAAAGCCATGATAGTTCTCCGGGTTGGGGGATTTCTAGGTTTAATGTTTGATTCTAGACAGTGCCGCTGCTGCCTGCAAGCATTGCTGATTGTTAGATCTCAGGTCTCTGCCTCGGCAGAGACGATACTGGCCTGTAACTTGCCGTCTGCCAAGCGTAACTGTACCTGTGAGTGCACGGGTGCCTTGTGGATGCTATCTATGAGATGACCGTGGGCATCAGTTACCAACGCGTAGCCGCGTTTCAAGGGTTGGTTGGGGTCAAGGGCTTGTAATCGTAGTCCCAGCTCGCTCAGGCGCCGGTGCTCGCGTTCTAGAGCCCGTTGCGACCAAAGCATCAGACGTGTTTGGTATTGATTCAGTCGATCTTGCTGACGTTCCAGCAAAGCCGCGGGGCTACGTAAGCGTGCCGCATAGCCATCGAGCTTCATCCCCGCATCGTCAAGACAACGCACTACCAGCTGCTGCAAACGTCGTTGGTTGGTTTCAATCAGCGTGATTAGTCGTGATTTATCTGGGGCGATGAGTTCTGCTGCCGCTGTTGGTGTGGGCGCGCGAACATCTGCAGCCAGATCGGCCAAGGTTGTATCGGTTTCATGACCAATACCAGCGATGATGGGCAGCCGGCTGGCCGCAATGGCTCTGACTACAGCCGCTTCGTTGAAGCTCCATAAGTCTTCGAGTGATCCGCCGCCTCGGCATAGAAGTAGTACATCCGCTTCCCCATGCGTATTAGCGCGTTCAATGGCTTGAACGATCTGAGCCGTTGCTTCTGCGCCCTGGACCAGGGTTGGGTAAAGAATCAGTCGGGCGTAGGGTGCGCGCCGGGATAGGGTGGTCATGACATCGTGCAGCGCAGCGGCTTGTGGGCTGGTGATAATGCCAATAGTGCCTGGGAATGGGGGTAAGGCCTGCTTGCGCGCGGTGTCAAAGAGTCCTGCGCCTTCAAGTTCTGTTTTGAGGCGGAGAAAGCGTTCATACAGGGCGCCGAGCCCGCCTTTGACCAAGGTTTCTACAGTCAGCTGAAATTCGCCGCGTGCCTCATAGAGTGTTACCTGCACGCGGGCACGCACTTTGTCACCTTGTCGCGGTTGCCAGCCCAGACGGGCTGCACGGGTCCGGAAGAGGGCGCAGCGTACCTGGGCACCCGCATCTTTGAGGCTGAAATACATATGCCCGGAGCTGGCCAGTGTCAGTTGTGCAATTTCCCCTTCCACCCATAAAACAGGAAATCGACTTTCAAGCTGTGCCCGCACCGCCGCATTGAGGTCGGAAACCGACATCACAGGCATTTCTATAGCGGGAGCAGAATCGTCAAATAGGGTGCTGGAAACCATGGACCGTACTTTACCCTGCGTCAGAATTCTTCATAGGTGAATTCTATCTACTTATAAGTAAAAATTTGATGAGAATTCTCTTGACATATGCTTATTTTCTCCACCGCACTGCGGCGAACCCTTTGCAGGCAAGGGGTTACCTACCTGGCACCCTTGGCAAGCCAATAGAAACAATATAACTCATTGATAATAAACGAAAAATGCAAACAAGCCTTTTTTTTGGGCAGCGTAACCTAACTACCTTTGCCTGCACGACTTAGACACTTTTATGACAGTCTATCCACAAACTTATCCACTAAATTTGTGGATAACACAGGTCCGTCGATAACTCATTGAAATGCTGGGAGTAGGGGTAGATTCGCTTGCTCAAAGCAGGGGGGGTAGCTAAACTGCTACTTTGTATTTAAGCGGGTTGGAATAACGTGTTTGCCATCATTCAAGCGGCCGGTTGGCCGATCTGGCCTCTCCTGATTGCCTCCGTCATTGCACTTGCATTGATTATTGAACGTCTATATTCCTTGCGGCGCCCGAAGGTGCTACCTGCCGGATTACTGCAAAGTGTGCTTTCCACCCTGGCTAATGGCGGTTACGATGCTGCCCGGCTGAATGCGCTGGAAGACAGTTCGCCCCTGGGCAGAGTGCTGGCAGCCGGAATTCGTAATCAGAACAGTAGCCGTGAAGTGATGCGCGAAGCCATTGAAGAGTCGGGCCGCATGGTTTATAGCCAGCTGGAACGTTACCTGACGACTTTAGGTACGATTGCCTCGATCGCTCCTTTGCTGGGCCTACTTGGCACTCTGGTCGGCATGATCGATATTTTCGGGGCGCAATCTCCGGTGACCGGTAACCCCCAACAGTTGGCTTACGGTATCTCGGTTGCCCTCTACAACACCACATTTGGTTTGCTTATCGCTATTCCTGCCTTGATCTTCTGGCGCCATTTCCGTGCACTCATCGACAAGTTCGTCGTGGATATGGAGCAACAGGCGATTAAGCTGGTTGAAGTCGTTCATGGCGACCGAAAGTAAACCCCGGAGCGCGTTATGAATTTTCGCCGGGGTAGCGGGCGCGACGAGCCTGAAATCAACCTGATTCCGTTTATTGACGTCTTGCTGGTCATCATCATTTTTTTGATGATGACAACTACCTACAATAAAGTATCTGGCATAGAAATCGATCTGCCGACAGCAAGTGCATCCAATGCAACGCCCCCTGATGAGATTGCTGTTTCAGTAACGGCGGGCGGCACGGTAGTGATTGATGGACAGAGCATGAGCCGACCTAGCGTAGATGCGGTAGCCGCAGCACTGAAAGCAGCAACCGCTAAACGCGCTCCTAGTGCAAAGCCACCGGTCGTATCGATTAATGCGGATGCTAAAGCGACCCATCAGAGCGTGATTGATGTCATGCAGGCAGCACATCAGGCTGATCTGTCGCAGATCTCCTTTACTACCCGCAGCGGTTCATGATTCTGAGGCCTCAGGAAGTTGAGGCCAGCTGGTATGGCCGTGCCCGTTTAGGGGCAGGGAAGAAGGCTGTGCTTACAACACTGTCATGGGTTTATGCGGCAGGTGTCTGGTTACGCCGGAGCCTATATCAGTGGGGACTATTGAAGCAGGTTCGTTTACCTGTGCCCGTGCTGGTGGTTGGCAACCTGATTGTGGGTGGTGCCGGTAAAACGCCGGTGGCCCTGGCCTTAGCGCACCAGCTTAAAGAAATGGGATGGCGCCCGGGCATTATTAGTCGTGGGTATGGTCGCAAGGTGCCAGGTATAAGAGCCGTTGGCGTCGGTGATAGTCCGCAACATGTGGGTGACGAGCCCCTTTTATATGCGCAGCATGGATTGCCGGTTTTTGTGGGCGAAAAGCGTGCGTCAGCTGGACGCGCTTTGTTGGCGGCTAATCCCGGTGTAAACGTACTTATTGCCGATGATGGATTGCAGCATCTGGGTCTGGCCCGGGATGTGGAAGTCGTCGTTTTTGATCAACGCGGCATTGGTAATGGCAACTTGTTGCCCGCAGGTCCATTGCGGGAGTCTTTGACCCGATTGTCTGATCCGCTGGTGCACGGTGTGATCGTTCAGGGCAACCCCGACCAAACCGGATGGCCTAGTTTGCCGCGTTTTGGGTTGTCGCTTTTGCCGGATCACGTTTATGCCTTGAACCAGCCAGACCACCAATTGCCGCTGGCGAGTTTTGCCGGCCAATCAGTTTTGGCAATTGCCGGCATTGGCCATCCGGAGCGTTTTTTCAATATGCTCCGTGACCTTGGCCTCAAGGTGGAAGGGCTGCATTTTCCCGATCACCATGATTTCAAGGCGAAGGATATTCCGTTCACGCGTCTACCGGTGATGATGACGGAGAAGGATGCAGTAAAATGCCGAGACTTTGCTGCCGGACATGACAACTGGTTTGTTGTGCCTGTCAGTGCCCGCTTTTCCCCTGCATTGCCCCTGGCCGAATGGCTACGAGGTCACAATGTAGCGTCTACGATAGAGAGTCGTTAAATGGATCCGCGTCTTCTAGAAATACTCGTTTGCCCCGTTTGCAAAGGCAAACTGGCATTTGATAAATCTGCCCAGGAATTGATCTGTGCGCCTTGCCAGCTGGCTTATCCGATTCGTGATGGTATTCCCATCATGATGCAGGATGAAGCGCGCAGCACCACTGGCCAGCAAGCTTAAACCCAAGGGGCCGGAGGTGAGTTACGTGACATTCCGCGTGGTGATTCCGGCACGACTTAAATCCAGCCGGTTGCCTGATAAGCCACTGCTCGATCTGGGCGGTAAACCGATGGTTGTGCGGGTTTGCGAACGGGCACAGCGTTCTGGTGCAGACACAATTGTGGTGGCTACCGATAGCCGTGACGTGCGTGATGCCGTACGCGAAGCCGGTTTCGATGTGTGTATGACTCGTGAAGACCACCCCAGCGGTACAGACCGTATTGCCGAAGTATGTGACCACTTTGGCTGGGCAGATGAAACTGTTGTCGTGAATGTCCAAGGGGATGAACCATTCATTCCGCCGGAATTGATCGATCAGGCGGCACATCAGCTGGTTGACTCGGGCGCCGATATGGCGACCCTCGCTCACGCCATTCATGATGCGGGTGAGCTATTCAATCCTAATGTCTGCAAAGTCGTCATGAAGGCGAATGCTGACGCGATGTATTTTTCCCGGGCACCGATACCGTTCGCGCGGGATGATTTCAGCCCTGTCTGGCAGCAAGGCGGGCATCCACAGTCATTGCCGGCCAATGGCTATGCCTGTTATCGACATATCGGCCTGTACGCGTATCGCCGCCGTTTTCTGCGCGATTACGCCAGCCTGGCGCCGAGTCCGCTCGAGTCTATAGAGGCATTGGAACAGCTACGTGCTTTGTGGCACGGTTACCGAATTAGCGTAGCCGTGACGGAAACGCTGCCGCCAGCCGGGGTTGATACACCGGAAGACGCCACCCGTGCACAGCAGGTTTTTGCCGATAAATTCGCTGCACTGCGCATTGACCCACAGGCATAATTATCGTAAGTTTTTTGCAAGGTGGATATTCCACACTGTCGCTAACGCATTTCCACTGTAATTTCTAATCGAGGATACCGATGAAACTCATTCTGTTGGGCGCTCCGGGCGCTGGTAAGGGCACCCAGGCCAAATTTATCTGTGAAAAATTCGGTATCCCGCAAATCTCCACAGGAGATATGCTGCGCGCTCAAGTTAAAGCTGGTACCCCGCTAGGTATGGAAGCAAAGAAGCATATGGATTCGGGTGGCCTCGTGCCGGATGCCGTGATCATCGGCATGGTGAAAGAGCGACTAAAAGAAGCCGATTGCAAGAACGGTTATCTGTTCGATGGTTTTCCACGCACCATTCCACAAGCCGAAGCTATGAAAGAAGCTGGTGTGCCGTTGGATATCGTTCTGGAAATTGATGTGCCTGATCAGGACATTATCGATCGCATGGCCGGTCGTCGTGTGCATCTGGCTTCGGGCCGTACCTATCACGTGACTTACAATCCACCCAAAGTGGCAGGCAAAGACGATGTGACCGGTGAAGATCTGATTCAGCGTGAGGACGACAAGGAAGAAACCGTACGTCACCGTCTGGACATCTACCATAGCCAGACCAAACCGCTGGTCACCTTCTACACCAACTGGAAGAACGCTGGTGATGCTAAAGCCCCGAAGGTGGCAAAGGTTGCCGGTGTCGGTAGCGTTGATGAAATCACCGCACGTGTACTTGGCGCGCTGAACTAAATCAGTTCATAACGCTGCAGTCGGGCGCTCGGTTGGTACTGTCTAGTGCCAACTCGGCGCCCGATCTGTTTTAATGGCACGTATGAAGAACGCATTGTATTTCCAGTCTGGGGGCGTCACTGCCGTTATTGGGGCCACGGCCGCTGCGCTGATTGAAGCCCATCAGCATCAGAGTCAGGGAACCCTTTACGCAGCCGAGAATGGGTTTGCCGGGCTCTTGAATGCGCAGCTGGTGAATGCCAGTGCATTGCCATTGGCGATGCGCGCAGCCTTGAGTCAGATACCCGGGGGTGGATTGGGTTCCGGACGCACCTTGATGCAACCGTATGATGAAAATCCCCTCCAATGGCAGCGGGTACATGAGGTGCTGCTTGCCTATGAAATTGGAACGGTTTATGTGAATGGCGGTAATGGCTCAATGGATACGGCGGTCAAACTCGTCGAACTTAGCCAGCGTTTCAATTTACCGCTTAAAGTCATTGGCCTGCCCAAGACTATCGATAACGATCTGGAAGGAACCGATACCTCGCCGGGGTTCGGTTCAGCGTTAAAGTACCTGTCGGTATCACTCATGGAAGCCGCGCGTGATCATCGTGCGATGGCAACCAAGCCCAGCGCCTTTATTCTGGAGGTGATGGGCCGTCATACCGGCTGGTTAGCTACTTGCGGGGCGGTCGCTAGGTTGCCAGTGCAGATGGCATCACCCCGAATACTATTTCCCGAAGTAGTCTTTGAGCCAGAACGTTTTGTAGCTGACGTGCAGGCAAGTTTTAAGACGCATAACACCTGCGTGTGTGTCGTTTCAGAAGGGATCCGTACAGCGGATGGGCAGTTTTACGCTCAGCAAAATGCTGCCGGCCGCTATGGTCATGAGCAACTGGGTGGCGCAGGTTTTGCTGTTGCTGAGTTGCTCAGAGCTAGGCTAGGAATCAAAGTTCATGTCGCTGTGCCTGATTATCTGCAGCGTGCTGCACGGCATCTCGCCAGTGCGACAGATATCGCCCAGGCTGAAGCAGTGGCTGTTCACGCTGTGCAGTTGGCCGAGCAAGGGCAGAGTGGGGTGATGGTCAATATCGTACGTGATAACGATGTGCCTTACGCCTGGTATTGTGATGCGGTCCCATTAGCTGATATTGCCAATCGTGAGCGTTTATTTCCGATTGACTGGGTTGATCAGGAAGCCTACACAGTCACACCTGAAGCCTTGCGTTATCTGAAACCACTCATACAGGGTGAGCCAGAACAACAATGGGTTGATGGCTTGCCAGACTACCCTTGGGTGCATTGGCCCAAGGTGTGAAACACTAACCGCAATGAATTAGCTACATCTGGCCGGTAGATTGAACTTTCAGTAGGTAGGTCGTTATATCGACCTGTTCAGGTGAACCCCATTCAAGTGGCACATTTCTCATGGGACCTTGCATGCAAACCTGAACAATTTCGTCGAGGTTCATGCGATCAACGCCAAAACGGGCCTTGCTATTCATGGCTGCGTGCGGATAGGGCGTTCTGAATTTAGCACCGAAACTATCGGCATCGGCATGACACGAAGCGCAGGCTCTACCGTTCGTCGAGAGTTTTGTATCGTTGAATAATGCTTTGCCGCGATTTGCTGCTGCCTTGTTAGGCGGGTAAGAGGCTTTGAACCCCTTTGGGCGCAAGATCGATGCCTCATCCAGGCCGGATGGTGCAGACGTTTGGGCAAAGGCGGGATAGGCTACAAGAATCATGATCAAACTGATTGCAGAGCGAATACTAAACATTGTCAGCCTCCGGCGTTTGTTTTTAGATTTGGATCGCTACTACATAGTACAAGGCTTCAGTGCAAATAGGGTAGTCGTCCTAACGTACATGCGGATGACAATTTTATGAACTAAGAGGAATCCAGTTTGATCTTATTTGAAATGACTGTTTTATCGTGCTAATCTTCGTTATGTAGATACGGTACATAACGAAGATTAGCACGTTGGTTTTCCAGATCAAACAAATGAAGCAAGCATTCAATAATGAGATAACTGACCATGCATGAATCAGCATTGCCCTTTGGCTTGCCGTTGCATGGAAGAAGCACGCGTTGGAATCATATTGAGCTGCTTGAGCTGATAGATTGCTACGGTTCTATCAATAAAGCAGCAGTGACAATGGGCATGAGTTACAAAGCTGCATGGTCTGCTATTGAGGCGATTAATAACCTAGCAAAACAGCCGATTGTTAGTCGACAGACCGGCGGTAACAAGGGGGGTGGTACAAGCCTCACCGACTACGGTCGTCGATTTCTTCATGTTTATAAGTCCCTAGAAGAAGAACAAAGAAAATTTTTTGAGCGGCTGGAAGAGGGCGTTGAAAACTTTGTTCAGTATGAGCATCTCATCAGAAGGTTCAACATGCAAACGAGTGCTAGAAATCAGTTTCTTGGCAAAGTTGATTCAATCAAAGTTGGTGCAGTCAATTCAGAGATTATTCTTGATATAGGAGGCCAGGATCGGATTGTAGCCATTATCACCAACGAAAGTCTCGAGTCGATGTCGCTTGCTGTTGGGCAAGAGGCTTATGCACTATTTAAAGCACCTTGGGTCATATTGACGCGTGAAACGAACCTCAAAACGAGCGCCAGAAACCATTTAACAGGTACTGTCGTACGTATTTCTGAAGGCGCTGTGAATTCCGAAGTTGTTGTAGAACTTGCCGGTGGCAAATTGCTGAGTGCGGTAGTCACCAATGAAAGTCTTAATGAGATGGCGCTGTCTGTAGATGATCAGGTTTGTGCCTTGATCAAAGCGTCGCATGTCATTTTGGCTTGTTCTGCATAAGGTGACTTTCATGAAAAAATTCATGTTGTCTGCCTTTGCTTTCCTAGCACTCTCAAATACATACGCAGATGAAGTGAACGTTGCGGTTGCTGCGAACTTTTCAGCGCCGATAGAAGAAATCGCTAAAGAGTTTAATAAGGCAACAGGCCATCAGTTGAAGGTTTCAACGGGTGCATCAGGCAAGTTCTATGCACAAATTAAAAACGGTGCACCTTTTCAAGTTTTTTTAAGCGCCGACGAAGAAAAACCTGCTCAGTTGGAAAAAGATGGATTGGCAATCCAGGGATCGCGGTTTACCTACGCCATTGGCAAACTTGTTTTATGGTCAGCGAATCCGGCGCTGATTGATACCAAGGGGATAATCCTTGAAAGCGCTAAGTTCAATAAGGTTGCATTAGCGAATCCTAAAACAGCACCCTATGGTGAAGCAGCGATTGAAACCCTGACAGCATTGCGGCTAAAGAATCAGCTCGAATCGAAATTTGTTATGGGTGAAAACATCAGTCAAACCTATCAATTTGTTGCAACAGGTAATGCTGAAATCGGTTTTGTGGCGCTCTCTCAAATAACAAAGGACAACAAGCTCACGGGGGGCTCAGCCTGGATTGTCCCTGAAAAATTGTATTCCCCGATCAAACAGGACGCTGTGCTTCTGGTTACCGGCAAAGATAGTAGTGCTGCAAGACAATTCATGGCGTTCTTGAAATCGAACGAATCTCTAAAAGTGATTAAATCCTATGGGTATGGCATTAACTGAAGGTGACCTGCAGGCGCTATGGCTAACGATAAAGCTAGCCAGTATGACTACGGTCATATTGCTACTGATTGGAACGCCATTAGCCTGGTGGTTATCTCGCACGAGAAGCTGGCTCTATCGACCTGTATCAGCCGTCGTGGCTTTACCTCTGGTGTTGCCACCTTCTGTATTGGGTTTCTATTTACTTATTGCCCTTGGGCCTCATAGCCCTTTAGGACAATTCACAAAAGCCATAGGAATCGGGTTGTTGCCGTTTACTTTTTGGGGGCTGGTGATTGCTTCCGTACTTTATTCGATGCCATTTCTGGTCCAGCCGCTTCAAACAGCCTTTGAGAGCGTAGGCAAGCGACCCTTAGAAGTTGCTGCCACATTACGCGCTACACCGCTGCAGACATTTTTCAGAGTGGTTGTGCCGATGACTAAGACAGGATTCCTTACTGCCTCTGTAATGGCTTTTGCCCATACGGTCGGTGAGTTTGGTGTGGTCCTTATGATCGGTGGAAATATCCCTGCAGAAACCCGTGTGGCATCTGTACAGATCTACGATTATGTTGAAGCATTGGAATACGGACAGGCGCATACACTCGCAGGAATCCTGCTTGCGTTTTCCTTCCTAGTCCTTCTCGCGCTCAATGTCTTCAAGAAAGATACGCGGCATGTCAGATAAGTCATCGATCCATGCGTCATTTCTCCTAAAGCGGGAGAATTTCACCCTCGATGTGAATCTTGAAATATCCGGTAAGGGGATAACGGTTATTCAAGGTGCTTCTGGCTCTGGTAAAACAACGATTCTTCGTTGCATTGCTGGACTTGAAACGCCCGACAGGGCTTACTTATCTGTCAATGGCGTTGTTTGGCAAGACGACATGACGAGCCTGCCAACTTATAAACGGCAGATTGGCTATGTGTTTCAGGAAGACAGCCTGTTCGATCATTTGACCGCGCAAAAGAATATCCTGTTTGGATGCAGAGAACGATCGCATATTTCTGCCGACTTGATGCCTGCCATTGAAATATTGGGCATCAGTCACCTATTGAATCGTATGCCGTCAGAACTTTCAGGTGGGGAGCGTCAACGCGTAGCGTTAGCCAGAGCATTGGCGGTTAAACCCAAGCTTTTGCTCATGGATGAGCCTTTATCTTCCCTGGATAAAAAACGTAAGGAGGAGATTTTTCCCTATCTGGAACAGATGAGAGATATGGGTAAAGTGCCGATTATTTACGTGACTCATGATGAAGACGAATCTAATCGACTCGCTACGTACCAACTAAAAGTCAGTAAGGGGCGTATCAGTCTTTGAGGTTTTTGCTTGACCAATCTACTAATAGATTGAAAGCATCAAATCCCTGCTCGCGTAGATAGCCTACGGCACTGGCGCTCCGCATCCCGTGCTGGCAGTAAACGACGACGGGTGCGCTGTTATCTATCTGTTTAAGCGCTTCCGGTGCAGACATCAAACGTGCCAGTGGAATATG
>ERZ1034363.109-NODE-109-length-56742-cov-6.643942_pt1 | contig 56742 bp, 46 predicted proteins | sample MGYA00520616_ERZ1034363 | MGnify/ENA primary metagenome ERZ1034363 (study PRJEB33736, sample SAMEA104284506) | Azolla filiculoides | biome: Urban; feature: Water surface; material: Ditch water | place: Netherlands | collected 2015-10-28 | depth 0-0.1 m ...
CGCCCGGGGTCTAAAATTATATTGTCCGGGGGGGGTGGTTCAATTGGGCGGGGGGGGGGCGTTGGGGGCCGCCCCCGGGGGGCCGGGGGGGGGGGGGGGGGGGGGGGGGGGTGCGCCACCCCCCGCCCGCGGCGGTTTAGAGATATTTATTTGCCAGCATTAGGGAAGAACAGCGACTGCCCTTCGATCTTGTAGTTGGCAATCACCGTCTGGCCGGCTGGGGAAATTACCCAATCCACAAACTTCTGAGCATCCGCTGCCTTGACGTGCGGGTGCTTGGCGGGGTTCACCACCATTACGCCGTACTGGTTAAACAGCGCCTTGTCACCCTCCACCAGAATGGCCAGATCGGCGCGGTTCTTGAAGTTGAGCCAGGTGGCACGGTCGGCCAGCACATAGGCGCCGGTGCTGGCCGCCATGTTGAGCGCCGGGCCCATGCCGCAGCCGCATTCCTTGTAGCCGCTGCCTTTGCTAAAGCCTTCGCCCAGGCCCTTCCAGAAGCGCAATTCAGCCGCATGGGTGCCGCTCTTGTCGCCGCGCGAGATAAAGCCAGCGTTGCCCGCTGCTACTTTCTTGAGCGCGTCGGCAATGTTCTGGCCCCGCGCCTTGACCGGGTCGGCAGCCGGGCCGATCAACACAAAATCGTTGTACATCACCGGGAAGCGCTTCACGGCAAAGCCTTCGGCCACCACTTTTTCTTCGGCCACCTGGTCGTGCACAAACAGCACATCGGCATCGCCCCGGCGGCCCATGTCAATCGCCTGTCCGGTGCCTACCGCCACCACTTTCACATCCAGCCCGCTGGCCTTTTTGAATTCGGGCAACAAGTAGGTAAACAGCCCCGATTGCTCGGTGGACGTGGTGGACGCCATCACGATGCTTTGTGCGGCTGCTGGCGCTGCGGCGCCGATTGCGGCGCTGCAGGCCAGCGCCAGCAAGGCCCAACGGCGGGTGGTGGAAGTTGCGAAATGCTTGCTTTGCGGTTTTTTCATACGAGGTCTCCTTTTACAAAAGCGTGGGCCTGAGGGAACTGCTGTTGCAGGTCAGGCGAGTCAAAAAAATCGTTTACCGGCAGGTCGGCCAGAATGCGCCCCTGCTCCAGGTACACCACCCGCGTGGCCAGGCGCTTGACCTGCCCGAGGTTATGGCTGGCAAACACCAGCGTCATGCCGGGGTCGTCGGCGGCGAACTGCTGAATCAGCGTCTCCACCTCGCGTTTGGCATGCGGGTCGAGGCTGGAGGTGGGTTCGTCCAGCAGCAGCACGCGCGGCTGCATGGCACAGGCCCGCGCCAGCGCTACCCGTTGCTGTTGCCCGCCAGAGAGCTTGTGCGCGGGCCGGGGCGCATGGTCCGCCAGGCCAACCCGCTGCAAGGCGGCAAAGGCCGCAAGCTTCGCGGCTTTCCAGCGCGTTCCGCGCAGCCACAGCCCCAGCGCCACATTGGTCTGGGCCGAGGCGCGCATCAGGTAGGGCCGCTGAAACACCATGGCCTGCGCCACGCTGGAGTCCACCCGGGTTTGCCCGCTGGTGGCCGGCAAAAGCCCGTGCATCAAGCGCAAGAGCGTGCTCTTGCCACAGCCATTGGCGCCAATCAACGCCACCCGCTCGCCCGGGGCAATGTCCAAATCGATGTCGCGCAGGGCCTGCAGCGCACCCGGCCCCTTGCCAAAGCGCACGCCAATCTGGCGCAGGCTAAACACCGGCGTCACAGGCCCACCCCCAGCGGCGCTGCAGAACCTACGCCAGCCGCGCCTTCTTCGCCTTCGCGCCAGCGGCGCACTGCTGCCACCAAAAAGTTGAGCAGCAGCACCACCAGCAGCAACACCAGTCCCAGGCCGAGTGCCAGCGGCAAGTCGCCTTTGCTGGTTTCCAGCGCAATGGCGGTCGTCATGACACGGGTAAAGCCGTCAATGTTGCCGCCCACAATCATCACCGCGCCCACCTCGGAAATAGCCCGGCCAAAGGCCGCCAGCACCACTGTCAGGAGCGCATAACGCTCGTCCCAGGCCAGCAGCACGCCGCGCAGTGCGGTGCCCGCACCCAGCGACTGCAGTTGCTCTCCGTGCAGGTTCTGCGCGTCTTCCACCACCTGGCGGGTCAGCGCGGTGACCACTGGCAACACCAAAAAGGTCTGCGCCAGCACCATCGCCTTGAAGGAAAACAACCAACCCAAAAAGCCCAGCGGCCCGGTGCGCGACAGCAGTAAATAGACCACCAAGCCCACCACCACGGACGGCACCGCCAAAAAGGTGTTCAGCACCGCCAGCAGCGTGTCACGCCCGGCAAAGCGGCCCACGCCCAGCAGCGCCCCCAAGGCCAGCCCCAGCACGCAGGCAAACAGCGTGGCCCAGGCGCTCACCCAAAGGGAGCGGGCCACAATGGCCATCAGGTTTGCGTCCAGGGAGGTGATCAGTTGCAGCGCCGTTGCGGCGCTCTCGGTAAAGCTCGTCATAACTTCAGGTATCGTAGCCGCACCCTATTTCACCAACCATATGAACCGCCGTGCATAGGCTCCAGTTTCACTACACCCTTTCCCGCCAAAGCAGCCCGGCGCAGGTGCGCAATCCACTCATCGATTTGCTGCAGGCCGTGGCCCAACATGGCTCGATTTCGGCAGCCTCGCGGGCGCTGAATTTGAGCTACCGCCATGTGTGGGGCGAGCTCAAACGCTGGGAACAGGAACTGGGCAACGAACTGCTGGTGTGGGAGAAGGGCCAGTCCGCCAAGCTCACCGAGTTCGGCTCCAAACTCATGTGGGCCGAAGGCCAGGCACAGGCCCGGCTGGCGCCGCAAATTGAAGCTTTGCGCAGCGAACTGGAGCGCGCCTTTGCGGTGGCCTTTGACCCCGACGCCCACATCGCCATGCTCTACGCCAGCCACGACGCGGCCGTGGGCGCACTGCGCGAGTTTGCGCTGGAGCCCGATGACGCGGCCATCACGCCCGAGCGTCTGCATCTGGACATCCGTTTTTGCGGCAGTGTGGACGCCATTCGCGCCCTCAACGAAGGCCGCTGCGTCATGGCCGGTTTTCACACCCTGCCGAACCCCGAACGCGGCTCGGTGGCCGAGAAGATTTACAAGCCGCTGCTCAAGCCCGGCCTGCACAAAATCATTGGCTTTGCCACCCGTACGCAAGGGCTGATGGTGGCGCCCGGCAACCCGCTCGGCCTGCAATCGTTGGAGGACATCCAGCGCCAGGGCGCGCGCTTTGTGAACCGCCCGCTGGGCACGGGTACGCGCGTCGTGCTGGACGAACTGCTGGCACAGGCCAAGCTTGACCCTGCGCAATTCCCCGGCTACGGCCACACCGAGCCCTCACACAGCGCCGTGGCCCATGCCATTGCATCGGGTGCGGCCGATGTGGGCCTGGGTATTGAGGTGGCTGCGCGGGCGCTGGGCCTGGGTTTTGTGCCTTTGCTCAATGAAAGTTACCACCTGGTGTGCCTGAAATCGGCCTTGGCAGAGCCTGCTATTCAGGCCCTGCTACAACGCCTGCAGAGTCCGGCCTGGCAGGCGCATTTGTCGTCGCTGCCCGGCTACCGGCCGTGGCACAGTGGCGAGGTCCAATCCTTAAGGCGGATTCTGCCGTGGTGGAGTTTCCCTCCGCAAAACCGCAAATAGGCCTGTTTTGAAGCTATCTGACGCCAAACTGACCACCGGCGAACACTTGGAACTTAATAAATCTTAAAGAAGTGTGAGTTTTTCGCGGTTTTTTCGAGTTTTTGATAAAGCTCAAAGGTTGCAAGTTCGTAACAGTTAGCATAATTCCGTTACCGGTCATAGGGACATTCCCTAGGATCGTAATGGGTCGGGTGCCGGGGGACTCCAGCATTCGGGAACTACATACTTATCGTAGGGATTTCAAATGAATAGCAAGAGCTCTAAAGGCACGCGCACTACGCTGCGTCGCAACGCTGTGGCACAAGCCTGTGTCACCTTCTCCATGCTCCTGGCAGCCAGCACGCAAATCGCCGTGGCCGGTCCGGGCTTCGTAGATGCCACCGGCGTCAACGGTGACACCAAGCGCATACCCACTTTCTTCGCCTACAGCCCGTCCGGCATGCGTGACACAGCTGTACCTGAAGAAATCCTGCTGGCGCCCGCGCAGGGCCGTCCCGATGGCGCAAACTTCACCGGCGTGCCGCTGCGTAAGTTCGTCGACCCGCTGCCCTTGGCTGGCAAGGCCAACAAAAAACTGATGGCCGATGGCACTGAAAAGTACATCCCTGTCGCGGTTGCTTCCAATTGGATCAACCCACAAGGAGTCACGGTTACTGGACAAGACTATTACGAACTGGGTATCGTTGAGTACACCGATCGCTTCCACTCCGACCTGACCAAGGCCACCACTCTGCGCGGCTATGTGCAAATTGACCATCTGGCGTCCAACGGCCATGGACGGTTGCCCGGTAGCGACGCTGTGCCTTTGTTCTACCCCGACACAAAAGACGCATTGGGCAACACTGTGGCCGGTGCCCCCATCATGATTGCCGCCACTGACATCCGCGGCAAGTTGACCGGCGGCCCCAAGGTGCAAGCCTTGGCAGTTGATAAGCCCCACTTCCTGGGCCCGGTGATTGCTGCCACCAAGGACCGCCCCACCCGCCTGAAGGTGCTGAACCTGCTGCCCGTGGGCCGTGCTCTGTTTACAGAGGGCACCAAAGACGCGATCGACCCCCTCAATGGCGATCTGACTACCGTCCCCACCTTCGATGTGACGAACCGCCGCGGCGATTTGTTCCTGCCGGTTGACAAATCCATTCTGGGCGCAGGCATTGGCCCGGATGGCATGACCGAATACACCCAGAACCGCGCCTCGGTGCACTTGCACGGTGGCGACACGCCCTGGATCAGTGACGGCACACCCCACCAATGGATTACCCCCGCTGGTGAAAACGACGCGAACGTTCCTGGCAGCTTGGCTGCGGATTTCAACAACGTCAATGGCACCCTCGACCCCGCCATGTTGTCCCACTTTGTGAAGGGCGCCAGCACGGCTAACGTGCCCGACATGAACGATCCGGGCGACGGTGCCATGACCATGTACTTCCCCAATGGTCAGTCTGCCCGCGTGCTGTGGTACCACGATCACACCTTTGGCGCAACCCGCCTGAACGTGTACGCCGGTATGGCCTCCGCCTACCTGCTCACCGACACAGTGGAACAGGGCTTGGTGAATTCCAAGGCTTTGCCCCCGGCCGAGCGCACCATCCCCATGGTGCTGCAAGACCGCACCTTTGTGCCGGACGACATCGGTCTGCAAGACGCACGCTGGAACACCACCGCCTGGGGTCAACCCGGCGACTCCTGGTTCCCGCACGTGTACGAAACCGTGCAAGACCCCGCGCAAGCCAACAACTGGAACGCCGTGGGCCGCTGGCACTATGGCCCCTGGTTCTGGCCGGTTTTCCCTGCGCTGTACACCCTGCCTGAAGGCACGTACTCGCCCGCCGGTTACGAGAACTCGGTTACCACGACGCCTGAAGGCTGGAACGACACGCCCATCATCAATGGCGTGGCCTACCCCACCCTGGAAGTGGAACCCACCACCTACCGTTTCCGTCTGCTGAACGCCAGCAACGACCGGATGATGACCTTCAACCTGTTCCTGGCCAAAGCCACAGCTACGCTGGCGGACGGTACCGTGGTTGAAAACACGGGTAACTTGGAACCCATACCCGGCACGGACCCCGAAGAGTTCAGGCCCCGGGAAACTGAAATTGACATGGTGCCGGCCGCTGCTGTGCTGGCCGGTGACTTGTGCGCCCCTGACGAGCGCCGCCCCACACCGATTGGCGACACCGGCAAGTACTGCATTCCTGACACATGGCCCACCGACGGCCGTCTGGGTGGCATTCCCAACCCGGCTGGCGTAGGCCCGACGATTTATCAAATCGCCAGTGAAGGCGGTTGGCTGCCCAAGGTTGCCAAATACGAGCCTGCCCCCATCAACTACATAACGGACAAGGGCCGCATCGTGGTGCTGAATGTGGACTACGGCAAGAGTGGCTTGTTCATTGCACCGGCCGAGCGCGCCGACGTGGTGATCGACTTCTCTGAATATGCCGGCAAGACCCTGCTGGTGTACAACGACTCCGGCGCTCCGGTGCCTGCTGGCGACCCGCGTAACGACACGTTCACTGGCGTGGGCGACCAAGCTGGTAGCGGCGGTGCCGAAGATACCAAGCCCGGCTTTGGCCCCAACACCCGCACCATGATGCAAATCAAGGTGAAGGCGATGGAACCTGACCGCTCCTTTAGTCCGGTCGCCCTGGACGAGGCTATCCAAGGTGCTTATTTCTCTGACCCCGAGCGCCGTCCGGTGGTGGCCCAGGACATCTACTCTGGCTTTAACAAAGACTGGGCCAAGATGAGCCCGACCGAGATGTATGGCGACATCTATCTCGGCTCGCTGAAGAACCCGACCTTCCAGTTCACCCCTGGCACCCCCAGCTCAGGCGTTGCCAACGTGAAGGTTACGGCCACGGGTGCCGGTTACATTGATGCGCCCAAGGTCACCATTGCAGCACCTGCTGCTGGCGGCCAAGCGGCCACGGCGGTAGCCACCATGAAGATGGACGCCGTCAATGTGGTTAACCGCGGCAAGGGTTACACCTCGGCTCCGCTGGTGAGCTTTGCTGGCGGTGGCGGTAGTGGTGCAGTGGCCCTTGCCACCGTTCGCGTGGACACCGCTTCGGCCAAGGTTACTGCTGCTGGCGCGAATTACAACCCACCTAGCGGTCAACTGCGCCTTGCGTTCACAACACCGCCTGCAGCGACTACCAAGACACCTGCTGGCGTAGCCCCCACCGGCTATGCCACTGTTGATCCGATTACGAAGAAGGTAACCGGCATCACCATCCTGACTCCGGGCTCGGGCTATTCCACCGTTCCGACAGTCACGATCCAGAACCGGGACTACCTCGACGGCACGCTCATTTCCGGCTCGGGAGCCAAGGCCACCCTTACCGGTGAATTGGACGCTGTGATCATCCATGGCACCGACCCGGCCTTGAACGCTGCCACATCAGGCGGTGGTGGTTACACCGACATGGGCGCAGTACAGGTCACCCTGACTGGTGGCTTGTCAACGGTTGCTGGCGTAACCACCGCTGCAGCTAGCGCCACGGCGACCGGCAAGTTGTTTGACATTACCCTGACCCACCCCGGTTCCGGCTATGCAAGTGGCGAAGAGCCTGCTGTTACCATGACGACTAGACGCGGTCCGACCACCGCAGCGACTGTGAAAGCGACTGCGTCCGCTACCGCAGGTGCCAAGGAGAGCTACCTGGTCAAGACCAAGGCGATCCAGGAACTGTTTGACCCCACCTATGGTCGCCTGAACGCGACCCTGGGCGTGGAACTGCCGTTCACCAGCGCGCTGACACAAACCACTATTCCGCTCGGCTATGTGGATGAAGCCACCGAGAAGTTTGCCGATGGCGAAACGCAAATCTGGAAGATCACCCACAACGGCGTGGACTCGCACCCTGTGCACTTCCACCTGTTGAACGTGCAGGTGATCAACCGCGTGGGCTGGGATGGTTTCATTCAACCGATCGAGCCGCGCGAAGCCGGCTGGAAAGAAACTGTGACCATGAGCCCGCTGGAAGACGTTATCGTCGCCGTGCGTGCCAAGAAGCCTACCTTGCCTGGTTTCGGCGTTCCGCTGAGCGTGCGCATGATGGACCCGACACAGCCTGAAGGCTCGCCGTTTGGCTTCACCCAGATTGACCCGACCACCGGCAACCCGAAGGTCGTGACCAATGCCATGGTGGACTATGGTTGGGAATATGTGTGGCACTGCCACATCCTGGGCCACGAAGAAAACGACTTCATGCGTCCGATCACCTTCAACGCCAATGAAGCCGTTCCGACCGCACCTGCGCTGAGCCTCGTGTCGACCAACGGCACCAGTGCATCGTTCACCTTCACCGATAACAGCACGACCGAGCACAAGTTCTCGATCCGCCGTGCTCCGGTGGCTGCGAATGGCGCCGTGGGGGCCTACGCCGAAATCGGTACCGAGTTGGCGCTGTCCGCACCAACCACCGGTAGCAGCTTCGTTGATGCGACGCTGGCTCCTGAGCAAGGCTACCTGTACACGGTTGCCGCCGTGGGTGCATCCGGTGAAGGCTTGTCGAACGTCGTGTCTGTGAGCACCTTTGCCGCTCCGCCCGCACCGGCTCTGCTGGCTGAAACCAACCTGCTGAACACCAACGTGGCACTGACCTGGAGCATTCCAGGTGGTACTACGGTAGGCGGCTATACCATCACGCGTACTGACACTGCCGGTGTGGTTGCTACCTTCACCGCAGCAGCGGCTGATGTGGCCCTCACCGACGTGACCGCTGCCGGCAACACAACGTACACCTACGTTATTACCGCCATCAACGGTGACAAGCAGACTGCGTCGAACACCGTCACGGTGACCACGCCGAACCTGAACCTGGCTACCCCTGACGGCCTGGCAACCCAACCGAATGCCACCCGCATTCGCGTTACCTGGCAGGATCGTTCGGTTGGCGAAACACGCTTCAGCGTGCAGCGCACCACCGACGGTATCAACTGGGTGCAGTTGGGTGTGGTTACCAGCGGAACGCAAGTGGCTGCAACCGGTACCAACTACCAGTACGACAACCAGCGCAATACGGGAACCAACCGGATCCAACCTGGCGTTACCTACACCTACCGTGTAGTGGCCGAACAGGTGGTGAACGGTGCCGTGGTGAAGACGTCGGATCCGTCTGCAACCGTTACCGTGGTTTACGCTACGGCCGGTGCGGTGACCAACCTGGCAACGACCAATGTGGTTCGCAACAGCCCGACTTCGACCACCGAGCGTGTGTCGTTCAGCTGGACGCCTAACGCAACGGTTGGTGCACTGCCAATCACCAGCGCACAAGTGCAGTGGGCACGTAACGTTGGCTTTACCCAGGGTGCAAACCAGGGAACGCTGGGAACCCTGACCGCCACGAGCGGTACGGCCACCAACGTGCCGCGCGGCTTGCCAACCCCACTGTTCTTCCGTGTTCGCATGGTTAACGCACTGGGCAATGGCACATGGTCGACCCCGATCGGTCCGATCGCAATGCCCTAATGTGAGCCCATGGCGCCGGTCGCTGCAAGGCGGCCGGCGCCTTTTTGAATCCACCTTGATTTCCAATCCATGAAAACTTTCCTCAAACCTCTCGCAGCCTGTGTGCTGGCCCTCGCGGCCAGCGGTGCGTTCGCCCAAATGGGCAAGGCACCCGCAGGGGCGGAAGCAGCGGCTACCAGCAATCGTTTCACGACGACCAAGGACCAGATCAGCTACTCCACCGGCGTGATGGCTATTCGCAACTTCACTAAAAATGACGTTGAGTTTGATATTGAGCTGATGATTCAGGGCATGCGTGACGCTTTGGCTGGCAAAGAGCTGAAGATGAACGACCGCGAAATCCGCGCAGCAATGCAAGGGTTGCAGGTTGAACTGCGTCGCACCATGGCCTCGAGTCTGCGTGACCTGGGTGCCAAGAACCGCAAGCGCGGCGCTGAGTTCCTGACTGCTTACCGGGCCAAACCCGATGCAGTGGCCCTGAGCAATGGTGTGTTGTACCGCGTGGTAAAGGCCGGTGACGGCCCCAAACCCATGGAAACCGACACTGTGGTGACCCGCTACCGCGGTGCCAGCATTGACGGCGTGGAGTTTGATGCCACGCTGGAAGGCAAGACCTCGACCATGCGGATGGGTCAGCTGATTTCGGGTTGGCGCGAAGCACTCAAGCACATGCCTGTAGGTTCCAAGTGGGAAATGGTCATTCCGTCCGCCCTCGCCTATGGCGACAAGGGTGTCGGTGATGTCATTGGCCCAAACGAAGTGCTGGTGTTTGACGTTGAATTGTTGGAAATCAAAAAGTGAGCTTCAAAAAGGCATTCCGGCGTTTGGTGGTTGGCAGCCTCTTGGCTGCGGGCCTGATTGCGCCGGTTTTTGCCGGGATGCCGGCCATGGCCATGGCCGACGCAAAAGATAGGACAGGACCACCCGGCAGCGCGCAAGCGCTTGCTGGCGTGGGTTCTCCAGAAGAATTAGAAATCGGTCGCCGCATTTACCAAGAAGGTATCGGTGCCAATGGAAAGCCCATTACGGGCCTGCGTTTTGGTGGTGTGGAGCTGCAAGGCGCTCCTGTGGCATGTACCAATTGCCACCGCCGCAGCGGACTCGGATCGGTGGAAGGTGTTGACCAGGTTGCCCCGATTGCCGGTCGCTTTATTTTTTCGGATGACCAGCTTGCTGTAGTCAGCATGAATTTCCGAAACATCAAGAATTTCAATCAAAGGCATGCGCCCTTTGATGAACAGAGCTTTGCCGCTGCCATGCGACAGGGCAAACACGTTAACGGACGCGAGCTGAGCCCCATCATGCCGCGCTTTGAACTCAGCGATGCCGATTTGCGGGGGCTGTCCTCGTACCTGCGCACGCTGTCGTCCAAGTGGTCGCCCGGTGTGGATGCCCGCACGATTCGCTTTGCCACGGTCATCACGCCCGACGTGAGCCCGGAGCGCAAGCAGGTGTTCCTGGACACCCTCAAGGCCGCGCTAAATCAGAAAAACGGCAACTTTGCTCCGCGTATGCGCACCATGAGCACGGCAGCCGAGATGATGTACAACACCAACCGGTACTGGGATCTGGCGGTCTGGGAACTGCAGGGCGCCCCGGAAACCTGGGCCGCGCAACTGGAAGAACGGCACCGCGCGCAACCGGTGTTTGCGCTGGTGTCCGGGCTGGGTACCGGACAGTGGCAACCGGTACACGATTTTTGCGAGCGCCAGCGTGTAGGTTGCTGGTTCCCGAGCGTGGACGCGCCCCCTGCCAACGCCAGCAAAGATTTCTATTCGCTGTATTTCTCGAATGGCGTGACGCTGGAAGCCGGCTTGCTGGCGCGTCAACTGAGCACCAACAAGCCCGCCCGTCTGATTCAACTGCACCGCGGTGACATGGCCGGACGTACCGGTGCCGCGCAACTGCAAACGCTGCTCAAGGCAGGCGCCAAGCCGGTGCCGGTGGTGACCCGCAACGTGGAAGCCACCGACCCTGCCAGCCTGACCAAGGCACTGGCCGATGTGGGCCCGCGCGACGCCGTGATGCTGTGGTGGCCCAAGGGCGATGTCGAGGCACTGAGCGAGGTGCCGGTGCCCAAGGGAACGGTGTATGTGTCTTCGCGCATGGCCGGTGCAGAACATGCGCCCTTGCCCGACGCCTGGAAGCCTGCGGTGCACCTGTTGTTTCCGTACCAGTTGCCTGAAAAGCGCGCAGCGGGCCTGTTCTATTTCAACGCGTGGCTGAAGGTGGCCAAGCTGGAGTTGCGCGACGAGACCTTGCAGTCCGAGGTGTACTTTGCCATGAGCTACCTGACCGAGACTCTGACGGACATGCTGGACAACGTGCATGTGGAATACATGCTGGAACGTGCTGAAAACATGCTGAGCCTGCGCGAAGGCGCCAAGGCAGAAGACGAGGCTCGCGAGTTGAGCACGGCGCGGTACAACAAGGGCGGCGTTGGAGGCGCACAAGGCGCTATGGAAAGGTTGGCACAGCCAGAGGCGCGCAAGTCGCCTCGGCCGATGCCGGGACAGACGGCTCAGGTGATGATGAAACGCGAAGGCACCACGGTGTACCCGCGCCTGAGTCTGGCACCCGGTCAACGGTTTGCCTCCAAAGGGGGTTATATCGTTCGATTCGCTGCCGATGGCAAGAGTGTGGTGCCCGCTACCGAATGGATGGTTCCGTAAGGTTCGGCACAAGAGAACAGCCTGAATTGCGCGCTGGAGCTGGCGCAGTGGGTTGGGTGGGTTAGGTTTGCAGGTCCGGGAGAGTAGTGGTCGACGATTCGTCAGCTGCGAAAAATGTCAGTAAATTTAATTTAATTCTTGAAAGGAATTGATCATGATGAAGAAACTAATCGTTGCCGCTAGCGTGTTGACTTCCCTGGTGGCCGTGGCTGCCGACGTGTCTCCGGCCAATGCTGCATTGGCCAAAGCACACGAGAAGAAGAGCCAGGGCCTGCAGTGCCAGCAAGAGGCAACTGCCAAGAAGCTGGAAGGCGCCGCCAAGAAGCAATTCATGGTGCAGTGCCTGAACGCTGCCGCTGCTGCCGCTCCGACCAAGTAATTGGACGAACCGGGGCCGGTTCGTAAATCGTGCGCACGGCGCCCCTGGGTGCGGACGGATCGACAGGCTTCGGGGTCAAGACCGTTTATCGCGCAAGGCAAACACGCCCTGCGCCCAAACGGCATCTTGGCCGGATTTGTATCGGTTGCGGAACGGGGTTTTGAATTATTGAGGCACTTTCGTCAGTTCTAGCCTCCGCTTCGCTTACCATAATGCGTCGAGAAGATGCGAATATCAATTGGGGCGTAGGGAAGAATATGAATCTCGGAATTTCACAAAAGCGGACCGCTTATTTTTCGGCCGCTGTGCTTGCCCTGGCAAGCATGGGTTTTGCATCTGCAGCACTGGCTGCTGACCCGCACGCCGGCCACGATATGTCGGGCCACAACCACAGCATGGCGGGTCACGATATGTCGACCATGGCCGCTCCCGCTGCCGACCCCCACGCAAACCACCAAGTCGATACCAAGGCCGCTGTCAAACGCAGCATGGTGAACATTGCTGTTGGCGCTACCCCCATGGTGAAGCAAGACGGCACAAAAACCACCCTGGCCAAAGAGCTGGAAGGCAAGAAGCCAACCATTCTGGCTTTCATCTACACGTCGTGCACCACGGTGTGCCCGGTGACCAGCCAGATTCTTTCCGGCACCCAGGACAAACTGGGCGCGGACCTGGCCAACACCCGCATCATCTCGGTCTCGATTGACCCCGAATACGACACACCCGAGCGTCTGGTGGCCTATGCCAAGCAGTTTGGTGCCAAGCCGCAATGGCAGCACTACACCGGCACGCTGGCCGACAGCATCGCGGTTCAAAAGACCTTTGGTGCTTATCGCGGTGACAAGATGAACCACGTGCCGCTGATGTTTATCAATGCGGGCGGCAAGAAGGAATGGGTCAAGCTGGACGGCTTCCCCAGCGCCGACGAAGTGGTGAAAGAGTATCGCAAACTGGTAAAGGGCTAAACCATGGCATTCCGTCTGCACAACAAGCGCGGTTTCACTTTGCTGGAACTGCTGGTGGTGATGGTCATCATTGGCTTGCTGGTGGGCTATGTGGCCCCCATGTATTTCAAGCAAGTTGGCAAGTCGGAAGTCAAGACAGCCCGTGCCCAGATTGAGTCGTTTGGCAAGGCGCTGGACCAGTACCGCCTGGATACCGGCCACTACCCCACCACCGAGCAGGGTCTGGGCGCATTGACGGCCAAGCCCGCAGACGAAGTGAAGTGGGATGGCCCCTACCTGAAGAAGGGCGTACCTACCGACCCGTGGGGCACCGCCTACGTGTACAAGCGCCCCGGTACCAAGGGTGAGTACGACATTGTTTCGTTCGGCAAGGACGGCGTGCCTGGCGGTGCCGGCGAAGACGCTGACTTGGGTAGCTGGGAATAGCCAAAGGGCGCATCCAACCGGACTTACCTAGCCTACCGAGCCCATGGAATTCACCATCCGTTCAGTGGACCAGTCTGCGACGATTCGCACACTGACGCTGGAGGCACCCACCAAGGAGCTCGCGCTGCAGTCGGCCGCCGAGCGCGGACTGCGTGTGCTGTCTATTTCGGGTGGTGCGTCGGCTGGAATGCCCACCCTGCGCAAGCGCAAGGTGGACTTTCCGGTGGGGCATTTCAGCCACGAGTTGCTGACCTTGCTGAATGCCGGTCTGGCGCTGGTGGAGTCGATTGAGACGCTGAACGAAAAAGAAACCAAGAACGAGCGCAAATACATTTTGGGCAAACTGGTGGCTGACTTGTTTAGCGGCAGTTCACTGTCCAACGCGCTCGCGCAATTTCCCGAGGTGTTTCCGCCGCTGTTTGTGGCCACGGTGCGGGCCAGCGAGCGCACCGGCGGCTTGCCGGAGGCGCTTGAAAAATACGTGGCCTACCAGAGCCAGCTCGACATCGTCAAAAAGAAGATCGTCAGCGCCAGCATTTACCCGGTGCTGCTGATGGTGGTGGGCACGCTGGTGATTGGCTTTTTGCTGGGCTATGTGGTGCCCCGCTTTGCCAAGATTTTTGAAGACATCGGCGGTGATGTTCCGTGGATGTCGCGCCTGCTGATCGACTGGGGGCACTTTGCCCAGGACTACGGCAGCATGTTGCTGGTGGCGATTGGGGTGGGCGTTGTGACCCTGGTCTTCTGGCTGACCCGTCCCGGCACGCCGGCCAAATTGGTCAAGGCCGTGCAGCAGTTTCCGGCTTTGGGCGAGCGCATCCGGGTCTACCAACTGGCACGCTTTTACCGCTCGCTGGGCATGTTGCTGCGCGGCGGTATGCCGGCGGTGGCTTCGCTGGAACTGGTGTCCGACCTGTTACCCGGTGCCCTGAGCCAACAGTTGAACGCTGCCACCCGGCTGATTCGCGAGGGCACTCCCATATCCGTGGCGATGGAGAAAAACGGGCTGACGACCGTGGTTTCTGCCCGTATGCTACGGGTGGGGGAAAGAACAGGACAAATGGGTGAAATGATGGAGCGCATCGCGTTGTTTTATGACAGCGAAATCAGTCAATGGATTGACTGGTTCGTGAAGTTGTTTGAACCCCTGCTGATGGCCTTCATCGGTTTGGTAATCGGTTTCATTGTGGTCGTGATGTATTTCCCGATCTTCGAACTGGCGGGAAGCATCCGATGAGCGAACAAAAAGTTAGCGCCACCCCATCGCAGTTTGTCGGCCTTCTCAGCGAGGCCAAAGACCACGCCAGCGTGCAGAACCTGCCGATGGTGGAGCCACTGCAAAAAATTCTGGAACTCGACAACGCGCAATTCCTCAGCGAGATGAGCAAGCGCGTGGGCCTGCCAGTGGTCACCATGTCGCAGATCAATGCCATGCAAATGGCGCTCGACGTGGTGCCCTTCCGTGACATGGCTCGGCGCGAGTGCTTGCTGCTCAAAGACGCAGCCGGACAGTTCGTGCTGGTGATTTCCGACCCGTTTGACCAGAAGCTGCGCCAGTGGGCCGACGCCAACCTGGATTTCTACTACGCGAAGTTCATTTGCCACCGCAGTGACATCCTGGCGTATCTGACGCGCCAGGAAAAAGGCCTGCGCGCGATGGAGTCGCTGGAGTCCACCGAAGACCTCGGCGCTCCCCTGCCCGGCGGCGATGGTGCGGTGGAAGAACTGAGCTACCGCTCAATTACCGAAGACGGCAGCCCGGTCGTCAAGTTCGTTAACTCCACCATTTTTGACGCCCTGCAGGCCAGCGCCAGCGACATTCACATGGAGTCGGTGGGCTCGGGCATGGTGATCAAGTACCGGGTGGACGGCGTGCTGAGCACGGTGGGCTCGGTGTCGACGGCCGAACTGGCCGAGCAGACCATTTCGCGTATCAAGGTGATGTCGGAGCTCGACATTTCCGAGCGCCGCGTGCCGCAGGACGGCCGCTTCCGTGTGAGCCTGCAAGGCCGCCTGATTGACCTGCGGGTGTCCATCATCCCGAGCATCCACGGCGAAGATGCGGTGCTGCGTATTCTGGACAAGCAGTCGCTCTCCGACCAGATGAAGGGGCTGCAGCTCACCACGCTGGGCTTTGACGAAGACGTGGCAGCGCAGTTGCGCCGCATGGCGGCTGAGCCCTACGGCATGATGCTGGTGACCGGCCCGACCGGTAGCGGTAAGACGACTACGCTGTACGCCGCTATCTCTGAGGTGAACTCGGGCTCGGAAAAGATCGTCACGATTGAAGACCCGGTGGAATACCAGTTGCCGGGCGTGCTGCAGATTCCGGTGAATGAGAAAAAGGGCCTGACCTTTGCGCGTGGTCTGCGTTCGATCTTGCGGCATGACCCCGACAAGATCATGGTGGGTGAAATTCGTGACTCCGAGACCGCGCAGATTGCGATTCAGTCCGCCCTGACCGGCCACTTGGTGTTTACCACCGTCCACGCCAACAACGTGTTTGACGTGATTGGCCGCTTTATGCACATGGGCGTGGATATGTACAGCCTGGTGTCGGCGCTGAATGGCGTGCTGGCGCAGCGATTGGTGCGGGTGAACTGTAAACATTGCGAAGAGCCGTACACGCCGACGCCTGAGTTGCTGACGGCTTCGGGCCTGACCTCCGAGCAGGTGGAGGGCTGGACCTTCAAAGAGGGCAAGGGCTGCGGCCACTGCCGGGGCAGCGGGTTCAAGGGCCGCAAAGCCATTGCCGAAATTTTGGACTTGAACGACGAAATCCGTGAACTGATCATTGCCCGTGCACCGATCCGCCAACTCAAGCAGGCGGCGCAGGACAACGGAACCAAGCTGTTGCGCGACTCGGCCCTGGCGCTGGTACGCAACGGTGAAACCACTTTAACCGAGATCAACCGTGTCACTTTTATCACCTGACACACTGTCGCTGTATATCGAACCCAACCGGGTCCAAGCCGTCAAGGCAGTGGGGCTGGGCCAGCAAGCGGGTGAAGTGCGCCAACGCAAGGCGGAGGTGCAGGCATCTGATAACTGGAAGGGCATGGTGGAGGTGTGTACCGAGTTGGTCCGGCAGACCAAGCCCGATCGCGTGCGCGTGGTGCTGTCCGACAAGCTGGTGCGTTACGCCTGCTTTCCGTGGCAGCCGGCATTGCGCAATACCGACGAAGAGCTTGCGCTGGCGCGCCTCAATTTTGACGATGTGTATGGCCCCAATACCAGCACCGACTGGAAGCTGGGTCTGACCGCTGGGCGCCCGGGCCAGTCGCGTTTGTCGATTGCCATTCCCCAGACGCTGTATGCCGTGCTGGAAAGCAATTTTGGCCTGAATGCGCCCAAGGTGCAGTCGGTTCAGACGGCCTTTACCGCCACAGTGCGCAAGCACCGCAAGGCGCTTGGCACTGCGGGCTGGCTGGTCAATCTGGAACAGGGTCGGCTGACACTGGGTTGCTGGAACGATGGCTCGTGGCGCTGGATTTATTCGGTGCACTCCGACATCGAAACGCCCGAGGCGTTGCTGATCCGCATTCGCCAGGAAGTCATGATGTCTTCCACCAGTCTGAAGGCGGCTACGCCCCTATCGGTCTACCTGCATACGCCGGCCATGGAGCACCTTTCGTTTGGCACGATGGAGGGCGTTCGCTTTGTTCAGCTCAAAACGCGTAACACCGACGCCGGTGCCAAATATGCCTTTGCGCTGCTGGGAGTCAAAGCATGATGAAGGGCTTTTACTTTGATTTCATGGAGGCGCCCAGGCACCTGCCCTGGCTGCGCGCGCTGTTGTTGTTGGCGGGCCTGCTGAGCGCAGGCTTTGTGGCCGCGTATTACCAAACCGAGTTGCACCCGCAACTGCAAGCTGAACGCCAGACCTTGCAAGCCGAAATGGCCAAGCTGGGTGCTGCCGCGCCGGTCAGTGCGGTGAAGCCGGCGGTGCTGGCGCAATCGTGGCGCAGTGCACGCCAAGCCTCGGTGCAGCTCAGCCTGCCCTGGCAGCGCCTGTTTGTAGAACTGGGCCAGGCTTCCAGCACCGGCAATGTGGCACTGATTTCCATCGAACCCGATCCGGTCAAGAGCCACGTGGTGCTGATGGTGGAGGGGCGCGATATGGCTTCGATGCTGAAGTTCGTGTCGGACCTGCAAAAGAGCCCCGATTTTTCCGAGGTGGTGTTGCAGTCGCACACCATCAACACCAAGGTGCCTGAGAAACCGGTGCGCTTCCGGCTGTCTGCAACCTGGAGGACTGCCGAATGAACACCGTGGTTTTACAACGCCATGTGCAGTACCGCCTGAACCAGTTAGGCAAGGTGGGTGCCGTCGGTCTGATTCTGATGGTGGCGGCCGTAGCGGCCTGGTTTACGCTGGTGCGCTGGGGTGAAAAAGACTTGATCAACGCGCGCAAGCGGGTTGAGTCGGTGCAAAAGCAGGTGGCCAACAAGAGCAGTCTGCCGATGAGTTCATCGCTGAATCAGGAAGAACAACTGCGGGTGTTTTACAAAAACTTTGGCCCCGAGGAGAAGGTGCCTGAAACGCTGCAACGCATTTACAAGGCCGCCGAAAAACAGGACTTGGTATTGGAGACCGGCGAATACACGCTGGTGGTAACGCCCGGCGAACGCCTGCAGCGTTACCGGGTGGGCTTGCCGGTCAAGGGAACCTTCAAGCAAGTTCTGGGCTTTATGGACAAGGTTTTGCAGGACAACGCGACCGTGGCCCTGGAGAACGCGGCATTCAAGCGCGACAAGGTAGATGAGGCCGTGGTGGAAGCCAAGCTGGTGTTCACCCTTTATGTGGATACGCAGCCATGACGCCCGCAAACACCCGACTTCTGATTGTTGCTGGTGCCGTGGCAACTGCGGCGCTGATCTGGTTTGGCCCTGCTCCCGATGAAGGAGTCTCGACGTCGGAGCCAGCCAAGACGGGCAAGGCCCCTAAAGTGCGCGCACCGGAGAGTGCTGCCAGCCTGAGCAAGGCCGGCGATTCGCTGGACCAGGGCCTCAAGCCCATTGACCAGCGCGACCACTTGACCAAGAAAGGCACGGGCGGCTTGTTTGCCCAGAGCACTTGGGTGAAGGCACCGCCGCCCCCTCCGCCGCCCCCTCCTCCACCGCCGCCGCCGCCGCCTCCACCGCCAAAGGCTCCCAACTTGCCCTATGCCTTTATGGGCAAGTTCGAGCAGGGCGACACCAACCTGGTAATTCTGACCCGAGGTGACCGTGTGATTACGGCCGCGCAGGGTGAGACGCTGGATAACACCTACCGTATTGATCGCATAGAGGCCACCAAAGTGCTGTTTACCTACTTGCCCATGGGCGTTTCGCAATCTTTAGCCACCGGGGGTTCCCAGTGAAAAATTTACCATCGTTCCCTCGAAAAAGCCTGGTTGTGCTGCTGGCCGTTGCACTGGCCGGCTGCGCTGCTGATCAGTTACACCGCGAAGGCATGTCGCTCATTGAAAACGGCAAGCTCGACGAAGGCCTGAGCAAACTGCAACAGGCCCAGCAGGCTGACCCCGGCAATGGCGCCTTCAAGAAGGACCTGCTGCTGCAACGCGACGCTGCCACGGCACGGCTGTTGGCACAAGCCGATTTGGAAAAAGCCGCCAAACGCTGGGATAACGCCCTGCAGTTGTATTCACAAGTGATGCAATTGGACCGTGGCAATGTGACGGCACGCCAGGCCATGTTCGAGATCAACCTGGAACGCCGGCAAACCGCCAAGGTAGACGACGCTGCGCTGGCTTACGGCAAGGGGGACTTCGATCTGGCGAATAGCCTGATTAGCCGTGTGCTGGTAGAAAACCCGAACCATCCGCGTGCCAACGCGCTGCGCAACCAGATTCTGGAAGCCACCTCCACCGCCAGTTCACTCAACGGTGTGGCCCTGAACTTCAAGGGCAAGAAGCCGGTCACGCTGCAGTTCCGCGATGCCAACCTGCGCATGGTGATGGAGGCAATTGCCAAGACCACCGGCCTGAACGTGATTCTTGACAAAGACGTGAAGGCCGACCTGAAGGTCACCATCTTTGTGCGTGACACCCCGGTGGAAGAAGCGATTGACCTGATCCTGATGCAGACCCAGACCGCCAAACGCGTCATGGGGGAAAACTCGATCCTGATCTACCCGGACACCGAAACCAAGGCACGCGAATACGCCGAACTGAAGATTCGCCGCTTTGCCATCACGAACGCCGATCCGAAAAACGTGCTGGCCATGGTCAAGACTATGACCAAGACCAAGGATATGTTTGTTGACGAGAAGACCAATTCGCTGGTGGTGCGCGACACGCCGCAGGTCATCCGCATGGTTGAAAAACTGATTGTGGCGATGGACCAACCCGAGCCCGAAGTGATGCTCGAAGTGGACGTGGTGGAAGTCTCCCGCGACCGCACGCTGGCGCTCGGCATTAACCTGCCAACCAGCTTTGGCGTAAGCATTCCGGAGATGTCGCTGGAAGCCTTCAAAAAGCTGAGCGATGCCAATGCCACGGTAAGCGGGATGTCGGTGGGCGTCACTGCCAAGAAGACCGATGGCGATGGCAACACGCTGGCCACACCGCGCCTGCGCGTGCGCAACAAGGAAAAAGCCAAGTTCCTGGTGGGTGACCGCCTGCCGGTGATTTCTTCGGCTGCCACTCCGTCAACCGGAGGCGGTGCCTCGGTTTACAACACCAGCGTGCAGTATGTGGAAGTAGGTATCAAGATTGAGGCCGAACCGACCATTTATGCCGATGGTGAAGTGGCCATCAAGCTGACGCTGGAAGTCAGCTCGGCCGGCGCGCCCAATGCCGATGCGGCCAAGAGCGGCACCATTGCCTACTCCATCGGCACACGCAGCCTGAACACGGTGCTGCGGCTGAAGGATGGCCAGACCGAAATCATTGGTGGCCTGATTCAGGACAGCGACACCAGCGACTCGACCCATGTACCGGGTCTGGGTGATATTCCGATTCTGGGACGCCTGTTTGGCGTGCAGACCGATACGAAGAAGAAGAAGGAAGTGATCATGTCGATCACGCCGCGTATCGTGCGCAACAACCGCCAGATCGACAGCGAGTTGCTCGAACTGTGGTCGGGTACCGAAAACAACCTGCGATACGGCACGCGCCAGGTGGGCACTGGCAAGCTGCAAGCCCTGGCGGCACCGGCAGGCGCTGCAGGCACGGTGTCGGTGGCATCGTCGTCTTCTGCCGCACCGGCCCCCGCAGCAGCGCGTACCGGTGCGCGTGGCGTGCCGGCAGCGGCTGCAAACTCTGCGGCCAGTGCCGCCGCAGTATTGCGACCGGTCAGCATGACCGCACCGACCAATGCCAAGGTGGGCGACAAGATTACGGTGAACCTCAACTTCCCGGCCAGTGCCGCCAGCACCGGCGTAGAGACCACCCTGAACTACGACAACAGCCGTTTGAAACTGATCTCGGTGACGGAGTCGGACGCTGCGCGCAACGAGGCCTCTGCCCTGCGCTTTACCGGTGATGGAGAGAGTGCCGGCAGCGTGCGCGTGGAACTGACCGCCGGCCGTGGCGAGGCATTGCCAACCAATGGTGGCGCACTGGCGCAAGTGCAATTTGAAGTGCTGGCAGGTACCGGCACAACGCCATTGAGCGTGGGCTCCAGCGCCTTGGTGAATGCCGACAACGGCACCATCAAGTTGCCTGACTCGCCGACGGTGGAACTCGACATCAAGTAATTCCATGAAGCGCTTGCAGTTGCCGGTGCGCTCTAACGGGTTCACGCTGATCGAAATGCTGGTGACAGTGACCATTGTGGGTCTGCTGGCCACCATCACATTTCCGATGCTGGAACTGGCCGAGCGACGCAGCAATGAGAAGGTGCTTCGTGAATCGCTGCGGCAAATTCGCTCGGCACTCGACGCCTACAAACAGGCGGTCGATGAAGGGCGGATTGTGGAAGAGACCAAGGGCTCCGGTTATCCGCCGAATCTGGATGCGCTGGTGTCAGGCGTGGCAGATGCCAAGAGCCCGAGCCGGGATAAGAAGATTTTCTTTTTGCGCCGCATTCCGCGCGATCCCTTCAGCCTGGTGGGGCAGGAGCTTCCGCCGGACTGGGCTCTGCGCAGTTATGCCAGCAACCCGACCGACCCGCAGCCTGGCGTCGATGTTTTCGATGTGTATTCCCGCTCCGAAGGCATCGGACTCAACGGCGTGCCGTATAGGAATTGGTAATGCGAAAAATCAAGGGTTTCACGCTGATTGAACTGATCGTGGTGATGACCATCATCAGCCTGTTGCTGACGCTGGCCGCGCCCCGCTATTTCCGCTCCATCGACAAGAGCAAGGAAACCGTGCTCAAGGCGAACCTGGTGGCGACCCGCGATGCCCTCGACAAGTTCCGCGCGGACACCGGCAAGTACCCAACCCAATTGTCTGACCTGGTAGACAAGCACTACCTGCGCATCCTGCCCTACGACCCAATTGTGGATAGCTCCGAAGCCTGGGTGATCACCCCACCCGGCGATGGCCAGGAAGGTGGCGTGTACAACATCAACAGCAGCGCCGAAGGTGCTGATGCGGACGGTGTGCCCTATGCCCAGTGGTAAACCGGCCAGACGCAACGGCGGTTTTATTTATATCGGCCTGCTGATTGGCCTGGCAGTGATCGGCATCGGACTGGGTGCCATATCCGAGGTGTGGACGCAGTCCCGCCAGCGCGAGAAGGAACAAGAGCTTCTGTTTATTGGCGACCAATTCCGGTTTGCCATTACCAATTTTTACCAGCAGTCACCGGCGGCAGCCCGGCGTTTTCCCCTGACGCTGGATGAACTGCTGGAAGACAACCGCAACCCGGACAAACCGGCACGCCACCTGCGCCGGCTCTACACCGACCCCATGACCCAATCGACCCGCTGGGGCGAGATACGGCTGCCAGGCGGCCAACTCGTGGGCGTGTACAGCGAGTCCAGCGATAAACCGCTGAAGACCGCTGAGTTCGCGCTGCGCAACAAGGACTTCGTCGACAAGGAGCATTACTTTGACTGGACTTTCCGGTCGTCCTTGGCGGCCGCCAACCCCAACCTCGCTGCGGGTGCTGGCTATTCAGGCAATGGGCAACCCGGCGCTCCGGGGACGCAGGGAGCACCGGGGACGTCTGGTGGCGGAAGCGGCTCCAAAGTGCCCGCACCCGCCCCCAGGCCGGGTGGCATCGGTGCACCGTCGCAAGGCTTTATTTCGCCAACGCCCCGGCCAGCCACCCCGCCTCCGGGTTTCATACAGCCGACCCCAAGGCCGCGTTAAATCAGCACCGACTCACAGCAGGTTGGTCTGCGATTTGGACTTCTTGAAGATCGACATGACTTTGGGCACGTAGCGCACGGTCTCCGCATATTGCGGAATCTGCCGCCCCGCGTTCACCACTGCCGACTCGCCGGCGTTATAGGCGGCGACCGCAAGTTCTACGTTCTGGTCAAAATAGTCAAGTAACCAGCGCAGGTACTTGCTGCCGGTCAGGATGTTCTGGCGCGGGTCCCAACTGTTCGAATTGCCAAAGCGTTTGGCCGTATTCGGCATCAGTTGCATCAGCCCCTGCGCGCCCTTCGGAGACAGCGCCCTCGGGTTGTAATTGGACTCCACAGAAATCACCGCATGAATCAGTTCGCTGGGCACCTGGGTTGCCTGGCTGGCTTCCTGAACAAACGCGCGGTAATCGGAGGGGATAGCCGACAGTCGCGGCGTCTCGGTTGGAACACTTACCGGACGCGGCAAAGGCAGTTTCTCGGCTTCGATCAACAAGGTGCTGGCGGTTTCGTCAGGGTTACTTGACAGCACCACCGAACCGCTCTCGCTGACGCCCACATACACCTGCCCCCAGGCGGCACCACTGAGGGTGGCGCCCAACAACACGGTGGGCCAGAAAGGACGCATAGCCAAATGGAAGTTAACGGGGAACTTTCCGCCGTTCAACCAGTCCGATCAGGCCAGCGGGGGTTATGAACAAGAGGTTTTGCGCACGGTATTCCTTGAGCGCCTTGCTGACCATTTCGCGCGAAGCGCCCACTTGCCGGCTGATGGCGGTGTTAGACAGCTTTTTGGAAATCACCAGCATGCCGTCTGAAGCTTTTTCGGCCGCGGCATACAAATAACCCAGCACGCGCGAGGGAACACTCGTCAGTGCCAATGCAGCAATCTTCTGGTTGGCGCGGCGCAACCGATCAACCAGACCAATCATGACGGCCACCGCCATGTGGTTGTTATTGAGAATGCAACTGTTAAACCCGTCGCGGCTGAGCACCAACGTATCGACCTGGGTGTCTGCCACGACCGTGGCGGAATGGGGGCGGCTGTCGAGCAAACTCATTTCACCAATGCACTCCCCCGAAGACAAGGAAGCCAGCACGATTTCCTTGCCATTGGCATTGACCACCACATTGGCCTTGCCGGCAAGAATGATGAATAGCAAGTTAAGCCGGTGTCCGACATCGACAATGTGCTCACCACGCTTGAACCGCCTTTTTTCCAAGGCAGAAATCAGCGAGATGGCCTGTGTATCCGACAAGTGTTCGAACATCGGAACACGCCGTAATAAATCCGGTGTAGTTAGCGCTGCCACTTATACAATACCCCTACCACTTTTTATATTGATTTCAGCCCCATTTTTTCGCCCGTTAAGCTTACCGCATTTGGATGGCCAAAGGTACTACCCGGCGTTAACTTGGAGCAACATGCCATGAACAGACCCGAAAAACGACAGCTACCGCGACTGGTGCCAGGCGAAGTTCCTCGTGGCACCCTCATCCTTAATCACGGTGGCAAAAGCACCATTATTGAAAGTGTCCGGGATATTTCCAATTCCGGTATGAGTCTGTCCATCAACGAACTCGCGCCGGTCTCGCAAAAGGTGTCTGTGCAATATGCCGGCTCGGGCGTCAATATGGAAGTTTTCGGGCGTGTGGCCTGGTGCAATACCACGGCCTCGATAGAACCCGATTCCAAGCATCCGGGCAAATTCCTGATGGGTGTGGAATTGATGAGCCCGATGACGCTGTTTGCGATGCTGCCCAAGCGGCCGCATTAAGCTGCGCTAGTTAGCCCGGACCCAGGAGTCCGGCTAAAAGTTTACCTGGCGGTCTAGCCGCCTCCCCGCTGCATATACAAGTCAAAGCGCTTCATAAAGGCGTTGCGCGTTTCGTCGTCTATCCCGGCAAACCGGAAGCTCACGGCGAGGCGAGGCATCTGAACCAGCGCGATCACCCGCGGCTCGGCCACTTGCCATTTGATACCCAGCGCGCCGTCGCCTATGCGAACCCCCACGGTCCGATCCTGGTGCTTCCAGTGGTGTTCGCCAATGGCTTCCGGCAGCCAGCGCAGCCAGTCGTCCTCGGTACAGGCCATGTCACGCTCAAAGCGCTCTTCGTAATGCGATTGCATGTCTAGCGGCATTCCTCTTCAACCACCAGCGATCGGCGGCCAGATCGCCAGCACATCGTCCGGTTGCAGCGCGTGCGTAGCGCGGTCTTCGGGAGCGATGTATTTGCCGTTGATCAGCACCAAGTGCACCATTTTCTCGGGCAGAGAAAACGGCGCAATGATTTGCAGGATGGTGGCTCCATCGGCCACCTCCAACTCCACCTGGTTACTGGTGCGCACGGCGGCGGGTAGGTAGTCCGTGAGCGAGGCGAACAGCTTGAATGTAATTTTCATGGGGCGCGATGCTAGCGCCTACGTGCGTCGTTGGCACCGGACCACTCCGGTTGACCCTGCGCCGCGCCCAGATACGCTTCCATCAATTGGGTTGGGTCCTTTTTGAGGACCTCTTTCCAGGGGCCGAGTTTGACTTGCCCTTCCACCAGGCCGCGCATCACGCCCACATGGTTGGTCCAGCCCACCGAGTTGCAACCCACCAGCACATCGTCCTTGAACTGCAGGCTCAGGTGGCGGTTGTTGGGCACATCGGTGAGTTCGACATGCTCGCCGCCAGGGCGGCCTTGCCAATCACCAAAGCTGGTGGAAATCAGGCCCAGCGTGTCGAGCACGTTAATCTGGGTAACGCCCTTGAGCTCGGCCTTGGCCGCTTCGCCACGGGCGTAGCTCACCATGTTCATGGCGGCAATGCGCGCCTGCTCAGCGGCATTGGGCTGAATGGCACTCACGATCATCTTGCCGCTGACCTTGTCAAAAGCTTCGGCGCAGTCACCCGCTGCATAGATGCCGGGCACATTGGTTTGCAGGTGTTCATCGGTCAGCACGCCCAAAAGGCAGGTGACGCCGGATTTTTCCAGGTAACCAATGGCCGGGCGCACGCCGGCGGCGCTGATCACCAGATCGGCCTCCACCGTCTTGCCGTTGGACAACTTGACCTGCAAACCTTTATCGGGCGCGGCTCCCAGCAAGCCCATGATCTTGCCGCCGATGCCTTGGGCACCGGCACGCGAAATCGACTCGACCTTGGTGCCGGTAAATACCTGCACGCCCTTGGCCTCGCACCAGTCGCGAATCATGCCGCCCGCTGTGGGGCCCATCATGCGCGGCACCATGCGGTCACCCATTTCCACCACGCTCAATTGCACGCCCCGTGCCGCCAGCGCTTCCATGATGATGCAGCCAATAAAGCCGGCGCCCAGTTGCAAAACGCGCGCACCCTTGGTGGCCAGCGCGGCAATCTTGCGGGCATCTTCCAGCGTCCAGCAGGTGTGCACACCTTCAGACTCAATGCCCGGAATGGGCGGACGAATCGGGTGCGAACCGGTCGCAATCAACAAGGTGTCAAACGCCATGTTTTGGCCGTTGTCGAGCGCCACCGTTTTGCCGGCGGCATTGACCGACGTGACCTTGGCCTGCACCACGTCAACCTTGAGGTCGGCAAAGTGGGAGTTGCTCTTGCGCAGGTAAGTACCCCGCTCATCGATATTGCCAATCAGCAGGTAGGGAATCGCCATACGCGAGTAGGACGGCTCGCGCTCGTCGCCCACGATGGTAATGCGGTCATTGGGCGCTTGTTTGCGAATGGTCTCAGCGGCAATAACGCCCGCAGGGCCTGCGCCAAGAATCAGGTGATGGGTCATGGTGTGTGCTCCAGAAAAAGAAAAGCGGCCCCAAAGAGACCGCCTTTTTGTAAACCGCAGCGGGCTGATGCCTTACAGGTTCAGTCCGTCTGCGTTGCTGTGTTTACAGGCTCAGGCGTTTGCGGGTTTCCGCCGTAGGACGGCCCTCGGCATCCCAGCCACGGGCTTCGTAGTACTTGGGCAGCATTTCAGCCAGCATGTTGACCTTGCCCTTGGCAGGACCACTGGTAACGGCATCGGCCAGCAGACGCTTGGGCAGACTGTCGTCTTTGGCGGTGAAGCCGGCACGGTTGTTGAACTCACGCTCCATGTTCCAGATGCGCTCGCCGATCAGAGCCAACTCTTCGGTGGTGAACTCGTCGCCGCAGGCGCCTTGCAGTTGCGGTGCCAGATCGGCCAGGCCCAATGCAAAGGTTGTGAAGATGCACAAGCCAGAGGAGTCGAACGCGGCGGTGGCGTCCTGGAAAGCCTTCACCAGGTCGGGCTTGCCTGCGTGCTCCAGCGGATCGGTCTTGACCGGAATGCCCAGCACTTCGGAGGCGATGGTGTAGCCGCGCAGGTGGCAGCCGCCACGGTTGGACGTGGCGTAGGCCAGACCAATACCTTGAATGGCGCGACCGTCGTAGGCCGGGAATTCCTGGCCCTTGCTGCTCATGGACAGTTCGGGGTGGCCGTACTTGGCGCACAGGCGCTTGGAGCCCTGGCCGATTTCCTTGCCGAAGCCGCGGCCATTGACCGTTTCTTCCACCAGGAAAGCCAGCGCTTGGGCGGAACCAAAGTTGGCTTCAATGCCGATTTGCTCCTTGGTGAGCACGCCCTTTTCATACAGCTCCATGACGGCGCCAATGGTGGCTCCGAAGCTGATGGGGTCAATGCCTTCTTCGTTGCAGATCATGTTGGCGTACTGCAGCGCTTCGAGGTCTTTCACGCCATTGGCGGCGCCCAGAGCCCAGGCCGCTTCGTACTCGAGGCCACCGGATGCACCCCAGTACTGGGGTTTGGTTGCCACGGTGAAGTGGCCCTGGTCCATCTTGCTGATACGGCCGCAGGCAATCGTGCAACCAAAGCAAGCCTGGTTGGTTACCAAATGCTTCTTGCCGTCGGTCGCACGCGGAGTGCCCATGGCTTCGGCAGAAATGTCCTTGGCGCCTTCAAACTGGCTGGCGGTGTGGTTACGGGTGGGCAAGCCGCCCACTTCGTTGATCACGTTCATCAGCACCTGGGTGCCATAAGCGGGCAGGCCCTGGCCGGTCACGCCGTTTTCGGCCAGGATCTTCTTCTTGTCCTTGACCGCTTGCATAAAGGCTGCTGGGTTCTTGATGTTGCCAACGCCCTTGGTGCCGCGCACGGCAATTGCCTTGAGGTTCTTGCTGCCCATGACGGTGCCCACGCCCGAACGGCCAGCCGCACGGTGCATGTCGTTCACCACAGCGGCGTACAGAACGCCGTTTTCACCGGCCTTGCCGATGCTGGACACGCGTGTCAGCGGGTCTTGCAGGCTCTTCTTGAGCGTCTCTTCGGTTTCCCAAACGCTCTTGCCCCACAGGTGGCCCGCGTCGCGCAGCTCGGCCACGTCGTCATTGACGTAGAGGTAGACCGGCTTGGCCGACTTGCCTTCAAAAATGACCATGTCCCAACCGGCCATCTTGAACTCAGCACCCCAGTAGCCGCCCGAGTTGGAGCAGGCAATGGCACCGGTCAACGGACCCTTGGTAATCACGGTGTAGCGGCCGCCGGTGGAGGCCATGGTGCCGGTCAGCGGGCCGGTAGCCCAAATGATTTTGTTGGCAGGCGACAGCGGATCGACGGTGGCGTCCACTTCTTCGCACAGATATTTGGTTCCCAGACCGCGCGAGCCGATGTAGGCGCGGGCCCATTCCATATTGAGGGGTTCGGATTTGACGGTGCCCGCGGTCAAATCAACGCGGAGAATTTTTCCAGCCCAAGACATGTTTGGTGCTCCTTTAAGTAGCGGAAGGCTGGTTGCCCAGCTTGTTGGCCCATTGCTCCATCTTGGAGAGACCGGTCCAGTTGGCATCGATGAAGGTGATGGCTGCGGTGGGGCAGGCTTCGGCGCAAGCCGGGCTGCCAGCGCACAGGTCGCACTTCTGGACCTTGCCGGTTTCTTCCACGTAGTTGATGGTGCCGAACGGGCAGGCGATGGTGCAAACCTTGCAACCCACGCATGTAGCTTCGTTCACCACCTTAGCGCCGGTAACCTTGTCGACCGAAATAGCCTCTACCGGGCAGGCATGCAGACACCAGGCCTCATCGCACTGGGTGCAGGTGTACGGAACTTTTTTGCCGGTCTCATGGAAATTGAAAACCTTGATGCGGGACTTGGCGGTCGCGAAAGTGCCGTAGTTCTCGTAAGAACAGGCCATCTCGCACTGCAGACATCCGGTGCACTTGTCCGCGTTGATATGCAACAACTTTTGCATGCGTTTCTCCTGGTAATAAATCGGGGCTTGGCAGCAACCTATGCACCGCCTTGCCTATGAATTGATTTGCCTACGCATTGTTCAAGCACTGGCCGCCCGATGCGCTAGGGATTACCCTAGTCGGGATTCTCTATTGATCAAAATTCTCAATTTGCAACACAATCCGCCTGTACCCTCGCGCATCCGCAAAAGCTCCAGATCGTCGATAAAGCCTGCCATGGTTCCGCCCAAGTCAACGCCCGTTGCAGCCAGCCAGAATGCCCGGCTGGAGACGATTGCCGCTGCGCGCAAGGCTTTGCTGGTGGATCGCAGCACCACAAGCACTCCGCTGGCACCCTGGGTGGAGCGGTCCTGGCAGCGCTGCCTGCAAAGCGGGCTAATGCCGGACCGGGTCGCCGAATTCGACGTCATCTCGGCCAATCACATCCGGCACACCAACGATGGCAACGCGCATCTGGTTCAAACCGCCAAACCGCTGCTGGAAAAGCTGGGCAAGGCGATCGTCAACACCGGCTACTTTGTGATCCTTACCAACCAGCACGGTGTGGTGGTGGACGTGAACGGCCCGATCGACCGAAGCGACCGGCGCGCCGACCTGATTACGCGCATTGGCACTGACTTATCGGAGCAACGCGTCGGCACCACCGCCATTGGTTCGGCGCTCACCGAACAGCAACCAGTCTGGCTGCACCGGGGCGAGCATTTTTTCTCCAACACGGCGGTGTATAGCTGCGCCGGCGCACCGGTTTTCGGCCCCAACGGCAGTTGCGTGGGCATGCTGGACTTGACCGGCATCGATGCCGTGGAGCGGCCTGAACTCAGCCATCTGGTGACGCAGGTGGCAGGCAAGATCGGCAATGCTTTGGTGCTGGCACAAGCGCACAGCTTGCTGCTGCGCCTGAACTGGCCCGGCAACGCGCTGGGTAGCGACGGCGATGGCATGGTCTGTCTGGATGCCGATGGCTGGATCACCGGTGCGAATGGTGTTGCGCGCCAGATGGTGCCCGAACTGATGGGCGCCCAGGCCCGACAAGTGCATGCCAGCGACGTGTTTGGGGTTCCGCTACAGATGCTGTTTGATGCTGCCCGACGCAGCCACAACACCCTGGAAGTTCCTTTGTGGACAGGCCTGCGCCTGCAGGCGCTGGTGGTGGAAGCGGCCCACGAAAATCTGCCTTCGCGCTATGACGTGGGTGTGCCCACCAGCAGCGCAATTGGCCTCAAAGACCTGGAAACGGCCCTGATTCACAAGGCCGTAGAGCAAGCCCGTGGCAACGTGTCGCAGGCCGCCCAGGCGCTCGGCATCAGCCGCGCCACGGTGTACCGCAAGCTCGGCCGTAAACCCAAAACTTGATCAATCCAGTTTCTCCGCCGGGCCGCCCCAAGGGGAAACGCTCCCCCTCGGGGGGGGCAGCGCAACACACGCAGTGGCAAGCGTGGGGGCCTATATATTCCGCATCCAGTCGGCGGTCTGGAAAAAAGACGCATTGAGGCGTTCGCGCAAAACCGGGTGCACCTGCACCTCGCCCATCGCCTGGTCCATGCAGGCCAGCCACTGGTCGCGCTCCAGAATGCCGATCTTGAAGGGCATGTGGCGCATGCGCAGGCGCGGGTGGCCGAAGCGCTCGATGTAATGCTGCGGGCCACCCATCCAACCACACAAAAACCAGTAAAGCTTTTCGCGTGCCGTTGCAAGGTCGCTGCCATGCACGGCGCGCAGCGCGGCATAGCCCGGCTCCAGGTCCATCAGGTCATAAAAACGCTCCACCAACGCATGAATGGCGGGCTCGCCGCCCACCAGTTCAAAAGCGCTGGGGCTCTGGGATTGCTCGTCGTCTTGATCGCTCATTGGGCTGCTCTGCGCAAGGTTTCCACCACCGGCCGGCGCAACACATCGCGCAGGCCCCACCAGCCCGCCGCCAGGGCCAGGGCCGCGCCGCACAGCGAGCCCCACACCGGCAACCACAGGCTGACCGTCCATTCAAATTCAAACACGTAATGCGCCAGTGCCCAGCCGACACCGTTGGCCACCAACGAAGCCAACAGGCCGGCCAGCAAGCCGACACCGGCCAGTTCGGTGCGCTGCACCTGCCGCAACAAGCTGGCGCGCGCGCCCACGGCGCGCATCACCGCGAACTCCTGGGCGCGTTCTTCGCGGGTGGCACTCACCGCTGCAAACAGCACGACCAAGCCTGCCGCCAAGGTGAAGCCGAACAAAAATTCCACCGCCCGAATTACCTGGTCCAACACGCGCTGCACCTGGTTGAGCGTGGTGGTCATGTCGACTTCCGTGACGTTAGGAAAGCGACGCACCAGCGCATTGTCAAAACCCGCAGTTGCCGGAGCGCGAAAGGCAGTCATGAAGGTGGATGGCACTTCCGGCATGGAGGCCACCGGGAATATGACAAAGAAATTGGCGCGCATGGAGCTCCAATCCACCTTTCGCAGTGAGGTGATACGCGCCTCGGACTGCACGCCGCCCATGTCAAAACGCAGGGTGTCACCCATCTTCAGGTTCAGCGTTTTGGCAATGCCCTCCTCCACGCTGATGGCGCCTGCCTCTTCGGCCTTCCAGGCTCCGGCAATCACTTCGTTGTGGGGCGGTTGGGTGGCGCTGTGCGACAGGTTGAACTCGCGGTCCACCAGGCGTTTGGCGCGGTCATCCACGTAGTCTTCCGGGCTCACGGTGCGCCCGTTGATGGCAATCAGACGCCCGCGGATCATGGGGTACCAATCCCACTTGGGCACGCCGGCCTGCTTCAAGGCTTGCAGAAAGTCCGTGCCCTGCTCCGGCATGATGTTGATGACAAAGCGATTGGGCGCATCGGGCGGTGTGGCCTTGCGCCAACTGCCAATCAGGTCGGTGCGCAGCAGCACCAGCAGCAAAAGCGCCAGCATGCCAACCGACAAAGCGCTGACCTGCACCACCGCAAAGGCCGGGCGTGCGGCAATCTGCCGAGTTGCCAGCACCAGCCAGCGCGGGGCCGACTGCTCGTGCACACTGCGCCGCAGCAGCTTGACGGCCAGCCAGCTTAGCGAGGCAAACACCAGCACCGCTGCCGCAAAGCCACCCACCGCAATCAGTCCCAGCTTGAGGTCGCTGCTGGCCACCAGCAACAGCGTGGCAAAACCGGCAACGCCCACCGCCAGAACGCCAACCGAGGCCGGGCGCAAATTACCCACGTCGCGCCGCATCACCCGTAGCGGCGGCACCTGCGCCAATTGCAGCACCGGCGGCAAACCAAAGGCCAGCAGCAGGGTGAGCCCCATGCCCATACCCAACAGGGCCGGTCGCAACGAGGCAGCAGGCAAGGTGGCATCAACCAGCCCGGCCATCAGCGCCACAAACAGGTAATGCACGGCAAAGCCCAGCACCACGCCCAAGGCGCTGGAGAAAAGCCCCACCAAGGCGAACTCCACGCTGTAGGCGGAGGCAATGCTGCGCTGGCTCAGACCCAGAACGCGCAACATGGCGCAGTCATCCAGATGCCGGGCGGCAAAGGCGCGCGCCGCCAAAGCGACTGCCACCGCGCTCAGCAGCGCTGCCAACAAGGCGACCAGGCTTAGAAATTTTTCGGCACGGTCCAGCGTCTGGCTCATCTCGGGGCGGCCGGTTTGCAGCGACTCAACCCGCACACCCCGAACCCCGCGCTCGGCCCGGTTGGCACCGTCCTTGACCTCTTTGTCGGCCCAATCGACGAAAGTTTTGATCTGCGCATCCGACCCCACCACGGCCATGCGGTAATTGAGGCGGCTGGCCGGCTGGATCAGGCCGGTGGCGGCGACATCGTTGGAATGAATCATCACGCGCGGCGCAAAGTTCATAAAGCCGGCACCCCGGTCGGGCTCCAGCGCAATCACACCGGCAATGGTGAATCGGCTGTCACCCAGCAGCAGCGCGTCGCCCCGTTGCAGGCTCAACGCATCGAGCAAGCCTGCATCGACCCAGGCCTGCCCCGGATTGGGAATAGAGCGCGCGACTTGTTCCGAACCCGGCGAATCGCCTGCCAGCAGCAGCCTGCCGCGCAACGGATAACCCGGTTCCACCACCTTCAGCGCCACCAGTTTGGTGGCTCCACCCTGCGCCTCGTCGGCGCGGGCCATGGTCGGAAAGCCCAGCGTGGTGACGCGGGTCAGGCCGAGTTCGCGCGCTTTGGCAACAAAGGTTTCGGGCGTGGGGTTGTCACTGGCAATGACCGCATCGCCGCCGAGCAACTGCCGCGCATCGCGCTGCAGCCCGCCTTTCAGCCGGTCAGAAAAAAAGCCTACCGCCGTGAGCGCCGCCACCGCCAGGGTGACTGCCACGATCAGCAGGCGCATATCGCCACTGCGCACATCGCGCCACAGGGTTCGCCAACCCAGGCGCCAGAAAGATTGCTTCATGGCGCTACCTTAGCGCATCTGTGTGAACGGCCGGTCAACGCCGGGCTACAAGCCCTTTCAGGGTTTGGCGTTTTTGGCGATTTCGTTGCCCAAATAGCCGCCGCCAATGGCTCCAGCAATGGTGGCCAGCGTCTTGCCGTCGCCGCTACCCATTTGGTTGCCAATCACGCCACCAATAACGGCACCCACGCCAATGCCCACCGGGCTGTTTTGCGCTGCGGGTTTCTGATGGGCGACAACCGGTTGCTGCGCTGCCACAACGGGCTCTGCCGTTTGCTGAGCGACCACGGGCTGGGCCTTCTTGGCGTTTGCATTTGCGTTTGCGTTGGGTTTGGCCTGTGCAACGGGTTGCTGGGCCGTGCCAGTTTGCAGGGCGGATTGCGGTTGCGCCGGCAGGTCACGCGGCGCTTCGCTGGTCATGGGCTCGGGCGACTCACCGCGTGAGGTGGGCAAAACGCCGGTAATGGCCGCAATACCCAACAGGCTGAACAAGGTGACAGAGGTGGCGGCTACAGCCACCAGGGGATGAATACGTTTGGCTTGCTGGGCAATGGTCATGGTGCGGAAGGATGAATGTAAGAGTGCCCGCAGTATGGCCAAGCCTTGCAAACAAACCGTTGCCAAAAAGTCAGCAAAGCGTATCGGCTGTAACCAGAGGTAACACCCGCACCCCCGATGCGGATCGGCCTTATGGGTTAACCCGCTTTTTGCGGCCTCGTTCCGCCTAGACAATAGCCTGCGCTAGTCCACCCAATGCCTTTGGTCCAAAGGCGCTTGGCGGGGCTACGATGGACACCCTAAACAAAAATTTAACAGGACGCGATGCAGGCAAGCAGTGAATCACCGCGCCCGAGCGTATCGGGCCGGGCGGCCGTCGATCTGGATCCCCAGGTCATCGCCCGCAACAAGGCGCGACGCCTGAAGCAATACGACACGGTGCAAATACCGGCCTTGCGTCTGGCCGGCTGCGTGCTGCTCAGTCTGGTGGTGGTGATTTACCAGCGGTTTGGAAGCGGCAGCACCGGCACCGAATGGGCCATTCCCCTGCTGATTTCCTATGCGCTGGTTTCGTGGCTGTGTCTCTACACGCTATACGACAAGGTGCGCCCGCTGGACCTGGGGCTCGCCTTTCTGATCGTCGATGTACCGATCTGGACGCTGGTAATTTATGCCACCGGCGGCGAACGCAGTTGGTTGTACATCGTGTTGGTGCTGCGGGTGATTGACCAGACCCACACCAGCTTTCGCAGGGCCCTCTTCTTCGGGCAGTTTGTTACGGCCAGCTACCTGGCCATGATCTTTTACATCCAGCTTGTTGACCAGCACGCCATCCGTTGGGCCGATGAGTTTGGCAAGGTCTTTCTGATGTATTCCAGTTGCCTGTATGCGTCGCTGGTGGCGCTGGCGGTGGAAAAGACGCAAAAACGGGTCAAGTCCTCGTTTCAAATGACCCGCGATCTGGCGGTGCAACTCAAGGAGCAGTCCGAGCAATTGGAAGCCTCGCGCTCCGAAATTCTGCGGGCCAAGGAGTCGGCGGAATCGGCCAACCTGGCCAAGAGCCAGTTTCTGGCCACCATGTCGCACGAACTGCGCACCCCTATGAATGCCATTCTGGGCATGCTGCACCTGCTGCAAGCGACCGAGCTGAACACCCGCCAGCGCGACTACGCCACCAAGTCCGAAAGCTCCACCAAAGCGTTGTTGGGCCTGATCAACGACATCCTGGATTTTTCCAAAGTCGAGGCCGGCAAGATGACCCTGGAGCAGGAGCCATTTTCGATGGACCACCTGCTGCGGGACCTGGCCGTGGTGCTGTCCGCCAATTGCGCAAACAAAGACATCGAGGTCTTGTTTGATGTGGACCCGCAGGTGCCACCATCATTGTTGGGCGATGCCTTTCGGCTGCAACAGGTGTTGACCAACCTGGCCAGCAATGCCATCAAGTTCACCGCGCAGGGTGCCGTGGTGCTAAGCCTGCGCCAGCGTAGCGCCACGCAAGACCGGGTGGAATTGGAATTTACCGTGCGGGACACCGGCATTGGCATTGCGCCGGAACACCAGGCCTCGATTTTTGGCGGCTTCTCCCAGGCCGAGGCGTCCACCACGCGGCGCTTTGGCGGCACGGGACTGGGCCTGGCCATCAGCCAGCGCATCGTGAGCCTGATGGGAGGGCGCATTCGTCTGGCCAGCACGGTGGGGGTGGGCAGCAGCTTTTCGTTTGTCGTCGCGTTCGCAGTGGACCCGGCGTCGATCACGCACCCAAACGGCGTCGCAACAGCCGACCTCTCGGCCCCCAAGCGGGTGCTGGTGATTGAAGGCAGCGAACGGGCCGGTCCGCTCATGCTGGAGATGATCCGGTCCTGCGGCTGGGTCGTCGACCGCGCCCACACCAGTGTCGAGGCCTTGACCAAGATCCAGTCGGCAAGCACCCGCGCACCCGATGGTTTTGCCTACCCCTTGATTTACACGGGTTGGGATTTGTCGGGGATCGACGGCTGGGAGCTGACCCGCCAGATTCGGCAGTTGGCCACCGCCTTGGGAACCACGCAACCCACCGTGATCATGGTCACCAGCCACGGGCGCCAGATGCTTGCGCAGCGGTCCGAGCAGGAGCAAAGCCTGATCGACGGCTTTGTCACCAAGCCGATGACGGCGTCGATGCTGGTGGACGCGTATGCCGAGGCAAAGGCTGGCAACTTTGGCATCCGCAAACTTACGCAAGGACGCAGCAGCCAGCGCCAGCTCACCGGCATGCGGGTTCTGGTGGTGGAGGACAACCTGATCAACCAGCAAGTTGCCGAGGAGTTGCTGAGTTCTGAAGGGGCCTTGGTTTCGCTGGCGGCAAACGGGCAGCAGGGAGTGGAGGCGGTGATGGCGGCCACGCCCCCGTTCGATGTGGTGCTGATGGATATTCAAATGCCCGTGCTAGACGGTTATGGTGCGACCCGGCTGATCCGGCAGGACCTGAAATTGGCGACGCTGCCGATCATCGCCATGACCGCCAACGCCATGGACAGTGACCGCGAAGCCTGCCTGGCAGCAGGCATGAACGAGCACATTGGCAAGCCATTTGACATGGGCAAGCTGGTGTCCTTGCTGATCCGGACGACTGGTTTTTCGACGCCCATTGCCGCAGTGCAATCGCAGCCCCAGGGCGTACCCAACACCGTACCAACGCCTACCACTGAATTGACTCCGGGTGCCATGCCCCCTATTCCAGGCTTGGACCTGGCCACCGCGCTGGACCGCATGGCGGGCTTGCAAACCCTGTATGCGCGCACCGCCCGAGAGTTTTGTGCCGAGTTGGAAACCATCGGCGCCGAACTGCGCGCGCTGCTGAAACAAGGCGAACGCAAGAACCTGCTGATGCGGCTGCACACCCTGAAGGGCAACGCCGGAACCCTGGGCGCTACAGCACTGGCCGCCCGCGCCGCTGAACTGGAAGCACTGTGCAAATCAAACGACGACATTGCGGCACTGGCCGTGCCCTTGAGCCAGTTGGATACGCTGCTGGCAAGCACCCGGCAAAGCTTGATGCAGGCCCAGCAGTTGTTGGACCCTGATGCAGGGTCCAGCGACCTGAGCTCGCAATCGACAGCAGACTGTGATCCGCAGGGGAACTCCGCTCTGAGCCCTACGCAAGCCGGGCTTTTGCGAGAGCTTTTGGGCTTGCTCGAAGCTTCCAATCTGGAAGCGCTGGAGCGCTTTGCCGAGATACGGCCGCAACTGCAGAATCAACCGGGTCTTTGCGAAGCGCTGGAGGCAGCCTTTCAGGATCTGAATCTGGGACAGGCGCAACGCCTTTGCAAAGCCGCTCTGGAGCGGGCAGACGCCTAGTCCGCGACTTTGGGCTTGCCCGAGCCCCTGAGCAGCGTCAGGGCCAGCAACGCGGAAGTTGCCATCAGGAACAGGCTGACCGCGTTCAGCACGGGGGTGGCACCTTCGCGCATGCGTCCATACATCATGACCGTCAAGGGCGAATCGGAACCCACCAGCATCAGCGTGGTGTTGAAGTTCTCGAACGACATCAAGAAGGAAATGGCGGCAGCGCCAATCAGCGAGGGCTTGAGATAGGGCAACGTAATGGTGCGCAGCACCGCAAAGCGGCTGGCCCCCAGGTTGTAGGCAGCCTCTTCCAGGGTGATGTCAAAACGCTTGAGCCGCGCACTGATGGTGAGCGTGGCCACCGACACGATGAACGACAACTGCCCCATGACCACCAGCGGCAGACCGGGGCGTAGAAACTCAAGCTCCAGCCCCCACAGGTCATCGGCCAGATTGGCCACGCGACTGGCAAAGGCCAGAATCGAAATGCCCAGAATCACCCCCGGAATGACCAGCGGTGCCAGCATCAGCAAGGAAAAGAACGACTTGCCCCGGAACTGGGTGCGCTCAATCAGAAACGCATTGCTGGTGCCCAGCAGCACGGCGATGAACGTGACCCAACTCGCCACCACCGTGCTGGTCCAGATGCTTTTCAGCAGGGGCTTGTCGCCAAACAAACCGTTGCGGGACAGGTCGGCATTGCCCAGAAACCAGTCCAGTGTGAACCCTTTCCAGGGCGGTGCCGGATAGGCGGCGTTGTTAAAGGCGAACGCTGCCACGATGGCCAGCGGCAAGAACAGAAAGGCAAAAAACAACACTGCATAGAGCACGGTGCTGGCACGCAACCAGGCGGGGCGGGGTAAGGAAGGAATCATGATCGCTGCATCACTTCGCCAAACTTCTGGCCCGACAGTTTGAGCCCCAGCCAGACGATGGCCGTGGACAGTCCGAGCAGCAGAAAACCAAACGCCGCGCCCTGCTCCCAGTTGAAGCGGGTGATGAACTGCGTGTAAATCTGCTCGGTAAACCACTGGCTGCTTTTGCCGCCCAACAGCGTGGGCGTGAGGTAGTTGCCCAGCGTCAGCATGAACACCACGATGCAACCCGAGACAATGCCCGGTGCCGCATGGGGAATGATGATCTGGCGCAGGATGGACCAGCCGTTGCCGCCCAGGTCGTAGGCCGCCTCAATCAGCGAATCGTCCAGGCTTTCCAGCGCGCCGATGAGCGGCACCACCATGAACAGCATCGAGGTGTAGACCAGCCCGACCAGGATGGTGGCGTCGTGGTACAGCATTTCAACCGGCACTTCGGTAATGCCCAGCGACACGAGCAAGCCCGGCAGCACGCCCGACTCGCGCAGCAAAATCATCCAGCCCAGCGCGCGCACGGTCTCGCTCACCCAGAACGGAATCAGGCACAAAACGAACATGGTGGACTTGATGCGGTCGCGGGCAATTTTGGCAATGATCCAGGCAATCGGAAACGCCACCAGCAAGGTCAGCGCGGTGGACACAATGGACATCGCGGCAGTCCGCACAAAGGTGTGCCAGTACAGCGGTTCATCAAAGAATGTAGCGAACTGCGCCAGGCTGGGCGCGTACTCACGCGGTGCCACCCGGACCCGCATGGACAAAACCCCCAGTTCCAGATGCGGCAACAGCAGCAGCAATAGCAGCCAGACGATGGCAGGTGCCAGCAGCAGGGCAAGCATCAGCCGCGCCTGCATGCGGGCTCCGCTGTGGGCTTCAGACGGCATGACCGGGTGCCGTTGAGGCAAAACAGACCGCACGCTGCGGATCAAAACCAAACGCCACCGACTCGCCCACGACCAGATTGGAAAACTGACCGGTCTGGGGCAAGGCAATGCGGAATTCGACCTGACTGCGCTGCTCGCGCAGCAGCACCGCAGAGTTGGCGCCGTCAAACAAAATGCTGTCGACCCGGCCTGTGTAATGCGGCAGCCCCTGTGCCGCGAACACAGCGACATCCTGCGCGAGGCTGGCCACTTCCGGCCGCACAAAGGCCTGCACGGTGTCACCTGTTTTGACTGCCCCGCTGGCCAGGGCGCGCAGTTCCAGCCCCTCGGCGCTGACCAGGGTGACCACACCGCCGTCCACCGACGATGCCTTGCCCTGAACCCGGTTGTTCGCCCCCACAAAGCCCGCCACAAACGGCGTTTGCGGCTGGTAGTACAGCGACTGCGGGCTACCCACCTGTTCAAAACGCCCCTGGTTCATCACCGCCACGTGGTCGGACATGACCAGCGCCTCCGACTGGTCGTGCGTGATGTAGACAAAGGTGGTGCCAAAGGCCGCCTGCAGTTGCTTGAGCTCCACCTTCATGTGTTCGCGCAGCTTCAGGTCGAGCGCACCCAGCGGCTCGTCGAGCAGCAACAGCGTGGGCTCCAGCACCAGGCTGCGGGCAATGGCCACGCGCTGCTTCTGGCCGCCCGAGAGTTGGTCGATACGCTTGTCCTGCGCGCCGGCCAGGCTGACCCGCTCCAGCATTTCGCCCACTCGGCGCTTGATCTCGGCGGCTGCCACACCGCGCCGCGCCAGCCCATAGCCCACGTTCTCGCCCACCGACATCATGGGAAACAGCGCCAGGTGCTGAAACACCATGTTGACCGGACGCCGGTTGGGCAGCACACCCTGCATGGACTTGCCGCCAATCAGGATGTCTCCGCTGTCCGGGCTCTGGAACCCGGCAATCATGCGCAGCAACGTGGTCTTGCCGCAGCCCGAGGGGCCCAGGATTGAGAAGAAGCTGCCATGCGCCACGCTGAAGGACAGGTCCGCCACGGCGGTAAATGCGCCGAAGTGCTTGCTGACGCCAATGGCCTGCAGGTCGGAGGTGGGGTTCAGGGTCATATCAATGCAGTCTCACACCTTGCTTTTCCAGTTCCTGTTGCACACCGGCAAGGTCAACATCAGCAGTGGTGGAGCCCTGGCGCAGCGACACAGCGGCGGCAACCCCAGCGCCCTGACCGGTCACGGTGCAGGCCATCATGTTGCGCATGGCCGCGTGCGACACCATGTCGCCCGCCACACAGCGCCCGGCCACCAGCAGGTTGTCCACTTCCAGCGGAACCATGCAGCCATAAGGCACCTCGAAATAGCGACCCGTGCTGGGCAATATCAGCACGTTGTAGCCGTCAATGAATTCGGGAAAGATGCCAATCGAATCCGGAAACTTGGCCTGGTTGCGCACGTCTTCGCCAGTCAGGTTGGTGCGCCCAATGATCTTGCGTGAGTCGCGCACGCCCAGCGTCATGCCGAAGTTGCGCAACTTGGCTTTCTCAAAGCCGGGCACCACACTCTTGAGGGCGGTCAGCGCATACAGCGCCTCCTGGCGGCCCTGCATTTCGGCGGCCGTCAGGTCCATCACATCGGTGGAGTCGTAGCCCTGCATGTGGGCCAGATTCAAATTGGTGGCCTCGCCGGCCTCGGTCAGCGCGGACCAGGATCCGCCCAGGTTGGTGGTGTGCGCCGGAATGACGCCAAGTTCGCGGGCCTGCTCGAATTCCTTGTCCAGATAGGGGCTGCGCAGCACGTCTTCCTTACCGGTGGTTTCCTGCTCCCAGGTGCGGCTCCAGTCGGCATAGGTTGCGGGCTGTTGTTCGGTGTATTCCAGAAAGCGCGCCTTGTCGACGCCGGAGGCATTGAACACGGTGGTCACGCCGAGCATCTTGTCCTTGGGCGTTTTGCGGTAGCTGGCACCGGCCAGATGGGCGATGTCGGCGTCTCCGGTGCAATCGATGATGCGCTTGGCCAGCACCACCTGGCGGCCGGACTTGCTCTCGGTCACGATACCCTTGAGGCGGTTGCTGTCGGGCTCAAAAATCACGTCCACCGCATAGCAATGCAGGATCGGGCGAATACCCGATTCGCGCACCAGGTGGTCGGCCACCACCTTGAAAAAATCGGCATCCAGGCACTCGCTGTCGTTGTACGGCCATTTGATGGCACCACCCATGGCAGCGGCACGGCGTTCCATTTCCACGCCAATGCCCTCGGATTCAATCGTGCCTTCGTAGCGGTACCAGGCCAGGGTTTCCATGCCCACCGTGGTGATGACGCCACCAAAGCAGCCAAAGCGCTCCAGCAAAACCACATCGGCACCGGCACGGCGCGCTGCCAGTGCGGCAGACAGCCCGGCAGGCCCCGCGCCCACCACCAGCACCTCGCATTCGGCCAGGATCGGCAAAGCCTTGGGCGGTTCGATATACACGCCCTGCTCGGCATCCATTTCACCGGGAGCCGGTGGCGTGTGCTGCAACACCTGCCCCTCGTCGGTGGTCTTGCGGTTCACGGTGATGCGTTTACCGGCCCAGCGCTGGATCATGCGCGCCACACGGCCGGTGTATTTGTCCTGATCTGTCACAGCTTCGCCTTTCTGCTTTGGAGTAGTCCCCAATCGCGCACTCCAAAAGTCAAAACCTCTGCGGCCCTTTCGAGCACACAGAGGTTCGCGGGACCACTAAGTCTGCTTAATTTGCAGCTTTAACGCGGTCCAGAATGCGACCTTCAATTTCTTCCAGACCGGCAGGCACTGCGGGATACCACTTGATGTTCTTGATGGCGGCTTCAGGGAAGCTGGCCTTGAACTGCTCCTTGAGCTTGCCGGTGGTCAGTTCATCGGCACCCTTGGAGCCGGTGAAGTTGCCAGCCGATGCAGCCACCTTGGCGGCAATTTCGGGACGCATATTGAAGTTGATCCAGGCATAGGCTGCAGCATCGTTCTTGCCCTTGGCCGGCAGCGCAAAGGTGTCGATCCAGCCGGTAGCACCCGACTTGGGAGCGATGTACTGGATGTCGGAAATTTCACCATTGAGCTTCCAGCCGCCCGTGTCCCACATTTGCGCGGCCACGATTTCGCTGGTACGCATGCCGTTGAGCAACTGGTCCTTGTTATCCCAGTAGAACTTGACGTTGGGTTTGCAGGCAATCAATTGCTTGCCCACTTCTTCCATCAGGGCCGTGTAGGCCTTGGGGTCGTTGTACAGCGCAAACGGGTCCTTGCCCATGGCGAATGCAAAAGAGATCAGCGTGGGGCGCTTCAGGCGCATGGAGACCTTGCCCTTGACATCGGCGCGGCACAGGTCGGGGTAGTCGCTCATCTTGGTCAGCTTGGTGTTGACCACCAGACCTTCGGTGCCCCAGATGTGCGGCAGGCCGTATACCTTGCCGTCCAGCATGGTGTTCTTCTTGGTGGCTTCGAGCATCGACGGAATGAACTGCTCGGTCTTCAGCTTGCTCAGATCAAAAGCCTTGTAGATACCGAATTCTTTTTGCGGTCCGGTAATGCGGTCCTGCGAGGGTTGGGCCAAATCGAACCCGGCGCCACCGGTGGCGCGCAGCTTGGAAATCATCTCTTCGTTATTGGACAGCGTGACTTCCACTTTGTAGCCGGATTCCTTTTCGAACTGCTCCACCACCGCAGCGGGGGCGTAGTCGGCCCAAGTCAGCAGCTTGAAGGTTTTTTCCTGTGCGAAGGTGGTTGCAGACAGGCCCAGAGAAAGGGCGGCGGCAGCGGTGAGCGCGTGTTTGAATTGCATGGAATTCCCTGTGAGTAAGGCAGTTAAACCGGAACGGTCGTGTGACGTTAATTCCGCCACGTGACGGTTTTATGTCAGCCGCCCAGGTAACGCTGCTGGTACTTTCCCTAAACCTTAAGCCGCTGCGCGGAGGGTTCCAGCGGCCAGTTCCGGCTGCAACTCCAGTCTCTCTGCACCACTAAAGCACAGAAAGCGCTTGTTGGTGGCGCGACCGATGGCGCACAGGCCGAGCTTGTGGGCAACCATGTGCCCCATCTGGGTCATGCCGCTGCGCGACACCACCACAGCAATCCCCATTTGTGCCGCCTTGACGACCATCTCGCTGGTCAAACGTCCGGTGGTGTACAGCACCTTGCCGGCACTGCCATGGCCGTTCAACGCCATCCAGCCGGCGATGGTGTCGATGGCGTTGTGGCGACCCACGTCTTCTACAAACAGCAGCAATTCCTCGCCGGCAAACAGCGCACAGCCATGCACCGAGCCGGCCGACTTGTAGACGCTTTGCTGCAGGCGAATGGCGTTGACTACGGCGTACAACTCGGCTTGCGTGATGCGTGTATCGGGCAGCTTGAGTTGGTTCACGCCGTCCATCATGTCGCCGAACACACTGCCCTGCCCGCAGCCGGTGGTGACCACGCGGCGTGCGGTTTTTTCGGCCAGGTCGGCAATGCCGCTACGTGTCGTAACCGCAGCGGCACCGACCTCCCAATCCACCGTGACCGACTCGATATCCTCCACCGATGCCACCAGCCGCTGGTTCAACAGATAGCCCGCGACCAGCCACTCGGGGCGAGCCCCTAGGGTCATCAGCGTGATGAGTTCGCGTTTGTCCACATACACGGTCAGCGCGCGTTCACTCGGAATGGACAGCGCATAGCGCTCGCCAAACTCGTTGACGACCTCCACCGCGTGCGTGAGGGGTGCACTGGCCTGGGTGAGATGCGGTTTCAAGCGCTGCATGGTGTGGCCTTTGTCGGATGTTTCAACTCACACAGCCAGGGCTGCGGTGCCATAGCCTGGCGCAGCAGCCGGCGTGCCGCCCCGGCGGATGGCTACGGCGCAGTACTTAAACTCGGGGATCTTGCCAAACGGGTCCAGCGCAGCGTTGGTCATCAGGTTGGCCGCTGCCTCGTAATAGGCAAACGGAATGAACACCGCACCGCGCGGCGTGCCGTCATCGCGGCGCAGGTGGATGGCCACCGCACCCCGGCGCGACTGCACCGTCACCACGTCACCCGGTTCCAGGCCCATGGCGCTGAGGTCGGCGCCGCACATGGAAGCAGTGGCCATCGGTTCAATGGCGTCCAGCACCACGGCACGGCGCGTCATGCTGCCGGTGTGCCAGTGCTCCAACTGTCGACCCGTAATCAGCACAAACGGGAACTCGGCATCGGGGCGCTCGTTGGCCGGAATGATGTCGGCGGGCACCAGATTGACGCGCCCGTCGGCCGTGGCGAACTTGTCGATAAACACGGTCGGCGCGCCCGGATCTTCGGCAGTGAGGCAAGGGTAGGTCACGCTGGACTCGCGCTGCAGCCGCTCCCAGGTAATGCCGGAAATGGCCGCGTGCATGGCCTGGCGCATTTCCTCGTACACGGCGGCTACGCCATCCATGTCGCCTTCGTAGTTCCAGTTCAGACCCATGCCTTTGGCAATCTGCTGGATGATCCACAAATCCGGCTTGGCCTGCCCCGGAGGGTCGATCGCCTGCTTGCCGAGTTGCACCATGCGGTCGGTGTTGCTCACGGTGCCGTTCTTTTCGGGCCAGGCGGTGGCGGGCAGCACCACATCGGCTAGCCAGGCGGTCTCTGTCATGAAGATGTCTTGCACCACCAGGTGCTCCAGACTGGCCAGCGCGTGGCGTGCGTGGTTCAGGTCGGGGTCACTCATGGCCGGGTTCTCGCCCATGATGTACATGCCGCGAATTTTGTGCGGGTCGCTGTCGTCGGCGAGCGCCTTGTGCATCACCTCGACCACGGTGTAGCCCGGTTTGTCGTCGAGCTTGGTGCCCCAGAAGTTTTCGAACCAGGCGTGGGCTTCCTTGTTAATCACGCGCTGGTAGTTGGGGAACATCATGGGAATCAGGCCGGCGTCGGACGCGCCCTGCACGTTGTTCTGGCCACGCAGCGGATGCAGCCCCGAGCCGGGCTTGCCAATCTGGCCGGTGACGGTGACCAGCGCAATCAGACAGCGCGCGTTATCGGTGCCGTGCACGTGCTGGCTCACGCCCATGCCCCACAAAATCATGGCGCTCTTTGCCTTGGCAAAGGCGCGCGCCACCTCGCGCAACGTGTCTGCCGGAATGCCGCAAATCGGCTCCATCGCCTCGGGGCTGTAACCCTTGACGTTCTCGCGCAGAGCCTCGTAGTTGTTGGCGCGCTTGGCAATAAAGTCCTGATCGGCCAGGCCCTCTTCAATCACCACGTGGATCAGCGCGTTGAGCATGGCGACATCGGTGTCGGGCTTGAACTGCAGCGTGCGCCAGGCGTGTTTGCCAATGTCGGTCACGCGCGGGTCGGCCAGCACAATTTTGGAGCCCAGCTTGGAGGCATTCTTCATCCAGGTCGCAGCCACTGGATGGTTGGACGTGGGGTTGGAGCCGATCACAAAGATCAACTCAGAGTGCTGCACATCGTTAACCTGGTTGCTCACCGCGCCAGAACCCACGCCTTCGAGCAAGGCCGCCACGCTGGAGGCATGGCACAAGCGCGTGCAGTGGTCGACGTTGTTGCTGCCAAAGCCGGTGCGCACCAGTTTCTGGAAAAGGTAGGCTTCTTCGTTGCTGCCCTTGGCCGAGCCAAAGCCGGCCAGCGCCTTGTTGCCGTAGGTGTCGCGAAGGGCCTTGAGCTTGCCGCTTGAAAGCGCCAGCGCCTCTTCCCAGGTCGCCTCGCGGAACACTTCCGACCAGTCCGCTGTGTCCCGGTTCAGCGCGTTGAGTGACTCGGGATCTTTGGGTACACCGGCCTTGCGAATCAGCGGCACGGTCAGGCGCTGCGGGCTGGCCGCGTAGTCAAAACCAAAGCGGCCCTTGACGCACAGGCGGTTGTGGTTGGCCGGACCATCGCGGCCGTCCACGCTCACAATTTTGTTGTCACGCACGTTGTAGGTCAGCAGGCAACCCACGCCACAGAACGGGCAAACCGAGTCCACCTTTTTGTCCACCACCTGCGAGCCGATTTGCGTCTTGGGCATCAGCGCGCCGGTCGGGCACGCCTGCACACATTCGCCACAGGCCACACAAGTGCTCTCGCCCATCGGATCATTCAGGTCAAACACAATCTGACTGTGCGAGCCACGCAGCGCGTAGCCAATCACGTCGTTCACCTGCTCCTCACGGCAAGCCCGTACGCAGCGGTTGCACTGGATGCAGGCATCCAGGTTCACCGCCATGGCCGGATGTGACACATCGGTTTTGGGTTGTTCGCGGCGCAGTGCCTGCAGGGCGGGACGCACGGTCACGTGCAATTTGTCAGCCCAGTAACTCAATTCGCCGTGTTGCCCAGTAACTTCAACAACCTTGGCGCTGGGCGCTGGCGCAGGGGCGGAGCCGGTCGCCGATTTTGCGCTCGCGCATGAGGCGTCCGGCTCTGCCCCTGCACCGGCGTCCAAAGCAGCGCCAGTAGAAGAAGCGTCATTCCATTTGTAGCCCACATCCGGCATGTCGGAGAGCAGCATCTCCAGCACCATCTTCTGGCTCTTCTCCACACGCGGCGTCTTCAGCAGCACTTCCATGCCGGCCGTGGCATTGCGGCAGCAGCTTGGGGCCAGCGTGCGCTCGCCCTTGATCTCGACCACACAGGCGCGGCAATTGCCGTCGGCGCGCAGGCCGTCTTTGTAGCAAAGGTGCGGGATATCGATACCGTGGCGCTTGGCGGCCTTGAGAATGCTTTCGCCCTCAAAGGCCACCACGGTTTGCTGGTCGAGCTTGAACTCCACGGTGGCGGGAGTGACTTCGTTCATTTTGGTCGGCGCGTTCATGCTGCTGCTCCAGAGCCATTCACTTCATGCGGGAAATACTTGATCACACAGCGCACCGGGTTCGGCGCGGCCTGGCCCAGGCCACAAATGGAGGCATCGGTCATCACGGTGTTCAGGTCTTCCAGGGTTTCCACATCCCAGACCGGCGCTTCCAGCAAAGCGGCGGCCTTGGCGGTGCCGACGCGGCAGGGCGTGCACTGGCCGCAACTCTCGTGCGCAAAGAAGCGCATCATGTTCAGCGCCGCATCGCGGGCCTTGTCGTGCTGGCTCAGCACGATGACCGCCGCCGAGCCGATAAATCCGCCATGCGGCTGGATGGTGTCAAAGTCGAGCGGCACATCGGCCAGGCTCTCGGGGAAGATGCCGCCCGATGCCCCACCGGGCAGGTAGGCATAGAGCGTGTGGCCGTCCTGCATGCCGCCACAGTATTCGGCAATCAGTTCGCGCAGCGTGATGCCGGCGGGCGCCAGCTTCACACCGGGGTGCTTGACGCGCCCGCTCACGCTAAAGCTGCGCAGCCCCTTGCGGCCATTGCGGCCGAAGCTGCTGAACCAGCCAGCGCCTTTTTCCACTATGTCGCGCACCCAATACAGCGTCTCAAAGTTGTGCTCCAGCGTCGGGCGGCCAAACAGTCCGACCTGCGCGATGTAGGGCGGGCGCATACGGGGCTCGCCGCGCTTGCCTTCAATACTTTCGATCATCGCGGACTCTTCGCCGCAGATATAGGCGCCGGCACCACGCCGCAATTCGATGTTCGGCAGCGGGCACGGCGGGTTGGCCTGCAACTTGTCCAACTCCGCTTGCAGGATGGCGCGGCAGCCGTGGTATTCGTCGCGCAGGTAGATGTAGCAACGCGCAATGCCAACCACCTGGGCCGCGACCAGCAGACCTTCCAGGAAGCGGTGCGGGTCGCGCTCCAGGTAAGTGCGGTCCTTGAAGGTGCCGGGTTCGCCTTCGTCAATGTTCACCGCCATCAGCTTCGGCGCAGGCTGATCACGCACGATGCGCCATTTGCGCCCGGCCGGAAACCCGGCACCGCCCAAACCACGCAAGCCGGAGTCTTCCATCGCCTGAATGACCGACTCGGCATCGGTCTCGCCATTTACCACCGCCGCAGCCAGCGTGTAGCCGCCCTGGGCACGATAGGCCTCGTAGCCGGTGTAAGCGGGAGCCACTTGCACGTGTTGTGGTGCAGGCGACACGCTGCCACCGGCCAGATCAGCAGGGTTGAAAGCAGCGTCAATCGCGCTGGCCGGGTGCATCTCGTCCTGGGCGCGGGCCAGCGTGGCCACCTGCTCTGCTGTTGCCAGCGGCACGGCGCGCTGGTGCACCACGGCAACCGGTGCCTGCTCACAGCGGCCCACGCAGGGTGCAGCTACCACGCGCACGTTCTCGTTACCCAGCAGCGCGGGCAGGCGTTTGAGCAAGTCCTGCGCGCCAGCCAACTCGCAACTCAATCCATCGCATACGCGCACTGTTAAGGGAGCTTCGGCGGTTTCTTCCCGCACCACTTCAAAGTGGTGATAGAAGGTAGCCACTTCATACACCTCGGCCATGGGAATATTCATTTCCCTGGCCAGCGCCACCAAATGCCGGTCGTGCAGGCAGCGGTAGGCGTCGTTGATCTTGTGCAGGTTCTCGATCAGCAAATCGCGGCGGTGCGGTGCGGCGCCGATCAGCGCCCTCACCTCCTCAATTGATGCGTCATCGGCCTGCCGTCCCTTCAGCTTTGCTTTTCGACGAATCCGCTCACGCAGATCGTCGGCCGTACCCAGGGGAACGGCTTTGACATCGGTAGAAGGGGCAACAGAAGTTTGCATAAACGCTCGCGATTCACTCAATTCAAGGGAAGCATTCCAGGCGGAAACCTGACCATGCGAAGCATGGAGACGCGCAGTATCCAACCGGTCCGCCATAGGCGTCCAATGGATAAATTACATGGTTTGATTCAAGTTTTGAATGTGGCGGCGCAGCAAATCAGGCCGCCAGCAGGCCACTGTGCGCTGCGGCGTGGCGCAGCCAGGCACCGTCCTGTGCCAGCGCAAGACCCGCTTCCAGGGCCCGCGAGGGGCGGGCTTGCGCATGGGAAATAAAGCCGATGCGCGTCTTCACCTCGGGGCTGGTCAGGGGCACAGCTTCCAGTTCGCGGTAACCCCGCACCGTGTCCACGAGCGCGCCGGGCAACACGCTGCACACATTGCCATCCACCACGCTGAGCATCATGGTCAAGATGGAGTTGGTCTCGATGGCCGGCGTCACCCGTACCCCGGCGGTGGTAAAGGCCGCATCCACAATGGCGCGGTTGTGCATCTCCGGGGTCAGCAGGCACAAAGGAAACGTGGCCGCCTCTTTCCAGGGCATGGACTGGGCCAGTTGCAAACCCCGAGGATTGGGTTGGGCAGCACGGCGCAACAAAAAGTAGTGCTCGGTGTACTGCGGCCAGACGCGCAGTTTGCGCTCCTGCACCTTCATGCGGTCGCTGTAGCCCAGCGCCAGATCAATCGACAGGTCTTCCAGGCCCTGCTCCAGTTCCGAAGAACTGAGCGACAACACCACCGGCTGCACGCCACTATGGCGGGCTTGCAGCATGGCCGCAAACCGGGCAGCAATGGGCACGGCGGTGGGCACGGCGCCAATGCGCACCGGACCGCGCGGCGTCAAAGTCTCGCTTTGCAGGTCCTGCTGCAGATTGGCATGTTCGTGCAGCATGAGTTGGGCGGACGCCAGCACCCGCTCGCCCTGCGGGGTCAGCCCGGCAAAGTTGCGGTCGCGCTTGACGATGACCACGTTGAACTCCCGCTCCAGCGCCCGGATGGCGTTGCTGAGCGCCGGCTGCGTGATGTGGCAGGCCTCGGCGGCACGGCCGAAATGTTTGTGCTCCTGCAGTGCGACCAGGTAGCGCAAGGAAGAAAGCAGGTTCATGGTGGTGGTTGGGGGTAGAGAGCCCGCAAATCATAGTTGACACCCTCAGCAAGCGCCGACAAACTGATCTGCAATCCAAGCGTTTCAACCCGAACACTGTCTCGTACACTGGCAAAGCTGTGTTGAAATAATGGAACATCAGAGGAAGGTGGTTTCCGGGGCCGTTTCGGGCTTCGGGAGCACAGGACTACATATATGAAGCTATATCTCGATTCCGGCCGCCGCCACACCCGGGCATTGCCCCGAACCGGGAGGGTGTGCGTATGAGCACTTCCACCCCCAGCGCCCCCCCACCCGACCGCGACGAACTGCTGGAATGCCTGCTGATCGTCGCCCGGGCCCACGGCGAACACCCCACCCGCGAAACCATCATGGCTGGCCTGCCCGCCGAGCAGGCCCGGCTCAGCCCGGCACTGTTTGAGCGTGCCGCCAAGCGTGCCCGACTGAGCAGCCGGGTCAGCCAAACGCCACTCAACCAACTGAAAACCGGGCTGCTGCCGGCCATTGCCTTGCTGCAAGACCAGCGTGCCTGCGTCATTCTGGAGTTGAGCGAGGACTTGCGGCACGCCAAAGTGGTGTACCCCGAGTTGCCGGATTCCTCGGTAACCATTGCGCTGGATGCGCTGGAGGCTAACTACCTCGGCAGTGCCATTTACGCCCGCCCGACCCACCGCTTTGATGCCCGCACCCCCGAAGTGCGGCAGGTGCGCCAGGGCCACTGGTTCTGGAGCGTGATTGCCGAAAGCCGCCCGCTGTATATGGATGTGCTGTTTGCGGCGCTGCTGGCCAACATTTTTGCTTTGGGCATGCCGCTGTTCACCATGAACGTGTACGACCGGGTGGTGCCCAACCAGGCCTTCGAGACGCTGTGGGTCCTGTCCATTGGCCTGTTGCTGATGATGGCTGGTGACCTGGTGCTGCGCACCATGCGCAGCCGCTTTGTGGACTTGGCCAGCAGCCGGGTGGATGTGAAGCTGTCTGCCTTCATCATGGAGCGCGTGCTGGGCATGCGCATGGAACAGCGCCCGGCATCAGCCGGTTCGTTTGCCTCCAATTTGCGCGCCTTTGAGTCGGTGCGCGACTTCATCGGCTCGGCCACGGTGGTGGCGTTTATCGACCTGCCTTTCTCCCTGATCTTTCTGGTGACGATTGCCTGGATTTCCTGGCTGATGCTGATTCCGCTGGTGGTGGGCTCGCTGATCATGCTGCTCTACTCGCTGGCGGTGCAGGGACGTATGCACGAGCTGGCCGAAACCACCTACCGCGCCAGCGCCCAGCGCAATGCCACGCTGATTGAGGGACTGGTGGGGTTTGAGACCATCAAGGCTGTGGGGGCCGAGTCGTCGATCCAGACCAAATGGGAAAAAAGTGCGGCCTTGCTGGCCCGCGTGGGCGCACAGTTGCGCCTGCTGTCCAGCACGGCCAGCAGCGCGTCGGCGTTTGTGCAGCAGTTTGTGAACCTGTCGATCGTGGTGATTGGCGTGTACGCCATTTCCGAGAAAGAGCTGACCATGGGCGGCCTGATTGCCTGCACCATGCTGGCCGGACGGGCGCTTGCTCCGGTCGGCCAGGTGGCGGGCTTGCTGGTGCAATTCCATACGGCCTCCACCGCCCTGCACTCGCTCGACGAGATGATGAAGCGCGATGTGGAGCGCCCGGCGGACGCCAATTACGTCAACCGGGGCCGCCTGCAAGGTGCCATCGAGTTCCGCAATGTGAGCTTTGCCTACCCCGGCCAGACCGCGCCCTCGCTGCACGGTTTGAGCTTCCGCATCAAGCCGGGCGAAAAGGTGGCTATTCTGGGACGCATTGGTTCCGGCAAGACCACGCTGGAGAAACTGGTGCTGGGCCTGTTCCAGCCGACCGAAGGCGCGGTGCTGGTGGACGGCATTGATCTGCGCCAACTTGACCCGGCCGAACTGCGCAGCCAGATTGGCTATGTGCAGCAGGACATCATGCTGTTTTACGGCACCCTGCGCGAAAACATCACGCTGGGCGCACCGCAGGCGCAGCACCAGGATATCGTGCGGGCGGCCGAAATCGGTGGTGTGCTGTCGCTGGTCAACCACCATCCGCAGGGCTTTGACATGCTGGTCGGCGAACGCGGCGAATCGCTGTCGGGCGGCCAGCGCCAGGGCGTCGCGATTGCCCGCGCGGTGATCAACGACCCGCCCATCCTGCTGCTGGACGAACCCACGTCGAGCATGGATTATTCGAGCGAAGAAGACATCAAGCGCCGCATTACCGAGTATGCAAAGGACAAGACGGTGCTGCTGATCAGCCACCGCACGGCCTTGCTCGAACTGGTTGACCGCATCATCGTGATGGATGGCGGTCGCATCGTGGCAGATGGTCCCAAGGAGCAGGTGGTTACCGCCCTGCGCCAGGGCCGCATTGGAAAGGCTGCATGATGGCCTGGTTCAACGAAAAAGCATTCCACCGCACCGGCGAACTGATGGCCAAAACCGCAGAGTCCGGCAACAAAACCTTTGGCCCGCTGGTCAAGCGGCTCACGCCCATCGAGGACAACGCGCAAATGGACTGGGCTGGCGAGGCCGACTGGGCCCGCTTGCAGCAAGACCCGTTGCGCGCCCGCATGCTCATGCGGGTGGTGGGCATTACCCTGATCGTGCTGGTGGTGTGGGCTGCGTTTGCCCCCATCGACGAAGTAACCCGCGGTGAGGCCCGCGTGGTGCCCACCAGCCAGGTGCAGATTGTTCAAAGTGTGGACGGCGGCATTGTTGAAGAGCTGATGGTGAAAGAAGGCCAGGTGGTGGAAGCCGGCCAACTGCTGATGCGCGTCGACCCGACCCGGTTTGTCTCCAACCTGCAGGAAAGCCGGGTCAGCCAGGCCGCCTTGCGCGCCAAGAAACTGCGTTTGGACGCACTCACCCGCGGCATTCCGTTTAACCCGCCGGCCGACCTGATCAAGGAAGCGCCGGAAGCCGTGGCCCAGGAAGCCCGCTTGTACGAATCGCGCCGGGCAGAAATTGGTGCCCAGGTCGGCATTTCGCAGACCCAGTTGACCCAGCGCCAGCAGGAGCTCAACGAGGTAAAGGCCCGCAAGGAACAGGCCGAACGCACGCTGGAGCTGATGACCAAGGAACTCAACGCCACCAAACCGATGGTGGCGACCGGCGCGGTGTCGGAAGTGGAAGTGCTGCGTCTGGAGCGTGAAATTGCCCGACTGCGCGGCGACCGCGAACAGGCCACGGCCCAGATCTCCCGGGTGCAGGCGGCCATTCAGGAAGCGACGCGCAAGATTGACGAGGTGTCCCTCACCAGCCGCAACCAGATGAGCGGCGAACTGTCGGAAACCATGGGCAAGCTGGCAGCCATGAGCGAAAGCGGCAAAACGCTGGAAGACAAGGTCAAAAAGGCCGATGTGCGCTCGCCCATGCGCGGTATCGTCAAGCGCCTGCTGGTCAACACGCTGGGCGCCGTGGTGCAGCCGGGCAAAGAACTGGTGGAAGTGGTGCCGCTGGACGACGCGCTGATTCTGGAGGTGCAGATTGCGCCCAAGGACATCGGCTTCCTGCGCCCGGACCAGAAGGCCACGGTCAAGTTCACCGCCTACGACTACTCCATTTATGGCGGGCTGACGGCCGATGTGATCAACATCGGTGCCGACTCGGTGCTGGATGAAAAGGGCAATGCCTTCTATCACGTGCGCGTACGCACCCACAAGCCGAGCCTCGGACCCGGTTTGCCCATCATCCCGGGCATGGTGGCGCAGGTGGATATATTGACGGGTAAGAAAACCGTGCTTTCTTATTTGCTCAAACCGGTGCTGAAGGCCCGGGCCAATGCATTGACCGAACGATGAACCCTCAACATTTCTTCCTGTCCGGCAGCGCGAGCCAACCCAGCGAGCGGTGGAAACAGGCCTTCCCTGAAGCACGGACGGTAGCGCCTGCCGACCTGCCCCGGCGTCTGGAAAACCTGCAACCCAAGCAATGCCTGTTCTGGGTCCCCAGTGGTGACCCCGACTGGCGCGCTCTGCTGGCGCTGGCCCAGCAAGTTCAGCCAGGCGCCCGCGTGGTCGTGCTGTCTGGCGCGCCGGAGCCCGGTGAAGGCCTGATGGCCTTGGATGCCGGTGCTCTGGGTTACACCCACTCACACGGCCTGCCGGAATTGCTGCAGGAAGTCGCGACGGTGGTGCAACACGGCGGCCTGTGGGCCGGACCGGAATTGCTTAAGCGCCTGGTGGCCTCTACCAGCGCTGCGCTGGCCACGTTGCCGCAACCGTCCAGCGCGCCAGGCCCCACGGCCCAAAACTACGCCAAGGCTTGGGCCACCCTGTCAGGCCGGGAGGCGCAGGTTGCCTTGCAGGTGGCTGCCGGCAAGTCCAACAAGGAAGTGGCCGATCAGCTATTCATTTCCGAACGCACGATCAAGGCCCACTTGGGTTCCATTTTTGACAAATTGGGCGTACGAGACCGCCTGCAACTGGCACTGCTGGTGGGCACTCTGAGCCCGGCCGACCGCGCCCAAAAAGGGGTTAACGCATGACCGATGATTCGCCCGACACCTTGGCGTCGATTGACGCCGCCCATGCCGAACTGCTCAGCCAGTCGGACACCGCCATTGCGCGGGTGCTGGAAGACTTGGTGGATGTGCTGATTACGCGGGGCGTGATCCAGTTCACCGATCTGCCCGAGGCTGCGCAGGCCAAACTGCTGACCCGCCGCCAGACCCGCGCCCGGCTCAAGGATTCGCTGCAATTGCTACCCGGCGACGGCGAAGGCGGGTTGCTGTAAACCTTAAGCCGACTTAAATCTGGCTCAAGCCCGTCCCCGGACGGGCTTTTTTGTTTGCGCTGGCTCAAATTGGTACCTAAGTCCAATACCAAAGCCGGACCGGAACCGATAACCTTGCGCCCAAGTTTGGAAATTGTTCGCCGTTGAACGTTTCTTGGCCCCTTCAACTACATACATCGGAGTTCCACCATGGCCACTATCGCCACCGTCGCAGCACTCACCGGACCAGGTAAGGCTTATGCCGTCAACGCCCAGGGCGTGCAGCGTGAACTGAAGGCCAACGACACCCTGGAAAAGGGCGAAACCCTCAAAACGGTGGGCGATGTGCAGGTGGAATTGGTGTCCGACGACATGCGCACCCTGCATGTCAACCCCGACCAGGTGGTCAAACTCGACGACAACGTCTTCCAGTCCGAACAAACCCCCACGGCCGCCGACGCTGCCGTAACCAACACCGCAACCACCGAGACCATCATCCAAGCGCTGGACCGCGGCGAGGACTTGAGCACCACCCTGGAAGCCACAGCGGCCAGCGTGGGTGACGGCGGTGGCGGTGGCGGCACCACGTTTGTGCAGTTGGGTCGCATTTCGGAAGGCGTTTCCGGCAATTCGTATGGATTTGACTATGTGGGTCAGGGCAACCTGCCCATTACCCAAGGCGCCGCAACCGGCAGCAACCCCGTCGTCGGCATCACCATCGATCCGATCACCGGCGACAACATCATTAACAACCAGGAATCCAACTCGCCCAACACCACCATCTCCGGCACGGTGAGCGGCGATGCGCGTCTGGGTGACACCGTGACCGTGACGGTCAATGGACACACCTACACCGGCACGGTGACATCCGGCAGCAACGGCCTGGGCTTCAGTATTCCGGTCATTACCGAAGATCTGGTTGCTGATCCGACCATTACCGCCTCCATCACCGCGCTCGGCACCTCGGGTGTCACGGCGACTGCAACCGTCGATGTGACGGTGGCTAACGACACGCTGAATGCCCGTATTTCGATTGATCAAATCAACGGGCACGGAAAAATCAGCAACACCGCAGAAGCAGTCACCATTACCGGCAAGGTCAAGGTTGAGTACTCGGGAGATAGCGGAACAGGGGAAGAGCGCGTCACGCTGAACATCGGCGGCAAGGAATACGTGGCAACCATTGCCGAAGATGGCTCCTACAGCGTAGAGGGCGTCCCTGTAGAGGACGTTGTCAACAAGGAAGACGGCAGCGTCAAAGAAATTACCGCAACCATCAAGGCGTCTAACTCCAATGGCAGCGAAAGCACGGCCTCAACATCCACCACGCCGGTGTACGACAACCCCGCTGCAACGGTCACCATCACTTCAGTCGCAGGCGACAACATCATCAACAACGTCGAAGTGCAAGGCCAAGTGCCCGTGGTGGGTACCGTAGGCGGCAGCGCCAAAGACGGCGACACCGTGACCATCACTGTTGGTTCTGGCGAAAACCTGCGCACCTACACCGGCACCGTAGTCAACGGCGGCTTCAGTATCCTGGTGGACGGCGAAGCCGTGGCCGGCCAGACCATTACTGCATCGGTCAGTGGCGTCAATGCCGTTGGCAGCACCTACAGCAGCTCGGATGATCAGGATGTGGCCCCAGGAGCCGTTCTTCAGACCGGAAACATCGCTCTGGATGAAACTAACACCGTATTGACAACCGGTGGCACCGTCACAGCGGCCGTGGCTACGACCTTTGTGGCCCAAGTCAACGTGGCAGGCACACATGGCACCTTCAATATCGAAGATTCCGGCAAGTGGACCTACACCGCGAACTCTGCGTACGACAACCTTAACGTGGGCGAGCAGGTCAGCGACAGCTTCACCGTTCAGTCTGCTGACGGTTCGGTAACTTCGGTCACGGTCACGATCAACGGTACGAACGATGCGCCCCAAATCACTAGCGCCGCCCAAGCGGGTTCTGTTACCGAAGACGACCTGCTGACCACTTCCGGCCAGGTGACCTCCAGTGACGTGGACCACAATGCGACCGCTACCTTCAGCGTCGATACAACCGCTGGAACCTATGGCAATCTGGCGCTGGATGCGGCCACCGGCAAGTGGACCTACACCCTGGATAACGCTGCCAGCCAGAGCCTGATTGCCGGTGAAATCAAAACCGAAACTTTCAAGGTCACGGTGACCGATGACCAGGGCGCCACTGCGACACAGGACGTGGTCATCACCATCAACGGCACCGCCGACGCGCCGACTTTCTCAACCGGTGCGGGCAAAGACGCCGGCTCCGTGACCGAAGACGCCGTGGTGCCTGACACCAA
>ERZ1034363.110-NODE-110-length-56735-cov-5.284126_pt1 | contig 56735 bp, 56 predicted proteins | sample MGYA00520616_ERZ1034363 | MGnify/ENA primary metagenome ERZ1034363 (study PRJEB33736, sample SAMEA104284506) | Azolla filiculoides | biome: Urban; feature: Water surface; material: Ditch water | place: Netherlands | collected 2015-10-28 | depth 0-0.1 m ...
TGGGTCGGGTGGGATTCGAACCCACGACCAACGGATTAAAAGTCCGCTGCTCTACCGACTGAGCTACCGACCCCCAGTGCACAACAAAGAGGCAACATTCTAGTTTCTAAAGATAGATCAGTCAAGTTTAGCCATTGGCATACAATGAGCCGTTAATTTGATCAAAAAGCTGCTTAAAGATGCCATTGAATGCCCGTAGTTACCCGTTATCGCCTGATTGGTGCGGGATGAGTGAAGCAGACCTGCGTAAAAGTCTTCTTAGTTACTTTGATGCATCTTTTGAACGCTATGAATCGTTATTTGGGTGTTTAGGGGCTGATGCGGCTTATTACGAGAAGTCCATTTCGTTGCGTCACCCGCTTATCTTTTACTTTGGGCATACCGCTACGTTCTTTGTGAACAAGTTGTTGTTGGCTAAGTTGATCCCGGAACGGATTAACCCTCGCTTCGAAGCGATGTTTGCTGTAGGCGTGGATGAGATGAGTTGGGATGATCTTGATGAAACCAACTACGATTGGCCCAGCGTTGCAGAAGTTAAAGCCTATAGACAGCAAGTTAAGGCTGCTGTGACGAAAGTGATTTGCGAGGCTCCCTGGCAGGGGGCAATGGGTTGGGACAATCCTTGGTGGGCGATCCTGATGGGTATTGAGCACGAGCTCATCCATCTAGAAACCTCATCCGTACTCATTCGTCAGCACCGCCTGACGTACGTTCAGCCGCAACCTGATTGGACGCCAGCCCTAGTGACTGGCATTAGTCTTGAAGCAGTGCTAAAAAATTCATTGATTGAAGTGTCAGCGGGTGAGGTTAAACTCGGTAAGGGAAGCCCACATCTGGACGCATGCGCTGTAGATGGCGATGCCCGGTGTTATGGATGGGACAACGAGTATGGGGCATACGTTGCGGAAGTACCGGCGTTCAGTGCGAGCCGGATGCTGGTATCTAATGCCGAGTTCTTGAGTTTTGTAGAAGCTGATGGCTACGCCACAGACCGTTATTGGAATGAAGAGGCTTTAGCTTGGCGCAATTTCGCCCACGCAGCATCCCCCTCTTTCTGGGTGCGTCAGTCGGATGGCTGGTATTTGCGCCTAATGACCGATGTTGTGGCTATGCCCTGGGATTGGCCGGTAGAAGTGAATTGCCATGAGGCTGCAGCGTTCTGTAGCTGGAAGGCAGAAACAATCGGTGCAGCCGTTCGGTTGCCAACCGAAGACGAGTGGTATCGGTTATATGACATTGCCGGTGTAACACCCGAAACTGCTGCTCAGCGTCGATTGGCTGGTGGTGCCAGTTCTGTTGCGGTTGATCGATTTGCACACGGCGATTTCTACGATGTTGTCGGTAATGTCTGGCAGTGGACATGCACGCCTATTTATCCCTTTGCCGGTTTCGAAGCACATCCGTTGTACGATGACTTTTCGATTCCGACATTTGATCAGCGGCATAACCTGATTAAAGGTGGTTCGTGGATTTCCTGTGGCAACGAAGCAATGCGTGCTTCACGCTATGCATTCCGTAGACACTTCTTTCAGCATGCCGGATTTCGTTATGTCGTAGGCGAAGCACCGCGCGTACCGCAAGTTTCACGCTATGAAGATGATGCCTTGCTAGCGCAGTATGCTGAATTCCATTTCGGTCAGACTTATTTTGATGTGCCCAATTTTCCTAAAGCCGTGGCGGAGATTGCCCTGGAAGTGATGAAGGACAAACCGCTGAATCGCGCGCTGGATATTGGGTGCGCGGTTGGTCGCAGCAGTTTTGAATTGGCAAAGGGGTTGCCCGGGCGATCAGGTTTTCAGTCGGTGATTGGGGTCGATTTTTCTGCGCGCTTTATTAACCTTGCCGATGAGCTGATTCGCGATGGACGCGTTCGCTATGCGCTTACGGATGAAGGTGCCCTTCAATCTTTCCGTGAGATCTCTTTAGAAACGCTGGGTTTGCTGGATTGTGCGAAACGGGTTGGTTTCTGGCAGGGCGATGCCTGTAATCTGAAAGAGACCTATGGTGATTTTGATCTGGTGGTTGCGGCGAATCTGATTGATCGTCTTTATGATCCAGCCAAGTTTCTGGATGAGATTGGTAAACGCATTGTGTCCGGGGGCGTGTTGGTATTGACTTCACCTTATACCTGGTTAGAAGAACACACGCCGAAGCAACAATGGCTTGGCGGGTTTAAGCGTGATGGCGAACGCTATACAACGTTGGACGCATTGCGTGAGCACTTGGGTCGTGACTTTGTGCCGCTGGGCGAGCCACGGGATGTGCCATTCGTGATTCGTGAAACATCCCGTAAATTTCAGCACACCGTTGCCCAGCTAACGTGCTGGGAGCGCAGATGCTGATTTCCGTTAGCGGTTAACGTAGGGTGTGGGATCGGCAATGCCCGCTGCGGTAAATCCTTCGGCGCGTAGCGCACAGGAGTCGCAATGTCCGCAGGCTTTGCCCTCCGGCGTCGCCTGGTAGCAGGAAACAGTAAGGCTGTAGTCCACGCCTAATTCGGTACCCATGCGGATGATGTCCGCTTTGCTCATATCAATGAGCGGCGCGTGTACGCGAAAGCGCGCGCCTTCTACGCCTGCTTTGGTGGCAAGGTTGGCCATCTGTTCGAAAGCGGCGATATATTCCGGACGGCAATCCGGGTAGCCGGAATAGTCCACGGCATTAACCCCCAGAAAGATATCCCGGCTATTGAGCGTTTCCGCTAACGCCAGCGCCAATGACAACATCACGGTGTTGCGGGCTGGCACATAGGTGCTTGGAATGCCGGGCTGGCTATGCGCTTCAGGCACGGCCATCGTTAGATCGGTAAGCGCTGACCCGCCGAACTGGTTCATATCCACATGAACCACCCGGTGGCTGAGCGCACCCAGAGCTTTGGCCTGACGAAGCGATGCATCTAGTTCGGCGCGGTGACGCTGGCCATAATCGAATGCAATGGCGTGACAAGCAAAGCCCTGGTCGCGGGCAATGGCTAGTGTGGTGGCTGAATCCAGGCCGCCAGAGAGCAGCACAACAGCTGGTGGGGCATTATGTTCGCTATTTGCCACGCGCATCACTCCAGAGGAGTTTGTGAAGTTGAATCTGGAAGCGCACGTTCAGGCCATCGGCCAAAATCCATTCGGCAAGATCCGTGGGGTTCAGTTGTCCAGCCACCGGCGATAGGACAACATCGCAACGTGCGGGGAGATCATGGGCGCTAACCATCTCTTTAGCCCATTCATAATCTGCACGTGAAGCCACGACGATTTTTACTTCATCAGTTGCTCGTAGATCAGCGATGTTGCTCAGCAGATTCTTGGCGCTTTCACCCGAACCGGGTGCTTTAAGATCCATGATGCGGGCAACACGCGCATCCACTTGGGCGATATCGAGCGCGCCGGAGGTTTCCAGACAAACGTCGTAACCGGCATCACAGAGCGCGCGAAGCAAAGGAAGGCAGGATTTTTGTGCAAGCGGCTCACCACCGGTGACGCAGACAAGGCGAGTGGGGTAGCGCGCTACTTCGGCAAGCACTTCGTCAATCCGGGTCGTTGCACCCCCGGTAAATGCATACTCGGTATCACACCAGGTGCAGCGCAACGGGCAGCCAGTCAGCCGAATAAATACAGTGGGGATGCCAGACCGCGCCGCCTCGCCCTGTAACGAAAAGAAGATCTCGCTCAGTCGAACCGTTTGTTCGCGGTCAGCGCCTACTGTCTCTGCCATGACGCTTTACTTCTTGATTTGCTGTTTGGCAGCGCCGGCAGCCTTGGAGTCCGGATACTTGGCAACCAGATCCTTCAGTGTTTTTTGCGATTCGGCTTTCTGGCCGAGCTCTGCCTGACAGTTGGCAATGTTTGCCATGGCATCTGGTGCACGGCCATTTTTCGGCCATTTTGCTAAGAGCTTCTGTTGAGAGCTGATTACTTGTTTGCAGTCGCCAACAGCGTAGTAGCTATTACCTAACCAGAACTGCGCAGCAGGTGCCTGTTCGCTCTCTGGGTAGGTTTTGTTGAACTTATCAAAGGCGGTAGCCGCTTCTTTGTATTTGCCCGCTTTGAAAAGGCCCAAGGCTGATTCGTAAGCTTTTAGAGCAGCAGCAGTGTCGTCTGCCGGTTTGGCATCGGGTTTAGCTTCTGCTGTCGCTGCTTTAGGCTCGGCTTTGGTTGCCGTATCGGTAACTACCGGTGCGGCGGGTTTGGCAGCAGTTTTACCCCGGCCTGCTTCAATAGCCTGCAGGCGGTTATCTATGTCGAGGTAAAGATCTTTCTGGCGCTTCTCAAGATCGTTAATGCTATTGGTAAGCACTTCGATCTGGCCGCGAAGTTCAGAGACTTCACGGCTCATTTGTTCCGAGAGGCGGTTCTGCTCGATGAGTGTCTGGCTTGTGGATTTCTGCAAATCAGAAATCTGTTTGCGCGCAACGTCATCGTCAAACAGGCCGGCGTGTGCAGGCAGAGCACAAAGCAGACCGGCGGCACACAGTGCCGCCGGAAGGGTAAAGCGACGGGTCATTAGCGTGGTTCTCAGTACTCGCCGTTGTAGAGCATGTCGGCGCGACGGTTTTCTGTCCATGCCGCTTCATTGTCACCCAGTGCCTTTGGCTTTTCTTTGCCCAGGCTCACGGATTCGATTTGCGATTCCGGGGCGCCCATTAGCACGAGTTGCTTTTTAACGGCATCGGCACGACGTTGACCCAGCGCCAGGTTGTATTCGCGGCTACCGCGATCATCGGTGTTGCCTTGAACCAGAACGCGGGCGTTAGGTTCCGAAGCGATGAACTTGGCATGCGCTTGCAGCTGGCTGTTGTATTCCGACTTTACATCGTACTGATCGTAGTTGAAGTAAACGCTACGCTTGGACAGTGGGCTGTTTGGATCGCGCAACTTAGCAAGTGCAGCGGCCGACAGCTTTGGCACGCCGGAAGTGCCGGTGGCGTCAACGCTGGCCAGATCCGAGCTGTTGTCCGGGGTTGAGCTACAAGCAGCCAGGAGGGCAACGGCCAGAGCCGGTACCAGACGGAGGAAATGTTTGCGAGTGATGTTTTGCACGAGTGTTGCTCCAGAAGTTTCTAGAATTGTAAGCGATCAAGCCCTTGAGATAGAAGCATTTTCCATGCCGAAGCTTAAAAACTGGTTAACGATTAGGCCCCCAGGCCGGTTCGCGGGCATCGCCATTAACCGCCGAAAGCTTCTGACGGATCTGGCCATCGGCCGAAACAGCCGCTAAAACACCCCGTCCGCCAAGGATGGTGGCGTACAGAATCATCTGGCCGTTCGGCGAGAAAGTCGGGGATTCGTCACGTTGCGAATCCGTGAGTACGGCGACCTGGCGGGTGGCCAGATCCAGCGTAGCGACACGGAAACCGCCATCACGACGGGTAATAAAGGCCAAAGTGCGGCCATCTGGCGATGGACGGGCGGTAACGTTGTAGTTGCCGTCAAAGCTCACACGTTGCGCACCGCCGCCACCGGCGGGCATTTTGTAGATCTGTGGGCTGCCGCCGCGATCCGAGGTGAAGTAGATCCACTGGCCATCTGGCGAGAAGGCTGGCTCGGTATCAATACCGCTGGTGTTGGTGATACGGGTAGCCTGACCTGTCGCTAAGGCGATGCTGTACAGCTGGGTACCCCCTTCGCGGGAAAGCGCAACGACCAAGCGGCTACCATCTGGCGACCAGGCGGGCGCAGAGTTAGAGCCACGGAAGCTGGCAACCGCACGGCGTGCACCTGTTTTGAGCGTTTGTTCAAAGATCACCGGCTTGCTCTTTTCGAAAGAGACATAGGCCAACTTGGTGCCATCGGGTGACCAGGCGGGGGAAATGATCGGCTGGTTGTACTTGAAAACAGGCACAGGGTTCTGACCATCGGCATCGGCAACAATCAGTTGGTATTGAGCCGCAGGGCCGTTGCCTTGCTTAAGCACATAGGCAATGCGCGATGAGAAGTAACCGGGTTGGCCGGTGAGCTTCTGGTAGATAAAGTCAGCGACTTTGTGGCCGGCCAAGCGCATCTGGTTGCCGGGTACGGTAACGGTGGTGTTGCCGAGTGAGCCACGTTTAACGATATCGGCAACGCGTACACGCACTTCAATCTGGCCGCCCGGGCGTGATGCAGTGGCGGTTGCCAGTGCATCAGCACCACGCGAACGCCAGGCTGCAAAATCGACCGAACTATTTTCTTCTGCAACGAGCGAGTCGGTATTGATGATGTTGAAGAGACCCGTGCTAGCTAGATCGTTGCGCACAACGGCCGCGATCTCTTTACCTAAACCCTCGTCACCGCCAAAATTAGGTACCGCTACAGGAATGCGTTGCATGCCGGCGCCCACGACTTCAACATTGAGTTGCGCGAAAGCCGGCGTGGCTATGAGCGTAATCAATGATAGTGCTGCCAGAAGGCCACGGGTCGTGCGCGATAGTAGTGTAGGCATTTTCATGGGAATGATTATAGTCAGTCGATGCTTAAAGGTGTCTGAGGGTTACTGTGGCGGTTTTTCAAATGGCAGGTAGGTGATATCAAGCACCCGGTCTGGGGCACGGCCTTCTGGTACCGGCAGCGGCGATGATTTGCGAATCGCACGTTCTACAGCGGTATCTAGCTGCGGATTGCCGCTGGACTTAATGAGTTTCACGTCGAGAACTTCGCCTGAAGGCAACTGGGTCACCCGGAAGATGGCTGCCGGATTACCTTGCACGTTGGGTGGCAAAATCACATTGCCACGGATCTTCGTCTTCAGTTTGGCCAGGTAGCTGCGGTCATCACCCTTGGCGCGTTCAGCGCCAGCGGCTTTGGCTTCAGCGCCAGCCTGGGCACGCATAGCGGCTTCTCGCTGTGCGCGCGCATCAGCAGCGGCAGCCGCCTGTTGTTTTTGGGCGGCCTGCTGCTTCTGGGCAGCAATCTTCTGCTCTTCGCGCTTCAGCTCTTCAAGAAAGTCATCCTGTGCCTTTTTCTTGGCATCTTTAGTGTCAGGCTTCTTCTTGTCTTCTTTGGTGTCTTTAACGTCCTTAGCCTTTGGGTCTTTCTTGTCTGGCACCTTCTCAGGGGTCTTATCCTTTTCCGGCTTTTTGTCCTGCTTGATGGCGATGTCGGCCTTCTGATTGGCAGGTGCAGGCGTTGGCTTGGGCGGCGTCTTCACAGGCTCAGGTTTGGGCTGTGGTTTCGGCTCCGGCTTCGGTTCGGGCTTTGGTTCTGGTTTCGGGGGTGTGGGCTCAGGCTTGGGCGGCTCTGGTTGCGGTGCCGGATCACCAAAAGTCTGTGATTCACGTTGAGCCGCCGCTGTGGCGGCTGCTAACTGCTGTGGCGTCCAGATCTCGGCCTGCATGGCCGTGGGCTCACTATTTTTCCAGTTGATGCTGAGTACGAGAAAGAGCACCAGCAACAGGTGCATGGCAATCGTTAGAATTAACGCACGACGCTCGCGCGCCTTTTCTTCCGCTGCCGGGTCGAATGCCCGCGTGTCATCGCCGGCAAAGCGATGGCCATTCCAGTACGCTTTTAAACGCGACAGAAAACGAGGCAACGACAACGTAACCGCTCCGCTTACTTGCCAGTAGGTGCAACGAGCAGGCCAACGCGCTTAACCTGGGCGCGTTGTAGCTGATCCATCACTTGCAGCACGGCTTCGTAGGGCACGTTCTTGGCGCCAGCAATTAACACCGGTGTATCCGGATTGCCCTTCTGCATGGCGAGTAGCTGGTCAGTCAGTTGCGGCAACGTGACCGGCTGCTCTTTGCCGTTAGCGCCACGGTCCACAATGGTGAGACTGCGATCGTCATGGACGCTCACTTCAATCGGTGCGGCAGGCGGTGTTGCTGCGGTGCCAACTGTGGGCAGATCAATGTTGCCGGTAGGCATCATCGGTGCGGTGACCATAAAGATCACCAGCAGCACGAGCATCACGTCGATATAGGGAACGACGTTGATTTCGTTTTTAAGTTTACGGCGGTTACGCATTGCGCAGCACCCTTACTTCATTTGACGCTGGAGGATGTTCGAAAACTCTTCCATGAAGGATTCGAAACGTGATGCCAGGCGATCGATGTCGTACGAGAAGCGGTTGTACGCAACCACGGCCGGGATAGCGGCAAAGAGGCCGATGGCCGTAGCGACCAGGGCTTCGGCAATGCCAGGTGCCACAGATGACAGGGTAGCCTGGCCTACATTGGCGAGTCCGCGGAAGGCGTGCATGATGCCCCAGACGGTGCCGAACAGGCCAACGTAGGGCGATACTGAACCGGTTGAGGCAAGGAAAGCCAGGTGCGATTCGATGCGATCCAGTTCGCGCTGATAGGTAGCGCGCATAGCGCGGCGAGAGCCATCCAGAATATCTTTGGATTCCAGGAGGTGTTGATCGCGTAGTTTGTTGAATTCGCGCAAACCCGATTCAAAAATCCGTTCCAGGGCGCCGGCATTGTGTCGGTCGTTAAGTGCGGCCTGGTACAGATCGTTCAGGCTGCTGCCGGACCAGAAGGATTGTTCGAACTCGGTCGCTTTTTGCTTTTCTGCGCGGATCGTCATCCACTTCAGAAAGATGTAGTACCACGACATAAAGGAAACAATGAGCAGCAGGAGCATGATGCCCTGCACGACGGCGCCGGCGTTGAGGACCAGGCTAAGAATGGACATGTCTTGTGTTGGAGTCATGATGCGTCGCTAGGTTGTAGTTGGCTATGTAGCCATACAGGTATGGAAACGGGTCGGAGAGTCTTCAGGTTGACACAGGCCAGCTTGACGCCCCCTGTGACGAGGGTTTCGCGGGTGCCGTCGGCGTTGATGCGATCTACCCACTGCTCGAATTGCATTTGAGCTCTGCCCAGGTGCGTTAGTTTCAGCCCGGCTTCGAGGCTGTCATCTAGTCGGGCAGGGCGCTTGTAATCGGCGTGCACCGATTTAACAACGAAAACAATATCTTCGGCCGCAAGCAGATCCGTCTGGTTGTGACCGAAGGTGCGCAACCATTCGGTACGGCAACGTTCGAAGAACTTCAGGTAGTTGGCGTAATAGACGACGCCACCCGCATCGGTGTCTTCGTAATAAATACGAACAGGGTGGTGGAAAATCGTCATTTTAACGAGGCCCCGATTCTTGCCAGAGCGGGATGTTGCCCTCATCCGAAGGTGCTTGCAGCCCCAGGTGATGATAGACGCGACTGGTGGCGACACGACCACGCGGCGTACGTTGCAGATACCCCTGCTGAATGAGGAAGGGTTCCAGCACGTCTTCGATGGTGTCGCGTGCTTCACCAATAGCTGCTGCGAGGTTATCAACGCCGACCGGGCCACCACCAAATTTTTCAATGACGGCGAGTAATAATTTTCGATCCATCAGATCCAGACCGACCGGGTCTACATCCAGCATGGCCAGTGCAGCATCTGCCGTGCGTGCATTAATGCCACCTTTTTGCTCGGGCGCGCGGATTTCAGCGTAATCGCGGACGCGACGTAATAGCCGGTTGGCAATACGTGGTGTGCCACGCGAACGTTTGGCGATTTCAAGCGCGCCATCATCTGCCAGCGCTAATTCCAGCAGTCGTGCGGAGCGGGCAACGATCTGTTGCAAATCATCCGGTGCGTAGAACTCGAGTCGCGCCACAATGCCGAAACGATCGCGCAGCGGGTTGGTGAGCATACCAGCCCGGGTTGTAGCGCCGACCAGTGTGAACGGTGGTAGGTCCAGCTTCACCGAACGGGCGGCAGGACCTTCGCCGATCATGATGTCGATCTGGTAGTCCTCTAGTGCCGGGTACAGAATTTCTTCGACAACCGGGGAGAGGCGATGAATCTCATCGATGAACAACACATCGTGTGGTTCAAGATTAGTGAGCAGCGCGGCCAGGTCGCCCGGGCGTTCGAGTACCGGCCCGCTAGTCTGGCGCAGATTGACGCCCAGTTCGTGCGCGACGATGTGCGCTAGGGTCGTTTTGCCTAACCCAGGAGGCCCGAAGAGCAATACGTGGTCGAGCGCGTCGCCGCGTTTTTTGGCGGCTTCGATAAAGAGGCCGAGCTGATCACGTACTTTGTGCTGGCCGGTGTAATCAGCCAGACGTTTCGGACGCAGCGCACGCTCTAGGGCTTCTTCCTGTCGGGAAGCGCTATTGGGTGTGATGAGCCGTTCGGCGCCTGCTGCAAAGTCGTCTGTTTCGATCACAGGCGCTCCGCGTGCGTAATGCTGTTACGGTGGTTGAGCCACTGATTGGTCACGGCAACGGCCAACGCCAGCAGCGTGGGGCCGATAAAGATGCCGACAAAACCGAAGCCGATAATGCCGCCAAAGGTGCCAAGTGCAATCAGGAGGAAGGGCAAACTGGCTGTGTGTGCAATCAGTACCGGGCGAACAACGTTATCTACGCTGCTAATGCCTGCGGCACCCCAGATCACCATAAAGATTGCCCAGCCCGTAAGGCTTTGGTCATAAAGCCAGTAGGCGGCGCCAAGCCAGATCAGCACGGGGCCGGCGGGCAGCATGGAGGTGAGGAAGGTGGCGGCGCCGAGCAGGCCGGCATTAGGCACGCCGGCGATCTTGAACCCGATGTAAGCCACCAGGCCCTGTGCCGCAGCGGTGCCAAGAATGCCAACCATTACACCGATGATGGTCTTGCCGGCCACATCCACCATGTGGGTGCCGATATCCCCACTTAGCCGGCGGGCAGCATTGCGCAGCCACATCGACCATTGTTCGCCATCACGATAGGCAAAGAAGGCGATAAAGATCGCTAACAGAATTTGCAGCACGCCATTGACTACACCTGTAGCGATGGCAGTAATCAAACGCTTGGCCGGGTCGTAAACACGTTGTAGCAGCTCCGTGCCGCTGTTGGCATCATTGAGCAAATGGTTCCAGTAAGTCTGAATGTGTTCGCCGACCAAAGGTAGTGCCAGCATCCAGCTCGGCGGATCGCCCAAGCCACCTTGGAATCGATCCTTGAGGGTTTCCACCAGAATGGCACCCGCTTTGGTAACCTGGCCGCCAAGGAAAAAGGTCGGAATCAGAATTACCACGGTAAGCAGCAGAGTCATGATGGCTGCGGCCAGCGTTTTACGGTTACCGAGCTTTTTGACCAGCCAGGAATAAGGCATCCAGGTCGCCACGACGATAATAAGCGCTGTGAGCAGTGGCGATAGGAACGGACGCAGCACCCAGATTACGCCCACAATAAGGAGCGCGATGATCGTAATGCGTGAGATCTGTAGTCCGGGTGAATACATGCGCAGGTTCCTTGGTTGTGCCGGTTACTTCAAACCGGACAACTGTTTCAGGGCAAGGCGGATGGCGTCAGTCGTGCTGACACCGGTAGGCAGTGCTTTTGTGGCGCTTTGCGCCTCGCGTGCATTGTAGCCGAGAGCGACGAGCGCATCGATGGTGTCTTGCAATGGATCGCTTGCCATTGGCTGGCCGGCTACGATGGTTCCGGCATTGCCAGCAACCAGATCCAGTTTGCCTTTTAGTTCGAGCAGTAGGCGTTCGGCGGTTTTTTTGCCGATGCCCGGAATACGGGTAAAGCAGGCAACGTCCTGGCGGGCAATGGCCGCTGCCAGTTCATCAACGTTAAGCCCGGAAAGTACGGCGAGTGCCATACGGGCACCCACGCCAGAAATCTTGATCAGCTGACGAAAGGCGGTGCGCTCACTTTCGCTAAGAAAGCCGTACAGAAAATGACCGTCTTCGCGGACGGCCATATGAATGTGCAGGGTGACCGGCGCATCAAGGGCAGGTAGCTCGCAGAAGGTGTTCATCGACACGTCAACTTCATAACCCACGCCCTGTACATCGACCATGATGGCAGGGGGCTGTTTGGCGATGAGTCGTCCGCTTAGGCGTCCGATCATGATGCGGTTCTCCGTGCGGCGGGCGCCGATTGGCTGATGGTGGCCCGGTTGAATAGTTCGCTGTCGGCCAGTGCCAGTAGGCGACCGCCTTTCTGGCGCCTGCCTGGCGCGGCCAGTTGGCCAAGACCTTGTGAGCCATGTGCATGGCAGATGGCGCAGGCCAGGGCATCGGCGGCGTCGCTGCCGGGTTCGCCGGGCAACGTTAGCAGGCGCATCACCATATGGGCCACCTGTTGTTTTGCGGCTTTGCCGTGACCAACAACCGATTGCTTTACCTGCAGGGCGGTGTATTCGCTCACCGCTAGCCCCTGGGCAACCAGTGCCGTAATCGCCGCGCCGCGTGCCTGGCCAAGCAGCAGGGTGGATTGTGGATTAACGTTCGAGAAAACCTGTTCCACAGCAGCGATGTCGGGTTTGTAGGTGCCAATAATTTCAGTAATGCCGGCATACAGCGTATGCAGGCGTTCGGGCAGGCGTTGGTTGCCATCGGATTTAATGCAGCCGCTGGCGATGTAACGCAATTTCTGCCCTTGCATCTCGATCACGCCAAATCCGGTCATGCGCAGACCCGGATCAATCCCGAGAATGCGCGTCACCGTTGACAACGAATCAGGCCTCGTCAAAAACAGCGCTGGTGTAAACGGCCTGGACATCGTCCAGGGATTCGATGGCGTCGATCAGCTTCTGCATCTTGGCGGCATCGTCGCCGGTGAGTTCGGTTTCGTTGAGCGGGCGCATCGTCACTTCGGCCATTTCCGGTTTGAAGCCGGCAGCGGTCAGTGCTTCCTGCACAGTGCCAAAATCATTCGGTGGGCACAGCACTTCGAGTGCGCCATCGTCATGAGTCATAACGTCATCGGCGCCTGCTTCGATGGCAACGTCCATGAGTTTGGCTTCGTCGGTGCCCGGGGCAAATAGAAATTGCCCGCAATGTTGAAACTGGAATGCGACGCAGCCATCCGTACCCAGGTTGCCGCCATGCTTGGAAAATGCGTGGCGCACATCGGCAACGGTACGGGTTTTGTTATCGGTCAGGCAGTCGACGATTACCGCGGCGCCGTTGGTGCCGTAGCCTTCGTAGCGCAGCTCAACGTATTCAACGCCTTCCAGCTCGCCCGTGCCTTTTTTAACCGCGCGGTCGATGTTGTCGGCAGGCATGTTGACGCCTTTGGCACGATCAATAGCCATACGCAGGCGCGGGTTGAAGTTGATATCACCCCCGCCCATTTTTGCGGCTACGGTAATTTCCTTGGCGAGACGCGAAAAGACGCGCCCACGTTTTTCATCCTGGCGACCTTTACGGTGCTGGATATTGGCCCATTTACTATGTCCTGCCATGATTGCTTTTGTGCCTTTATTTACAATAAGTTGTCTTAGACGCAGCGTGCTAACTATGTCTAATTATTGCGTGGCATTATCTCAAAAAAAGCTTGTCCAATGGGGTGAAAGCACTCGGGTCTTTTAAATATGCTTTAGTGGCCAAGACTTTTTGAACGCCATTGGTCAAATTGACGCTGATTATGCGCGCTGACCGATTCCACTGTGTCTGGCGGTAGTTGTTTGAGGCACTCGGCGAGCGCCTCAGGGTCGGGCTTCTCACGTTTAGGAGCGTCTGCCTGGGTTTTTGCAGATTTGCCATCCCAGGCAAAGCGATTGCGATAAACCGGCGGGTCCGGCAGGCAATCGTCCTGATAGGTTGGCGGACCACCTGCAACAAATGGTTGAAACGAAATTGTTTGCTCAAAGATCAGTGGCTTGCCAGTAGGCGTTGGCGGTAGGGGTGGCATTTTTGCGATGGCTTCACGGGCCAGTTTTTCGGCAGTTTCGGAGGTTGTCCAGAGGGTTTGAACGCTGACAATACTGCCATCGGGTGCAATTTCGATACGGAATCTCACAACACCCTGATCAGGACCTTCAATGGCTGTTCCCATCATGCTGCGAACCTGCTGACCCCAGTTGTAGCGATAGCGTTTACTGTTCTTAAGGGTATATGTGCCGGCCAGCGCCCATTCTTCCGTGCTTGGTGCCGGGGGCGCTTCCATACGGGCAGGTTGTCGTTCGGTCTCTGGATTAGCAGAAGATAAAACGGGAACAATGTGTTCGGGTGGCGTAGCAGTGGGCAATGGCCGGTCAGCTTGCTTTTGTGGCTTCGGTTTTATAGCTACCGGTGGCGGCGGAGGCAGTTCGAGATAAACCACCTGTGCTTTGGGCTGTTCAGGCTCGCTCTTTCTGGAGCGAGCCTGATCCTCTAGCCCGACATAAGCCACGATGCCAGTGTGTACGGCCACCGAAACCAGGAGTGCCCAAAGGTATTTGTGTCGGAGAATGTGCACCCAGAGCAATCAATGTATGCGCTAAGTCTTAACGCAACGGCATAGCAAGCCGATTTCAGTGGTTTTTAAGCCGGCACTAGGTAAGAACGCAGCGACTTCAGGGCCTTTGCTTCAATCTGGCGTACGCGTTCGGCAGAAACGCCGTACTCATCTGCCAGCTCCTGCAGCGTGGCACCACTGTCATCGGCCAGCCAACGGGCTTGCACGATGTGACGGCTACGATCATCCAGCTGGGCCAGCGCGTTCTGTAGGCCTTCTGATTGCAGGCGATCCTGATCGCGACCTTCCAGAACCGCAGTAGGCTCCATGGTGTCGTCGGCCAGATAGTCGATCGGAGCGAATTGATCTTCGTCGCTGACATCCGGGCCCGGATCCAGGGCAACGTCACGCCCGGTGAGGCGCATGTTCATTTCGCGTACATCGGCTTCCGATACGTTCAGCTGCGTTGCAATGCTCTCCGTTGTGGCCTGGTCCAGGTGGCTGTTGTTACCCTTCATGCTGCGCAGATTGAAGAACAGTTTGCGCTGAGCTTTGGTGGTCGCCACTTTAACGAGACGCCAGTTTTTCAGGACGTACTCGTGGATTTCAGCCTTGATCCAGTGCATGGCAAAAGACACCAGACGCACACCGCGCTCCGGGTCGAAGCGCTTCACAGCCTTCATCAGACCGATGTTGCCTTCCTGAATCAGGTCGGCATGCGGTAGACCATAGCCCAGATACTGACGGGCAGTTGAAACTACCAGTCGCAGATGAGACACGATGAGCTGGCGGGCAGCGTCCAGATCGTCCTGGTCGCGCAGGCGACGAGCAAGGTTCTGCTCTTCCTGTTCGGTGAGCATAGGGTATTGCTGAACGGCACGGATGTAGGCGTCCAGGTTGCCAACCGGCGATGGCATCGCGGTCAAAGCATTGATTTTGGGGTTTGCAATAGTCATTGCAGTCGTAGTCATGAATTTCCTCTCGTTATTATCGTTGTTTTGGCACTCAAAGCAATAGAGTGCTAAAACCGCGAAAAGTTCCCGGAAATCCGAATTATTTTTAGGGGACGACGATCAGAAAGCCAAAGGTCAAAAAAAGCACCAATAAAACAGTGCCTTGCATCAGGTTTGTGCGTTCGGTCGCCAGGGCAATATTCGCGACCCACAGCGTGGCTAACAACATGACCATTTCGTTATTAGGCAAGCCGAGAATGAGTTGATGCCCCATCAGGGTTGCTGCCAGCAGAATAGCGGGCACGCTTAGCGATAAGGTGGCAAGTCCGCTCCCCAGGGCAATATTTACGGAACGCTGCAGGCGGTTGTGCAAGGCAGCGTTAACGGAAGCGAGGCATTCCGGTGCCAGAATCAGGAGTGCAACAAATAGGCCGCCCAGCGCTTCGGGCAGATTTTTGGCTTCTAGTTGGTCATCAATCAGTACGGCCAGCTCTTCGGCCAGAAAAACAACCAGAAACAAATTTCCCACCAGCCAGGCGATGCTGGTCCAGAGCTCTTTGCGGGTGTAAGAGCGTTTATGTTTGCGTTCGGCGCTTCCGGCATCAAAAGTGAGCGGTTCAGGAGCGGAACGGTCCTTGAACATCTGACGATGCCGACGGGTCTGGATAAACAGAAAGATGGCATAGAGCACGATCGATACGATGGCGATAAAAACTTCCTGTGCCAGCGCCAATGTAGGCCCGATGGTGGTGGCCGTGAAGTTGGGCAGGATCAGGGCAAGAATCGCCAGGGGAACGATCAGTCCCAGGTAGGTGAGTGCGCCTTCGGTGTTAACGGTTTGTTGTCGGTGCACAAACGCGCCAATAAACATGGCCAGCCCCAACATCAGGCCAACGGTAATCATTACTGTTGCAGCAATCGTGTCGCGCACAAAGGTGGGGTTGTTTTCGTTGTGGCCGAGCACGGTGATCATGATGGCCACTTCGATGATGGTGGCTGACATGGTCAGGATCAGCGTGCCGTAGGGCTCGCCCAGCATTTCTGCCAGTTCATCTGCGTGGTGAGTGACACGGAAGATGGCAGAGAGGGTGATCAGGAACAGTATGCTGGCAATCCAGCCACGGGCAGTCCATTCAGAGAGAATGGCGGGTGTGCTGATGATTGTTGCGGCGGTGATCAGGCAGAGAAAAAACGGCCACTCGCGCTTGAGGGTATTTATCATCGTCAGGAGAGTCTAGCCGAGCAGGGCTTCGGCAAAGGCGCGTGCGCTAAAAGGCTGCAGGTCTTCGACTTGTTCGCCAACGCCAATATAACGAACGGGCTTTGGACATTGCTTGGCAATAGCGGCAATGACGCCGCCTTTGGCTGAGCCATCCAGCTTGGTGATCACCAGCCCGGTAACGCCAATGGCCTTGTCGAATGCTTTAACCTGGCCGATGGCGTTCTGGCCGATGGTGCCGTCCAGCACCAGCAGCACCTCGTGCGGTGCGGTTTCTTCGGCTTTGGTGATGACGCGGCGGATTTTGGCGATTTCATCCATCAGATGCATTTGCGTCGGCAAACGACCGGCGGTATCGGCTAAAACGATATCAATGCCACGGGCTTTGGCGGCATGCACTGCATCAAAGATCACGGCAGAGGGGTCGCCGCCTTCCTGCGCGATAACGGTGACGTTATTGCGTTCCCCCCAGGCTTGCAGCTGTTCGCGGGCAGCTGCGCGGAAGGTGTCGCCAGCGGCCAGAAGGACGGAATGCCCCGCCGCCTGAAAGTGGTGTGCCAGTTTGCCCAAGGTGGTGGTTTTGCCGGCGCCATTGATGCCGGCCACCATGATGACAAAGGGAGAGCCCGGCGGTGGTGTGATCTGTAGCGGTGCCTCAAGGGGCTGCAACAGATCAGTCAGGCAATCCACCATGGCCGTCTGAATGCTTTCTGCCGTCTGCAGGTTCTGTTTGCGGGCGCGTTGGCGCAAATCTTCGATCAGAATCACGGTGGCTTCGACGCCAACGTCTGCCGAGAGGAGTAGCGCTTCAAGTTCTTCCAGCAGTTCGTCATCTACCTGGCCACGCGCAAAAAGACTGCGTACCGAGCCACCAATCTGTTGCCGCGTCTTGGTGAGACCCGCAAAAAGACGTTCGCGCCAGGAGCGGCGAGGTTGGGTATCGGTGGCGTCAGACATGGTGGCAGGGGTATCCTTATTAATCTTTGATTCTAGCCTAGATAAAATAGCTTATGCGATTACGAACAACCCTGGGGCTTTTCTCATTATGTGCAGCGCTCGTTATGCCTACGTGCGTATGGGCGGCTGCCGATGCCGACAACACCTTTGAAACAAGGCTTGCCAATGGCATGCGCGTGGTTGTTCGCGAAGATCACCGCGCACCAACGGCGGTGCAGATGGTTTGGTATCGGGTGGGCAGCATTGATGAACGGGACGGCGTGACGGGCGTTGCGCACGTGACTGAACACATGATGTTCAAGGGTACGCCCAGTATAGGTCCGGGTGAGTTCAACCGACGGGTTGCGGCTATTGGCGGGCGTGACAATGCCTTTACCAGTACGGATTACACCGCTTATTTTCAGCAGGTTCCTGCTACCCAGCTAAAAACCGTGATGGCGCTGGAGGCCGATCGGATGCGTCATTTAACTCTGGAGCCTGCTGGTTACAGCAAGGAAATCCAGGTGATTATGGAAGAGCGCCGGATGCGTACCGACGATCAATCCGGTGCACGGGTGCATGAAGCGATGAATGCCGTTGCCTGGCAGGCACACCCTTATCGCCGCCCGGTGATTGGCTGGATGAGTGACCTGGAGCAGATGACTGTCGCTGATGTGCGTGACTGGTATCGCCGCTGGTACGTGCCTAATAACGCCACGCTTGTGGTTGTGGGTGACGTAAACCATCAGCAGGTGTTTGGATGGGCGCAGCAGACTTACGGTGCAATCCCTGCACGCGCACTGCCGGAGCGTAAGCAATTCGAGGAGCCCGTGCAGGCAGGGAAACGACAGCTGGATGTAAAAGCGCCGGCGGACTTGCCTTTGTTAGTAATGGGCTGGAAGGTGCCCCGGCTGAACGATCCGCGCAAGGATGTTGACCCCTATGCACTGGAAATGCTGGCGCAGATTCTGGATGGTCACGAGGCCGCCCGGTTGCCTACGGCACTGGTGAAAGAACAGCAGGTCGCGGTTTCGGTCGACACCAGTTACGACAGCACCAACCGCGGACCAAGTATGTTTATGCTGCAGGCATCACCGCGTCCGGGGTATACCGTTGATCAGTTGGAGCAAGCCATTCGCGGTGCACTTGCCGAGGTGGCCAATAAGGGTGTGACGGAACAGGAGTTGGCGCGGGCGCGGAGTCAGCTGCGCTCTTCCGAGGTGTACAAAAAAGACTCGATGATGGGGCAAGCGATGGAAATTGGCATGCTCGAAACCTTGGGCTACGGCTGGCAGGCGAGTCCGTTAATGCTGGATAAACTGAATCAAGTGACCATTGCCGATGTTCAACGGGTCGCACAAAGCTATTTCAAAGATGATCAGCTGACTATCGCCCGATTGGTGCCGCAGCCGCTGGATGCAGCAGAGTTGGCGGCACGTGCCAAACGGGCTGAAGCTGTACAAGCCGGAGGTCGTCACTAATGAACGCTACGAATTTGAACGCCGGAACTAGAGCAATGAAGCGCTTCGTGATGACATCAGTGCTTATGTTGGCGGCTTTGCTGAGCGCCCAAGCGCAAGCTGCGCCGGTGCAGTCCTGGACTACCGCTCAGGGCACGCGCGTCTACTTTATTGAAACGCATGCCCTGCCGATTGTGGATGTGCAGATCAGCTTTCTGGCGGGTTCGGCATTTGATCCGCACAACAAAGTAGGCCTCGCATCCATGACAGCGAGTTTGCTGGACCAGGGTGCGGGTACGCGTAACGAAAAAGACGTGGCGGAGGCGCTCGCTGATATCGGCGCCCAGATGACTGCTGCCGCGGGCATGGATAGCGCGAGCGTGACGTTGCGGACGCTGTCCGACCCGGATCGTCGTGCCACGGCTATTGGTTTGATGAGTGATGCAATCGCACGCCCTCATTTTGATGGCGGTGTTTTTAAACGCGACCAGGCGCGCAGCATCGCAGCATTGAAAGAGGCATTGACCAAACCGCAGGTGCTGTCACAGCGTGCTTACATGGCAGCGATTTATCCTGATCATCCCTATGGCCGTGTGGCAACACCGGAGTCAGTGGCCGCGATTAACCGTGCGGATCTGGAAGAGTTCTGGCGAACGCACTACAGTGCTGCCCGTGCCAGCATTGCCCTGGTGGGCGATCTGACGCGTGCCGAGGCGGAAGCGCTGGCGCTGCAACTGACGGCATCGTTGCCTGCTGATCAGGCAGGCGTACCACGGACGCTGCCTAAACCGGCAGCTACTGCAGCCAAGGTGGTCCGGGTCGATCATCCGGCATCGCAGGCGCATTTGCTGGTGGGCATGCCATCGGTAGCGCGGGATGATCCGGAACAGATTGCACTGCAGGTGGGCAATTACACTTTGGGTGGTGGTGGATTCGTGTCGTTGCTCACGAAAGCCGTGCGTGAAGATCGTGGCTATGCCTACAGCGTCTACAGTTATTTCGACCCCAAGCTGGTCGAAGGCCCTTTTACGATTGGCCTTGAAACCAAACGCACTCAGGCTGATGATGCATTGAACGTGGTGAATGCCGTGCTCGGCGATTATCTGAAACGCGGCCCAAGCGCAGCACAGTTGAAGGCTGCGCAAGACAATTTGGCAGGGGGTTTTGCGCTGCGCATCGATTCGAATAGCAAGCTTGCCGCGAATCTGGGTGTGATGGCGTTTTACGGGTTGCCAACGGATTGGTTGGAGAAGTATCCGGAGCGCATCAGAGCCTTGACGCCGGAAGTGATTTGTAGCGCCTTCCAGAAACACGTTAAACCGGAGCAGTTGGTCACGGTGCGCACGGCGGCTGACTAAGCATGGCAAAACCACCAGCATCGGCGCGGCCGAATCAGGTACGTATTATCGGCGGCAGGCACCGTGGCCGGAAGTTGCCGGTCGCTGATGCGCCAGGTTTAAGGCCTACGCCAGATCGGGTGCGTGAAACCCTTTTTAACTGGCTAGGGCAGAATTTATCAGGGTGGCGTTGCCTGGACTTGTTCGCCGGGTCGGGTGCGTTAGGTTTTGAAGCTGCATCCCGCGGCGCAGCATCGGTGGTGCTGGTGGAGCAGCTACCAGCCGTTGCGCGCAGTTTGCAGGCGGCGGCCGAGTTGCTTAAGGAGCCTGCGCTGAGCGTGGTGTGCGCCGATGCGCTGGCCTACCTTAAAAAACCGATGCCGCCACTGGATCTGGTATTTGTGGATCCACCCTATGGACAGGGCTGGCTGGATCGGGTCATCATGCCCTTGTTGCCGCATCTGGCGGACGATGCCCGACTTTATGTCGAGGCCGAGTCGGCGCTGCCGGATGTGCTGGCGCCGGGATTGCATTGTCTAAAACGTGGGCAAGCAGGCCTGGTGCATTATCATCTTTATTCTTTCGAGACTTCTGCCGGATCTGCCTGACATGCTGAAACGTGAAATCGCCATTTACCCGGGTACGTTTGACCCGCTCACCTGTGGTCATGAGGATCTGGTGCGCCGCGCTGCCGGTATGTTTGACGAGGTAGTGCTGGCGATTGCCGAGAGCCGTTCAAAGAATCCGGTGTTCAGTCTGCAAGAGCGGATTGATATGGCCAAAACGGTGCTTGCATCATTGGACAATGTGCGCGTGGTGGGGTTTGACGGTCTGCTGATGGATTTTGTGCACGAGCAGAGTGCCAAGATTCTGATTCGCGGCCTGCGCGCCGTGTCAGATTTCGAGTATGAGTTCCAGATGGCCGGCATGAACCGCCGTCTGTACCCGGAAGTGGAAACGGTCTTTTTAACGCCGGGTGAGCGCCATATGTTTGTTTCGGCCACGATGGTGCGCGAAATTGCCCGCCTCGGTGGCGATGTCAGTTCCTTTGTCTCGCCGCATATCAATGCCTGTTTTGTGAAGCGCGGTTGGGGCAAACCATCTCCCTGATGCGTGTGGGGTGGCTAAAAACCCCGCAATCAGGGACAATTCGCCCCTAATTACCCTATTTAATCGTTGTCCAGGAGTCTGCTATGTCGCTCATGATTACTGATGAGTGCATCAACTGTGATGTCTGTGAACCTGAATGCCCTAATGAGGCAATCTCGCAAGGTCCGGAAATCTATGTGATCGATCCGAATAAGTGCACGGAATGTGTAGGCCACTACGATGAGCCGCAGTGCCAACAGGTGTGCCCGGTGGATTGCATTCCTAAGGATCCGGCGAACGAAGAAAACCAGGAACAGCTCTGGGCCAAGTACGAGGCTTTGACTGGCAAGTAATTGAAGGGGCAGGCTAGCCGTTACGCCTGCTTCGTTCAGACGCCGCTGCGCGCCGTTCACTCTGCATGCGCATCGGCCACCCTGTTTGACCGCAATCGGTCTGGTTGTGATGTTCGGTATGCCCGGACGTCACATGTAGCAAGATCGTTTGAATGTGGTTTTATTTCTGACAGTGCGGGCAGTAAAACGTTGATCGTCCCGCCTGTCTGATTCTCCGGACTGATTTACCGCAGCCCACGCAGGGCTGTCCATCGCGCTCGTACACGGCGCATTGCAGCTGAAAACAGCCTGCGCCACCATCAGAATGCACATAATCTCTGACACTGGAGCCGCCAGCGGCAACAGCCGCTGACAAAGTTTTCTTAACGGCATCGGCGAGCAAATCGCAGCGGGCAGCGCTGATACGCTGCGCCGCACGTAGCGGTGAAATCCCCGAGAGAAACAAACTTTCAGCGGCGTAGATGTTGCCGATACCAACAACCAGGTGGCTATCCATGAGTACAGGTTTGATCGGGCCACTACGCTTGTGTAGGCGTTCGTGCAGCCAGGCGCCATTGAACTGGTCTTCAAGCGGTTCAACCCCGAGCACAGCCATCAAGGGGTGATCCATCAGGGGTGTTGCATCGTCGTGCCAGAGCAGGGCACCGAATCGTCTCGGGTCCCTTAGCCTTAAGATCTTGTCGCCAAAGGCAATGTCTACATGATCATGCGTCTGAGGTGGTGTATCAGGCGTCACGATACGCAAGCTTCCCGACATGCCCAAATGCAGAATCAAAGTAGCGGTTGCCGCATCATGACCTTGAGGTCGTTGATCAATATCAAATAAAAGATACTTGCCTCGCCGGCGGATTTCTTTGAGGCGACTGCCTTGTAAGCGCTCATTGAGATTCCCTGGTAGCGGATAGCGCAGCTTGGGCGTTCGTGTCACGGCACCCGTGATTAAACGGCCGCGTAGCTCCGGTTCCAGACCAAGTCTGCTGACTTCAACCTCGGGCAATTCGGGCATCTGGATTCATCCTCTAGCAATATTTCGGTGAAAAGCGCTTAAGACGGGATAAGATAACGCTACCATGCCGTTCAGACCAAGTTTTTTACTGTCCCGCTTTTGCAGTGTGTTCAAGCAGAGCTCCTCTTTAAAATCCATCGGGTTGTTCGGTGGTTTGCTGGCTTCAGGGGTTGTTTGTGCAGAAGTGGCTGCAGTTCCTCCTGCTGTTCAGACCATTGATACGCCGCCACAGGTTGTGTTTGAAGTCATTCTGGCGGAGATTGCGCTGAAGCGGGATAAGCCCCAGGTGGCGCTGGCGGCTTATGCAGATCTGGCGCTGAAATATAACAATCCTGAAATCTTTCGTCGCACGTTTGAAGTGGCGGCGATGAATCGCCAGCCGGAGCTGATGCTGGAAGCGGCGAGGCTTTGGGTTGAGAAAGAGCCCAACTCGACGGATGCGCTGAATGTGCTGGCATCCACACAGATTCTGATGGGTCGGTATGCTGATGCACAGCCCGTGTTGTTGCGCTATCTGTCGTTGCTGCCAGCGGATAAACTGGCTCAGGAGTTACTTCTTCTTGGCCAGCGCTTTCCGGCACAGGCAGACCCTCAGCGTGCGCGTGTCTTGATCGATGCGGTGACGGCGCCTTATCAGTCGGTGCCTGATGCGCAGCTTGCCCGTGCGCAGGCTGCCTTGCGGGCAGGGGATGATCCTGCTGCGCTGGAGGCCGTGCAGAAGGTGCGTCGGCTGAAGCCTGATTCGGAGCCTGGTGTGCTCCTGAATGCGCAAATTGTTGCGAAAAAATCACCAGGTGCTGCGTTAAAAATTCTGGCTGAGTATCTTTCTGATTACCCAAACGCATCAGCTATTCGTGCCGTGTATGCGCAGCAGCTCTTGTCGGCCGATCGTCTGGCGGATGCAAAAGCCCAGTTACAAACCCTGGTTGAACAGAAAGAAATCGCTCCCGAGCCGCTGTTCGCTGCCGCCGCTATTTCGATTCAGGCACAAGATCCGCCGTTGGCAATTCAGGCGTTGCAACGATTGCTCACGATGGATTCGGTGGATACCTCATTGATCGAATACAACCTCGGCCTTGCCTACGAGAGCCAGGCAGAATTGGCTAAAAGCCGGGGGGAGTCTCAGCGGATTGCCGCGGCAGATTCCGATGCCGTATTGCATTACCTCAAAGTCTTGCCGGGCGAATATTTTGTAACGGCACGGATGCGGGCGGCTAACCTCATGGCACGCGATGGCGACCTGAAGGCTGCTCGGGCATTGCTTGAAACAACGCCAGCACGAGATGCTTCGGTACGTGCCGAATTGGTTGTGGGTGAGGCAACGCTCGTTCGGGATAGTGGTGATGTTGCGGGCGCATTCAAATTGGTGGATGCGGCCCTCAAAAAAGATCCATCAAGTATCTTGCTGCGCTATGAGCGTGGGATGTTGGCGGAGCGCTCTGGCAAGATGGCGATTTTCGAGCAAAGCATGCGCGAGGTCATCAAGCGCGACCCTAAATATGCGCAGGCATATAACGCACTGGGCTTTACCTACGCCGATCGTAATATCCATCTCAAAGAGTCGCGAGTATTGCTGGAGAAAGCCTTGTCGCTGTCTCCGAATGACCCGTTCATTCTCGATAGTATGGGGTGGCTGTATTACCGCGAAAAAAACTACAACGTTGCCCTCGAGTTTTTAAACAAGGCGGCTTCGCTGCGTCTGGATCCCGAGATTATCGAGCACCAGGTTGTCGTGCTTAAAGCGATGGGGCGGGATGAAGAGGCTGCCAGAGTTTGGCGGGTTGGCCTACAGCAGTTCCCTGACAACGTGCGGTTGCGTGACAAAGGCAAGGCATTGGGTCTGGACTCAGCGCCTGCTGCAGCACCCAGCCAGTCGCTGTGAGTCGATCTATGTTGCGTTGGCTAGCACTGTCTTTGTTCCTCTTGCTTTCGGCATGTGCTCATGTGCCAGGGCCGGAGACGAATGGCGCGACTCAATCGTCGCAACTGACTGGCGGGCAGCAGTGGCAGCTGGCAGGGCGATTTGTGGCCGGACAGCGAGCAGATGGGGTCGCTGAGGCTGCAGTACCGGATCCCGTTGCGGGTCGATTTGCCTGGCAGCACCAAGGAGATGACGACACTCTGTGGTTGATCGGGCCATTGGGTAATGCGCTGGCAAAGATTGAATTAACGCCTGCAGGCGTGCGCTGGCAGGATGCTACGGGCAAGCGGGGTGAAGCGACCAGTTTGCAGGCATTGGGAGAATCCCTTGCAGGCATTCGTTTACCGGATGTGGCGGCCGATGCCTGGTTGCGCGGGCGGTGGGCGAAAACCGCCGTTCAGACGCGCGATGCGGATGGCCGGGTGTTGACTGCGGGTGCGCGCGGCTGGCGGTTTGAATACCGTTATGGTGCGCCGGCACCTGAAGCCTGGCCGCTAGCTGTTGAAGGCACCGGCCCGAACGGCCTCTGGGTGCGCGTGGCCTTGACTGAATGGGATGGCGTCAGCGATCCGTCGGATCGGCCTGCCCCTTAACGCGCTATGAGCTTTAAGACCCCCGCTATTTTGCCGGATCCCCAAGTGGCCATGCGTTGGAACTGGGCATCCAGCTATCCGGCACCCGCTAAGCTCAACCTCTTTCTGCATGTGACGGGTCGGCGGGCGGATGGGTATCATTCTCTGCAGACGCTCTTTCGATTTGTGGCATTGGATGACACGTTAAGGTTTGTGCCACGTAGTGATGGCCAGGTGCAGTTAGCCAATCCGATTGCTGGCGTAGCGCCGGAAACAGATTTAACGGTGCGTGCAGCTGAAGCGCTGCGCCGGGCGGCAGGCGTTCAGGATGGTGTCACCATTCATATGACCAAGCGTTTGCCCATGGGCGGCGGCTTGGGTGGGGGCAGTTCTGATGCTGCCACGGTGTTGATTGCGTTGAATTATCTGTGGCGCCTAGGTGGCAGCCAGGCAGAGCTGCAAGCGCTGGCTTTACCGCTTGGAGCCGATGTGCCTGTATTTGTTTTCGGGCTGTCGGCATTTGCCGAAGGGGTTGGCGAAAAACTATCTCCGGTGCGCTTGCCTGCTGCCTGGTATCTGATTATTCATCCGGGGGTCGGGGTACCGACAGCCGGGATTTTTACCGCACCCGATTTGCGACGAGATACGCCTGCGATAGACCCGGCAGCTTGGTCAGAGGCTTTGAGCCAGGGGGTTGGCGCTAATGACCTAGAGCCCGTGGCGGCACGCCTTTATCCGGAAGTGGCTGTTGTCCTTGCGTGGTTAGGTCAACAGCCGGAAACGGCCGGTCGAGTGCGTATGACTGGTTCGGGTGCCTGTGTTTTTGCGGTATTTGAGGCAGAAACCACGGCTCAGGCTGTGCTGCAGCGCTTGCCGTCGGTCTGGCAGGGGTGGGTCACCCCGGGTTTGAACCAGCACCCGCTGCATGAGTTGATTCCTGCCTAATCGACATCCGTAAAAAAGCGTTGCAGGGGGCTGTTCAAATCCGAAATTTCGGGTACAATTTCGCCCTCAACCCCGTATGGGGGTGAGTGTTGGGGAGTCGCCAAGCTGGTTAAGGCACCGGATTTTGATTCCGGCATGCGAAGGTTCGAATCCTTCTTCCCCAGCCACCAAATTACGGGCAGTTGCCAGAAGCAGCTGCCCATTTTGTTTGTAGCTTTATAACGTGCCGTCGACGGGCACACCGATTGGTGCGGGATACCAAAAGGATAAGCAGATCATGGCCTTTCAGAACCTGATGGTCTTTGCCGGCAATGCTAACCCGAAGTTGGCGGCCGAAGTTGCTCAACGTCTTGGCTTGCCGCTGGGCCGTGCCGATGTCGGCCGCTTTTCGGATGGCGAAGTCAGTGTTGAGATTCAAGAGCACGTGCGCGGCAATGACGTTTTTGTCTTGCAATCTACGTGCCACCCGTCGAACGATAATCTGATGGAGCTGTTGGTCATGGTCGATGCGCTCAAGCGCGCCTCGGCCGGCCGTATTACAGCTGCTATCCCGTATTTTGGGTACGCACGTCAGGATCGCCGCTCGCGTTCTAATCGCGTCCCTATCGCTGCCAAACTGGTCGCCAATATGCTCGTCGCTGCTGGCGTGGATCGCGTAATGACGATGGATTTGCATGCGGAGCAGATTCAGGGCTTTTTTGACATCCCGGTCGACAATATTTACGGCCTGCCGATTCTGCTCGACGATGTTCAGAACAAGCATCTGGAAAAACCGATCGTCGTGTCGCCAGACCATGGCGGTGTTGTGCGTGCCCGTTCGCTGGCCAAGCGTCTGGAATGCGATCTGGCAATTATCGATAAGCGTCGTCCGAAGGCCAATGTGTCGGAAGTCATGAACATCATCGGTGATGTCAGCGGCAAAGATTGCATCATTGTCGATGACCTTGTAGATACGGCTGGCACCTTGTGTAAGGCTGCTGTTGCCCTTAAAGAAAATGGCGCACGCAGTGTCACCGCTTACTGTACCCACCCGGTACTGTCTGGCGCTGCTGTCGAGCGTTTGAATGACTCGGTGCTCGATGAGCTGGTCGTGCTGGACACGATCCCGCTGAACGAGTCCGCACAAAAGTGTTCACGCATCCGTCAATTGTCGGTTGCAGAGTTGCTGGCGGAAACCATCCGCCGCATCAGCAAGGAAGATTCAGTTTCCTCGCTGTTTATTGACTGAGGCCTCGGCCCCGGTTTTATCAGGGTGGTCTGGTCGCGGATCATCCACTTTATTGGAGTAAGTCATGAGTTTTGAATTTAATGCTACCAAGCGCGATGTGCAGGGATCGAGTGCGAGCCGCCGCCTGCGTCGTGCTGGCCGAGTTCCTGGCGTCATTTATGGCGCAGGTAAGCCGGCTGAATCGTTCGACGTTGACCACAATGAGATCTATCAGTGTCTGCGTAAAGAAGCCTTCCACGCGTCTGTTGTCACAGCGATTGTTGATGGCCAGAAGCAGGATGTGCTCCTGCGTGACGTTCAGCTGCACGCTTACAAGCCGCTGGTTCTGCACGTTGATTTTCAACGCGTTGATGCCAACACCGAAGTGCACACTAAGGTGCCTCTGCACTTCGTAAACGGTGAAGTTTGTCCAGGTGTTAAGCTGCAAGGCGGTATTGTTAGCCACGTAATTACCGAAATCGATGTGGCTTGCTTGCCGAAGTCTCTGCCAGAGTTCATCGAAGTAGATCTGAAGACCCTGGAAATGGGCCATTCGATGCACGTGACCGATCTGAAGCTGCCAGCTGGCGTGCGCGTTGTTCAGCACGGTGCAGGTAACCCGGTCGTTGCTGCTGTGATGGCTGTTAAGGGTTCTGATGCTGCCGCCGGCGCTGCTGCCGACGAAGGTGCTACACCAGCAGCCTAAGTATGTGCGCCGGCTTGCCGGCGTAATGCTTGAAAGCCGTGTCGGTTCGCCGCACGGCTTTTTTTATGGAAATACGCTACGCTATAACCTATGACCATAACAACAGACTCTCAGACACCCAAAGCGGTTGCGAAAGTAAAAGCGCCGGCGGTGTTGTCGCCAATCAGGCTGATCGTTGGTTTAGGCAACCCTGGTTCGGAGTATGAGCGCACACGGCACAATGCCGGGTGTTGGGCTCTGGATGAAATGGCCAAAGCCATCGGTGCATCAGGCTTTAGTGTCGATAAGAAAATGAAAGCCGAAGTGGCATCCGCTAATCTGGATGGCCGCAAAGTTTGGTTGCTTAAGCCGCAAACCTATATGAATTGCTCTGGGCAGTCGGTGGGGCCATTTGCACGATTTCATGACATTCGTCCCGAAGAAGTGCTGGTTTTGCACGACGAGCTTGATCTGTTGCCGGGTCAGTTACGCGTTAAACAGGGTGGTAGCAGCGGTGGTCACAACGGATTAAAAGACATTCAGGCTGCATTGAGTACGCCGAACTACTGGCGCTTGCGCATCGGGATTGGTCACCCGCGTTCGCTACAGCTCAACCAGGGCGTGGCCGATTTTGTCCTGCATCGGCCTCGGCAGGAAGAACAGATCGATATCGATCGGGCGATCGACCGCATTGCGGCAGAAGCCATGTTACTGGTTCGGGGCGATATGGCAGAGGCTCAACGCCTACTGCACACCACGCCCCAAGCCCTTTAGTACTTCCTGTCTATTCGGCCGCTTACTTAAACGGCCAGATGCCCTGCTGATTCACCGGGTTTTTTGGGTCATCGCCATCGGCAATCGCTTTGTTTGCGGCCATTGTCTTCTGATCAGCAGCTTCCCAGCCGCCGCCTAAAGCCATATAGAGCGCCACCTGAGATATTGCACGATCGGATTGGCTACGTGCCAGATCCAGTTGTGCTTTGAACAAGCTGTCTTCGGCATTAAGTACGGTCAGATAATCGGTGTAACCGTAGTTAAACTGCATGCTGGACAGGCTGGCATAAGTTTTCAGGGTGCCTACCTGTTGTTGTCTTGCCGTGACCAGTTTGCGTGTTTGCGTTGTAGCAATCAGCGCGTTGTCTGTATCACGGAAAGCAGCCTCAACCGATTTTAGATATTGCGACATCAGCGCCTGTTGTTCTGCCTTGGCCCCCATATATTGACCGTAGATTGCGCCCCCCTTGAATAGCGGTCCCAGCATTACCGGGCCAAAGTCCCAGATAGCAGAGCCGGGGCCGAACAGGGAGCCTAGCGCAGTTGCCGAGGTGCCTAGCGTTGCGGTCAGCGAGATCGTTGGGAAAAACTGGGCTTTAACGGCACCGATCTGTGCGTTGGCAGCGATCAGCTGTTGCTCGGCCATGCGGACATCTGGTCGCCGTGCCAGAAGGTCAGATGGCAGACCAGCAGGTGGTGTTGGCAATACCAGTTGGTCAATCGGTTTGCCTCGGGGAATTGTGCCCGGGTTGCGGCCGAGCACGTAATTAAGATTGTTTTCCTGCTCGCCAATGGCCTGAACCAGCGGTGGAATCGAAGCTTCCGCTGCGTCAACCTGCGACTGGATTTGCGAAACCTGGACCATGTTGGCAGTGCCGTAACGGAAGCGCAGATCAAAGATGCGCATCGTGGTCTTGTAGTTTTCTAACGTCTGTTTTGCAACGGCCAGTTGCTGGTCGAGTGAACGCAAGGTCACGTAGATATTAACGACTTCGCCGGCAACGCTTAATGCAATCGCCTGACGTGTAGCAATGGCAGCTGCCTCGTTGGCATTTGCTTCTTCGTACTGGCGTCTCAGGCCGCCAAAGACATCCAGCTGCCACGTAGCAGGTAGTGCCATGGTACCAATAGTCGTCAGGCTGCCCGGAGTGCTAGTGACTACAGTTTGATCCAGACCCATGAACTTACCGCGTTCACCGGCGCCATAGTATTCGACCTGAGGGAAAAACTTGCCACGGGTCGTAATCAGCTGGCCACGGGCTTTGCGAACACGGGCAATGGCCGATTGCAAATCACGATTGTTCTGTAGACCGGCTTCTACCAATTCATTGAGAATAGGGTCATTAAAACCCTCCCACCAGGAGTCATTCGACAGGGCAGCGGTATTTAGATCTTTAGCCGGTGTTTCAGCCGTAGCTGCTGAACGGAATTGTTCAGGGGCATTAACATCCGGACGTTCGTAATCAGGGCCAACAGCACAGGCAGAAAGCAGTGCTGTGCAAGTCAGTACCCAGAGTAGGCGAGGTTGATGTGCGCGAATCATTCTGCCTTCTCCTCAGCGTTCAGATTGTGCGGGCCGGGCGTGGTCGGCGTGTTGGCGACCATCTGTTTCTTCTTTTCGCTCATCTCTTCAAAAACTACAAAAAACAGGGGCACAAAAATGATGGCGATCATGGTGGCGCCGATCATGCCGCCAATGATGCCGGTACCGATTGAATGACGACTGTTAGCTGATGCACCCACCGCAGTGGCAAGGGGCAAACAACCGAGAATGAATGCCATGGAAGTCATCATGATTGGGCGGAAGCGAATCTCGGCAGCATTGAGCGCGGCATCTACAATCGACATGCCCTTTTCTTCAACGTTAGCGACGGCAAACTCTACAATCAGAATAGCGTTCTTGGCGGCCAGCGCGATCAGGGTAACGAGACCGATCTGGAAATACACATCGTTTTCCAGGCCGCGCAGGAAGACGGCCACCAGTGCGCCGCAAAGTGCGAAAGGCACGGCAAACATCACGCTGAAAGGTAGTGACCACTTTTCGTACAAGGCGGCAAGAATTAGGAATACCATGACTAGCGCGAAGGCGAACACGAGAATGGCCGTGCTGCCGGATTTTAGCTGTTCATAGGCTTCGCCCGACCAGGCAATTTTATAACCTGAAGGTAGTACTTCGTCGGCCACTTCCTGCATTGCTTTGATGGCCTGTCCGGAGCTGTACCCGGCAGCATTGTTGCCCGTAATCTGAACAGCGGGATAAGCGTTGAAGCGCGTAACGATATCCGGGCTGGCCTGGTAGTCATAGTTGATGAGTGCACGCATCGGCACCATGGCGCCTGTGCGTGAACGAACGTACATCGTGTCAAAACCCGATGGGTCTTGGCGGTAGTCGGCATCTGCCTGCACAATCACCTGCCATAGGCGGTTCTGATAGGCGAACTGATTCACGTACTGCGAACCAATCATCGTTTGCAAGGTGTCATAAATGTCGTTCACAGGCACATCCAGCAGCTCGGCCTTGCCGCGATCGACGTTCACGAACATTTCGCGGGCATTAGTGCTGAAGGTGGTGTTGACGGCAGTCAGTTCGGGGCGCTTTTTGGCGGCAGCCATAAAGCGCATGGTCTGCTCTTCCAGTTCATCCATCGACCCGTTACCGGTTTGTTCGAGCCACATCTGGAAGCCGCCTGTATTGCCCAAGCCGGGAATGGATGGCGGATTAACCGGAATAACAATGCCATCGTTCTGGGTGGCGAAGTGTTTGCGGCCATTCTCGATCATTGCGAAAGCCGATGCGTCCTTATCGGTTCGTTCGTCAAAGGGCTTCAGGCCAATAAACAGTGTGCTGGCGCTGGGCAGAATCTGCGAATCGATGATGCTGTAACCGGCATAGCTGGTTGCCGAGTCGGCGCCAGGTTGTTCCTGGAACCAGTTGGCAGACTTCTGTGAAAAATCAGCGGTGCGTTGCAGGCTGGCGGCTTTGGGCATCATTACGGCGCCAAATAGAAAGCCTTGGTCTTCCTCGGGCACAAAGGAGCCGGGGACTACCCGGAACAGAACGATCAGGGTTAGGATGACCCCACCGAAAATCATGAACGATGGACGGCGATGTTCGATACACCATTTCACCGCCATCATGTAATGATCGCGAAGCTTGTCGAATAAGGTGTTGAAGCCAACAAAGAAGCGAGGTTTCGCCACGTTGTCCTGTTCCCCCTGTGGGCGGATCAGAATGGCGGCCAGCGCAGGAGAAAGTGTCAACGCGACAATTGATGACAGCGTGACTGACACCGAGAGCGTCAGCGCGAACTGGCGATACAGCTGGCCAGTAATGCCAGATAAGAAGGCGACAGGCACAAACACTGCAGCCATCACGAGCGTGGTGGCAACAATAGGTCCGGTAACTTCGGCCATAGCTACTGCCGTGGCTTCGCGTGGCTTCATGGTCGGGTTTTCTTCCATGGTTCGTTCCACGTTTTCGATCACCACGATAGCGTCATCCACCACCAGGCCGATAGCCAATACCAGACCAAACAGCGTAAGCATGTTGATCGAGAAGCCAAAGAGCGCCATACCGATAAAGGTGCCGATGATGGATACTGGTACTGCAACCAGCGGAATCAGGGTGGCCTTGGGCTTCTGTAGGAACATGAAGACTACGAGCACTACCAGGATCATTGCCTCGAAGAAGGTATGAATTACTTCCTCGATCGATGAGTTAATGAATTCTGTGGCGTCAAGCGCCATTTCATAAACGACACCCGGCGGGAAGCTGGGCTTGAGATCTTCCAGTTTTGCCTTGACGGCTTGCGCTACGTTCAAGGCGTTGTAGCCTGGTTGGAAGTAGACGATTAGCAGTGCTGCTGTGCTCTTATTGGTTTTGATGTCGAAGTTATAGGTTTGCGCACCCAGTTCAGCGCGACCCACATCTCGTAAGCGAACGATCGCGCCTTCGGAGCCGGGCGTTACTGAGGGTTTGCCGGCCTTAATGATGATGTTGTTGAACTCTTCAGTCGTTTGCAACATGCCGTTGGTGGTGACTGAGAAGTTCTGGATGACATTGCCCTTAGAAGGCAGTTGACCCAACTGGCCCACGGCATATTGCTGGTTCTGGGCACGAATGGCGTTGGCAATATCGTTGGTTGTTAGCTTGTAGAGCGTGAGCTTGGTTGGGTCTAGCCAGATACGCATGGCATAGTTGGAGTTCCCGCCAATCATGGCCATGCTGGCCCCGGGAATCCGCTGGATTTCGTTGAGCACGATGATATTGGCGAAGGTGCTCAATTCAGTGAGATCGTATTTGTTATCCGGATCCTTGATAGCCACCACCATCATGATGGATTGGCTCTTTTGCTGGATGTTCACACCCTGGTTGCGCACCGATTGTGGCACCTGGGGTAATGCCGTATTGACGCGGTTGAGCACGTCGGTTTGCGCCAGTGCAGGATCTTTGTCGATGTCGAAGTAGATGCTGAGGTTCATGTTGCCGGCGGTGTTCGTCGAGTACATGTACAGCATGCCATCGGCACCGTTCACCTGTAGTTCAATCGGTGACGCGACGTTCTGCGAGACGGTCTCGGCGTTGGCCCCGGGGTAGGTCGTAGACACCTGGATTTGAGGTGGCGTGATATTTGGGTACTGCGCAATCGGCAGCGACAGCATCGCCACGAGACCGGCAAGCGTGATGATGATGGAAATGACGGCCGAAAAAATCGGACGTTCGATAAAGAACTTGGAGAACATGGTTGGTCAGTCCCGGGGTTACTGGGCAGCGCGCTGAGCAGGCGCTTGCAGGGTGTTCGGAACAGGAGCCGGCGCATTGGGGACGCCTGGAGCCAGCGGCACTTCCTTCGGCGCAACCAGTTTTGGCGCCGGGGCAGGTGCTACGGGCATGGGTTGCTGTTTTGGATCCTGTGCCTGGTTAGCCTCTGATTGAACCTGAGCGCCAGCACCGTAAGGACTTGACTTCGGGGTTTCTGTGGGTGGCGTTGGCAGGCGAACAGGTTGTGCTTCGGGTGCCTTGACCGCTGATGGTTTCACTAGCTGGTTAGGTGACATGCGCAGCACATTCGTAACAACCACGCGTTCACCCGGATTCAAACCGTCGTTGATGACCCAGTTAGGACCATTCCAGTAGCCGGGGTTCACTGTGCGTGAATGGACGCGATTTTCCTGGTCGACCACCCAAACGTAAGCACCCTGACTGCTTTGCTGTACAGCCGATTGTGGGACTAGGTAGACGTTCTGTTGAACTAGGCCGATGATCGTTGCAGTGACAAACTGGCCTTGTTGTAGCGCACTATTCGGGTTGGGGAAGACGGCGCGCATCAGGCGCGTACCGGTATCAACGTTATAAAGCACATCTGCAAAACCGATCTTGCCGATGTATGGATACAGCGTACCGTCAGACATGGTGACTGTGACATCAAGATCAGTCAGGTTGCTTGCGGTCAACTGTTGTTGATTCAGAAGCCGATCCACATTGAGCATCTGGTCTTCGGAAACCGAGAAGTAAACCCACATCGGATCCATCTGGTTAACGACCGTTAGTTCGGAGTTCGGGCTGCCAACCTGCAGATAGGTGCCCAATGCCTGCTTGCGCACAGAGGCCAGGCCAGAAATTGGAGAGCGGATTGTGCAATACTCCAGATTGAGCTGGGCAGTTTCCACATTAGCACGGGCTTGATCGACACCAGCCTGCGCACGCAGGAAGTTACCTGTTGCCGTATCCAGATCTTGTTGCGAAAGTGCTTTGGCAGCGGCCAGCGGTTTGATGCGGTTCAATGTTAGCGTAGCCGTGCGCAGAGAGGCTTCTTGCGATACCAGTGCAGCTTTCGCAGCGTCGAGTTGAGCGACATAGGGGCGTTTGTCCATTTCGAATAGGATGTCGCCAGCTTTAACCCATGAACCCTCTGTATAGACCTGTTTTTCAAGGAATCCTGAAACGCGCGTGTAGATTGAAACGGATTGCGGACTGCGTGTCTGCCCAACCAGTTGGGATTCCAGCGGCACGGTGAGCGGTTGAACCTCGATGGCATCAACGCCCAAGGCGAAGTGCGCTTTCATGTAGGGGGCGATGACATCATTCTTGATCACATGGATGGCAATCAGCACGCCAAAAATAATGGCGGCGGGCTTGCGCCAGCGCGGGTTCTTCAGGGTCGCAATAACGTCTTCTTTTTTGATGTTTTTCAGGGAGGCCCAGTCAAAGTTGCGTACCGTTTCGGTGGCGTGTTGAATACGGGTTAACAGAGCGTCAGGAATGAATTTGGCCATGATCTGAAAGCAAAAAAATATACGGACAGATGCGTAGACACGCCTCCGCCTGAAATTGTTGACGAAAGGTTTGGACTCTACCATAGAGCAACCGGTTTTTGCTTTAAATTTCAGACAGATAGTGTCTGAATAATGGCATAATGCCGCATCGCAACAAGCAAATCGAAAAGCACATGAAAGACTTTGGTCAGCGTCTTTATCTCACCGGGGTCGGTGCAGATACGGGTGAGGTTGATTTACGGGATCTGCTCGTTAAATACACTCGTATAGCGCCTTGCAAAATCGAACGGGTCGATCTGGATACGGCGCTGCCAGCCTATGTGTTGGAGTTTGATGCGTTGCGCGATGGCGACATTCAGCAGATTGCCACCCGCATTAACGGGATGTATTGGCATGGTCAGGAAATATACGCACACGTGATCTGAACGCGGTGCTTTAGAATAGCGCCCATATTTAAAAAAGCACTTCAAGGAACACCATGAGTCTCAAATGCGGCATCGTCGGCCTGCCTAACGTCGGCAAATCCACCATGTTCAATGCACTTACCAAGGCAGGTATTGCAGCGGAAAACTATCCCTTCTGCACCATCGAGCCTAACGTCGGCATTGTGGAAGTGCCAGATCCCCGTTTGGACGCATTGTCGGAAATTGTGAAGCCGCAGCGCGTTCAACCGGCGATTGTGGAATTTGTGGATATTGCTGGTCTGGTGGCTGGCGCCTCCAAGGGCGAGGGTCTAGGTAACCAGTTTCTGGCTAACATCCGCGAAACCGATGCCATTGTTAACGTAGTGCGTTGTTTTGATGATGAAAACGTGGTGCACGTCTCTGGCCGTGTAGACCCGATTGCCGATATTGAAACGATTGTGACCGAGTTGGCACTGGCTGATCTGGCCGTGGTTGAGCGCACCCTTGCTCGAGACAGCAAAAAAGCGCGCTCTGGTGATAAGGACGCCGCAAAGCTTGTCACGATCCTGGAAAAGCTGCTGCCGCATTTGAATGAAGGCAAACCGGCAAGAACCATGGCGTTGACAGACGAAGACAAACTGGCGCTCAAGCCACTGTGCCTGCTCACGATTAAGCCAGCCATGTATGTGGGTAATGTGCTTGAGGATGGTTTTGAAAACAATCCCTTCCTGGATCGTCTGCGTGAATTTGCGTCCAAGGAAAGTGCGCCGGTTGTTGCGGTGTGTGCCAAGCTGGAAGCGGAACTTGCCGATCTGGAAGACGAAGACAAGAAAGCGTTCCTGGCAGACCTGGGCCTGGAAGAGCCGGGGCTTAATCGCGTGATTCGTGCCGGTTACGACTTGCTGGGGCTACAGACTTATTTCACTGCGGGCGTGAAAGAAGTGCGTGCCTGGACTATCCACAAAGGCGATACAGGTCCTCAAGCCGCGGGTGTGATTCATACTGACTTCGAAAAAGGCTTTATCCGGGCGCAGACCATTGCGTTTGATGATTTCATTGCGTTCAAGGGTGAACAAGGTGCCAAAGAAGCCGGCAAGATGCGCGCTGAAGGCAAGGAGTACGTTGTGCAAGATGGCGACGTGCTCAACTTCCTATTCAACGTGTAATCAACATAATGAAAAAGCAACGACCATGAAACGTTTCCTTACCCTGTTCATTTGTGCCGTGGCCTTGGCAGCTCCGGTAGCCCCAGCCTATGCCCTCTTTGATACCAAGAGCGTGGCGCAACAGCGTGCGGATATTCTTAAGCAGAATGAGCAGATCATGTCGCGCCTCTATCGTCTGGAGCCACATGCCAGAGAGCTGGTGGCGAAGTCTGTCGGGTACGCCACCTTCAGTAACTTTGGCATGAAGATATTTATCGCCGGTGGCGGCTCGGGCACGGGCGTGGTGATGCGTAAGGGCAACGGCAAGCCCGTGTTCATGAAAATGGTCGAAGTCCAGGCCGGGCTAGGCATGGGGATCAAGTCATTTAGTGCAATCTTTGTCTTTGAAACCGAGAAAGCATTGAACAGCTTTATCAACTCTGGTTGGGAATTCGGTGGTCAGGCTACCGCAGCCGCCAAGTACGAGAACAATGGGGGTGCTTATGAAGGTGCCGCCAATGTGAGCGAAGGCGTTTGGATGTATCAGTTAACCGACAATGGGTTGGCGGCAGAAATTACGGCTAAGGGCACCAAGTATTATCAGGATAGCGACCTGAATAAGTAACCAGCGACAGTTCAATAAAAATGGCTGCCCGGATGCAACGTGGGGCAGCCATTTTTTATGTGTGCTGATGTTTATTCTTTAACAGCTTCCACGGCAATATTCAGTTCGACGTCATCGCTAACGTTTGGCGCGTACTTGCCCAAACCGAATTCACTGCGCTTGATGTGCGTAACAGCATTGGCACCGCAAGCTTCCAGCTGTCGCATCGGATGCATGGCGCAATGGAAATGGGTGATCTTGAGGGTCACTGGCTTAGTAATGCCGCGAACCGTTAGTTCGCCGATCACTTCGGTCGGTTTGTCGCCTTTGAACTTGAACTGATTCGATTTGAAGTTGATGGTTGGATACACATCGGCATCGAACCAGTTGCTGCTCGTCAGATGACCATCAAAAGCCTTGCTGCCAGTATCCACCGAAGTCACGCTGATAGCGATGTCGGCAGTGCCGGTTTTAGCCTTCTGGTCCAGCGTGATTGTGCCCGTGGTGTCGTTGAAACGGCTGCGTTGCTTCGAGAAACCCAGGTGGGTGTATTCGAAGCTGGCGAAGGTGTGACTCGGGTCGATCGCGTAGCTGGTGGGGGCTGCAATCGCCGATGTGGCTAGGCTAGAGAGCAGCAATGCACTCAGTAAAACTGTTTTTTTCATAGTGATACTCCTGTGGTGGGGGGGAATAAAGCTACTTGCTCATGAGAGAAAGACGGATTTGAACACTAACATCATTGGCAACGGTGCCGGTGCCAGACCATTGGCCTTGGCCGAGGCCAAAGTCCAGACGTTTAATCACAAGCGTGCCATCGAGGCGAGCGGCGGTGGCTGATTCACGGGTGAGCGTCACTGGAAAGCGCACCAGCTTTGTTTGACCTTTGATACTGAGATTGCCCGATAGCTCAAAGCGATCTTTGGAAAGTGGAGTCACCTGTGTTGCCACAAAGGTTGCTTGCGGGAACTTTTTTGCATCGAACCAGTTGGGTCCCAGAGCCTCTTCGGTTGCTTCATCCATCCCGATATCAAAACTTTGAACCGGGATTTCTGCTCGCGCTTGAGCTTGCGCCGGTTTTTCCGGATCAAAATGAATTTGTGCGTTGAATTTCTTAAAGCTGCCTTCAGTCTTACTGCCCATGAGGGTGGGCACAAAACGGATGGTGGACTTAGCTGTATCCACGCTGTTGTATTCGACGGCCCAGGCTGAAAGGTGCGTCAGGCAGAACAGGGTAGCTATCAACGTTAAACGTATCATGATCCGCGATGCTTTCTGAGGGGGCGCATGCGATCCAGCAGATTATCTTTGTCAATAATCTGATGTTTTAAAGCTGCGCCGATATGTAGGCCGACCAGGGCAATCAGGCTGTTGGCTAATACTTCGTGGATTTCTTTGAGCGTGTGACCGAGTTCTTTATCTTTTGTCAGCAGGTTCGGTAAGTCAAACAGGCCAAAGAAATTGGTGGTGTAACCTTTCGCCGAGCTCATGAGCCAGCCGGTGACAGGAATGGCGATCATCAGGATATATAGCGTAATGTGCACCAGGTGGGATACGTTGTTTTGCCATGCGGGGCTGGTTGATGGCAGCGGCGGCGGTCGGTGGCCTGCCCGCCATAGAACGCGAAAGCCCCACAGGAAGGCAATGGTGACTCCCAGCCATTTGTGCCAGCCGATCACCTGAATGCGATCTGGGCCAACAGGCAATGCCTCAATGCTCAAGCCCAAAAAATAAACGGCGATGATAATCCACGCCATTAGCCAATGCAGCGCAATAGCTGGGCGGGTATAACGAGCGATGTTGTGGGAGATATTTTCAGTCATAAGGCGGCTTGCATTGAATGTTAGTAGGTTGCCCCTTTATTATGAGCGGATTGTTCGAGCAATGTGAAATCAACATTCAAATTTTATGAGCGAAGACCTGCCTTCGACCCCGGTTATTGGACGTTTTGCCCCATCGCCCACGGGGCCGCTGCATTTCGGCTCTCTGGTGGCCGCAGTGGCCAGTTATCTGGAAGCCCGTCGCGGGCAGTGGTTGTTGCGCGTAGAAGATGTTGACCGACCCCGTGCCGTGGCCGGCATGGCAGAACAGCAGATGGATGCGCTGCGTGCTTATGGTTTTTCCTGGGATGGAATGATCGTTCGGCAGTCGGAGCGAGAGCCTGTTTATCAGGACGCATTACAAAAGCTAATCACGGCAGGCCTGGCTTATCCCTGTGTTTGTACGCGTAGCCAGTTGGCGAGTCATGCAGATACGCAGATTGGCATAGATGGCGCACGCATTTATCCGGGAACCTGCAGCGCTTGGCAACCTAGTGATGCGGTGCCAGTAGGTGCGGCATGGCGTTTCCGGTCAGGCGGGTTGGATGCGCCTGAATGGTCTTTTGAAGATCGTATTCAGGGTGCAGTGAGCCAGCAGCTAGCGAGAGATGTCGGTGATTTTGTACTGCGGCGCGCTGACGGCTGTACCACTTATCAATTGGCCGTCGTGGTAGATGACTTGGCTCAAGGCGTGAATCAGGTGGTGCGCGGCGCTGATTTGATCGACTCAACCACACGCCAATTAGCGCTCATTAACGCATTGGGAGGGCGCGCACCAAGTTATGCGCACGTGCCAGTGGCCGTCAATAATGCCGGGGAAAAACTCTCAAAGCAGACGCTTGCCAAGGGCTTGCCTATACTGGATGAACGGGCGCGGGTAACCACCTTGTTGGCAGCCCTCAATTTTCTGGGACAAGATCCACCCCGGGCTTTAGGGGCTGCCCCGCAGGCGGAGGTATGGGCGTGGGCTAAGTCCGAATGGTCGATGGCGCGGGTTCCGAGTAGACGCCACTTGCCTCTGCCCGCATGGACGGATGCCTAATAATTATCGGCGTAGCGCGTTAAGCTGAGCAGCCTGAAAATCAAACGGGCGCTAATAACCCGTAGGGCTCGGTGAAGCCCTGATTTTCTTGCCCAACCGCTGACGCTAATTTCATGGCAATTCATTTGGATCTCTCGGTCCAGTTGCTGGCCTAGCTCGCTACAGAATGTGGGGTTGCGAATAATCAGATTGGCTTCGCGGGCGACCAGCAGTGAAAACGGATCCAGATTGGCAGAACCCAGCGTTGCCCAGTCGCCATCAATGACGCCCACTTTGGCATGCATCAGTCCGGGTTGGTATTCGTAAATATGAACACCAGCAGTAAGCAGTCGGTGATAGAGCGACTGCGATGCGTAATGCTGGAGTCGGTATTCGATGCGCCCCTGTAGCATCAGATCAACACGAACCCCGCGTCGCGCCGCATCCAGCAGGGCGTTGAGAATGTTCCGGCTGGGGATGAAGTAGGCCATCGCCAGAGTTATGTGATCTTTGGCAGATTGAATGCCCTCGATATAAGCCTGCTCAATGCTGCGTCGATGCATCAGATTGTCACGAAGCAGAAGGCCGCAATCGATTTGGCCGGCAGGGGCGGCGTCCAGCGGTGTCGGCAGCGGGCGTGCGCCATGGCGAAAGAATGGGCGTCGTGACAAGGTTAACCATTGACGATCCATCGCCTGTGCAATCTGCGGGATGATCGAGCCTTCAATGATCAATGCAAAATCAAGACGTGTTGCCGCCGTGTTGCCCGTGGCGTCATCAATAATGTTGATGCCGCCCAGAAAGGCTGTGCGACCATCGATCAGCGCCATTTTGCGGTGCATACGCCTTAGGCGCGTACGCTTGCGTGAGAGCAGGTGCCGCCAAAGCGCTTGCTCGGGTCGGAATATGCGCACCTGAACCCCAGCTTTGAGCAAACGGGGAAGGTGATGCGTGTCGATGTTGCGCGCGCCGAAACCATCAACGACCAGTCGGACATCTACACCGCGTTGGGCCGCGTCACATAAAGCCTGGGTGGTTGCATTGCCGATGTTGTCGTCGGCATACAGATAGGTTTCAAGCCGTATGGTGTGTTGTGCCGTAGATATTGCGGCGAGCAATGCCGGAAAATACATATCACCATTGCACAACAGGCGTAGTTGGTTACCACCGGTGATTACGGGTGCGGAATTCAGTGCGTTGAGCAGCCGGCCGCCGATGCGCATATTAGTCCGTGAGCGCAAGCTCGCAACGGAGCGCGGCGTGATCAGAAATTTTTGACCAGCCTGCACCGTAGTGCACATCGGCGCGAACGGCTTTCAGGCCACGGATGTAGATCCGATCCAGCCGTAGCATGGGCATCGCGACTGGAAAGCTACGAGCAGGTTTGCCGGAGAGCGTGTCGAATACCTCAACCATGTCGAGTCGCCGAGCCAGGTGTTCACTGGCGTGATTGCGCCAGTCGTTGAAGTCGCCGGCGATAATGAGCGGCTGATCATGCGGCACAAGCCGATCAATTTCTTCGGCCAGAGCGGCCATTTGCCATTTGCGCGAACGCGCCAGCAGCGATAGATGCGCACACACACAGTGCACCATTTGTCCTTGCCAGGCGATCTGCGTGTGCAGTAGGCCACGGCGTTCAAAACTAAGGTGCGTTACATCCTGATTGTGACTTCGCTCGATCGGGTAGCGCGACAGAATGGCATTGCCGTGATGGCCGTGGTCGTACAACACGTTCTGGCCGTAACTGGCATGCCAGACCGTCTCCGCCAGAAACTCATGTTGTGGTTGTTCTGGCCAGTTGTCGTGCTTGAGGGCATGCTGCTGGTGCAGTCCTTGCACCTCTTGTAGAAACACCAGATCCGGATTTAGATGGCGCAGGCGATCTCGCAGATCGTGAACCGTTAGACGGCGATTGAACTGCGAGAACCCTTTGTGGATATTGTAGGTAACCAGCGACAGCGTGTCGGACATGGTGTGCCCCTCGGCCGGAAAGGCCGTCAGGAAACCTCGAGCATGCGTTCCATGGCCAGCTTGGCCGCGGCTGTCTGGCTTTCCGGTACGCGGATTGCATTCACGACATGGCCGGCCACCAGATTCTCGAGCGTCCAGGCAAGGTGCTGCGGATCAATGCGTTGCATCGTCGAACACATGCATACCGTTGGCGACATGAACTGAACGATCTTGCCTTCTGGTGCGACTTCGCGCGCTAGACGCTCAACCAGGTTCAATTCGGTGCCTACGAGCCAGCGTGTGCCAGTAGGCGCCTCCTTGATGATCTTGACGATATATTCGGTTGAGCCAATGTAATCCGATGCCGCGCACACTTCGAATGAGCACTCGGGGTGCGAGATCACTTTGCCCTCTGGGTGCTTGGCACGGAAAGCCTCGATGTGTGAAGGCTGGAACATCTGGTGGACAGAGCAGTGTCCTTTCCAGAGAAGAATTTTTGCGTTGCGGATCTGTTCCTGCGTCAGGCCACCACGCGGTTGGTCCGGATCCCAGACCACCATTTGATCCAGAGGAATGCCACGCTGATGGCCTGTCCAGCGCCCCAGGTGCTGATCGGGGAAGAACAGGATTTTCGGACGACGTTCCAGCGCCCAATCCAGAATGACCGGGGCGTTTGATGAGGTACAGACGATGCCGCCCCGCTCACCGCAGAACGCTTTGAGATCGGCCGCCGAGTTAATGTAGGTAATCGGCGTGACCTGGTTGGCGGGGTCTTCTCCCAGCGCTGCCGTCAGTTCCCGCCAGCAGCGTTCCACCTTGGTCAGGTTAGCCATGTCGGCCATAGAGCAGCCAGCAGCCAGATCCGGCAGAATTGCCGTCTGGTTGGGCTTGGTCATCATGTCGGCAACTTCCGCCATGAAGTGTACGCCGCAGAACACGATGTATTCGGCATCTGTCTGGCTGGCCAGCCGCGACAGCTTGAGCGAGTCGCCAGTCAGGTCGGCATGCTGGTAGACATCGGCACGCTGGTAGTGGTGGCACAGCAAAACGGCGCGGGCGCCTAATTGTTTGCGGGCGGCGTGAATGCGTTCCTGGCAGACCTCGTCCGTGAGGTCACGGTAATCTTCAAATGACAGCATGCTCGATTTCCTTAGCCCTGATACCAGGGGAGGCAGTGGAAACGCCAGCCACCCAGATTGCCGCGGTGGTTGTTGGCATCCTTATCGCCCTCGAAGCCTTCCAGAATGTTGTAGGCCGCTGTAAAGCCGGCGTCTAGGGCTGCAGTGGCAGCGCTGCGCGAGCGGACACCGCTGCGGCAGAGAAACAGAATCGTGGCATCGCGTGGTACCTGGCGTTGTAGCTCGCTGATGAACTGCTGGTTGCGCGACATTTCCGGATATTGCACCCAATCAATTTCGATAGCGCCGGGTACTCGGCCGACCCAATCCCATTCGGCGCGGGTGCGGACATCTACGAGAATGGTACCGGGGGCTTCCTGGAGCAGCGTTAGGGCTTCCTGCGGCGTCACGTCGCCACTGTAGTTGAAGCCCTGTTGTTCGGCACGCTGGCGCGCCTGGGTCAGAATGTCGTTGATTCGGCTCATGATGAATCTTTTGTTATGCGGTAATAGGGCAGCCCCGGAGGCTGCACGATTGACGATAGAATGCTGTTCAAGTGGCGAGTATACGCGGCCGCCGCAGCAAGCGGAATCTATGCGGCTCGCTCGGGCTGTTTACCTGGAGATCACCATGTCCTTAGGACATCACCACGCAGGTCACGCGCATGATCAGAGTGCGCTGATTGATGCGTTAACCGGCGTCCATGGCAATGCCGAGGCTAATCGTCTGGTGCGCCGGTCGGTTAATGTCAGTATGGGAGTCAATATTGGCCTCTCTATATTGCAGATCATCGTCGGCTGGTTTTCCCATTCCCATAGTCTATTAGTAGACGGATTTCATTCGTTTTCCGATTTGCTATCGGACTTCCTCGTGCTTTTTGTGGCACGACACAGCGCGCGGGCGGCGGATGATAATCACCCGTATGGGCATGCCCGACTGGAAACGCTGGCTACGCTGATTCTCGGGTTGATGTTGCTTGCCATCGGTGGCGGGTTTCTCTATTCCGCAGCAGATCGAGCCATGAGCGTTGAAGAGGCCGCGCCGGTTCAGATGATGGCGTTGTATGTGGCCTTATTGGCGCTCGTGTCCAAAGAGTGGCTGTTTCGTTACATGCTGCGTGTGGCTCAGAAGGCCAACTCCGCCATGTTGGTAGCAAATGCCTGGCATTCTCGCTCTGATGCTGCGTCGTCCCTGGTCGTAGCGATTGGTATTGGTGGGAGCTTGATGGGGTTTGTGTACGCAGACCTATTGGCTGCAGCGATTGTTGGTGCGCTGATCGTCAAAATGGGTTGGCAGTTTTCTTATCGTGCCCTTGAAGAGCTCATTGATAAAGGCGCCAATGCAGAAGAAATTGATGCGATTCGCCATGTGATCGACGATACGCCGGGCGTTATCGGGCTGCATGACCTGAGAACACGCCGCATGGCCGATCGTATTCTGGTGGATGCCCATGTGCTCGTATCGCCTCGGATCAGTGTTTCAGAAGGGCATCGTATTGCCGAGATGGTGCGCCGCCGTGTGCGGGAGCGGTGCCCGGAAGTGCTCGATATGCTGGTCCATATTGATCCGGAGGACGATCTGGTTGCCGATGAAGCCGTCTATCAGGGTGCGCTGGATCGTGCGACATTGGCGGCGTGGCTCGAGCAGGCTGCTGAACGCGTTTGGGGGGCGCATACGGCCTGGGCACCCGAGCGTGTGCAGTTGCACTACCTGAACGGTCGGGTCGAGGTAGAGATCATGCTGCCACCGGCGCCAGGGATTGACCCTGAGCCAGCCATTATTGAGCAGGGAGTGAAGGACTTGCAGGCTGCAGCGGAAAAAGAAAAGCTGCCACTGGATACTTGGGTAGTCTATCGTCGCTTGAGTGCTTAATCGTTGTTTGCACCTTAATGGTGCGCATTGGTTTGGTGCACATGGCTGTGTTTTGCACCAAGTCGGTGCAATTTGGGGTGTCGGGTTATTGAACGGCTAATGAAAGCTGCGCCAAAAGCGCGCTTTCTACAGCCGGTTGTCGTATCATTGTTGGCACAGATCCTGCTCTGTATGCGGGACAAAGGTTTTTTATTGTTTCTATGTGTGTAGGCCGCCCCGCGCGGCCGCTTTTAGGAGATGGCTGTTATGGCTACAGTGCAAGACGTCCTGAAGATGGTTAAGGACAACGACGTTAAATACATCGATTTCCGTTTCACCGATACTCGCGGTAAAGAGCAGCACGTTGGCGTACCGGTCAGCCAGTTCGATGCAGACAAGTTTGAAGAAGGCCAGGCTTTTGACGGTTCGTCGATCGCCGGTTGGAAAGGCATTCAAGCCTCTGACATGCTGCTGATTCCGGATCCGGCATCGGCCTACATCGACCCGTTCTATGACGAAGTCACTCTGGTGCTGTCTTGTGACGTGGTTGAGCCAACCGATGGTAAGGGCTACGACCGTGACCCACGTTCGATCGCCAAACGTGCCGAAGCCTACCTGAAGAGCTCGGGTATTGGCGACACCGCTTACTTTGGTCCAGAACCAGAATTCTTCATTTTCGACTCGGTTGAATGGAAGACCGATATGTCGGGTACCTTCGTGAAGATCTTCTCGGAAGAAGCAGCCTGGTCGTCGGATGCCAAGATTGAAGGCGGTAATACCGGCCACCGTCCGGGTGTTAAGGGCGGCTACTTCCCGGTTGCTCCGGTTGATAGCTTTAACGACATTCGTACCGCCATGTGTAATGCACTGGAAGCCTGCGGCGTTCCTGTTGAAGTGCATCACCACGAAGTGGCCACCGCTGGCCAGAATGAAATCGGTACCAAGTTTGATACGCTGGTACGTCGTGCTGACCAGACTCAGATTCTGAAGTACGTCGTGCTGAACGTTGCACACCAGTACGGTAAGACTGCTACGTTCATGCCGAAGCCAATCGTTGGTGACAACGGTTCGGGCATGCACGTACACCAGTCAATCTGGAAAGACGGTAAGAACCTGTTTGCCGGTGATCAGTATGCTGGTCTGTCTGAAATGGCGCTGTACTACATCGGCGGCATCATCAAGCACGCTAAGGCACTGAACGCTATTACTAACCCAGGTACGAACTCATACAAGCGTCTGGTTCCTCACTACGAAGCACCAGTGAAGCTGGCTTATTCGGCCAAGAACCGTTCGGCTTCGATCCGTATTCCATTCGTGGCTTCGACCAAGGCTCGCCGTATCGAAACCCGTTTCCCGGATCCGATCGCTAACCCTTACCTGGCATTCTCTGCATTGATGATGGCCGGTCTGGATGGTATCCAGAACAAGATTCACCCAGGCGATCCAGCCGACAAGAATCTGTACGATCTGCCACCAGAAGAAGATGCATTGATCCCAACCGTGTGTGCCAGCCTGGATGAAGCGTTGGAAGCACTGAAGGCTGACCACGAGTTCCTGACGCGTGGTGGTGTCTTCTCGAAGGATTGGATCGATTCGTACATCGACCTGAAGATGGAAGAAGTTAACAAGGTTCGTATGACTACGCACCCAGTTGAGTTCGAACTGTACTACTCGTGCTAATCGGCCTCGAGTAATTTTGCAGAGCCACTAAAGGCGAACGCAAGCAGAGAGGGACGGTTCGCCGTCCCTCTTTTGTTTTCAGCGCACGTATAAACGGGTTAGCCCATGAATGCCAAACAGTCAGTGATGACCCCTATCAAGTATGCCGGCCTGGAGCTTTTGTCTTCGGCGGCTGTTGTGCTTGATCGGTCGCAGCATATTGTTTACCTGAATCCGGCAGCAGAGAATCTACTGCGTATTAGTCAGCGAGCTGCGCTTGGCCGTGATCTGTTTCAGGTGATTGGCGTCACCCCCGAGCTGGTTAGCGCGATCATGAAGTCGCTCAGCAATAAGTGGGGATATAGCGGCCAGAATATCCAGATCGAACGCGGTGATGAAGTACTGCATGTCGACTGTACAGTGACACCGCTGGACGAAGAGGAAGGGGGGCTGCTCATTGAAATGCGTCCCGTCGATCAGCAGTTGCGGGCCCGTCGAGAAGAGCGATTGATAGAGCTACAGCTGCGACATCGCGAACTGATGCGCAACCTGGCGCATGAAATTAAAAACCCGCTGGGGGGCATTCGTGGCGCGGCACAGTTGCTCGAACATGAGCTGCCCAACCCCTCGTTGCGTGAATACACACAGGTCATCATCAAAGAAACTGACCGGCTGCAAGATCTGATGCAACGACTGTTGCAACCGCACCAGGGTATGCAACCGGCACCCACCAATATCCATGAAATTCTGGAGCGCGTGCGTAGTCTCATTCTCGCGGAGTTTCCGAAAACGCTGACGGTGCGGCGCGATTACGACACCAGCCTGCCGGATCTGACGGCTGACCGGGAGCATATGATTCAGGCCGTATTGAACATTGCCCGGAATGCAGCGCAGGCCATGTCAGGGAATGGGCAAATTACCCTGCGAACCCGAGCAGTAAGACAGGTGACCCTGCTGAAGCATCGCTGGAAGTTGGCGATTGAGTTACAGGTAATCGATAATGGCCCGGGTATTCCACGAGCCATTCTGGAACGTATGTTCTATCCTCTGGTATCCGGCCGCGAAGGCGGTACCGGATTGGGATTGACGATTGCGCAGAGCTTTATCCAGCAACATCAGGGCACGATTGAATGTGAGAGCCGCCCTGGGCATACGCAATTCATTATCCGTTTGCCGGTGGTTTAAACGATAGAATGAAAGCCATGCAAGGTTTTTGCGAAAACCGGCACAGTATTTGCTCTGTATCTGGAGACAAAAATAGGATTAGCTTGGGCGAGAGCCTGGCTTGCCTCTCCTGGAGATAGAACACATGAAGTCCGTATGGATTGTTGATGACGACCAGTCGATTCGCTGGGTGCTGGAAAAGGCACTGGGGCGTGCTGGAATTTCTCAACGCAGTTTTGATCATGCCAATGATGTGATTAATGCGCTGGACGCAGGAGACCCGCCGCCACAAGTCCTGATCTCGGATATCCGGATGCCGGGGCCATCGGGTCTGGATCTTCTGGCACGGATCAAAACGCTGTTGCCTGAGCTGCCTGTCATCATCATGACGGCCTATTCTGATCTGGAAAGTGCAGTAGCTGCTTTTCAAGGCGGCGCCTTTGAGTACTTAGCCAAACCGTTTGATATCGATCAGGCCCTGGCGCTCATACAACGAGCGATGGCGCAGTCTGCAAAACCAATGCCTGCAACAAGTGAAGCAGAAGGTGGTGTGCCGGAAATTCAAGGCCATGCGCCTGCTATGCAGGAAGTTTTTCGGGCGATCGGCAGATTGTCGAACTCGAGCGCTACCGTATTGATTACCGGTGAGTCAGGTTCAGGCAAAGAATTGGTGGCCAGGGCGCTGCATCGCCATAGTCCGCGTGCCAACAAACCTTTTATCGCGATCAATACGGCGGCAATTCCTAAAGATCTGCTTGAATCCGAATTGTTTGGTCACGAACGTGGTGCCTTTACCGGCGCCGCGACACAGCGCCGCGGGCGTTTCGAGGAGGCGGATGGTGGCACCCTGTTTCTGGATGAAATCGGCGACATGCCTGCCGAGCTGCAGACGCGTCTGTTGCGGGTGCTATCAGATGGGCATTATTACCGCGTTGGTGGCCACCAATCGATCAAGTCAAACGTTCGGGTAATTGCGGCTACACATCAAAACCTTGAAGAGCGTGTGCGTCAGGGATTATTTCGCGAAGATCTATTCCACCGTCTTAACGTCATCCGTTTGCGCCTGCCTTCGCTTAAAGAACGGCGGGAAGATATTCCCGATCTGGCCGAGCATTTCCTTGCACGCAGTGCCAAAGAACTGGGTGGCGAGCCAAAACAATTAACGCCGGCAGCCATGGCCTACCTGACCTCTTTGCCTTTTCCGGGAAATGTGCGTCAACTAGAAAATCTATGTCACTGGCTTACCGTGATGGCGCCAGGTCAAACGGTTGACCTGAACGATTTGCCGCCAGAGTTAAGGCAAGAGCAGACTTTGGCGGCGCAGCCAGATACAGAACCGGTATTTGCAAGTCCGAAAGTGCTGTTGCCTCTTGGAGGCGCGGGCGGTGATTGGACCGAGGCGCTGGCTGAAGCGGTAGATAACCTGTTGGTCAATGCCGGAAATGAACCCGAGGATATCGACGGCATTCACGAGCGGCTGATGCAAGCCTTCGAACGTACGCTGATCCAGCGTGCCTTGCTACACACCGGAGGTAGACGGATCGAAGCAGCACAGCTGTTGGGCATTGGGCGTAATACAATTACGCGCAAAATCCAGGAACTGAAGCTTGATGAACAACCCGCAGCAAAACCAACCGCCATTAAAGATCACGCGATTTGATTCGTGTGATTCGACCAATCGATTATTGCTGAGTGCGGCGGAAGCCGGGGCGTCACTAGGTTCGGTGTTTGTAGCGCGCGAGCAAGTAGCTGGGCGTGGTCGCCGTGGCCGCGAATGGTTGGCGGCACCGGGTGAAAGCCTGACATTCTCATTGCTTTGGGTCTTTGAACCTGACCCGGCTCGTTTAACCGGTTTGCCGCTCGTGGTGGGGTTGTCTGTGGTTCGCGCATTATCTGGGTTACCGCTGAGGCAAGTGAGTGACGTTCAATTAGGCCTCAAGTGGCCGAATGATCTATTACTCGCTCGCTCAGACGATACCTATGCCAAAGTAGGCGGCGTGCTTGTTGAATCTGCATTACGCACAGGTGCCAATGGGGGTAAAGAATTGGCCGTTGTCATAGGGATTGGTTTAAATTGTGGGGACAGTACTGCAATCAAGAATCAGGTGCTAGACCAACAGGTTGGGTCGGTTACCGAGCTTTGCCGTGATCCTGTGTCGCCGGAGTTATTGTTAAATGCAGTGCTCGACCAATTGATTGTCGATTTGTCCTCGTTTGGTCAGCATGGCTTCGCGCCATTTTGTAATGCATGGAATGCCGTAGATCTCTGGCAGAACCGGCAAGTAAAAATTTGTGAACAGGACGAGGTGCTGCAAGAAGGCTGTTGTCGCGGTGTTGATGCCGATGGCGCACTTTGTATCGAAACGCTGTCAGGCATAAAGCGGATCGTTTCGGGCGATGTCAGCCTGCGCAAGGTATAGTCCCGAAATGCGTTTACTACTGGATTTCGGCAATTCACGTCTTAAGTGGGCGATCACCTCGAGCCTTTATTCAGAGGGTAGCCGTCTATCGCAAAAAGGGGCTGTTTCTTATGAAGACACGGCAATCTCTGCATGGGTGCTAGCGCTGCATGCGGTGCCCATTGAAGAGGTGTGGTTTGCTAGTGTCGTTGCCCCAGAACTGGAAGCGAATGTTTTGATGCAACTGCCTGCACTGGCATCGGCGCCGAAACGGTTTCAGGTTACAGCCCAGGCGGGCACGCTTCACAACCTTTATGCAACCCCTGAGACGCTTGGTGTCGATCGGTGGGCAGTGGCTATTGGCGCGTGGGGGATGGTCAAACAGCCTTGTCTTGTCGTGAGTGCCGGTACGGCGACAACCGTTGATCTGATTGAGTCATCTGGGTTGGGTGAAGCAGATTATCGAGGGGGATTAATCTTGCCTGGTCTGGATCTAATGTTGGAATCATTGCACCAGCGCACCGCACGCTTGCCTGCGGCGAATGGGCACTATTGTGTCGCACCGTCAGTGGCAAATAATACGGATGATGCAATGACTAGTGGTGCGATGGACGCAACCTGTGGTGCTATTGAACGTATGGCGCGGCGGCTGGGCGAGAGTGCGCCGTGCTTAATAACGGGTGGCAACGCCGGCCGAGTGCAAGCCGCGTTGGGCCGCAAAGCTCAGGTCGTCGAAGAACTGGTGCTTGAGGGTCTGGCGATCCATGCGCTGAATCAGCATTAACTATATTGAGTCTTTTTGATGGATCCTATAAATAACAAAAAAATGCCACCCAAGGCGCCGGGTAATTTTAGAGCCGTGGTGGTTGAAGAGCTGCTCGCCTTCTGGTCATTTCTGTTGAGTAACTGGTTGTATATTTTGCCGGGTTTGTTGTTGGCGCTGTCTTTGATATACATCGTTCGTCCGATGCCACCTAAATCCCTGACGATTGCAACGGGGCAATATCATTCGACAGCCGATGTGGTTGGGCATCGCTACCGCGAATTCTTCCGGCAGCATGGTGTTGACTTACAGTTGGTTGAGTCTAAAGGTGCAGAAGAGAACCTGAGCTTGTTGGCAGAAGGCAAGGTCGATGCCGTGTTTTCTCAGGGTGGGATGGACTTGCCCGAGGAGGCGCGTCATTTTGAATCTCTGGGATCGGTGGTTTATCAACCGCTCTGGTTGTTTCATTATCAGACAGAGAGTGGCGATCCGGATCTCAATAAATTTTTGCAGGGCAAGCGGGTATCAATCAACATCCCGGGTAGTAGCACGCGTGCCATGGTTCAACAGCTGTTAAAAGCCCAGGGCATCAACACAGACTCTGCAAACTTTCTGGCGATGGGCACGAAAGATTCTGTTGCCGCATTTAAAGAGCACAAGATAGACGCAATCTTTCTGTTGGGCGCCATGGCGTCCAAAAACGTTCAGGAAATTGCTCAATACCCTGGGGTGCAAATTTACAACTTTCCACTGGCTACGGCTTACGCCAAGCGATTCCAGTACCTGGATCCGGTAACGTTGCCGGCGGGTACGTTCAATCTGCACCCTATCGTGCCTAAGCAAGATGTACAGATGATCGCCACAACCCTGGATATTCTGACAACGGATAAGATGCACCCAGCGTTACAGCTGCTATTCATGGAAGCAACGATAGATTTCGAGCGAAAGCGGGTTTCCTATTTTTCTCCGGGCAAGTTTCCAACGTACATGGATACGAGAATTCCCGAGAGCGATGTAGCACGACGTTTCTTCAAGGAAGGCTCCCCGTTTCTCTGGGGCTATGTCCCATTCTGGGTGGCAAGTTTGTTTGATGAAGTCTGGTTCTATTTAATCGCCATTGGCGCTATCGTTATTCCGGTGATTGGGTTCTGGCCGAGCTATCGTAAAACGCATGCCGTACTGAGTATCGAGTCCTGTTATAACGAGTTGAGGTTGATAGAAACCGAAATCTCACTAGCGCGGCAGGAAGCCGGTGGCGTTAAAGCAGAAATGCTCTATCGCATCGATCAGCTTAAAGACAAAGTCCGAGAACTCTGGGTGCCTACCGGTAATCGCAGCGCGTACTATGATCTGCGGGCTGCAATTAATATCGTGCGTGAAGATATTGTGGCAGAACTTTCAGCGCAGGAAAAAGCTGTACATTAATCAGGCAAGCTCAATGAGTGGCAGCGTGGCTATATGGCCACGCAGCGCTTTACGTGCAGCTTTATGCGTTGGGTAAATGGATTCAACAACCGCCCAGAAGCGGGGGCTGTGATTCATTTCCTTGAGGTGTGCCAGCTCATGTACGATCACATAGTCTATTAGGTCACGCGGTAGATGAACGAGCCGCCAGTTCAGACGAATATGGCCATGGCTTGTACAGCTACCCCAACGTGTTCGCGCCTGGGAGAGGGATAGGGCCGAGATGCGTACATCCATGCGCGGCGCTAATTCGTCGATGCGCGACTCGAAATGTGTCAGCGCTTCCTGGCGTAACCATTGAACAAGTGATTTATGACTGCGTACCGCATTGTTAGGGGTCGGACTGTACAACAGCAGCGTGTTTTCCAGACGCTCGATCCGTGAGCCCCGAGCGGCGTGGTGCATCGCCTTTACAGTATGTGGTACGCCAAAGATTGGTAGCGGTATGTCGCCATGAATCGACCAGCTGCCATTCAATCGCTCGGAGCGCCACTCGTCCAGTTTCTGAATCACCCAGGTCTCGTGCGTCAGGATGAGAGATTCTGATTGGCGTAACGACAAGTTCATCGGGCCAAGGACGCGTAGGCCACGATGGTCGATTGTCATGCTCAGCCTGCGTCGGGGACTACGCTTGATCGTGTAAGGAACGATGCGGTCTGAGAGGGTGACGCTATGTTCCTGCTCGCTGGGTTTGGGGTCAGTGCCGAACAGGAGGAAGTTCACGCATGGCCTCTTTGATCCAGGTTTCTACCCGTTCGTTCAGTTCGCTGTCTGTTAGGCCAGCCGGATCAATAGCCGGACCGAAACGCACGGTAATCGTGCCGGGTTTTTTGATAAACGCATTTCTGGGCCATAGTTCCCCCGCATTGTGTGCAACCGGGATAACGGATGCGCCTGTGCGCACCGCCAGCCTTGCGCCGCCTGCTTTGAATTTGCCCATTTTCCCGGGGGCAACACGCGTCCCTTCAGGAAAAATAATGATCGACAATCCTTGGCTAAGACGTTTTTGACCTTGAGTCACAATTTTTTCTAGGGCGGCTTTGCCGGCGCTACGATCAATCCAGATCATGCGTAGACCCCAAAGTGCCCAGCCAAAGAAAGGAATGGCGAGCAATTCCCGTTTGAGCACAAAAATAGCCGGTGGCGTCCAGATCTGCAGGGCGATAGTTTCCCAGGCAGATTGGTGTTTGGCGAGATAAATCGCGGGCGCTGCGCTGATGTTTTCTCGGCCTTCAATCTGGCAGCGTATTCCCAGAATGAGATGGCACATGGCCATAAAGCCGTAGCGCCACATTTGACAAATGGCGTAACAGCTTTTGAAGCGAGGGGCTTCTGGCAGTACGTAGGCACATAACACCAGCGTGCCGCAGAATACGGTCCACCCGGCGAGAATGAGGGTAAACAGCGTCGAGCGTAGCGCAGTCACGGAAAGGTCTTAGTCTTTTTTTGACGGTTTGCCGAGAAGCGCATCTATAGCCGCCGCCAGATTGGCATGGACTGTGGTGCCTTCAGGTAACCCGCCATCGGCAACCGTTTTTTCACCTTTGCCTGTGCGAACCAGAAATGGTGTGCAACCTGCTGCACTCCCTGCCTGCAGATCGCGTAGCGAATCACCGATCGTAGGTACACCCTTCAAGTCGATGTTATAGAGCTTAGCGATCCGCTCGAACATGCCGGGCTTCGGCTTGCGGCAGTCACATTTTTCATCGGCCGTATGCGGGCAATAGAAAATGGCATCGACCCGACCGCCTACGGCAGCCAGACACTTGTGCATCTTCTCGTGCATCGCATTCAGCGTGTCCATGTCAAACAGGCCACGTCCAATGCCCGATTGGTTAGTCGCTACCACTACACGATATCCCGCCTGGTTTAGGCGGGCGATGGCTTCAAGGCTACCCTCAATCGGCTTCCATTCAGCAGGTGACTTGATGTACAGCGCCGAGTCGACGTTGATCACGCCGTCACGATCGAGAATAATCAGTTTCATGATGCGTCCATTCAAACAGCCAGGCGGGCAATATCTGCCACGGCGTTCATCTGGTCAGACAACGTCTTGAGCAGCGCCAGGCGGTTCTGACGTACCTTGGCGTCTTCAGCCATCACCATGACATCTTCGAAGAAGGCATCCACGCTGGCGCGGACCTGAGCTAGCGCCATCAGTGCATCGGTGTAGGCCTCGGCGCGCATCGCATCGGCAACGGTCGGGGCAAGCGCAGTTACCTGATCGAATAGGGCCTTTTCCTGGGCTTCTGTCATCAGCGAGGCGCTTGGTGTGCCCAGCGCTGCAACATCATCCACTTTCTTGAGCAGGTTGCCGATCCGCTTGTTGGCCGCAGCCAGGGCCAGCGCATCCGGCTGCGCAGAGAACTCGCGCACGGCAGACAGTTTGGCTGGTATACGATCGATACGCGCCGGGTTGATGCCGAGAACGGCTTCCACCACATCCTGTGGCTCGCCTTGATCTTTGAGCAGGTTGCGCAGACGATCGGTAATAAAAGCCATCAGGCCCGGCGCAAAATCATCTTGCAGTGTGCCAGCAGGGAATGTGCCGGCTGACCATTGAATCAGTTGTGGTAACTCCAGCGGCAGCTGGCGTTCCATCAAAAGACGCAGGACACCCAGTGCGGCGCGGCGCAGACCAAAGGGGTCGCGGTCGCCAGTGGGTTTTTCACCGATGCCAAAGAAGGCCACCAGCGTGTCGAGCTTATCAGCCAGCGCTACAGCGCAACCTACGTTGTTGCTTGGCAGATCATCACCAGCAAAGCGTGGGCGGTAGTGATCGGCAATCGCTTCGGCAACATCGTTTGCCTCGCCATCATGCTTGGCGTAGTAGCGCCCCATGATGCCTTGAAGTTCCGGGAATTCGCCGACCATATCGGTCACGAGATCGGCCTTGGCCAGCTCGGCGGCACGTGCTACGTGCGTGGTATCAGCGCCAATGGCGTTGCCAATCTGCGTGGCCAGATTCTGTACACGGAGCAGGCGATCCAGTTGTGTACCCAGCTTGTTGTGGTACACCACGTTGCCCAGCTTGGCGATACGCGAAGCCAGGGGTTCTTTGCGATCTTGTGTAAAGAAGAAACGGGCATCAGAAAGCCGTGGGCGTACTACACGCTGGTTACCGCCGATGATGTGCTTCGGATCGGCCACCGCCATGTTCGATACAATCAGGAACTGGTTGCGCAGCTTGCCTGAACCATCGAGCAGCGGGAAATATTTCTGGTTCTGCTGCATGGTCAGAATCAGACATTCTTGTGGCACTTCCAGGAATTCTGGTTCGAACTCGCCAACGTAAATCACCGGCCATTCAACCAGCGCGGTTACTTCGTCAAGCAGGCCTTCGGCCTGGTTGATTTGCGCACCCAGTGCCTCGGCCTTGGCGGCGAGTTGTGCGCCGATGGTGCCACGGCGTTCTGCGTAATCCGCGACCACTTTGCCTTCCTTACGCAAGGTTTCGGCGTAGTCATCCGCACACGGAATCGTGATCAGACCTTTTGAAAGGAAGCGATGCCCCAGAGTCTGTTGGCGAGACTGCAGGCCGAGTACTTCACCCGGTACGAGCTGATCGCCATGCAGCTGGATCAGGCCATGCACTGGTCGAACGAACTGCACGTCCGAATCGCCCCAACGCATCATCTTCGGAATGGGTAGCTTTTTCAGTGCATCAGCGACGATGCCGGAAAGCACGTTGCCCAGATGGGCGCCGGCTACTTGCATGGTGTAGAAGAACGTTTCTGATTTGCCGTCCAAACGCTTCGTAAATTTCGGCAGTTCGCTGGCGTTAATGCCTTTGGCCTCGAGTTTCTTTAGCAAGGCAGGTGATGGATTGCCATCGGCACCCAGAGCAACGCTCACCGGCATCAGCTTCTCTTCAACTTCCTGATCTGGCGCAACCGACAGCACATCGGGAATCAGCACGGCCAGACGGCGTGGTGTGGCGAACCACTGGTAAGACGCATTGTCCGCAACCAGCTTCTTCTGTACCAGACCGGCGACTACACCAGCTGAGAAGACTTCGCCAAAGCGGGCGAGTGCTTTGGGGGGCAATTCTTCGGTCAGTAGCTCAACGAGCAGTGGCGCATGTTTGGCCTGATTCATCACACGGCCTCCTTCTTGATCGGGGTGCCGCACATCGGGAAGCCCAGAGTTTCGCGGCTATCGTAATAGGCTTGCGCCACCTGGCGGGCCAGGGCGCGAACACGGCCGATATAGGCAGCGCGTTCAGTCACCGAAATGGCGCCACGGGCGTCCAGCATGTTGAAATTGTGTGAACACTTCATCACCTGCTCGAAGGCTGGCAATGGTAGACCGATCTCCATCAGACGCTTGGCTTCAGCCTCGTGATCCGAGAAGTGGCGGAACAACATCTCCACCTGCGCGTGTTCAAAGTTATAGGTCGATTGCTCCACTTCATTCTGGTGGAACACATCGCCATAGGTCACGATGTTGTCGCCGTTCTTGGCCCAGACCAGGTCATAGACGTTTTCTACGCCCTGCAGATACATGGCCAGGCGTTCCAGACCAT
>ERZ1034363.111-NODE-111-length-56506-cov-7.227188_pt1 | contig 56506 bp, 51 predicted proteins | sample MGYA00520616_ERZ1034363 | MGnify/ENA primary metagenome ERZ1034363 (study PRJEB33736, sample SAMEA104284506) | Azolla filiculoides | biome: Urban; feature: Water surface; material: Ditch water | place: Netherlands | collected 2015-10-28 | depth 0-0.1 m ...
CTCCGTGAACCAACGAGCGTCGGGCATTTGGCCTCCGGCATTCAGCAATGCAAAGCGAGCAATAGTTGGCGGGGGATTGGGTGTGGGGGGCCGACGATTTGTGGTACCCCACCATGAGGAGGCCGCCCACACCCCATCCCCCGCCCCAGCGCCAATGACTTAAAAAAGCGTCGAAATAACCAACGCAACGGCACAAAGAAACGTTAGATCTTCGCCGCGCGCAACTGCAAAGAAAATTCGCGCAACGCAGCAATGCCGCTTTCTTCCGCGCGCCGGCACCAGGCCTGCAGGTCCAAGGCGAGTTGGTCACGCGAAACGTGGGTGCTCAGCCACATCTGGCGCAGTTCCTCACGCATGGTCACCATTTTTTCCAGCACCGGCGAGGCGGCCAGGGCCTGGGCCAGTTGGGGCACCACAGCGGCGGGAACCTGATCCTGGTCACGGTGCATCCAGCGCTTGGCCGCCTTCGCCACCGCCGCATCGGTACGCGCCTTTGCCGCATCGAACTCGTCGCGGGCGGCCTGGCGCACACCCTTGGCGTAGCCCGCCATGATTTCGTAGCGGTTGGCAATCAGGGCTTCTAGGGTCTTCTCGTCTGCCACGGGGCGGATATCGCCATAGGCGGCCTTGGGCGGGGTCTTCTTGACCTTGGCCAGGCCGGCCATCTGCATCAGGCTGATGTACATCCAGCCGATGTCAAACTCGTAGGATTTCACCGACAACTTGGCCGAAGTGGGATAGGTGTGGTGGTTGTTGTGCAACTCTTCGCCAGCAATCAGGATGCCCCAGGGCGAAATGTTGGTGCTGGCGTCGGGCGCCTCAAAGTTGCGATAGCCCCAGTAGTGGGCTGCACCATTGATGATGCCCGCCGCCATCACAGGCGTCCAGGCCATTTGCACCGCCCATACGGCCAGGCCGGCAGCACCAAACAGAACCAAATCGATCACCAGCATCAACACCACGCCCAGAAAGGAACGCCCCGAATACAGGTTGCGCTCCAGCCAGTCATTGGGGGTTCCGTGCCCATAGCGCGACAGGGTTTCGGTGTTGACCGCTTCGGCCCGGTACAGCTCGTAGCCTTGCAGCAGCACCGTTTTGATGCCATGCACGTGCGGGCTGTGCGGGTCTTCGGCTTGTTCGCATTTGGCGTGGTGCTTGCGGTGAATCGAAGCCCATTCCTTGGTCACCTGCCCGGTGGTCAACCACAGCCAGAAACGGAAAAAGTGCGAAGCCACTGGATGCAGATCAAGGGCGCGGTGCGCCTGATGGCGGTGCAAAAACACGGTCACGCTGATCATGGTGATGTGCGTCACGGCCAGGGTGAACAAGATGATTTGCCACCAGGACAGGCCCCAAGCGCCATGCGCCAGCCAGTCTACGATTGCGTTCAGCACAGCCCAGTCAGGTAAAAACATATGTCTGCCATGTATATAGGTATAGGGGCGCGTTGCGACCGCGCCCGGGTCGGATTACCGCGTGGATTCTACGTGCCGGGCTAGCCCAGCGCGATCACTTTCTTTGCCACACTGCAGCAAAAAAACCATCGGTTTCGTGCAGGTGCGGCCACAGGCGCAAATACAGTTGCCCGTCTTCACCGCCGCTGCACAAACGCGCGGCATCGGCCACCTTCAAGTGCGTCAGCACCTCTCCGGCCGGCAGCGGCACAAAGTCGGGGTTGGCGGCGCTAAAGGCCTGCGCAATTGCTTCGTTCTCTTGCGGCAAGACGCTGCAGGTGGCGTACACCAAGCGGCCACCGGACTTGAGCAGACGCGCGGCACTTTGCAGAATCGCCGTTTGCTTGACCGTCATCTCTTCGACGGTCTGCATCGTCTGGCGCCATTTGAGGTCAGGGTTGCGGCGCAGCGTGCCCATGCCGGTGCAGGGCGCATCCACCAGCACGCGATCGATCTTGCCGGCCAGGCGCTTGATGCGATCGTCCCGCTCGTGGGCAATGGCGGCAGGGTGCACATTGGACAGGCCGCTGCGCGCCATGCGGGGCTTGAACGAATCCAGCCGGTGGGCCGAGGTGTCAAACGCATAAAGGCGCCCGGTGCTGCGCATGGCAGCACCCAAGGCCAGCGTCTTGCCGCCGGCACCGGCACAAAAGTCCACCACCATTTCGCCGCGCTTGGCTTCCACCAGCATGGCCAGCAACTGGGAGCCTTCGTCCTGTACCTCAAAGTCGCCCCGGGTAAAGGCTTCCATCTTGTTCAGCGCCGGGCGACCGGCAATGCGCAGGCCCCACGGTGAAAACGGCGTGGGCACGGCCTTGATCCCGGCGGCCGCAAGTTCCTTTTGAATGTCCGCGCGCTTGGCCTTGAAGTCGTTCACGCGCAGGTCCAGACCCGCGCCCTTGTTCAGGCTTTCCACCAGTGGCCAGAAACCGTCTCCCAACTGGTCTTTCAGCGGCTGCACCAGCCACTCGGGCAGGTTGTGGCGGTGGCGCTCCATCAGGTCTTCGGGCTTGACCTTTTCGCAGGCGTCCAGCCAGTTTTTTTCCTGGTCGGTCAGCGCGCTGCGCAAGAAATCGCCGGGACCGTAAAAGCCCAGAATCGCCAGGCGGCGCTCCTTGGGGCCGCTGCCCGACGGTGCCAGGTGGTCAAACAACTGCTTCTTGCGCAACACGGTGTAAACCGTCTCGGCCATGGTGGCGCGCTCGCGCGGGCCGAAGCCCCGGTTGTCGCGGAAGAAGCGGGCCACGATGGCGTCGGCAGGGTGATCGAATTTGAGTGTGAGCCTGACCAGTTCGGCGCAGGCGTCCAGAAGGGCTTTTGGATGCATAGGCTAGGATTGTCCCATGCCTGATTCCGACCTCCCGCCCCTGATCACCACCCCGCCCGGCCTGTACCGCCACTACAAGGGCAACTTGTACGAAGTGCTCGACACCGTGCGCCACAGCGAGACCTGCGAACCCATGACGCTGTACCGTGCGCTGTACGGCGCACACGGCCTGTGGGTGCGCCCGGCGGGCATGTTTCAAGAAGAAATCGAATTCAACGGCGTGCGCCAGCCGCGCTTTGCAAAAGTTGCGCAATAGCGCGCGGGTAAATGATGTGCTCCTGCGTGAGCACCCGTGCGGCTAAAGCATCGGCGGTGTCGTCCGGCAACACCGGAACCACCGCCTGGTCCAGGATCGGGCCATGGTCCAGTTCGGCGGTTACCAAATGCACTGTGGCACCGGCATATTTGCAACCGGCTTCAATGGCCCGCTGGTGCGTGTGCAGCCCGGTGAAGGCCGGCAAGAGCGAGGGGTGAATGTTGGTTAACCGCCCGGCAAACCGGTCCACAAATGTGGGCGTCAGAATCCGCATGAAGCCCGCAAGCACCACCAACGCAGGCTGCTCCGGCGTGTCGTAGGCACCCACGGTCGCTGCAAGCGTTTCATCAAACGCTTCACGGCTGGGATAGGCCTTGTGGTCCAACACATGGGTAGCGATACCCTGGGCCTTGGCAAATTCCAGCCCCTTGGCATCGGCCTTGTTGCTCACCACGGCGGCCACGCGGGCTCCATAACGGCTGGCCCATTGCTCGCGCTCGGCGCTGCGGACGATGGCGGTCATGTTGGAGCCGCCGCCGGAAATCAGGATGACGATGTTTTTCATGTGGCGCGGATTTTGTCACGTGCACTACAGGTGCTTTCGAACGGTCGTGCTAAAAAGCGGCACCTTCCAACAACAAACCCCACCGGAGACAAGGATGGATCTGGCATTTACCCCCGAAGAACAGCAGTTTCGCGACGATATCCGGACCTGGGTGCGCGCCAACCTACCCGCCGACATTGCGCACAAGGTGCACAACGCCCTGCACCTCAGCCGCGACGATATGCAGCGCTGGGCCCGGATTTTGGGCAAACAGGGCTGGCTCGGCCACGGCTGGCCGCAGGCGTTTGGCGGGCCGGGCTGGAACGCGGTGCAAAAGCATTTGTTTGAAGAAGAATGCGCTTTGGCCGGAGCCCCGCGGGTGGTGCCCTTTGGGCCGGTGATGGTGGCACCGGTCATCATGGCCTTTGGCAACGCGGAACAGCAGCAGCGTTTTTTACCCGGCATTGCCAGCGGCGAGGTGTGGTGGAGCCAGGGCTACAGCGAGCCCGGTTCCGGCTCTGACCTGGCCTCGGTCAAAACCCGTGCCGAGCGGGTCGGCAAGCATTACCTAGTCAACGGCCAGAAGACCTGGACCACGCTGGGCCAATATGGCGACTGGATTTTTTGCCTGGTGCGGACCAGCACCGAGGGCAAACCGCAAACCGGCATCAGCTTCCTGCTGATTGACATGAAGTCCCCCGGTGTCACGGTGCGGCCGATCATCCTGCTGGACGGCGCGCACGAGGTCAACGAGGTGTTCTTTGACAACGTGGAGGTTCCCGCCGAGAACCTGATCGGCGAGGAAAACAAGGGTTGGACCTATGCCAAACACCTGCTCAGCCATGAACGCACCAACATTGCCGATGTGAACCGCGCCAAGCGCGAGCTGGAGCGCCTCAAACGCATCGCCAAACTGGAAGGCGTGTACGACCCGGCCACCGGCGGCACGGCGGCCCTGCGCTTTCGCGACGAAATTGCCAAGCTGGAGGTGGACGTGGTGGCGCTGGAGATGATGGTGCTGCGCGTGCTTTCGGCAGAAAAGTCGGGCAAGAACCCGCTGGACATTGCCGGTCTGCTGAAGATTCGCGGCAGTGAAATCCAGCAGCGTTACAGCGAGCTGATGATGCTGGCCGCCGGCCCCTATGCCCTGCCGCTGATCCGCGAGGCCATGGAAGCCGGCTGGCAGGGCGACCAGATCGGTGGCTTCCCTGGCAGCGCCACCCACTGCGCGCCACTGGCCTCCACCTACTTCAACATGCGCAAGACCACCATTTACGGCGGCAGCAACGAAGTGCAACGCAACATCGTGTCCCAGGTGGTGCTGGGCTAAACCCGGCAGGCCTTGCAAGGAGATCAACATGGATTTCAACTTCACCGACGAACAAGACCAACTGCGCGATGCCGTGCGCCGCTGGGTCGACAAGGGCTATTCCTTTGCGCGCCGCCGCGCAACTGAAAAGGCGGGCGGTTTTGACCGCGCTGCCTGGGCCGAGATGGCAGAACTGGGCCTGTGCGGTCTGTATGTGCCCGAGGCGCAGAGCGGCATGGGCATGGGCCCGGTCGAGGGCATGGTGGTCATGGAAGAACTGGGCCGGGGCATGGTGCTCGAACCGTTGGGCCAGGCACTGATCAGCAGCGCCGTGATCGCCGGCTATGCCGGTGCCGCGACCCAGACCCAGTGGCTGCCGGCCATCGCGCAGGGTGAAGCCATCGTCACCCTGGCCTACCAGGAACGCGCCGCACGCTACCGGCTCGACCTTTGCGATGCCAAGGCCACGCAAGTGCCCGGCGGCTATGTGCTGAGCGGCAGCAAGAGCGTGGTGCCCGTGGGCGACCAGGCCGATGCCTTTTTGGTGCCTGCCCGCGTGAACAGTCAGCTCGCCCTGTTTCTGGTGGAGCGCCTGTCCAGCGGCGTGCGCACCCAGGGCTACGGCACCCAGGACGGCAGTCGCGCGGCCGAGGTGGCTTTCAACAAGGCGCCCGCCACGCTCATCACGATGCAGGGCCGGGAGGCGCTGGAGCATGCGGTCGATATCGGCATTGCCTGCGCCTGTGCCGAAGGCGTCGGCCTGATGGAGCAGACGCTGCGCATCACCGCCGACTACCTGAACACGCGCAAGCAGTTCGGTGTGGCGATTGCCAGTTTTCAGGCGCTGCGCCACCGCGTGGCCGACATGAAAATGCAACTCGAACTGGCCCGCTCCATGAGCTACTACGCCAGCCTGAAAATCAACAGCCCCGCTGCTGAGCGCCGTGCGGCACTGGCCCGCGCCAAGTTCCAGTTGGGCAACTCGATGCGTTTTGTCGGGCAACAGGCCGTGCAGTTGCATGGTGGCATAGGTGTGACCGACGAGTACATCGTTAGCCACGCATTCAAGAAGCTCACCCAATTGGAAATGAGTTTTGGCGACACGCTGCACCACCTCGGTGAGGTGGCCGAGCGCATGCAGGACAGCGCCGGCGTGTTTGCTTGAAGGCCATGGCCCCCACGCTCCCCCACTGCGTGTGGGGCGCTGCCCCCGAGGGGGCGCATTCTTCCTTGGGGCGGCCCTACGGCAGAACAAACTTCTATTCCGACTGCGCTTCACGTACGCGCAAGTAGCTGGCAAACTTGGGCAGGCCGCTGGCGGTGCGGCCCCGGTAGCGGTAGGTCACCAAGGAACCCACGGCCGGCGGGTTGCTGCGCTGGGCGTCGGTAAAGCCGGTGCCCAATGAAAAACGCTGACCCTCGGGAGTTTCCAGCAGCAGTGCACCCATGCGGCCTACGTATTTGCCGCGACCGGGTACCTGCGCAACGACGCGGCCTTCTTCATCCGGTTCGACTTTCATTTTGCGTAAGCCATCGCTACGCCCCGCAGACCACAACGCGTCGGCGTGGTGCAACACCAGCCCCTCGCCACCGGAAGCCACGACCTCGTGCAAACGCGTCTGCAAAGTTGCATAGTCCATGCGGCTCTGATCCAGGGCCTGCAGCCAGGGCTGATGGGCACTGTCCACCACCTCGGCCAGACGGCCGGCGCGCTGGCTAAACGTACCCGCTACCTCGGGCAGGTCAAACACCATGTAACGCAGCGCACGCCACTCGGCATCCACCGGAACCGCCTTGCGCACGGTGCCCGAGAGCACCTCAAACTTCTGTCGCCCCAGCCACAACTCGCCATCCAGCGCCACCGCCGGTAAGCCCGCCAAAAACCAGGCCGGTGCCGCAATCGGGCGACCGCTGCGAAAGCGCAGGCTGTGTCCGTCCCATAGGGCCCGCACGCCGTCGAGCTTTTCGCTCACCAGATAGCCCGCAGGGTCCATGCCGGACTGCCAGGATTTGGCCAGCATGACGTGGGCCGAGAAGCCGGCGGCTTCGCCTTGGAGGGCAGAGCCAGCGGCGGCCTTGGTCACGCCACACAGCAGCACGGCCGCCAATCCCGCTGCCGAACGCAGCAAAGCCCGACGCTGACCGTTCAAATCACCGGAAACGAAAAAAGGATGGTTCATGGGGCAGGACTTCCAAAAAAAGAACTCCCCAACAATCGGGCAACCGGTCCACGTAGGGGCCCGGTCGCGTGGCAAGCATCTAAATTAGCAGGCGCGACGAACGCGGCACATGGGCCATCAAAAACTCCATCTGGTCCGCCAGGATGCGGCGGTTGCGCAGAATGAAGTCTTCCCAGAGGCTGGGCACATAGGGCGCGTAGAGCAGCGGCATGTGCGCCTGCTCGGGCGTGCGGCTGCTTTTGCGGTGGTTGCAAGGCTTGCAGGCCGTGACCACGTTCATCCAGGTGTCGATGCCGTTTTGCGCAAACGGGATGATGTGCTCGCGGGTCAGATCGCTTTCGTGAAAGAGCCCACCGCAGTAGGCGCAGATGTTGCGATCGCGCGCAAACAGCTTGCCGTTGGTCAGACCGGGGCGCAGGTTAAACGGGTTGATGTTGGGCACGCCACGGGTGCCAATGATGCTGTTGACGCGAATGATGCTTTGCTGGCCGGTACGCGCGTTGTGCCCCCCATGGAACACCGCCACTTCGCCACCCGACTCCCAGCGCACTTCACCGGCTGCGTAATGGATGACCGCCTGCTCCAGGCTGATCCAGGACTGAGGCAGCCCCTGCGCCGACAACTTCAAGACTTTCACAAACGACCTCCATCAACGGTTACAAAAACCACCAACCCGGACTGCAAATGTCTGATGCGCCGCGCCCCACTGGGACAGGATGCCGCGCTCGGTGACAATATACAGGGTTTCGATGACGACTTTGCTACACAAGCACAGCGGGACTGCACCGCTTGCTATCAAAAAGATACCAAACCATGAAGGTTTTTCGCGGCTTCCATCACCCCGGCGTGGCCACCGCCTGCGCCCTGACGATTGGCAACTTTGACGGTGTGCACCGCGGCCACCAGGCCATGCTTTCGCTCTTACGCGGCGAGGCCGCCCAACGCGGTGTGCCGAGTTGCGTGCTGACCTTCGAGCCGCATCCACGTGACTTCTTTGCCGGCGTGCAAAACAAGCCCGAACTGGCTCCGGCTCGCGTCGGCACCCTGCGTGACAAGCTGGAAGACCTGGCCAAATGCGGTGTGGACCAAGCCGTGGTGCTGCCCTTCGACGCCCGCCTGGCCGGCCTGTCGCCCGACGCCTTTGTGCAAAACGTGCTGGTGCAAGGCCTGGGCGCGCAGTATGTGCTGGTCGGTGACGACTTCCGCTTTGGTGCCAAGCGCGCCGGCGACTACACCCTGCTGGACCTGATGGGCGTGCAACACGGCTTTGATGTGGCGCGCATGAACAGCTACGAGGTGCACCGCCTGCGCGTGTCGAGCTCGGCGGTGCGCGAGGCGCTGGGCGAAGGCCGCATGCAGGACGCCGCCCGCCTGCTGGGCCGCCCGTATTGCATTTCGGGCCATGTGGTGCATGGACGCAAGCTGGGCCGCACGCTCGGATTCAAGACACTCAACCTGCGATTTGCCCACTGGAAGCCCGCTGCCAGCGGCATCTTTGTGGTGCTGGTGCATGGCCTCACCGACAAGCCGTTGCGCGGCGTGGCCAATCTGGGCGGGCGCCCCTCGATTGACCCAAACGATGTGAACGGCGGGCGCGTACTCCTGGAGACCCATTGCCTGGACTGGCCCGACGCCCTGGGAGCCGAGGGTGCCTACGGTAAAATCATCCGCGTGGAACTCCTACACAAACTGCACGACGAGCTCAAATACGACGGTCTGGATGCCTTGACCCAAGGCATACGCAAAGACTGTGATGACGCGCGTGCCTGGCTCGCCAGCCGAATTTGACGGGGCCTGGTTCACGCACCTGGCCCCGCGTATCTCCTGAACAGCCCCGGCGGCAGTGATGCGCTTGAGCGCCTGCCCCACCCCGATTTTTGTGCCCCCAACCTGAGAAGTGGCCATGTCTGAAAAAGTTGATTACCGCAGCACCCTGAACCTGCCCGATACCGCCTTCCCCATGCGCGGCGATTTGCCCAAGCGTGAACCGGCCTGGGCTGCCGCCTGGAGTGACCAGGGTATTTACAAAAAGCTGCGTGACGCCCGCGTCGGCGCACCCTTGTTTGTGCTGCACGACGGCCCGCCCTATGCCAACGGCAAACTGCACATTGGCCACGCGCTGAACAAGGTGCTCAAAGACATGATCGTCAAGTCCAAGCAGCTCGCGGGCTTTGATGCGCAATACATCCCCGGTTGGGACTGCCACGGCCTGCCGATTGAGAACGCCATCGAAAAACTGCATGGCCGCAACCTGAGCCGTGACGACATGCAGGCCAAGAGCCGCGCCTACGCCACCGAGCAGATCAACCAGCAGCGCGAGGACTTCAAGCGCCTGGGCGTGCTGGGCGATTGGGAGCGTCCCTACCGCACCATGGACCCGGCCAACGAGGGCGGCCAGATCCGCGCCTTCAAGCGCGTGATCGAGCGCGGTTTTGTCTACCGCGGTCTGAAGCCCGTGTACTGGTGCTTTGACTGCGGCTCCTCCCTGGCCGAGTTCGAGATCGAATACGCCGACAAGAAGAGCGACACGCTGGATGTAGCCTTTGAAGCCAATGACCCCGCCGCATTGGCGAAAGCCTTCGGCCTGAGCGCCTTGCCCGGCGATGGCAACAAAAAGGGCTTTGCCGTCATCTGGACCACCACCGCCTGGACCATCCCAGCTAACCAGGCCCTGAATGCCCACCCCGAACTGGAATACGCCCTGGTCGACACGCCGCGCGGCGTGCTGCTGCTGGGCGCCAGCCTCGTTGAAAAGGCACTGGAGCGCTACAAGCTCGAAGGCACCGTGGTCGCCACGGCCAAGGGCGAAGCCCTGCGCGGGCTGGTGTTCCGCCATCCGCTGTATGACACCGACTCTGGCGCGGGCGAATACAGCTACAAGCGCCTGTCGCCCCTGTACCTGGCCGACTACGTGAGCGATGGCGACGGCACCGGCATCGTGCACTCCGCGCCCGCCTACGGTGTGGACGACTTCAACAGTTGCGTGGCCCACGGCCTGAAGTACGAGCAGATCCTCAACCCGGTACAAGGCAACGGCAGCTATGCCGAAGAGCTGCCGCTGTTTGGCGGCATGAACATCTGGAAGGCCTGCGCCCGCGTGATCGAGGTGCTGGGCCAGAGCGACCGCCTGATGGCGACCCAGCCCATCACCCACAGCTACCCGCATTGCTGGCGTCACAAGACGCCGGTGATCTACCGCGCTGCCGCCCAGTGGTTTGTGCGTATGGACGAAGGCGTGGGTGTGTTCACGAAGGACAAGGCACCCAAGACGCTGCGCCAGCTCGCGCTCGACGCCATTGACCAGACCGCTTTCTACCCGGAAAACGGCAAATCCCGTCTGCGCGACATGATCGCCAACCGGCCCGACTGGTGCATCAGCCGCCAGCGGAGCTGGGGCGTGCCCGTGCCATTCTTCCTGCACAAGGATTCGGGCGAGCTGCACCCTGACACCATGTCCATCCTCGACCGCGCGGCCGACATCGTGGAAAAAGGCGGCATCGAGGCCTGGAGCCGGGTCACTGCCGAAGACATTCTGGGTGCTGCCGATGCGGCCCACTACACCAAGAGCACCGACATTCTGGAGGTCTGGTTCGACTCGGGCTCCACCTTCCAGCATGTGCTGCGCGGCAGCCACAAGGACGCCTATGCGCGTCCGCCCTTCCACGCCGAAGGCCCCGAGGCCGACCTGTACCTCGAAGGCCACGACCAGCACCGCGGCTGGTTCCACAGCTCGCTGCTGCTGGGCTGCGCGCTGTACGACCGCGCTCCTTACAAAGGACTCTTGACGCACGGTTTTGCCACAGACGGCCAGGGCCGCAAGATGAGCAAGAGCCTGGGCAACACGGTTGAGCCGCAAAGCGTGAGCAACAAGATGGGCGCTGAAATCGTGCGCCTGTGGGTGGCCTCGACCGACTACTCGGGTGACCTGAACATCGACGACAAAATCCTGGCCCGCGTGGTGGACACCTACCGCCGCGTGCGCAACACCTTGAAGTTCCTGCTGGCCAATGTGAGCGACTTTGACCCGGCCAAGGACGCCGTGCCTGCCGACCAGTTGCTAGAGATTGACCGCTACGCCTTGAGCCGCCTCAGCCAACTACAGGACGACATCCTGGCGCACTACCAGGTGTACGAGTTCCATCCTGTGGTCTCCAAACTGCAGGTGTATTGCAGCGAGGACCTGGGCGCCTTCTACCTCGATGTGCTGAAGGACCGCCTGTACACCACTGGCGCAAACTCCCTGGCCCGTCGCTCGGCGCAAACCGCCTTGTGGCAGATCACCCAGGCCATGTTGCGCTGGATGGCGCCGTTCCTGAGCTTTACCGCCGAAGAGGCCTGGGCCGTGTTGGGCGACGCTGGCAAGGTGCCCGCTGGCCAGACCATCTTCCTGGAAACCTACTCCGCGCTGGCCGCTGCCGACGAGGCTCTGCTGTCCAAGTGGAGCCGTATCCGCGAGATCCGCGAAGCCGTCAACAAGGAAATCGAGACCCTGCGTGCCGCAGGCCAGGTAGGAGCCTCGCTGCAAGCTGAAGTCACGTTGACCGTCAACCCGGCCGACTTTGCGCTCTTGGCCAGCCTGGGCGACGACCTGAAATACGTGTTCATCACCTCCGCCTTCACGCTGGTGGCGGGCGAGGCACTGGCCATTGCGCCCAAGGCCTCCGAGGCCACCAAGTGCGAGCGCTGCTGGCACTACCGGCTGGACGTGGGCAGCGTTGCGGAGCACCCGACGATTTGCGGCCGCTGCGCCAGCAATTTGTATGGCTCGGGTGAATCCCGACTGTTTGCCTGATGGCTCGCAGCGGCAAGTTCTCAGGGGGTGGCGGCGGGCTGCTGCAATGGCTGGGCCTGGCCTTCGTCATTGTGCTGGCCGACCAGTTCACCAAGGTGCTGATTCTGGGCTACTACCGCCTGGGAGATAGCACCCCGGTCACCAGCTTTTTCAACGTGGTGCGGGTGCATAACCATGGCGCTGCCTTCAGCTTTCTGGCAGACGCCTCGGGATGGCAGCGCTGGTTCTTTACCGGGCTGGGTGTCGTGGCCGTGGGCTTCATGCTCTGGATGCTCAAGTCGCATGCAGGCCAGCGCCTGTTCAGCTTTGCCCTGGCCTGCATCATGGGCGGCGCTATCGGCAACGTAATTGACCGCGTGTTGCATGGCTATGTGGTCGATTTTCTGGACTTCCACAGCCATGGCTACCATTTTCCGGCCTTCAATGTGGCCGACAGCGCCATCACCCTGGGTGCGGCCTGTCTCATATTGGATGAATTGCTGCGGGTGCGGCGCGGACGTTGAGCCAAGGTAAGGGCCCGGCAGGGCCTGGCCCATAAAATGCATTGCACCGGCACCCCATAAGCCGCACCTCTTCACGTCACCCCCCTTGCAGGCACCCCATGAAAAGTAAATTAACCCGCCACCTTCTTGCCGCCCTGTTCACCGCCATGCCTTGCGCTTTGGCACTGGCCCAAGCCAGCCCGGAGGCCGCCCCTGCCACGCAAGCCACGCCGGCGATGAATATGGACAAGGCTCTGAAAGGCGAAAACACCTGGTACTTTTCGTTTGGTTTGAGCCGCCAGCAATACGCCAACACCGACATCCATGTATCCCAGCCCGGTGAAGGCAACGACTTCACGCTGCACAACGTGGCTGCCAGCGATTACCCCGGCACTAACCAGGAAATCTTTGATTCCATCACCAGCCTGGGCCTGACCGGGCCGCAATACAACTTCCGGGTCGGCAAGTACATGAACCCGGAGAAGACCTTTGCCATCGAGTTCTCGGTGGATCACAGCAAGTACAACGTCGACTTCGGCCAGACCGTGGCGGCCAGCGGCACCTTGGGCAACGCGCCGATCAGCCCGAGCTTTACCGTCACACCGCAGAATTTTGATTACGCGCTGCACAACGGCCTCAACCACCTAATGGTGAATGCCGTCTGGTTGCGCCACCTGGCCGGCCCCGAAAAAGCACCCGGCAACCTGCAGTTGATCAGCCGCGCCGGTGCCGGCATCTTGCTGCCCCACGCCGATGCCGTGTTGTTTGGCAAACCCAATGGTGTGGGTCCGAAAAGCGAAAACATCTGCTGCTTCAAGAAGAACGACTGGTGGCAGATCAACGGCTGGACCGCAGGCGTGGAAGTGGGCCTGCGCTATACCGTGTACAAGAGCGTCTATTTGGAGCTGACCTCCAAGTGGGCCTACGGCGAACTCAAGGGCGTGCCGGTTTATCAAGGATCGGCCGACCACAAGGTCGTGATGACCGAACAGGTGCTTACCACCGGCTTCGAGTTCTAAGTTACCAAAACATAAATCGGCACTGGCGGCCCACCTCAGGGCTCCCGGTGCCGTTTTGCTTTACAAGGTCAGAATCGTGCAGCCCGTGGTCTGGCGGGCTTCGAGTGCGCGGTGAGCAGCCTGAACGTCTTCCAGTTTGAAGCGCTGGTCAATGCGAATCTTCACGTCGCCCGACAGTACTGCTGCAAACAGGTCATCGGCCATTGCCTGGGTGCTTTCACGCGTGGCAATGTGGGTGAACAGGGTCTGGCGTGTGACGTAGATGGAACCCTTGGGGCCCAGAATACCCGGCGCAAAGGGCGCCACCGGGCCGGAGGCATTGCCGAAGCTGGCCATCAGCCCGAAGGGGGCCAGGCAGTCCAGCGACTTGTCCCAGGTGTCTTTGCCCACCGAGTCGTACACCACTTTCACGCCCTTGCCGCCAGTGATCTCCTTGACGCGGGCCTGAAAGTCTTCGGTGGCGTAGTTGATCACGTGGGCAGCGCCGTGTTCCTTGGCCAGCGCGCATTTCGCGTCTGAGCCCGCCGTGCCAATGAGTTGCAGGCCCATGGCGCGGGCCCACTGGCAGGCAATCAAGCCCACGCCGCCGGCGGCGGCATGAAACAGTACAAAGTCTCCGCGGTTCAGTCCCCCCTGCGGCAGGGTGCGTTTGAGCAGGTACTGGGCGGTCAGGCCCTTCAGCATCATGGCGGCGCCGGTATCAAAGTCGATGCCATCGGGCAGTCGCACCACACACTTGGCCGGCATCACCCGCAGGTCGCAGTAGCTGCCGGGCGGCTGGCTGGCGTAGGCCGCGCGGTCACCCACCTGGAGGTGCGTCACGCCCTCGCCCACTGCCTCCACCACGCCGGACGCTTCCATACCCAATTGGATCGGCAGGTTCATCGGGTAAAGCCCGCTGCGCTGGTACACGTCAATGAAATTGAGGCCCACCGCCTGGTGGCGAATACGGATTTCTCCGGGGCCGGGCTCCCCCACGGTCACGTTGACCAGGGTGAGTTGCTCGGGTCCGCCGTGCTGGGCGATGTGAATGGCGCGGGAAGTGGCTTGGCTCATGCGTGTCTCTCGTATTGGCTACAAAAAGGGAGGTTGGTGTCGCCATAGTGCCATGAAAAAATGACCCAACCCGCCCCTGAGGGCAATGCCTTGTACAGTGCGCGACATGCACCCGCGCCTGAATCCCTTGACCGTTTTTCTCCTCATCATTCCGCCTCTGATGTGGTCGGGCAATGCCGTCGTGGGACGTTTGGTCAGCCCGCTGGTGTCGCCCATGACACTGAACCTGATGCGCTGGATTCTGGCGTTCTTCCTCTTGCTGCCGGTCGCCGGCAGTGTGTTGCGCCGGGACAGCCAGTTGTGGAGCCAGTGGCGACGCTTCGCGGTGCTGGGCTTGCTGGGCACCAGCGGCTACAACGCCCTCAACTACCTGGCGTTGCACACGTCGACGGCCATCAACGTCACTTTGGTGGGCGCCAGCACGCCGGTCTGGATGCTGCTGATCGGGCGTCTGTTTTTTGGCCAAGCCGTTGGTTTGCGGCAGGTGCTGGGAGCCAGCCTGTCGATTGGTGGCGTGCTGCTGGTGCTGAGCCGCGGGGAGTGGACGGTGCTGGCGCACCTGCGCTTGGTGCCAGGCGACTTTTATGTGCTGGCGGCGTCTATCGGCTGGGCGCTTTATAGCTGGATGCTGGCCCACCCTTCCCCCGAGTCGGCCAGCTTGCGGGCCCAGTGGCCGGTGTTTTTGATGAGCCAACTGGTCTTCGGGCTGGGCTGGTCGGCATTGTTCACCGCGGGGGAATGGGCCTTGACACCGGCCCATGTGGACTGGGGTTGGCCGCTTGCCGCCGCACTGGTTTATGTGGCGATTGGTCCGGCCATCGTTGCCTATGCCGCATTTGGCGCCGGATTGCGCCGGGCCGGCCCGCATGTGGCGTCGCACTTCATCAACCTCACCCCGCTGTTTACCGCGCTGCTGTCAACCGTGTTCCTGGCAGAGTCACCGGGCTGGTGGCATGCGTTGGCCTTTGTGCTGATCGTGATGGGCATTGCGTTATCCAGCCGGGAGCAGCGCGCGTAACGCAAAGGGGCGGCGGTAGTACGCCGAACCCAATTCAAAATGGCCGAAAAACGCGCGCCATAATGTTGACCATCCCGCACAGGGAGCAAAACCAAAATACTTGAGGATCCGAGATGGTTTCAACAAGGCTAGTCAGCCGGCAACGCGCATGAAGGGTGCATTTGCCGGCCGGTCCATTCGGCTGTTGATTGAAATTCTGGGCATCATCGCGCTGGCGGAACTGGCGGTGATGCTGCTACTCCCTGTCATCACGCCCAATCTGAGTGTGGTGGGCGAGGGCCTGCTGGACGTCTCACTGCTCATTCTCATTACCGCCCCGCTCGCGCTCTGGCGCATCCGTTCGGCGGTGGTGGCGGTCAATCCCAACTCCAAACGCAACAACTCCAATTCGGCTTCCTACCAACGCGCCCTTGCCGTGGCCGGTGTTACGCAAGTCGTGGGCCTGGCCCTGACGGGTGGCCTCATGGTCTGGCAGAAGTCTGCCCTGGACCAGGAGCAACGACAGCAGTTCGAGCGCCGCACCGAAAGCGTCGAAGCAGAAATACAGCGGCGCTTCAAGATGCCGCTGGAGGGGCTGTTGGGATTGAAGGCCCTTTATGCCGCCACGGACAATGTGACCCGTTCCGAGTTCCGCACTTGGGTACAGACACGCAATCTCGCAAAGGAATACCCTGGCATTCGCGGATTCGGCTTGATCGAGCCCGTCAACCGCTCCGATTTGAACCGGTTTGAAAGCCAGCAACGTGCCGACCAGGCACCCGATTTTTCGGTGCTGACCCAAGGGGATACGCCCGACCTGTTTGTCGTATCACGCATTGAACCGCTGGAAGTCAACCGTGCGGCACTGGGTCTGGATATTGGCTCGGAAGCGCGGCGCCGCGCCGCTGCCGAACGGGCCATGCAAACGCGCGAACCGACCCTCACCGCCAAGATCGAACTGGTTCAGGACGCCGGCAAGACCCCCGGCTTTCTTTACCTGCTGCCGGTATTCCGTGGCGACAAGTTAAGCGGGCTGGCCTATGCACCGATCGTGGCCTCTGAACTCCTGCGGGACGTGGGCAAGGTCAACGGTGACACGGTGCATCTGCACGTTTATGACGGGGCACCGACGCCCGAGAATCTGGTTTACGACAGCGCACAGCAGATTTCACCCGGTGACGCGCTAGCGGCTGCCGATACCGAGGCCGATTCGTTCATGCGAACCACACAAATCGGCGGCCACACACTGATGCTGGACTTCAGGCCCACGGTGATGGACAGCCGGGTCAGCGACAACCCGGTGCTGGCGTACATCGGAGTTGGTGGCAGTGCGATCAGTATGTTGCTGACGCTGGGTGTGTGGCTCTTGATGATTGGAAGGGTACGTGCCGAGCGCATCGCGGCCAACCTGACCAAGGACCTTTCCCGCCTGGCCCGCGTAGCCCGGCACACCACCAACTCGGTCGCGGTGCTGGACGCGCAGGGCCGCATTACCTGGATCAATGACGGCTTCACGCGCCTGACCGGTTACACACCGGACGACGCGATCGGGCGCACGCCCGGCGAGATTATGGGTTCGGTCAACAGCGACAAGGATGCAGTGCGGGCACTGCAAGAGGGTGTGCGCCACGGTCGGGCCGCTCGCGTTGAAGTGCTGAACCGTGCCAAGGACGGCCACGAATACTGGGTGGAAACCGAAGTCAGCCCGTTTTATGACGCGGCCGGAAACCTGGAAGGTTTTATCGAGGTCGGGGCCGATGTCAGCCGGCAGAAGAACATGCAGAGTCGCTTGGAAGAAACCATGCGCAACTCGCAAACGCTGCTCAGTACGCTGGAGCTGTTGGCACTGGTGTCGATTGCCGACCGTGACGGCCGGATTACCGAAGTGAACGATGCCTTCTGTGAAGTGAGCGGCTATACCCGGGAAGAACTGGTGGGTCATAGCCACCGCATGATCAATTCGGGCTACCACCCAGCGCAGTTTTGGATCGACATGTGGGAAACCATTTCGAATGGCACGCCCTGGCGCGGTGAAACGTGCAACCGCAACAAGAACGGCGGCTTGTACTGGGTGGACAGCATGATCGTGCCCTTCTTTGGCGACGATGGGCTGGTGGAGCGCTATGTGTCGATCCGCATCGAAATCACGCAGCGCAAACGTGACGAAGCCGCGCTAGCCGAGGCCACCAAACGCCTGGAACTGGCGATTGAGGGTGGTAATGATGGGTTGTGGGACTGGATGGACATTCACCACGATGCGCAGTGGTGGTCGCCCAACTATTACAAGTTGCTGGGCTACAGCCCCGATGAACTGCAGTCCAAGGGTAGTAACTACTTGCGCTTGCTGCACCCCGACTCCCTGTCGCTCAACCAGCAAAAGATGCAGGAATCCATGCAAGGGCAAACCGGGTTCGAGTTGGAGGTGCAAATTCGCACCAAGGACCGCGGTTACCGCTGGTTCCGCACCCGAGCCAAGGTGTACCGCGATGCCGACGGCAAACCGCAACGCATGGCTGGCGCCACGCAGGACATCCATGAGGCCAAGCTGGTTTCGCAGGCGCTGGCCGCCAACGAGGCGTTCCTGGCCACGGCCGGCCGCATTTCGGGCGTCGGCGGCTGGAAGCTCGACCTCCAGAGCCGGGTCATGACCTGGACCAAAGAGGCACGGCGTATCTCCGAGGTGGATGACGACTATGTGCCCACTCCGGAACGCTCGCTGGAATTGTTCGCGCCCGAAGTGCGCGACCTGGCACAGCAGGCTTTGACGGCAGCAATCCGGGACGGGACCCCCTCGGACCTGGAACTGCCCATGGTCACCGCCCAGGGACGCCCGATTTGGGTGCGCGTGGTGGGCGCCGCCGAAACCGTGGATGGCAAGGCGGTGGCGCTGGTGGGCGCCCTGCAGGACATTACCGAGCGCCGCGCCGCCGAAGAGCGCTTGCGCCAGGCTTTGGCTGCGGCCGAATCGGCCACCGTGGCCAAGGGCCAGTTCCTGGCCAATATGAGCCACGAAATCCGCACCCCCATGAACGCCATTCTGGGCATGCTGACGCTGTTGGAGAAGACCGATGTGTCGCAGCAGCAAGCGGACTACATCGGCAAGACCAAAAGTGCGGCGGATTCGCTGCTGGGCCTGCTCAACGACATCCTGGACCTGTCCAAGGTGGAGGCCGGCAAGATGGAGCTCGACCCGCAGCCGGTCGAGCTGGAAAAAATTCTGCGCGATCTGGCGGTCATTCTCAGTGCCTATGTGGCCAAAAAGCCGGTGGAGGTGCTGTACGACCTCGATGCCCGCCTGCCACAGTCGGTGGTGGTGGATTCCACCCGCCTCAAGCAGGTGCTCATCAACCTCGCGGGCAATGCCGTCAAGTTCACGGCCAGCGGTGAGGTCGTGGTGCGACTGGGCGTGGTGGCCTTGCAGGCCGGCACGGTCGAAGTGCGTTTTGCCGTGTCGGACACCGGCATTGGCATCAGCCCCGAGCAACAGGCCAAGCTGTTTGGCGCCTTCACGCAGGCCGAGGCCTCCACCACGCGCAAGTTTGGCGGAACCGGGCTGGGCCTGGCCATCAGCCAGCAGTTGGTGCGCATGATGGGTGGCGAGATTCAGATAGACAGCGTCATGGGCAAGGGCAGCACCTTCTTCTTCAGCCTGACTCTGCCCATTGTGGAAGACCCGGTTGCTACCGTGGCACCTCCGGCTCCGATGCGTGTGCTGCTGGTCGAGGACAACCCGGTGGCCAGCGACCTGACGCTCTCACTGTGCCAGTCCAACGGTTGGGACAGTGTGGCCGTAGCCAGTGGCGAAGAGGCGCTGGAGCGGGTGCGCCAGGACGCGGCTGCGGGCTTGCGTCCCTTTGATGCGGTGGTGATGGACTGGCACATGCCCGGCATGGACGGCTGGGCCGCATCGGCCCAACTGCGGGCCCTGCCCCGGCCGGCCGACAGCAGCCCGCTGCGCATCGTGATGCTGACCGCCCACAGCCGCGAGAGCCTGCAGGAGCGGCCCGAAACCGAACAGCACCTGATTGACGGCTACCTGATCAAACCGGTTACGGCTGCGCTGCTGCGCGAAGCGGTAACCGACTCCGTCCGTGGCGAACACCAACTGCGGGCCGAACTGCGCGCGGCCGGCAGCCGGCCGCTGACGGGCATCCGCCTGCTGGTCGTGGAAGACAACCTGATCAACCAACAAGTGGCCGAAGAACTGCTGTCGCACGAAGGCGCGCTGGTGTCGCTGGCGGCCAACGGGCGACTGGGCGTGGAGGCGGTGGCAGCCGCCAACCCGCAGTTCGATGCGGTGCTGATGGACGTGCAAATGCCGGTCATGGACGGCTATGCCGCCACCGCCTACATCCGCAACGAGCTCGGCTTGCAGAGCCTGCCCATCATTGCCATGACCGCCAATGCCATGTCGACCGACCGTGCCGAATGCATCGCGGCCGGTATGGACGAACACGTAGGCAAGCCGTTTGACGTCCGCAAGCTGGCCCGGCTGATCTTGCAGATCACCGGCAAAGAGCCGGGCGAACCGCTCGAAGCCATACCCGAGCAGGTTGCCGCCAGTGGCGACATCGACATCACCACGGCACTGGCCCGCATGTCGGGCTTGAAGGCGGCCTACCTGCGCTCGGCCAAAGACTTCCTCAAACAACTGGCGACCCAGCCCGAGGAACTGCGCCAGAACCTGAGCGCCCCCAAGGCAGCCACCATGCAGTTGCACACGCTGAAAGGCACGGCCGCATTGTTGGGCTGCATGGCGCTGTCACAGGAAGCGGCACGCTTGGAAAAACTGAGCAAGAACGGCGACACCGACGGTCTGTCGACCGCGATGGAGGCCTTTGCGGCTCTGGTTGTGCGCACGCGCGTGGACTTTGCCCGGGCCCTGGAAACTCTGGAGCCGCCCCCTGCGGTATCCGTTGCGTCGGAGGACGCGATGGCGAGCGCACAGGCTTCACTGTTTCAGCAACCGGTGGCAGATCCGGCCAAATGCCGTGCCGCCTTGCTGCAATTGCAACCCCTGCTCGAAAACGGTGACCTGACGGCGCTGGAAGTGTTTGCCGAGGCACGGGAGGATCTGGCCGATTTGCCGATAGAGCTCATGGAGCCACTGGAAGAAGCCTTGCAGTCGCTGGAACTGGAAGATGCGCTGGTTGCACTCAAGAAGGCGATGGAATCACTGACGTAGCCTATTTCCCTGCCCGGGTGCAGAAATAAATGCCCAGTAGCACCAGCAGGGTGCCCGCAATAACCCAGCCGGTAAAAGGCTCGCCCAGCAACAGCACCCCCATCGCAATGGTCGACATCGGGCCCACCATACCCACCTGCGAGGCAAGCCCCGAGCCCACGCGTTCAATCGCCATCATGACCAGCAGCACCGGAATCACCGTGCAGCCAATCGCATTCAGCAGCGATAGCCACACCACCTCGGGCGCCACGGTTAGAGCGGCACTCAAGGGGCGCATCAGCACGAACTGCAGAATGCAGCACACACACGCCACGCTGGTCGCCAGCCCGACCAGGCGCAAAGAGCCCAGGCGCAACACCAGTTCGCCGCTGTAGGACAGGTAGGTTGCATAGCTCACTGCACTTAAGAAAACCAGCAACGTGCCGAGCGCCACTCCGGAACCGGTCAGGCTGACTTCATGGCCAAACACCAGCACCACGCCGCCATAGCTGATGGCCATCCCCAATAACTGATTGCGATGAATCGGCTTGCCGTACAACACGCGCCCCATCAGCAGCACCAGCGTGGGGTTCAGGTAGAGGATGAGCCGCTCCAGCGAAGCGCTGATGTACGCCAACCCGGCAAAGTCCAGAAAGCTGGCCAGGTAGTAGCCGGTAACCCCCAGCCACACCACGCCAAGCTGGTCCCGACGCGTGAGGGCTGGCACCGGCTTGCCCTCGCGGGGCCGGCTGGTCCACCAGACAATGGCCAGAAAAAACGGCAACGCAAACAGCATGCGGTACATGATGAGCGTGATGGCGTCCACACCATGGCGATAGGCCAGTTTGACGATGATCGCCTTGGCGCTGAACATGATGGCGCCCACCACGCCCAGCAGCACCCCGCTGATCAGCGTGCGGGAGGCGGACGCTGCCTCCATGGCGCTCAGTGCGCTGAGCCGCCGCCCAAAGCGGCCCGGATCTTTTGAACCACAGCGAGCAGCCCAAACACCACAGCACCCGCCGCAAAGCCTGACAACCCATCCAGCCCCAGACCGGCGATTGGACCCAACCAGGCTGCGGCAGCACCGGCGTTTGCGGCGATCTGATCGAGCAGCGATTGCGTCAGGTGATGCAGCCAGGGCAGGCCGTGCGACAAAATGCCGCCGCCCACCAGAAACATGGCCGCGGTGCCCAGCACCGACAGGGCCTTCATCAGCCAGGGTGCCGCGTCCACCAGCCACAAGCCCAAGCGCTGCTTCCAGCCCCGGCCCCCTGTGGAATGCGGCAATCGGCTGAGGTACAGGCCCAGGTCATCAATCTTCACAATGCCCGCCACCAGGCCGTAAACCCCGACGGTCATGACAAGCGCCACGCCGCTGAGCACCGCCAGTTGCGTGACCCAACCACTGTTTTGCACCGTACCCAGCGTGATCGCAATGATCTCGGCCGACAGCACAAAGTCGGTACGGATAGCACCCTTGATTTTGTCTTTCTCCAGCGCCACCAGGTCGACCGACGGATCGGTCAGGGCCTGCATCAGTTCATCGCTCAGGTCATCGGCCGCGTCTTTCCGGTGCGCCAGCGCATGGGCAATTTTCTCGAACCCTTCGAAGCACAGGTAAGCGCCGCCCAGCATGAGCAAGGGCGTAATGAGCCAGGGCATGGTCACGCTGAGAACCATTGCCAGCGGCACCAGAATGGCTTTGTTGACCAGCGAGCCCTTGCACACCGCCCAGACCACCGGCAATTCGCGATCGGCCTGAACCCCGGCCACCTGCTGCGCATTGAGGGCCAGATCGTCACCCAGTACGCCGGCCGTTTTTTGGGCCGCTACCTTGGTCAGCAGGGCCACGTCGTCCAGCAGCGTGGCAATGTCGTCAATGAGGGCAAAAAGGCTGCTGGCCATGGTGGGGGTTCCCGGCGTGCGGGCGAACAGTGGATAGCACAACAGCATAGCAAAGCGGCCGCCACGTTTTCGCTACACTGAGCCATGCACCGCCAACACCCTCTGCCCCAAACGTTCCGCCGCATGTCGGCACTGTTGCTTGTTGCCTGCCTGGGCTCTGCCACGGGCGCCCTCGCACAAGAGTCTGCCGACGCAAGCCCCGGCCGCCTGCCTTTGTGGGAAGTTGGCGCGTTTGCCGGCGCCCTGTCGACGCCGGCCTATCCAGCCTCCAGCGAGCAGAACCAGCGCGCTTTGGTCCTGCCATTTTTTGTGTACCGGGGTGAAGTGATCCGTGCCGACCGTGGCGGCGTAGGTGCGCGCATGGTGCACACCGACCGGGTCGAGCTGGACGTGGGCTTTTCAGGTTCGCTGCCCGCCAGCTCGAACGACATTGCCCTGCGCCGCGGCATGCCAGACCTGGGCACGCTGCTGGAGTTCGGTCCACGGGTGAAGTTTTTGCTGACGCCGCCAGCCGAGCGTTCGCGCATCACACTGGAGTTGCCCCTGCGCGCGGTGCTGGAGTTCAACGATGGCGTGCGCAAGGTGGGCTACGCGCTGGAACCCAAGCTGGCCTATGAAACATCCATCGCAGGCGACTGGCGCATGAAATCCGCCTTCAGTCTGGTGGTGGGCGATGCGCAACTTAACCAGTACTTTTACAGCGTTCCCACTGCGTTTGCCACAGCGACCCGCCCGGCCTATGAAGCCCAGAGCGGGCTCATCGGTTCGCGGCTAACCATTGACGGCAGCAAGCGCCTCGGGCCGGATTTGCGCGTGTTTGCCTTTGCCCGACAGGATTTTTACGAAGGATCCGCCAATCAGGCCAGTCCCCTGTTTGCGCAAAAGCAGGGAACCTCCCTGGGGCTGGGGCTGACCTGGACTTTGGGACGCTCCGAGACCCGGGTCAGCGACTAAAGCGCCTGGACTGGCTTGGTAATTACCCCTGATGCCGTAGCCCGGCCGGTGTTGCACAATGCGGCCCATGTCTGCGTCTTCGCAAGCCGATCAGGCCACTACAACAAAGCTATCGAACCTGCCCACGGTCCTCGACGTGGAGGCTTCGGGCTTCGGGCGCAACAGCTACCCGATTGAAGTTGGCTTTGTCTTGCCCAATGGCCACAGCTACTGCACCCTGATCCGCCCGCAACCCCAGTGGACCCATTGGGATGAGCAAGCCGCCCAAACGCACCACATTCCCCGCCACTTGCTTAATGAGCGGGGTCACAGCGTGGTCGAAGTGGCCGCCCGCCTCAACGCCGACCTGCACGGCCAAACGGTGTATTCCGATGGCTGGGCCAATGACTACAGTTGGCTGGGTGTCCTGTTTGATGAAGCCGAAATGGCCCCGGCGTTCCGTCTGGAAAACCTGCGCAAACTGCTCACCGAAGACGAAGCCGACCGCTGGCACCTGATCAAGGCCGAGATCAGCTCGGAACGCGGCGCCCAGCGGCACCGCGCCAGCTCGGACGCGCGCCTGCTGCAACTCACCTACCAGCGCCTGCGCAATGCGGCCGCCCATCACTAGGAGATTCCATGGCAATTACCGTATCCATCGACCTCGCCTACGAACTTGAAGTCAAGGCCAAGGCCTCCGAGGTGTTCGACGTGCTGTCCGATGTGCCCACCTCGGCCAGCCACTTTCCCAAGGTCGACCAGTTGGTCGATCTGGGCGGCGGCAGCTACCGCTGGGAGATGGAAAAAATCGGCCTCGGCACGGTCAACCTGCAAACCGTGTACGCGTCCCACTACGTGTCCAACAAAGCCAAGGGCACGGTCATCTGGACACCGGTCAAGGGAGAAGGCAATGCCCTGGTCTCGGGCAACTGGAAGATCAAGGACAACAAGAAGTCCACCCACCTCACGCTCGAAATTCAGGGCGAACTCAGCCTGCCCCTGCCCGGCCTCATGAAGATGGTGGTGGCCCCCGTGGTCGAGTCCGAGTTTGAAAAGATGGTGGAGCAGTACCTCGACAACCTGACCAAGCGCTTTGGCGGAGAAGCCTGATGCGCTGATTCTGGCGCCCATGGAAGGGCTGCTGGATTTTGTTTTGCGCGACATCCTGACCCGCAGCGGCGGCATGGACCGCTGCGTGTCCGAATTCATCCGGGTGACCAATACGCTGCTGCCGGCGCGCACCTTTGAGCGCATCGTGCCGGAGTTGCTGCATGGCGGGCGCACTTTTGCTGGCGTGCCGGTTCGGGCGCAGCTCTTAGGCTCCGATCCGTATTGCCTGGCCGACAACGCGGCGCAGCTTGCGGCACTGGGGCCCCACGGAATCGACCTCAACTTTGGCTGTCCGGCCAACGTGGTGAACCGCCACGGCGGCGGTGCGGCCCTGCTGGATGAACCCGAATTGCTGACGCGCATTGTGTCGGCGGTGCGCCGCGCCGTGCCAGCGTCCATGCCGGTCAGCGCCAAGATGCGGCTGGGTGTACGCGACGACAGCCGTGCCGAAGAATGCGCCCTCGCCTTGCAAGACGGCGGGGCCGAAGAACTGGTGGTGCATGCCCGCACCAAGGCCGACGCCTACCGCCCGCCGGCGTACTGGGCGCGTATTGCAGACATCTGCGCAGTGGTCAACATTCCGGTGATTGCCAACGGCGAAATCTGGAACGTGGAAGATGCGCTGCGCTGCCGCGAACTGTCCGGCTGCCAGAGTCTGATGCTCGGACGTGGCATGGTGACCGACCCCGGACTGGCACTGGCGATTCGAGCACACGACCGCGGCGAGCGCGGAGTGGACAACACAGCACCTCAGATTGCGTGGCCGTCCCTGCTACCGCTGATGACCGACTTCTGGCACTTGGTACGCACCCGGCTGGACCGCAAGAAACAATGCGGGCGCCTCAAGCAATGGCTGAACTTTTTGCGCCACCGCTACCCGCAGGCACAAGAGGCCTATCTGCAGTTGCGCACGCTGAACGACCCGCAGGCGATTGACCGATGGATCGCCCAGCACGCGCCGGCAGAAGCGGGCGGCGCGGCGGCCACCCAAACCGTGGCCAGCGTCGCTTAAAGCGCGCGCTTGAGGCGGATTTCTTCGATCTTCACGCCGCCGACGTCAATCGTCTTGGCGCTGGGCAACTCGCGCTTCAGGCCGGCCAGCTCAAAGAAGCGCAGCGCACGGTCGTTGGCCAGGGGCAGCCACACGCTGACATGGGTGCAACCTTCGTCGTGCAGGCCTTCGCGTGCCGCATCCCACAAGGCCAGGCCCACGCCCTTGGACCAGTGGCTGGAAGCCACGTAAATGGCCCAGATTTCTCCCATGGTGGGCGGCGTGCCCTTGTCGCGTGATCGGTCAAAGCCGACAAAACCCACGATCTTGTCGTCATCGATGGCAACCTGCACCTGGGGCTCGGCGTATTCAATGGCTTCGCGCCAGTAGGCTTGACGTTTGTCTTGCGGAACCAGAGGAATGGGCGTGTTGAGGGCGAGGGTTTTGAAGGCATCGCGAACGGTGGCGTTGTGCAGTTCGGCGATTTGTTTGGCGTCGCGCAGCGTGGCGGGACGCACCAGAAGAGTTGTCGTACTGGACATGGATAACGGGGGTCAGAAGCTTTAAATTAGAGCCCCCATTGTCGCCGCAAATGATTGCGCTACTTGCTGGGCCCTTTACCGCACGATCGGCTATCTTGTTGGACTCAACTGAGGCGGGGACTCAGCTCCAAAGGTGCCTCGCCGTTGGCTGATTGAATCAGATCCGCAAAGCCACCGCGTTTGCAAATGGCCAGGAAGGCTCGCGCCACCACCGGATCGAAATGCTTGCCGGTTCCGGCCTCGATTTCGGCAACCGCCTGCTCCTCTGACCACGGCCCCTTGTAGGGCCGCACGCTCATCAGCGCATCGAACACATCGACCACCGCGACGATGCGCGCCACATACGGAATCGTCTCACCCGCCTTGCCGTCCGGGTAGCCGGAACCGTCCCAGCGCTCGTGGTGGTAACGCGCCACCAGGCGGGCCAAAGCCATGGCCGGGCTGCGCTTGAGGATGGTGTCGCCAATCAGGGAATGCTGCTGAATCACGGCGAACTCTTCGCGCGTCAGGCTGCCAGGTTTGCGCAGCACCGCGTCGGGAATGCCCACCTTGCCGATATCGTGCAAGCGACTGGCCTTGCTGAACGAGTCCACCTCTTCGGGCTTCAAGCCCAACTCGGTACAGAGCCGACGCGTGTACTCCTGAATGCGATAAATATGGGCCCCGGTGGCAGAGTCTTTGAACTCGGCCACCTGCGCCAGCATGTCGATCGCTTCTTCGTAGGAATCTTCCAGGCTGTGGTGCAGCCGAAAGTTTTCCAGCCCCGCTGCGCATTGATTGGCCAGCACCTGGATCAGTTCACGATCGGCCTCGGACAAATCTTCTGCCGCCTCCAGATACACAAACCCGAAGACTTCCTTGCCCACGGCCAGCGGAATCACCGCAGCGCCGGAGCGCAGGCCTTCTTGCATGCCAGTGTCCATGACCACCTGGGTGCACAGCTCCACAATCCGCTTTCGACGCTGCTCGTTGCCTGGAACCTCTTCGAAATCGCCGGCCCCTGCGCGGATGCACACATCGCGGCCCTCGACCGTCATCACCATGCCATCGATGGTGGAAATCATGCCCGAGTGCCCCAGCTTGCAGATGCCGATCAGTTGCATCAGCACGCCGCGGAAGTAATCTTCCAACTTGTCGCGGTGCAGGTCGTACAGGTCGGGCGTTACCGACAAAATGCGGCTCAAACCCTGCCGGTTGAGCTCAATCGTCTGCAAATCCCGGTAGCTCTTGAGCGCCAAGCGCACGCTGGCATAGAGCTTTTGCATGGTGAGTTCGGTTTTGTCGCGGTAGTCGTCAATGTCGTAATGGTCGATGACGTAGCGCTCGGGCGCCATACCCGGTTGCCCGGTCCGAATCACTACACGCAACAAACCGTTGTTGCGTTCCTTGCGAATGTGTTCCACCAGGCGCAGGCCGGCGTCGTCAGACTCCATCACCACATCAATCAGCGCCACCGCGATATCGGGGTGCGCATCCATCTGCGCCTTGGCCTCTTGGGCTGATGCCGCCTCAATGAGTTGCAGCGGCCGACCGCAAAAGTCAAAGCCCCGCAAATTGAGTGCGGTGAGCTGGCGCACATCGGCCTCGTCGTCGACCACCAATACCTTCCAGGGTACCGGCCGCACTGCCGCGCCCGCTGGCACGTCAAAGGGCGCACTGCCCTGGCTGCGAATGATTTTCACGAACCCTCTCCCGGCTGCACTGCCGCAACATATGGAAACCGCAATATAAACAAGGTGCCCTGATTCGGGTCCGACTGGCACTCAATACTGCCGCCCAAGGATTGGGTGATCAGGCTGTAAACGATATACAGACCCAGGCCGCTACCGCCCCGATGGCGGTTGGTCGTGTAGAAAGGCTCGAACACCTTGGCCACGTTTTCCGCCGGAATGCCCGCGCCATCGTCCTGAAAACGCACCTCGACGCTGCGCTCTGAACGCCTAGCGCTTATGCGCACCGTGCCACCCCGCGCGCCTTCGGCGTAGGCGTGGCTGAACGCGTTGGTGCACAAGTTGGTGAACACCTGGTTCAGCACACCCGGAACGCCATGCAAGGTCAAGTCCTTCGGGCAGTCCACTACAAACGCGATGGCGGTGCGCTTGAAAACCGGCTGCATGTTGTGCAACACGTCATCAATCAATTCGGCTAGCGCGAAGTCACGCTCGGCCTCCGAGGTCTGGTCCACGGCCGTGCGCTTGAAACTTTGCACCAGCCGCCCTGCGCGCTGCAGATTGCTTTCCGCCAAACCGGCAGATTCCGTCATGAACGACAGCACGTCCTGCACTTCGCGTTCGTCCACCTCGTCACGCTGCAACATGGCTTCAAGCTTGCGCACTTCTGCGTTGAATTGCGAGACCGCGCCCACCGCAATGCCGACCGGCGTATTCACCTCGTGGGCAAAACCGGCCACCATGCGGCCCAGCGAGGCCATCTTGGCGGACTCAATCGCGTTTTGCTGTTCGGCCCGAAGGTGCGCATTGGCCTGGGCCAACTCGGCGGTGCGCTCTTCCACCCGCTTTTCGAGCGAGGCATTCAAGGCGGTGAGATTGCTCTGGGCCTGCACCAGCAACTCGTTGCGTTCAACCAGATCAATATACAAGCGGCGCAAGGCCCGCAGCAGAATGTCGGTGCGCGGGTCTTCCGACGGGCGGTCGCTTTCATACGCCTCTGCCGCCGACACGCCGGCCCGCACCGCAAAGATCTGCCGCCCCATGGACCGGTCTTCACCCAGGATATGAAACACCAGCCAGTTGGCCAGGTAGTTGAGCAATTCACCCGCCGATAGCTGCCCGGCGTTGTTGCGCGACGCCATCCAGGCTACCACTTGGGCCACAAAGCGCTGGTGCGTAGCGCAATGTTCATCCACATGCCGAGGGTCGAGTGCCGCCTCGCGCATCTGCTTTTCTTCGGATTCAAAATGAACCACCGTGTAGGCGGCCAGCTCTTGCAGAACCCGGTCAATTTGATCCGGGTCGCCGCTGTCAATGTGTTCTCCGAGGGCATTGAGTAACTCCACCAAACGCTGATGCTGGGCATCCACGTCGGTCAGGCCGGTCTCAAAAAGGCTGGTCCACTCGAAAGTTTTCATTTGGCGCAACGGTACTCCGGTCGGGCCACGAAGTGAAGCAAAATCGGGGTTATCACCACGGTTTTTTTACCGTGCGTTTGCTCTGAATCAATTTCTCGACCGCATGCTCCTTATGACGCCCTGGTACCGCACCCTCCTATTTCTAATGGCGTTCTGTGCGCAGGGACTGGTCTCGCATGCCCAGGCCTTTGAAGACTCCATGGCCCAACGCACCATGGCCTGCACCGTCTGCCACGGCGCGCAGGGCCGGGCCGGGCCCGATGGCTACTACCCCCGTCTGGCCGGAAAGCCGGCCGGTTACCTGTACAACCAGCTCAACAATTTCCGGGTCGGTTGGCGGCACTACCCGCTGATGCAGGGGCTGATTGATCCCTTGGACGACCGCTACCTGCGCGAAATCGCAACGCACTTTGCGTCTCTTTCGGTGCCCTACCCGCCGCCCCGGCCCAGCACTGCCTCGGCCGCCGAACTCGAACGCGGGCGCAAGCTGGTGAAAGAAGGGCGTGAAGACGCCGGACTGCCTGCCTGCATGCAGTGCCATGGACTGGAGATGATGGGCGTGAACCCCAGCACGCCCGGCCTGCTCGGTCTGCCCGCGGACTACATCAACGCGCAACTCGGGGGCTGGCAAACCGGACAGCGCCGCACCGCCTCACCCGACTGCATGGCGCAGGTGGCGCGCAAGCTGAGTGCTGCCGACATCAGCGCGGTATCGCATTGGCTGGCATCACAGCCCGTGCCGCCCAATGCCCATCCGGCCGACAAGAAACCCGACTCCCGCTCCAAAGTGGAGTTGAACTGCGCCAGCGCTCCCTGATATGTCCGCATCTTCCCGTTCCCCATCTCACCCGCTTGGCCGCTGGCTGGGCTTGCTGGCTTTTGTCACGTTGGCGGTGCTCGCAACGCTTTGGTTTCTGGGCGGTACCGGCCTCCAGGGCACCACGCCTGAGCCGTCCAAGCCCCCCCCTGAAGACGCCGCCACCCGCATCGAACGCGGGCATTACCTGGCACGCATTGGCAACTGCGCCTTCTGCCACACGGCACGCGGTGGCGCCGAATACGCGGGTGGCCGCGCCATTGCGACGCCCTTTGGCTCCGTGCTTTCGAGCAACATCACGCCCGACCCGGTGTATGGCATCGGGCGCTGGACGGCGGACGACTTCTGGCGGGCACTGCACCATGGCGTGTCAGCGGACGGCCACCCGCTGTACCCGGCCTTTCCGTACACCAGCTACACCCGCGTCAGCCGCGCCGATGCCGACGCCCTGTTTGCCTACCTGCAATCGGTGCCGGTTGCAACCACGCCCAATCAAGCCCATGCCCTGCGTTGGCCGTACAGCTCGGAGCTGGCCCTGCGGGTGTGGCGCGCGCTGTACTTCAAGCCGGCTGCACCGGTGGCCGATGCACCCAGCGCTGACACGGCCCCCGCAGAACGTGGTGCCTATCTGGTCGACGGCCTGGGCCACTGCATGGAATGCCACAGCGCCCGCAATGCGCTGGGCGCGCGCAGCAGTCGGCCCACCGGCAACGTGTTGCCGGGAAGCCGCTGGTACGCCCCCTCCCTGGGTGATGCGGCCGGTGCATCGGTGGCCGCATGGTCACCCGACGAGGTGGTGGCGTTGTTGAAAACCGGCATTAGCGCGCGGGGCAACGCCAGCGGCCCGATGGCCGAGGTGGTGCAGCACGGCACCCAGTACCTGCAGGAAGCAGACGCCCGGGCCATGGCTGCGCACCTGCGCGCCTTGCCACAGACGCCTGTGGCAACTGCCCAAAAGGCCGACGCCAGCGCACTGCCGCAAGCTGGTGCTGCGCTGTATGAACAGCACTGCGCCGAGTGCCACGGCTTGCAGGGCGAAGGCCACGCCGGTGCCTACCCGGCGCTGGCCGGCAACCGCGCGGTGTTGCAGGGCCAGACCAACAACCTGATCCTGACGGTTTTGCAGGGCGGATTTTCCGCATCCACCGCCGGCAATCCCAGGCCCTACGGCATGCCGCCCTTCAAGCTCGCTCTGGGTGATGCCGACATGGCCGCGCTGCTAACCTACGTGCGCGGTGCCTGGGGCAATCAGGCTTCCGCGGTGAGTGAGTTTGATATAAATAAGCTACGCTGATCCAAGCCCAACCGATGCCCTGCGCCACCTCCTCCCCGCCCGCCACGGTTTGCCGCCAGACCCCTGGCGCGTCGGGCTTTCCGGAATGAGCCTGCTGCCCAAACGCCGGCGTCTGCAGGTGGTCAACCCAATGCCGCGCCGCGCGCCCGCCGACAGCGGGGAGCCGGACTTGCTGATGGCCGGTTACCAGCCGGCGCAGATGATTGCCGACCTGCGCAAGTACCAGGCCGAACTGGAGATTCAAAACAAGGCGCTGCGCTACAGCCAGCAGGAAGCCGAGGGTGCTTCCGAACGCTTTGCCACCCTGTTTTCCAGCGTGCCGCTGGCGCTCATGGTGGTGGACGAGGAAGGCCTGGTGCTGGCCAGCAACGCCATGGCGCTGCGCCTGTTTCAGCCGCTGGAGAGCGACCCGCCGCTGAACTTTTTGCTGCCCTTTGTCGGCCCCGACCACACCGACGAAGTGGCCGTCTCGTTCCTGAGCGCCAAGGCCAGCGGTGCCAGCGAAATCAGCGAGGTGGTGTTTCAGAGTGGCTCGCAAGGAACCTTTACCGGCGACCTGCACATTGCCCGCATCGAGAACCCGCAGGACGAACTGGCCCACTTTATCTGCGCCATCATCGACCAGGGGCCGCTCTTGGCCCAGCGCCTGGCATTGCAGGAAAGCGCGGCGGTGCTGTTACAGCGCAATGAAGATTTGCTGCTGAGCGAGAACCGCATGGCGGCCATCATCAACTCCTCGCTGGACGCCATTCTGTGTCTGGACGAGCACTACGCCATCAGCGTCTTCAACCCGGCCGCCACCCAGCTTTTCGGTTGCCCGGTGGCCGCGGCCATCGGTACCCCGCTGAGCCGGTTTTTGCCAGATGTGGCGGCGCGGCTGCAGGCTGGCGATGTACCCGAGCAGGCCTTGCTCGGTGAGTTCCGCAGCACCACGCTGCAGGGCGACGAGATTTACGTGGAAATCAGCGTTTCCATGGACCGCAACCCGGGCCATGCCGGTGCCGCTGCCATCACCACCCTGTTCGCGCGTGACCTGACCGCACGCAAACGCGCCGAGGCGCAACAACTTGCGCTCGAAACGCAGTTGCGCGAGTCGCAGAAGATGCAGGCTGTGGGCACCATGGCTGGCGGCATTGCGCACGACTTCAACAACATCCTGAGCGCCATTCTGGGCAATGTCGAACTGGCCCGGCAAGACAGCCCGGAAGGCTCGGCGGCACTGACCAGCCTGTCCGAAATTGACAAGGCCGGACGCCGCGCGCGCGACCTGGTGCGCCAGATTCTGACCTTCAGCCGCAACGAACAACCCCGGCGTGTGCCGATGCACCTGAGCGAAGTAATTCAGGAAACCGTTCGGCTGGTGCGCGTGACCCTGCCACCCGGCGTGGAACTCAGCGTGGAAGAAGCCCCGGACTGCAGCAGCGTACTGGCCGACGCGACGCAAGTGGAGCAGGCGCTGCTCAACCTGTGCACCAACGCCATTCTGGCGGTCGGCAACCACAAGGGCTGGGTGCGCATTGCGGTGCGCAATGTCACCCTGAACAAGCCGCAATGCAGCCGCATCGGCGTCCCCGCCGGCGCCTATGTGGACCTGTCAGTAAAGGACAGCGGAACCGGCATCGACGCGGCCACGATGCAGCGCATTTTTGAGCCGTTCTTCACCACCCGCCAGGTCGGCCAGGGCACGGGCCTTGGCCTGTCAGTGGTGCACGGCATCATGCAAACGCACCAGGGCGGCATTGATGTACACAGCAAACCAGGCAAGGGCAGTACCTTTCATCTGTACTTCCCGGCCTGTGCCGATGTCGTGGCCACCAGCCCCGAGCCTGCCAAGGCCCCCGCCATCCACGGCCAGGGTCGCCATGTGCTGTATGTGGACGACGACCAGGCACTGGTTTTCTTGGTGGAGCGGGTGTTGCGCCGCAAGGGTTTTACGGTCACCACCTTCAATGACCCGCTGGAAGCGCAGGCCGCCATCAGCGCCGACCCGCAAGGCTTTGACCTGCTGGTCACCGACTACAACATGCCGGGTTACAGCGGGCTGGACTTGTTGCGTGCTGTCAAGATCATCCGTCCCGACCTTCCGGTGGCACTGGCCTCAGGCTACGTCACGCCCGAGCTGGAAAAAGGCGCCTATGAAGCCGGTGCCAGCGCCCTGGTCTACAAGCCCAATGACGTCAATGAACTGTGCGAGACGGTGCAGCGTCTGATTTTGGGCGGGACCGCTGCCTGATGGCGCTGGATGTCGTTTTTGCAGATGACGCAATCGTCGTTCTGAACAAACCGTCCGGCCTGCTGGCGGTGCCCGGCAAGACCAGCAACGAATGCCTCAGCCTGCAGGTGCAGGCCGAATTTTCCGACGCGCTGATCGTGCACCGCCTCGACCAGGCCACCTCGGGTCTGCTGGTGATGGCACGCGGGATTGCCATGCAGCGCCGCCTGAACGCGGCCTTCTCAGAGCGGCGCGTACACAAACGCTACCAAGCCGTGGTGACGGGTGACTGCCGGGGCGCAGCCCAAGGCTCCGACTGGCAGACCATTGATTTGCCGATTCTGGTCGATTGGCCGAACCGTCCGCTGCGCAAAATTGACCCGGTGGACGGCAAACCCAGCACCACACGCTGGCGCTGTATGCACTATGACGCAGCACTGGACCGCTCCCACCTGGAGCTCGAACCCATCACCGGGCGCAGCCACCAGTTGCGCGTGCATCTGAAAGCGATTGGCCACCCGATCCTGGGCGATGCGCTGTATGCGCCCCCCGCTCTCGCCGCTGCCAGCGAACGCCTGCTACTGCACGCCGCTGAATTGGCGTTTGAGCATCCCGCCAGCGGCGCATGGATTCCCTTTAGCCTGCCCGCCAGCTTCGCCCGCAAGGCCTAAAATGCCTGGGTGAAAACCTACCGCAACGCCGACCTCCATTGCCACTCCGTGGTGTCTGACGGCACCCTCACCCCCGAACAACTTGCAACCCGCGCCCACGCCAACGGCGTCGAACTCTGGGCCCTTACCGACCACGACGAAGTAGGCGGCCAGCAGCGCGCCCAGGCAGCAGCCCGTGCACAGGGCATGGGCTACCTCACCGGGGTCGAAATTTCTGTCACCTTTATCGGCCAGACCGTGCATATCGTCGGCCTAGGATTTGATGCCAACAACCCCGGTCTGGTGCAGGGCCTGCACGCCACCCGTGGCGGACGCAAGCAGCGCGCAATGGAAATGTCCGAGGGATTGGCAAAAGTCGGCATTCAGGGTGCCTACGAAGGCGCATTGCCTTATGTGGGCAATCCCGAGCTGATTTCCCGCACCCACTTTGCCCGCTTTCTGGTGGAAAGCGGTGTCTGCAAAGACACCAGCGAAGTGTTTCGCAAATACCTGACCGAAGGCAAACCCGGCTATGTGCCGCACCGCTGGGCCACGCTCAAGGACGCGGTGACCTGGATTGCTGGTGCCGGTGGCGTTGCCGTGATTGCCCATCCGGCACGCTACAAGTTCACGCCGAATGAAGAGTACGCACTCTTCACCGAATTCAAGGCCCACGGAGGACGCGGCGTCGAAGTCATCACCGGCAGCCACAGCGAGGCCGAATACGCGGTCTACGCGCAGGCTGCACAGGAATACGGACTGGTCGCGTCGCGCGGCAGCGACTTCCACAGCCCCGACGAAAGCCACACCGAGCTTGGCACCTTGCCGCTGTTGCCCGCCGGGTTGCCCACGGTGTGGGACCTGCTGGCCGACCGCATCCAATAGACTCCGGCCATGGCCCAGTACTTCGAACTTCACCCCGAAAACCCGCAAGCGCGGCTGCTCAAGCAGGCCGTGAGCCTGCTCGAAAAAGGCGGCATTCTGGCAGTGCCCACCGATTCCAGCTACGCGCTGGTGTGCCATCTGGACGACAAGGCCGCCGTGGACAACCTGCGCCGTGTGCGCGGCGTCGATGACAAGCACCAGCTCACCCTGCTCTGCCGCGACCTGAGCGAACTGGCCAGCTACGCCCGTGTCGACAACCGCCAGTACCGCTTGCTGAAGGCCGCAACGCCCGGGCCCTTCACGTTCATTCTGGAGGCCAGCAAAGAAGTGCCGCGCCGGGTCAGCCACCCTTCGCGCAAGACCATTGGCCTGCGCGTGCCCGAGCACAAGGTGCTGCAAGAACTGCTGGCCCTGCACGGCTCGGCCCTGCTGGCGACCACGCTAATACCGCCCGGCGAATCCGCCCCCATGAATGACGCCGCCGACATCCGCGACCGGTTTGAAAAGTTGATTGCCGGTGTGCTGGATTCCGGTGCCTGCCCGCTCGAACCGACCACGGTAGTTGATTTGACGGAAGAAGTGCCGGAGATCATCCGCCAAGGCCGTGGCGACGCCACCCTGCTGGGGCTTTAGGGCCTACTCAGTCCCTTCCGCATGAATGCGCACGGCATTCCGGCCCGATTCTTTGGCCTGGTACATCGCCCGGTCGGCCCAGCGCAAGATGTCTTCCGGCTTGGTTTCATGGTTTGAAAACAAGGAAACACCAATGCTGGCGGTGCAGCGGTGCTCCACCTTGGTTACCACTTCACCTTCGGACTGCTCGGTCAGCACATAGGGCTGCGCCAGGGTGGCACCAATTTTTTCAGCAATGGTGCGCGCCAGTTCCATGGACTGATCCTCTTCGGTGTCCAGCGCACCCAGGATCACCACAAACTCATCGCCGCCCAGACGCGCCACGGTGTCCTCGGCACGAATCAGCCGTCTAAGCCGGCGCGCCACCTCGATCAGAAGCAAATCGCCCACCGCATGGCCATGCAGGTCATTGATCGGCTTGAAGTTATCCAGGTCCAGGAACAGCAGCGCGTTGTAATTGCCACTGCGCTTGCTGACCGCCAGCGTCTGCTGCAATCGATCGAGCAACAAACGCCGGTTGGGCAGGCCGGTCAGCGCGTCGTTAAAGGCCATGTCACGCACCTGCGCGTCCTGTTCCTTGCGTTCGGTGATGTCGTAAGACACCACCGCCACATTGCGCACGCGCCCGGCGCTGTCACGAATCACCCCGCTGCGGGACTCCATGGTGCGTACACCACCGTCAGGCAGCACAAAGCGGTATTCCAGGTGACGCCCCTCGCCGGTGGCCACCACCTCGCAAAACGCCTGTTCTACCCGGTCGCGGTCTTCGGGGTGCACCTGCATGAACGAATCGGTCCCGGCTGTCACGCTGTTTCCCAACAGCCGCTCATAGGAAGGGCTGTTGTAGATGCGCACGCCGCGCAGGTCGAGCACCGCAACAAAGCCGTCGAGATTTTCCGTAATCAGGCGGAAAAACTCACTCTGGCGGCGCAGGTCAGCATGGATCTTCTTGAGTTCGGAAATATCCCGGAAGAAGCCAAACATTTCGAGACCCAGGTGGTCGATAAATGCGGCCGACACGTCGGCACTCCACAAGGTGCCGTCCTTGCGCCGATGAATCGACTCATACCGACGCCCTTCTGCCCCCACACTCTTCACCGCTTCGGCCAAGACACCGGGATCGCGGCTGCCCAGTTCGCTTAAGGGTTTGCCGAGCAATTCCGCGCGGCTGTAACCGGAAAGTTCGCAATAGGCAGCGTTCACGTCCTTCACCAGACCTGCGGCGGAGATGTGCAGGTACCCATCGAGCGAAGTTTCAATAACCTGCCGGTGGTCGATGTAGGGGAACCTGTTGGTCACGCTGTGGGGCCCGAAAAGGAATGGTCGGAAACGTGAATATCGATCAACACCCACCCGGGACTATGCGTGTCGCTAGTGCATCCGCACGCCCGGTTCGACTATTGCAATGCTCACTCTTATCACTTTTCGGCTTTTCAGAGGCGAACTTGAATGCCCCCGACAGGAAGCAAGCCTCTATGGCGCGGCATCAATCCAACGTCGAGCCTCTTCCAGCGAGGCAAAGCAGCCCAGCCGGTAGACGGTCCGGTCAGCAAAGTGGCGTACCAAATCCGTTATGCCCGGATCGCAGGATATGACGGCGATCAATATCTCCGGATTCACGGCCCGGGCCTTCAGGCTGATCAAGGATGCCAGATCCACATCGGCCGGACGAATCGAATGCCCCTGGACTTCCCGAAAATCGTTGATCGAGTAGCGCAACTGGTCGTAATCCAGTTGGCTATGCATTTCGAAAATAGACTGCAGGAACTCGGCGGTCGTCACAAAACCCGTAAACAGCTTGTAGACGCCAGAGCCCTCTTTAGCAATGTGGAATGGCATCAACGACCGCCTGAGAAGCAACCAAATCGTAGGGTGATGCCGAAATGATAAATCCACTCCGACAGAATTCAAAGACACGGTTCACGTCTACGGGGCCATGACGCGGTACCATTTGCCCAGCCAGCCAACAAAATTAAGGGATCCGTCGATGCCAAACACCGTGTCATTGCCCATTCAGACCACGGAAATGCTCGCAAAAGTGGTGCACGACATGGACCTGCCCGCCATGTCCGACATCGCGGCGCAACTGGTTTCGACACTGTCCAAAGAAGAGGTCGATCTGACCTACCTGCGCGACCTCATCGCGCGCGATCCCTCACTCACCGCCTCCTTGCTGCGATGGGCCAATAGCCCGATTCATGGCTATGCGCGCAAGATCAACACCCTGGACGGCGCCATCACGGTGCTGGGCATTTCCAAGATCCGCGCCTGCGCCATCGCCTTTTTCATTACCAACAGCATTCAAACGCCCAGCAGCATAGACCGCGATGCGTTCTGGAAGTCGTGCATGCAAAGCGCCGGCTACGCCATGTGGATTGCATTGGCCGTGGGTCTCAATGAAAGCGAAGCGTGGCTAACGGCCATGCTGGTCCGTTTAGGTGAATTGGTGATCGGGCAGATGGACCCTGACGCGCCCGACGCGCAGGCACTTTCGCCCTTGCCGGTGCGTGAGCGCTGGACGCAGCAGCGCCAAAAAGTTGGCTTTGACGAAGGTGACGTGGTGTCCGAAGTGGCCAAGCTGTGGTTCTTTCCGGATGCCATGGTGGAAGCGCTGCACAAATGTGCCAAGCCGCTCGAATTCATGGCGTTCTCGCCATTGGCCGCCGTGCTGCACCTGGCCCTGATCCTGGGAGATTTTGAGTCGGTGAATGAAGAGACCCTGCAGACACTACCGGCGGATGTCACTTCCAAGCTGGGAATTCAGGTGGAGTGGCTTGCGCAGCACATTCCCGAGCACGTCATTTTTGCTGCCTGAGCCCACTGAAAAAAGCCGTTAGAAGCTGAAGTGCCCCCATTCGTCCGGGCTTGGCCTGTCTGAGACAATCCGGGCATGGACTTTTCTCAACTGATTCAAACCATTGCGGTTTACGCCCTGCCGGTGCTGTTTGCCATTACGGTGCACGAGGCGGCACACGCCTATGCGGCGCGCTACTTTGGCGACGATACCGCCTGGAAAATGGGGCGTGTCACCCTCAACCCGGCCCGGCACATTGACCCCATCGGCACCATTGCAATGCCCCTGCTGCTGTATTTCGCCACGGCGGGAACCTTTTTGTTTGGTTATGCCAAACCGGTGCCGGTGCGATTTGGCAACTTGCGTCACCCCAAGCGCGACATGGTCTGGGTCGCCTTGGCCGGCCCGGGAGCCAATCTGGTCATGGCGCTGATGTGGGGCACTTTGTTTCTGCTGCTCAAGGGCGTGGGGCTGGAGGAAGTGTTCTTTTATGCCATGTGCAAGGCCGGCATTTCCATGAACGTGGGCCTGTTTGTGTTCAACCTGTTTCCGCTGCCGCCGCTGGATGGTGGGCGCATCATGGTCGGTCTGCTGCCGATGCGACAAGCCATGGCTTTTTCGCGCGTTGAACCCTATGGTTTTTTCATCGTCATTGCCCTGATATTCCTGCAGGTGCTTGACACCTTCTGGATGCGCCCGCTTACCGCCTTGACCCGCATGCTGGTGAACCTGCTGCTGACCCCACTTTCCCTGCTTGTCTCCTGATTCCTCGCTTTCGACTTCCATGACCACTACCCGTTTTCTGACCGGCATCACCACCAGCGGCACCCCGCATCTGGGCAACTACGTCGGCTCCATCCGCCCCGCAGTGCGGGCCAGCCGCACCCCGGGCGTGGAGAGCTTCTACTTTCTGGCCGACTACCACGCCCTGATCAAGATTGACGAGCCGGCCCGCATCCAGCGCTCCACCCTGGAAATTGCGGCCAGTTGGCTCGCGGCCGGCCTGGATCCCGAGCGCGTCACGTTTTACCGCCAGTCCGATGTGCCCGAAATCCCGGAACTCACCTGGTTTTTGACCTGCGTGACCGGCAAGGGCGTGCTCAATCGTGCCCATGCCTACAAGGCCTCGGTCGACAAAAACACCGCCGCCGGTGTGGACCCCGACAGCGATGTGACCGCCGGCCTTTTCATGTACCCGGTGCTGATGGGCGCAGACATTTTGATGTTCAACGCGCACAAGGTGCCGGTGGGGCGCGACCAGATTCAGCACATAGAAATGGCCCGCGACATGGCCAGCAGTTTCAACCACCGTTATGGCGCGCACTTTGTGCCGCCCGAGGCGGTGATTGAAGAAACCGTAGCGACCCTGCCCGGTCTGGACGGTCGCAAAATGAGCAAGAGCTACGACAACACGATTCCGCTGTTTGCCAGCCGTGAGCAACTCAAGAAGCTGATTGCCGGCATCGTCACCGACTCGCGCGCTCCAGGCGAACCCAAAGAAACCGAAGGCTCGGCCCTATTCCAGATTTACCAGGCCTTTGCGACAGCCGAAGAAACCGCCGCACTGCGCGAGGCCTATGCCAAGGGCATTGCCTGGGGCGATGCCAAGCAAATTCTGCTGGACCGCATCGACGAGGAAATTTCCCCCATGCGCTCGCGCTACCAGCATCTGATCGACCACCCGGAAGAAGTGGAAGCCCTGCTGCTGGCGGGTGCCAAGAAGGCCCGCGCCATTGCCACCCCTTTCATGGCCACCCTGCGCCACGCCGTGGGCCTGCGCCCCCTGACCGCTGGACCCACACAGACCAAAACGAAGGCAGCCAAGTCCAGCGCGGCCAGCTTCAAGCAGTACCGTGAAAAGGACGGCAAGTTCTACTTCAAGCTGGCCGATGCCAAAGGCGCTGTACTCCTGCAGAGCCGGGGCCTGGACAGCCCGCAACAGGCTGGAAAAAGCATCCAGCTTTTGCAACAACAAGGTGAAGCCGCACTACGCGACCTGCAAGACCAATTGGAGCCCATTGAGGACCAGCCGGCGCTTGCCGCGGCGCTCGCCAGCATTTGTGCGACACAGAACATATAGTCCACTATTGTTTGATAGACACCGCACATAGGCGGTGTCAGAATGTGCTTTCAGAGGTTGACGGTGGCCTCAAAAATTCCGCCGATAACCTACCTCCAAAGCAAAATTGACCTCCCAACACGTGCCAAGCTCCGCAACCCCGGAGCCCCCCTGGCAGAGGCTACGCGATGGTGTGGCCAGAGCGTGGTGGCAACCGATCTGCCCCGATACGCATTGGGTTAAGCAAGCCGGACGAGCCCCTCACGCGTTATGACCACGCCCTCTACCGAGGTGCCTCTGGGGTCCATTCAGGCCCGGTTTATCCGCGTGGTGTTAACCATCACCGTGCTGTTGTTCTGCACCTTCGGGCTGATCAATTACCAGGTCAACCGGGCGGCGCGACTTGCCGATGTCACGCGGGACGTTAGAGCCCTGTCCGAACGCCTGACGACCGGCCTGAACGAGGCGGTCTGGCAGAACAACCAGGCCTTGATTGAGCAAATTGTTACCAGCGAAATGAGCGGCCACCGCATTGAGGGCATCACGGTTTCGGACTCCAGCCGGGTGCTGTTTGCCGTGGTGAATAGCGGCGGAAGAATGGTCAGGACCGATACCCATCCCTCCAGCGAGATTGTTGCTCCCGTCAGCATCAAGCGATCCGTCTCAGGCAAAGACCAGATCATTGGTACCGTGGTGATCTACGCCGGATTGCGAGATGTCTACGCATCTTTACAGCGCGATTCGCTGATGATGCTGGCGGAGTTTTTCGGGCTGAGTGTTGCCATCATCCTGACCATGCTGCTGACCTTGAAGCGTGTTCTGTTGCAACCCTTGGGCAAGTTGACCAAGGCGCTGGAGGACATCGCGGGCGAGGACTCCGACCTTTCTGTGCGCATGCCCCAGGCCGAGTACCAGGAACTGATGCGCCCGGTTGCCCACTTCAACCAGTTCGTGGGCAAGTTGCAGATGGTGATGGGCGGATCGATTGAACGGGTGCAGTCGGCCATTGCAAAAATAGCGCAGGGCGACCTGGAGTCAGACCTGCAATTGCAGGACTACAGCCGTGACAGCATCATGGGCCGACTGGCCGTCATGCAAGCCAACCTGCGCTATTACCAGCGCAACGAAAAGAAGCAGGCCCAGGACCTGCGGCTGGCGCTACGGGCTGCCGAGGCAGCCTCCCAGGCCAAGGGCGATTTCCTGGCCAATATGAGCCATGAAATCCGCACGCCCATGAACGCCATCATCGGCCTGTCGGGCTTGGCGCTGAACAATGAGATGCCGCCGCGCATCAAGGATTACCTGGGCAAGATCAAACTCAGCGGAGAGCACTTGCTGGGCATCATCAACGACATCCTGGACTCTTCCAAAATCGAATCGGGCAAGCTCGAAATCGAGACCGTCCGATTTGAGCTCGACTCGGTGATCGACAACGTCGTCAACTTGATCGGTGAAAAGGTAGAGGCCAAAGGACTGGAACTGCTGTGCAGTGTCAGCCCGGAAGTGCCCAAGGCGCTGATCGGGGACCCGTTGCGCATTGGGCAGATCCTGATCAACCTTGCCAACAACGCCGTCAAGTTCACGCATGCGGGCGAAATTTGCCTCAACCTGTCGATTGCAGAAACCCACGACCAACAGGTCACGCTGCTGATCGAAGTGGTGGATACGGGCATCGGCCTAACCGAGGAGCAAATGGGCAGACTGTTCCGCAGCTTCACCCAAGCCGACTCGTCCACCACCCGCCAGTACGGCGGCACCGGCCTGGGGCTGGCCATTAGCAAGGGCCTGGCGGAGGCCATGGGAGGGGCGATTGGCGTGCGAAGTAGGCCAGGCGCCGGCTCTACCTTCTGGTTCACGGTGCGCCTGGGTATTGGCTCCGAAGAGAAGTCCATTCCACCACCGCGCATTGACCTGCGTGGCCGCAGGGTGCTGGTGGTCGACGACAACGAGGCGGCTGCTTTGGTGCTGTCTGAATTGCTCGATGAGTTGGGGCTGAAAGTGGATCAACTCCACTCCGGCCTGGCCGCCATTGAGCGCGTTCAGGCGGCCAGTGCGGCAGGCGCGCCTTTCGAATTTGTCATGATGGACTGGCTGATGCCCGACATGAACGGGCTCGACGCGGTGCGCGCCATTCAGAACCTGTCGCTTGAAAGAGCGCCGCTCGTACTGATGGTCACGGCCCACCGAAGGCAGGACCTGATCCGGGGCGCTGCCGACCTAGGCATTCACTATGTGCTGCCAAAACCGGTCAACGCATCGATGTTGCTGGCCGGCATGATGCAGTTGCTGGGGCACACCGTTGACGAAACCGATGAACAGGCAGCAGAACGGCCAATGCAGAACTTCGAACCCCTGCTGCAGCGCATTGCTGGCGCCCGTATTTTGCTGGTCGAGGACAACGAAATAAACCAGATGGTGGCCTGCGAAATGCTGCGCGCCGAAGGCTTTGCCGTTGACGTGGCGGAAAACGGTGAAGTGGCCATGCACCGCATTGAGGCCGCAATCATCCGCAAGCAGCCTTACGACCTGGTGCTGATGGATATGCAGATGCCGGTGATGGACGGTGTGACGGCCACCCGGCTGATCCGTGAGACCCACAGCAGCCAAGCCCTGCCCATTGTGGCCATGACAGCCAACGCCATGAAAGCCGACCGCGACCGCTGCCTGGCGGCTGGCATGAACGGCTTTGTGACCAAACCGATCAATCCAAACGCCTTGTGGCAATCCCTGGTGCATGCGGTGAAGCCGCGCGAGGGCCTGGGCGTCCGGGCTGATGCAAGCCCAGCCGATGCGGGTTTGCCACAGGCGGTATCGACGGTGGAGCCTCAGTTAATCGAGGCGCTGCAGTCGGTGAATCAATTGGATGTGCCGATGGGCTTGATCCGTACCAACCACAACCCGGTTTTTTACGCCACCCTGCTCAAGCGCTTCGTGACCGGCCAAAGCCAGTGCGCGGTGGACATCCGCCAGAGCCTGCAGCGGGGCGACCACCCGACCGCCGAGCGACTTGCCCACACGCTGAAGGGCGTAGCAGGCAATCTGGGCGCCACACCATTGCAACTGAGCGCCGAAAAGCTGGAGATCGCTCTGCGCAACGCAGGGATGCCCGAAGCGGTACAAACCTTGCTGGCTCACACGGAGTCGCAGTTGGACCAACTGATTGCCGCGTTGCAGGCGGTGCCGGGTTTGATGCCCACCGCGACAAGCCAGGTCCGTATGGTGCTGACCGATGCACAGCGTCAGGCCGCCCACGGGCTTATTGAGCGGCTAAAGGTCTGCCTCAGGGAGGATGACGCCCGCGCAACCGAGATCTGGGAAACCCATGCCCCAGTGCTCTGCGCCATGTTTGATCAAGCGGAACAGATCGAAAAAAGCATCAACGACTTCGAGTTTGAACAGGCGCTGGCACTGATGGAAAAGCACCAGCTTGCGGTCGCCGCTTGAGGTGGTTCAAGGTGCCATGACCCGCACCTGCAAGAGCCGGCGCCGCTGCAGTCCGGATTCACTGCTGTAGGTTCCAACGCGTGGGGTCCGACCGGTAGCCGCCACGGTGACCCACTCGGCCAGCGGTACGGTTACGGTGGTCGTCAGCGCATGGCGTGTTTGCTTGGGCAGGTCCGCACCGGGGCGCGCATCCACGCTGGCCCGCTGCACTTCGATTTCCAGGGTGGCCGCCTGCTTACCGCCTGCCCAACGCGGCTGTACCGTCATGCTCTGGCCGGCATCAAACCAGACCAGCACGTTGCTGACCGCAGCGCCGGCGTTGGCTCCCTGGGATGGCGAACCGGTTTGCTTGCTACCCGACCCATGGCCTGAAGTGCTTTGCATGGCGACGGATTGCGTCCACTGCATCGGAATGGCATCGTTCAAGCGCAGCACCGCTTTTTCACCGTTGCGCACCTGCACCATCTGCGGCTCCCATTGCGTGCTGTCCGCGCTGCCCGCCGAGTAGCTGCCGCCCCCTTCCCGGCCTTCTTCGATCTGGCGCAATTCCACGGTCAGGTCACGGGACGGCAATGCGGCGGCAGCCAGCGCCGTGCCACTGAAAAGGGCAACGCAGAGCAGCAAACCCGTTTTTGAAAATTTCATGGCATGGATCCTTTCTCAAACCGCCCGCCCCCACAACCGCAAAGCCTCGGGCTAGCGTGTGGCGTAGCCCATGGTCTGCGGCAGCCACAGCACGATTTGCGGAAACAGCGTCATGGCCAGCAACAGTGCCAGCAACATGACGAGGAAGGGCCAGCCTTCCTTCATCATCTCGCCAATCGGGATACCGGTAAGCGCTTTGGTAACGAACAAAAGCATGCCAAATGGCGGGTGGATCAGGCCAATCATCATGTTCAGCACCACCAGCACACCAAAGTGCACCAAGTCCACGCCCAACAACTTGGCCGCAGGCAACAGCATCGGCACAAACACCAGCAACAGCACCGACACATCCAGAAAGCAGCCCAGCACCAGAAACATCACATTCACCAGCAACAGGAACTTGACTTGTGACAGGTGCATGCTGTCCACCCACAGGGCCATGGCCTGCGGCACGCCCTCGGCAGTGAACGCATAGTTCAGCATGAAGGAGCCCGCCAGAATCAGCGTGATGACGGCACTGCCCCGGGTGGACTCCATCACCACGCCCCAGAAACTGCGCCAGCTCAGTGCGCGGTACACCACGCCCGCCAGAATCAACGCATGCAGGGCCGCCACGGCCGCCGCCTCGGTGGGCGTGAAGGCACCCGAATAAATGCCGCCCAGCAACACCACGGGCATGGACAGCGGCAAGGCGCCCCGGTACAAAATGGCCGGCCATTCACGCAGCGGAATCTTGTCTTCACGCGGCATGTTGCGCTTGGTGGCAATGAAGTGCACCACGATCATCATCAAAATGGCCATCAGCGCGCCGGGCAGCACGCCACCCAAAAACAGCGCCCCGACGGAAGCGCCCGATACCAGCGCATAAATCACCATCGGAATGCTGGGCGGAATGATGGGCCCCAGCGTGGCGCTGGCCACCACCACGGCACCGGCAAAGCCCCGCGTGTATTCCGGTTTTTTGAGCATCTGGCGGATGGTCACCAGGCCGGGCCCAGCGGCATCGGCAATAGCGCTGCCGCTCATGCCCGAAAAGATGACGCTCACCAGAATGTCCACCTGCGCCAGCCCACCGCGCATGCGTCCCACCAGAATGCGGCAGAAGTCAAAAATGCGTTCACTCACCGTGCCCGCGTTCATGATGTTGGCGGCAAACACAAACAGCGGTACCGCCAGCAGCACGTAGCTGTTGTAAAGGCCATTACCCACCTGCTCAGCCACCAGACCCAGGTCTTGCCCTTTCACCAGAAGGTAAGCCACGCCCGACGCCAGCATGGAAAAGCCAATCGGCATACGCAAGGCCATGCCGGCCACCAGCACACCGCCCAATGCCCAGAGCGCGTAGTTCATGACAGATGCAGCTCCGCTTCCAGGCCCTGCCCGCGCACGGCACCCCAAATCGCCCAGGCGCTACGCAGCACCAGTGCCACCATCAAGACCACGAAGGGCATAAACACCCACATGAAGGGAATGCCCAGCACCGGGGTGCTCTCGCGCTGCATGAAGTGCACATAGTCCCAGGTACCGGGAATGGCCACGGCCGCCAAACCGCCCACCATCAAGTTGCCTGCAATGCGCATGGCTTGACGCGTGCGGCGACCGGCCCTGTTCCAAAGCAGGTCAAACACCACATGCTCGCGCTCGGGCACCACCGTGGCCGCGGCCCAAAGAATCACCCACACGTAGAGCACCACCGCAGCCTCATCGGTCCAGGGCAGCGGCTTGTTGAAGCCAAAACGCGCCGTCACCTGAACGATGAACACCACAAACAAAGTGAGAAACAAAGCGCCGCCCAAGCCCCGAGCGGCGGTTTGCAGAAAGCGCAGCAGCTTCACAGGCGAGTGTTACGGGGTCGCGTCATTTGGTCGCGTTGATACGATCCAGCAGGCCCTTGGGCCAGACCTTGGCGTAGTCCGAGTTCTGGTAGGCCGCCTGCACCGTCTTGTGGAAGGCGTCGAGGTCGGGGGTAGTGACCTGCAGGCCTTCTTTCTTAAAGAAGGCCACCAATTCGCCCTCTTCCTTGATGCGGTTTTCGTTGTTGTAGGCCGCTGCCACCTGGGCTGCGGCCATCACCTTCTGCTGGTTGGCCGGGCTCAAGGCCTTGAACGCCTTGCTGGCAATCGAGATAAAGATGCCGTCCACCAGGTGGCTGGTCAGCACCAGTTGCTTGGTGACTTCATAGAACTTGGCCGCCTTGACCGAGGGCAGCGGGTTGTCCTGGCCGTCAATGGTGCCGCTCTTGAGGCCCAGATACACCTCGCCAAAGGCCAGCGGCGTGGGCGTGGCACCCAGCGCTTCGCCCAGGAACAGCCACTCTTTGGAGCCGGGCATGCGCAGTTTCACGCCCTTCAGGTCGGCCGGCGTCTTGACGTTGCGCACCTCGCGCAGGTTCACCTGGCGCGTACCCAGATAGGCGGTAGCCAGCGGCGTAATGTCCATCTTGTCGGCCACCAGCTTGAACATCTCCGTGCCAATCGGGCCGTTAAAGATCTTCTGCTGCTGAGCCGGATCGCGCACGATGTAACCCGCCGTAAAGATCGAGAACTCCGGCACCAGCTTGGAAATGTCCTGCGACGACACGGTGGTCATTTCCAGATTGCCACGTGCCATGGCAGCAGGCTCGGTGCCCTGCTTGAACAAGGACGCATTCAGGTTGATCTGCACATCAAACTCGCCGGGGGCGCTTTTTTCCAGCGCGTCCTTGAACACCGTCCACATCTTGGCGTGCCAGTCGTCCGGCACGGCCGGGGTAGAGATGCGCAACACCGTTTTACTTTGGGCCTGCGCCGGCAGCCCAGCGCCCAGAGCGGCGCCCGCCACAGCGACGCCCAACACGGTGCGACGGCTCAGCTTGCTATCGGCATGGAATTTCAATGGTTTCATGGACTTGTCTCTCGTTGTAAAGGAAATAAAAAATCAAACGCCCCGCAGCCGTTCTCCAATGGCCCGGTAACCTTGGCGCACGGCCTGTTCTTCATCCGCCTCCAGGCAGCACAGTGGCGCCCGAACCCGCAGCCAATCAGGGTTGCCGGACTGCTCGGCCAGCATGACCTTGTAAACCGGCACAAAGGGCATGTCCGGTCGCACGGACAGCAGCGCCAGCAATTGGTTCATCAGTTCGGCGTCGGCGGCGGAAACCTGCGACGGTGCGCTGACCACGCGCCGCATCAGGTGGGGCGCCACGTTGGCCAAACCACAAATCGACCCGGCACCACCGGCTTGCATGACCGGAGCCACCTGCGGTTCGGCACCGACCAGCACCGAAAGCGCGGGAAACGCCCGGACCAAGTCCAGCGCATGCTGCAAATCGCCACTGCTGTCCTTGATCCCCACCACCTGCTGCGGATAGCGGCGGGCGAGTTCCGCAATGGCAGCATGCGAAAAGCCCGCGGTGCTGATAGCCGGAAAGTGGTACAGCACCACGCGCAGCTCCGCGTTGCCAATGCCATCCATCACCTCGCCCACTGCCCGCACAATGCCGGCATCGCGCGGTTGGTTAAAGTAAAACGGCGGCATCAGCATCTGGCGGCACACACCGCGCGACAGGGCGTGGCGCCCCAAAGCGATGGCGTCGCCCAAGGCTACGGCGCTGATGTTGACCAGCACCTGGTCTGGGCCCACGCCAGCAGCCAAAAGTGCATCCAGCAGCGCACAGCGCTCGGCCACCGTAAAGGCGAGACCCTCGCCGGTCGTGCCAAACAGCGTGACGCCATCGCACCCTGCCGCGAGCTGCGCACGGGCATGGCTCAACAACAACCCCGTATCCAAGCTGCCTTCAGCCGACAAGGGGTGCAAAAGCGCCGGCCAAAGACCGGAAATGGCAGCATGCATGGGTGATTTGTCTCGTGGAGGTTTTGTAATCTGGGCCACATATTACTGTGCAAACGGCACCACGTCGGTCGCCTCCCAGGCTGGCCACAACGGTAAAACGCTGGAAAGCAAAGCCGTGCCGGATTACCATGTGCCGTAGCTCGCACAACCGAAGGACAAGGTGCCGGACGAAATCAGCTTTAACGACTTGATCGCCTCCTCCATTCACGACATGAAAAACTCGTTGAACGTGCAGGTCAGCGCACTGGAAAAGATTGCGGTGCAATGCCGCGATCGGGGTGACGCACCGATGTACGACGAATTGGGACGGGTGATTTACCAGAGCAGCCGAATGAGCCTGAACCTGGTGGAACTGCTTAGCCTCTACAAACTGGGCAAGGCGATTTACCCGGTCGATATGGATGAATATGCGGTCTCCGATGTCATCGACGAAGCGCTCATGCAAAGCCGTTTCATGATGGAATTCAAAGGAATTACCGTCACGACCGACTGCACGCCCGATTGCTACTGGTACATGGACCGCGATCTGGTCAAGGGCGTGCTGGTCAACGCCTTGAACAACGCCTACCACTACACCGCCGACGCCATTCACCTGTCGGCTCGCCTGCACAACCGTTGGCTGGAATTGCGCGTCGAAGACAACGGCCCGGGCTATCCCGACCACATGCTGGAAACGGGCATTCTTGGCAGCGAGCGAACCGTGAACTTTGCGACTGGCAGTACCGGGCTGGGCTTTTACTTTTCGGCCCAAGTCGCACAACTGCACAAAAACGGAAAAAAACGCGGCACACTCTCGATTGAAAACGGCGGCACCCTGGGTGGAGGGTGTTTTTTGCTGATGCTGCCCTGAGGGCAAGCCGGGGACTACAACTTTATGACGCTTTCGCTGCGACAAGCCAACATCCTCATCATTGATGACTTTCAGGGCATGCGCACCATGCTGCGCGAGTTCCTGAAGTCAATGGGAGTCACCGCCATCGACACCGCCAGCAATGGCAAAGACGCCCTGCACCAACTCAGCATCACGCGGTTTGACATCGTCATTTGCGACTACAACCTCGGTCCGGGCGCCAATGGGCAACAGGTTCTGGAAGAGGCCAAGATCAAGAATTACGTTGGAGTGTCCACCGTTTGGGTCATGGTGACCGCAGAAAAAACACCTGAAATGGTGATGGGCGCCGCCGAAGTAAGGCCCGACGATTACCTGCTCAAACCCATCAACCAGAGTCTGCTGGAAGCGAGGCTTGAAAAGTTGATCGCCCGCAAGCAATCCCTCGCGCCGATTGAAGCCTCGGTCAAGGCCCTGAACTACGCGGAGGCCATCGCCCAGTGCGACCACCAACTCAAGGCCAAGGCCATCAACCCGCAGGAAATACTGCGCGTCAAAAGCGACCTGCTGTTGGCCATGGGAGATTACGTCGGCGCCACCGCGTTGTTTGAAAGCGTCTTGGCCACACGCGATGTGCCGTGGGCGCTTACGGGCATGGGCAAGGTGTACTTTCACGACAAGAAATACGCCGAGGCCAAGGAAGTGTTTCAGCGGGTGCTGCGCGAAAACGAGGTGTACATGGAAGCCTCCGACTGGCTGGCAAAAACCTGCGCCATCATGGGCCAGCACGAGGAGGCGCAAAAGGTGCTGCTGGACGCCGTCAAACTTTCGCCCAATTCGCCTACCCGCCAGAAGTTTTTGGGTGATACCGCCTATAAAAACGGCTCATTGGAAGTCGCGCAGGCAGCCTTCGAGAAAACCATCAGGATCGGTGAGTTTTCGCCGCACAAGACCCCGGCTGCCTATACCGCCCTGGCCAAGGTTTTCTCGGACCAAGGCTCCCCGATCGACGCTTTGAAAACCTTGCAGCAAAGCAAGAAAGAGTTCCGTTACAACACCGAGGCCGCCATTCAGACTGCCGCCGCCGAAGGCGTGGTCTACCAAAAGCTGGGGCAAGCCGACAAAGCCGAAGCCGCCATGCAGGAAGCCGAACGCCTGATTGAAAAGGCCGCCGGCAAGTTGGGAGCCGAGGTTGCCATTGACGTGGCGGACTCACTTTTCAAGTTGGGGCGCAAAGAAAAAGCGAGCGGGCTATTACAGGAAGTGGTGCGCAACAACCACGAGAACGCCGAGCTCTCCAAAAGCATTGAGGCCCTGTTTGAAGACCACGGCATGGAAGCCGAAGGCCAGGCATTGATTGCTGAGTCGCGCGGCGAAGTGGTCACCATCAACAACCAGGGCGTTACCCTGGCCAAGCATGGCGACCTGCTAGGCGGCGCCAACCTGTTGCGCACGGCGGCTGAAAAGCTGCCGCACAACGAGGTGATTCTGATCAACCTATGTGGCCTGCTCATCGGCATGCTCAGCAAGGAAGGCAAGAGCCACCAGGTTGCGAGCGAAGTGCGTGAATTGCTGGACCGGGTGCGGCAAATCAACCCGGCCAACAAGAATTACCACATTTACACGGCGGCACTGAACCGCATCATGAACGGTCCAGGCGGCTGAACTGCGGTGGCCGTTTTTCAATAAACGCCTGAACGCCTTCCAACGCATCGGTGTCCATCATGTTGCAGGCCATGGTGTTCAAGGCGTCCTGGTAGGCGGCGTCCATGCCGGCTTCGATCTGGCGATAAAACAGGCCCTTGCCCATCTCCAGCGCTACACGGGGCTTGGCCAGAATGCTGGCCACCAGCTTTTCAACCTCCGCATCGAGTTGATCTGCAGGGACAGCCCGGTTGATCAGGCCTTGCTCCTGGGCTTGCCGGGCGCTGATGAAATCACCGGTCACCAACATTTCAAACGCCGCTTTGCGGCTGACATTGCGGCTGAGCGCGACGCTGGGCGTGGCGCAAAACAGCCCGTAGTTGACGCCGCTGGTCGCAAAACGCGCCTCCTCTGCGGCCACTGCCAGGTCGCACATGCCAACCAGTTGGCAGCCCGCTGCCGTGGCAATGCCCTGCACGCGCGCAATCACCGGCACCGGCAAATGCTGCAGGCTCTGCATCATGCGGCTGCACTGTGCAAATAGCGTCTGGTAGTAGGCCAGCGAAGGCGCGGCACGCATTTCCTTGAGGTCGTGCCCGGCGCAAAAGGCGCGCCCCTCGGCCGCCAACACCACCACGCGCACGGTTTGGTCCTGCGCCAGGGTGTCGATGGCACTCTGCAGCGCAGCCAGCAAGGCCTCGCTCAGCGCATTGAAGGCGGTGGGCCGGTTCAACGTGAGCGTCACCACGCCCTGTGTGTCCCGGGCGACGTGCAAGGGTTGGGTTACGTCCATCATGATGCAATTGCTTTCTCGGCGCGCTTGCGCAGCTCAAACTTCTGGATCTTGCCGGTGGAGGTCTTTGGAATGGACTCAAACCGGATATCGCGCGGCACCTTGTAGCCGGCCAGCAGGGCCTTGCAGTGGTCAATCAGATCCTGCGCAGTGACTGGCACGCCGTCTTTGGTTTCGACGTAGGCGACCGGCGTTTCACCCCATTTGGGGTCCGGCTTGGCCACCACGGCACACGACACCACGGCGGGGTGCCGGTAGAGCGCATCCTCCACCTCCAGCGAACTGATGTTTTCACCCCCGGAGATGATGATGTCCTTGCTGCGGTCCTTGATCTTGACGTAACGGTCCGGCTCCAGCACGGCCAGGTCCCCGGTGTGAAACCAGCCCCCCGCGAAAGCCTCGGTTGTGGCTTTGGGGTTCTTCAGGTAACCCTTCATGACAATGTTGCCGCGGAACATGATTTCGCCCATGGTCTGGCCATCGGGCGCAACTTCGGTCATACCTTCGGCGTCCATGACGGTCATGCCCTCCTGCAAGGGGTAACGAACGCCCTGCCGGCCGTTAAGGCGCGTCTGCTCTGACAGACTCTCACTGGCCCAAAGGGTCCGTTTGGCCGCTACTGAGGCGGGGCCGTAAACCTCGGTCAGCCCGTAAACGTGGGTGATATCAAAGCCGATTTTGGCCATGCCTTCAATCATCGAAGCCGGTGGCGCGGCCCCGGCCACCATGCCCCGCACCGTGTGGCGGATTTCGGCACGCATTTCCGCAGGTGCTGCGATCAAGAGGTTGTGCACGATGGGCGCGGCGCAGTAATGGTCCACCCGGTGTTCGGCGATGGCGGGCAGGATATGGGCCGCATCCACGCGGCGCAGGCACACATGCGTCCCGGCCTGCATGGCCACCGTCCACGGAAAGCACCAGCCGTTGCAGTGAAACATGGGCAGCGTCCACAAATAGGTGGGGAACTGCGGCATGGTCCAGGTTGCGGCATTGCACACGGCGTTCAGGTAGGCGCCCCGGTGGTGGGTCACCACACCCTTGGGGTCGCCGGTGGTGCCCGAGGTGTAACTCACCGCAATCGCATCCCATTCGTCCTGCGGACCCGGGAGCACCGGCAATGGTGCATGTGCCGCCAGCCAGCCTTCATATTCCAGCGTGCCTACGCGCTCGCCGGTGCCGGTGAATTCGCTGTCGCACACATCCACCACCAGCAGCTCGCGGCCATGCTCTTCCTTGAGCAGGCGCAGCGCCTCCTTGGTCAGGTGCGAAAACTCGGTGTCGGTAATCAGCACACTGGCCTCGCAGTGATTCATCTGCCAGGCCAACAACCAGGGGTCCAGGCGCGTGTTCAAGGTGTTGAGCACGGCGTTGAGCGCGGGCACCGCGTAGTGCGCCTCCACCATTTCGGGTGTGTTGGGCAACATCACGCTGACCGTACTGCCGCGCTGGATGCCATGCGCCTTCAGCGCGGCCGCCAACCGGGCCGACCGGTCGCGCGTTTGCTTCCAGGTGTAACGGCGCTGGCCGTGGATAACAGCGGTGAGGTCACCAAAAACCTCGGCCGTGCGCTCCACAAAGCTCACCGGCGACAAGGCCACAAAGTTGGCCGCGTTCTTGTCCAGATGTTGGTCGAATATGGATGTCATGGTCTTAATCCCCGTTCATCAGTTGGGCGTGGTCAATTTTGAGGCAGCGGTTGTAAATCGAGTCGATGCCGGCGGCGCGCACCAACGCGTCAGCTTCCAGGTTGCTGATGCCGAGCTGCTGCCAGAAGCACTTCGGACGCAATGCCAGCGCCTCCTGCGCGATGGGCAGCATGTCTTCGGCCCGGCGGAACACGTCCACCATGTCCACCGAAAACGGAATGTCGGCCAGCGTGGCATAACAGGGCTCTCCCAAAATGGGTGTGTTGGAGGCGGCGTAGCGCGGGTTCACCGGAACAATGCGGTAGCCATGGGTCTGCAGGTAGCGCGCCACCCCAAAACTGGCCCGTTGCGGCTCGGCCGACAAACCGACCACGGCAATGGTGTGGCATTCACGCAAGATGCGCTGCAGAGTGGCGGTGTCTGGGTTCACGGCTGAAACATCCTGGGTTTAATGGCGGCTGGTGCAGTGGCCGACGGGTGTCGGATACTAAACGTCTAATGGAGCGCGTAATCCTAGCCTCGTCCGACAAAAATCGCCATGAAAAATGCCTTTTCCAGCAGCAGCCTGGTCTATTCCACCGACAGCGGCCGCATCTGCCCCGAATGTCGCCAGCCGGTGGCCCAATGCGCCTGCAAAAGCGCTGCCGCCAAGCCTTTGGGTGATGGCAATGTCCGTGTCTGCCGTGAAACCAAGGGGCGTGCTGGCAAAGGGGTGACGGTGATCAAGGGATTGCCGCTGGCGGCCGCCGAATTGGCAGCCCTTGGCAAGCAGTTACGCACCGCCTGCGGCTCCGGTGGCACAGTCAAGGAAGGCACGCTGGAAATTCAGGGCGACCACGCCGACCGGGTGGTGGAACTGCTCAAGGCCCAGGGCTATAGCGTGAAACGCGCCGGGGGTTAAGCCCTTGCGCAAACCACTCTCTTTGACGAGCCGCAACGGGGCCATCCGCTAAGCTTGGGCCATGCAAGAATTTGATGCGGTCATTGTGGGCGCCGGGGCTGCCGGCTTGTTTTGTGCCGGGGTGGCGGGGCAGTTGGGACTCAAGGTGCTGGTGCTCGACCACAGCGACAAAGTGGCCGAAAAAATCCGCATTTCGGGCGGTGGCCGCTGTAACTTCACCAACCTGGATGTCAGTGCCGCCAACTTCTTGAGTGACAACCCGCGCTTTGCCAAATCGGCCCTGTCGCGCTACACGCCGCGCGACTTCCTGGACCTGATGAAGCGCCACAACGTGCCCTTTCATGAAAAGCACAAGGGCCAGTTGTTTTGCGACCGCTCAGCCGAAGACATCATCCAGTTGCTGCTGGCCGAATGCGCCGCCGGGGGCGTGGAGCGCTGGCAACCCTGTAGCCTGAAGGCGGTACGTTTCAGTGACGGCACGGACACACCTTATGCGCTGGACACCAGCATGGGCACCATCGCCTGCCGGGCTCTGGTGATTGCCACCGGCGGCCTGTCCATTCCCAAAATCGGTGCCACCGACCTGGGCTACCGCATTGCCAAGCAGTTTGAGTTGCCGCTGGTGCCCACGCGCCCTGCCCTGGTTCCGCTGACGTTTGACGAAACCGCCTGGACGCCGTTTGCCCAGCTCTCCGGCCTGTCCCTTCCCGTGGAAATCGCCACCGGCAACAAAAAGGACGCCATGCAGTTCCGCGAAGACCTGTTGCTGACCCACCGGGGCTTGAGCGGGCCCGGTGTGCTGCAGATTTCCAGTTACTGGAAAGAAGGCAGCCCGATCCGCCTGAATCTGGCACCCGATACCGATGTGGCCTGCCTGCTGCAAACCGCCAAAGCCACCTCGCGCAAGCGCATTGCCAACGAACTGGCGACCCTTTTGCCCGCCCGCCTTGCCGACACCTGGGTCGCCCAAGGTGCCGCCCTGGGCCACCAGTGGGACCGACCCGTGAACGAGGCCAGCGACAAGGCTCTGGCCGCGCTGGCCGAGCGCATTGCCCGCTGGGAACTCACGCCCACCGGCACCGAGGGCTACCGCAAGGCCGAAGTCACCGCCGGTGGCGTCGATACCCGGGCGCTGTCGAGCCAAACCCTGGAAAGTCGCCAGCCCGGCCTGTATTTCATTGGTGAGGTGGTGGATGTGACCGGCTGGCTGGGTGGCTACAACTTCCAGTGGGCCTGGGCCAGCGCCCATGCCTGCGCCCAGGGGCTGGCAGCGCGCATGCGCCCGCCGGCTTGAAGGCACTTGAAACCCTGTCGTCCCGCCGGTTATAATCGCGGGCTAATTTGGCAGTTCCCCGTCGGCCAATACTAGTTAAGACGGGAAATACCGCTGAAGCCGGCGCGTGGGGCCCGATCTTCCCCCCGCGACCCAATCAGCACATTCTGGAATTCATTACGTAATGACAACGATCCGTGTAAAAGAAAACGAACCCTTTGACGTCGCCCTGCGCCGCTTCAAGCGCACCATTGAAAAGCTGGGCCTGCTGACCGACCTGCGCGCCCGCGAGTTCTACGAAAAGCCCACTGCAGAGCGCAAGCGCAAGAAGGCTGCCGCCGTCAAGCGCAACTACAAGCGCATCCGCAGCATGCAGTTGCCGAAGAAGCTGTACTAAGCCCTTCGCCCGCAAGCTCTTCTGAACTTGCCGGACCCAAAAATGCTCGCCTGGGGACGCTCCGGCGGGCATTTTTTATTTGAGCCCACTATTTGCCACTCACTGACAGGAAAACCGCAATGTCCCTCAAAGACCAAATCACCGAAGACATGAAAAACGCCATGCGCGCCAAGGACAGCGAGCGCCTGGGCACCATCCGCCTGCTGCTGGCCGCCTGCAAGCAGAAAGAAGTGGACGAACGCGTGGTGCTAGACGATGCCGCCGTGGTCGCCCTGGTGGACAAGCTGATCAAGCAGCGCAAGGACTCCGTCGCCGCCTATGAAGGCGCCGGCCGCCAGGACCTCGCTGACAAGGAAGCCGCTGAGATCAAAGTGCTGCAGGCCTACCTGCCCCAGCGCATGTCGGCCGACGAGGTATTGGCGGAAGTGAAAGCCATCGTTGCGGAAGTAGGTGCCAAGGGTCCGGGGGATATGGGGAAGGTTATGGGGGTTGTTAAGGCGCGGTTGGCGGGGAAGGCGGAGATGTCGGTTGTTTCTTCGGCGGTTAAGGCTGCGTTGGCGGGTTGATTTTTTTACTCCTCCATCTTTTTTTTACTCCCCCATCCCCC